>Ga0208061_100214_pt1 | contig 19136 bp, 15 predicted proteins | sample DeeseametaMP0555_FD_184209 | JGI IMG/M metagenome (GOLD analysis project Ga0208061, IMG submission 184209) | Marine microbial communities from the Deep Atlantic Ocean - MP0555 (SPAdes) | ecosystem: Environmental > Aquatic > Marine > Oceanic | place: South Atlantic Ocean | collected 2011-01-23 | reverse complement strand
CGCCAAGACATCACCGTTAAAAAGCTCGCGCACCATGATGGTGGGTTTGATCTGCATCGATCACTCCGACAGGAAACAACACCTCGACTCACTCGAGGTGGGCAGCAACAGCAAGAGACCGCAGTCTAATTCCACGCATCGAGTTTAGAAAGCCCTCACACTCTCTCTGCCACGCACCTCCAGCCAGTTTGGGAAGAGATGTAGGAAATATATGGGAGGAATCGCGCTGCGGTTTCGCGCAGATTCTATGGGTCAGCGACTCGCCAAAAAATCAAGGGCGGCATAACCACAACCTCGCACCGAGCGACGTCCTTCGGTCGTGCGATCTGTTTTGGGAGCGGTCTGATCGCGAGCTCGCTGGCGAGGATGTTCGAGTGGTGGACATCCTCGATTCGAGCTCAAGAAGAGAAAAGATGAACTTGCGAGTAGTGTTACCGACCCTCATTTCTACCCTCGCCATGACGGCATGTGTCATCCCGGGAGGAGAAAGCAACAACGGAGCAAACGAGAACAACACCACAACGACAAACAACACGTCAGCGAACAACACGACGACAAACAACAACACGAGCAATGCCGAGACCCCACCCGGAGATTGCGAACCGAGGCTAAACTTCTGCGATGCATCGAACCCTGTGGTGGTTTTTCGATGTGATGGCGCGGGCACCTCGTCGCGTGTCTTGGAGGAGTGCGAGGAGGGCTTCGCCTGCGGGATCGAAGACGGCGTGGCGACCTGCGTGATGGGCGACATCGACGACGCGGGGATGTGCACGCCCACAGGCACGTTGACGACATGCGTGAAGGATATCGCGAAGGAAGGAGGGGGCAATTACCCCGAGGGTCTCGAGCGCAGGCTGAGTTGCAGCGAGACCGTGACCGAGATTTGCGATCCTGGCCTGTACTGTTGGGCCAATGACACGAGCAACCCCGACAGCGAGGTCTCGTGTCAAACCACCGTGCTCGACCCGGAGAACAAGAAGTTCGGCGCGATGTCCTGTCCGCTCGTTCAACACTTCGAGCACAAGACATCGCTCGAGGCAGACTGCCGTTGTGGCACCAATGAGGTGCCACTTCATGGCGTAGACATGTGCTCGTTTATCAGCACGGGCGTCTCCGAACGCGAGGCAATCATTGGCGAGCGCCTCGAGGGCGAGGCGCGCAACCGCTTTGGATCTGGGCCTTCGATGGCAGGCGTCTTCAACACGCAATACAATGGCGGCTTTATCGACCAGGAAGCGCGCAAGCTCATCGTCGCCAACAGCTGGAATGGTTCGGATGACACCAAGGGGGTGATCTTCTCGATCGACCTGGACAACGGCGACCGAGAGGTGATCTCCGGGCAATACCCCACCGACGCAGGGGTTCAGGAGGTCGGTGACGGGCCGTCGTTCACCTACGCGATCGACGTCAAGCCAGGGCCTGATGGCGCGTACTATGTCTTTACAGACAGTCAACAGACCGCCGACGCAACCATCTACCGCGTCGATCCTGCGACGGGCAACAGGACCATTATTTGGGATGCTCCTGACTCCACGACAACCTGGGAAGAGGCGCAAGACTCTCCCTTCGGCCAGTGCATCGACGGGTACGGGACTGGCGTCGTGCAATACTCTCAGCTTGGCTTCGCCATCGACGAGCAAGGACGCTACTACATCGGCTACGCGAACGTGCAACGCGATGGCCGAGGCATCGTCAGGATCTCGGCAGATGGTAGCGAGTGTGAATACATCACCGCGACCGGCAACCGACAGGATGGGATGACAAAGGGGAGCGGCGATGACCTCGGCGGCTTCGTGCAAGGCTTCACCTTCCACGATGGGAAGCTGTGGGCCTTCACCACGCAACCCAAGAAGCTCTGGTCGATCGATGTCGAGACGGGCAACCGCACCGAAGAGATGGAGGCGCTCTCGGCAGGCGCGCTCGGTGAGCGCTGGATCATTTGGGATGAAGGACGACAGATCATGTGGACTGTCGGTCTCCTCGGCACGATCACGATCGTGGGCGTAGACCTCGAAGAGAAGAAAGCCTACCACGCCAAGACGGACTGCGGTCAGGTGGACTGGTTGCCGATGTGTCTGGGAGGTCCAGGCTCGATCATCAACCAGAACCTCGGCGGCGCCTGGCTCGACGAATCGACGGGCAACCTCTTCTTTGCCCAAAAAGGGGACGGCATCATCGAGTATGAGGTCGACACGGGGAACTCGGTGATTCGCTCGAGGTGAGCCTCACTACAAAGAAAGGAGTATGGCCAGGGCCATGCTCCTTTCTGCGTTCTGTGGGTCGCGTGTTTTTTCTGCCATGATGGAAATAGAACCATCACTCATCGCGTTGGATTGCACAAACAAAAGTGTCAAAACAACACAAAGAAACATCGGGATGATAAAATGGAAGAGAAGACACACGACGAGGCGCTCGATTACAGGCGCCTGAGCAAGACCGTGGCGCACGCGCTACGGCACGAGCCTCATGTGTACGAATTGGAGCTCGACGAGGAAGGTTGGACTGATGTCGCGACATTGCTCGGCGCGCTGCGCGGTCACAAGAGGATCTGGCGAGACCTCGGCCCGGCAGAGATCGCGCATATGGTCGAGCACAGCAGCAAGAAGCGTTACGAATTGAGTGAGGATGGCGAGCGCATCCGAGCGCTGTACGGGCACTCGACGCCGGACAAATTGCGGAAGACGCCCGCGCAGCCACCGACGATCCTCTATCACGGCACGAGCCCGGAGGTCGCAGCGATCATCCGCGAGGATGGCATTCGATCGATGGCGCGCCAGTATGTCCACCTCTCGGTGGATGTCGACACGGCGATGGAGGTGGGGCATCGCAAGGATGGGAAGCCCATCTTGCTCGAGGTGCGCGCGAGGGAGGCGCACGAGGCGGGGATCGTCTTTTACGAGGGGAACGCGCTGGTCTGGCTCGCAGACTACGTCCCGCCCGAATTTATCGACGGATGAAGAGACAAAAAAAGAGGGTCAGGTTTTCTTTTTGAAGAAAACCTGACCCTCTTTTTTCAATCTCACTCGTCCCCTTTGAAGCCGAGATCGTTGACCGTCGTCGAAGACGCATCGAGGAGTTCAGCGAGCTCGTCGATGAGCGACTGCTCCTCCTTGGAGATGCGGTTACCGAGTCCGAAGAATCCGCCAGAAGCGTCGGCGACCTCCTTGCAAAGCTCGGGCACCGTCTTCTTGACCCAGGAGTCGGGGTCGGCCTGGACGAGTTCACCGATGACGCGGTTGGTGCGCTCGAAGAACAGGTCCGCGGGGCGCTCGGCGAGCAAGCGGGTCAGGAAATCGAACGAGGGGGTGCCCTTCTCGAGACCGCGCGCGACGGCGAGGTCGAGGATGGCGCGCTCCTCGGCGGTCGAGACCGAGCCATCGACCCAGGCAACCTGAATCAATGGGATCAAAGGGAGAACGCGAGCGGTCTCCTGAGAGAACCCGAGCTCGAGCGCCTCCTCGGCGACTTCTTCGGTGGTGTTGAGTACTTCCGCGATGCCCTCGCGCTCGGTCTGGCGCAACGCAGCGAGTTCGCGCTCGCGGCGTGCGGCCTCGCGGCGCTCGAGCTCACGTTGCTTGAAGTACTTATCCTCTTCCTTGTTTTCCGACATTGCAGTCTCTCCCAAAGTCCAGTGTGTCAGGCATCATTCCGCCCGGACGCCTTCTCTGTCCGGGCAGAACAGTAGACCAGATGCCTTTCCCTCTACAATCTTTGGTGTGATTTCGCAACGACCACGCGCTGCAACTTCTCAGAACGAGAATCACTCGGCCTTTTCAGCGCGTTCGCGGAGACGTTTCGCGCGACGCTTGAGGCGGTCTGCCTGCGTCTCGAGTTCATCGCGATCCTTCTCCAGGGATTTGATCCTCGCGTCGAGCTCCGCCTCGCCGAGTTCGACGTTACGCGTCGAGACGTTGGGATCTGCCTGTCGGTCGACCACGATGGTGTCCTGAGGCGCCGCGAATGGGTCACCTCCTCCAGTCGTCGAACCGCCCGTGCTGCCGTTGTCAGCGTCGACGGGAGTCTCGGGCGTCGAGAGATCGCCAGGGTTATCCTGAATGCCAGGATCTCCCGCCTGACGATCAGCCTCGAGACCAGATCCGCCGTTGCTGAAGTTGCCGTCGAAGTTATTCCCGGCGCCCGCCTCGGGAGGGGACGCCTGATCGGGATCTGCGCTGGCGTCATCGGACGCGACAGGTTGCTCTGTCGGTTCCCCAGCGCCCTCGGTGACATCAGGGGGGGTGCTTCCACCGCTGGCGCCCTCCTCGGGAGAGTTGTTACCCACACCGGTCGGAGCGTCAGAGTCTTGCTGACTATCCCGCTGCTCGTCGCGGCTGACCCGAGCCACGGTCGCGCGGCCACGATCACCTTCCTCGAAGAAGCGCTCCTCGCGGTTGAAGGCGCGAGCGCGACGCAGCAAGCGCTGACGCTTCTTGAGATCTTCGAGCTGTCGTTGCACGCGAGTGAGCTTGGAGCGGACCTCGGTCTCGGCGTCCTGGAGTTCATCGGCCATGGCGAGCATGTCACCGGGATCTTCGAGGCCGTCAGCGTCCTCGAGAATCAACGCGAGATCCTTCCTGTCGATCTTCTCCAGGGGGCGCGCGTAGCGCGCTCGCTCGTTGGCGATCTCGTTGAGGGTCTCGACGATGACGACCTGCTCGTCGATGTTGGCGTTGACCAGCTCGAACTCGAGCCTGGCGCGCTCGGTGTCGAGGCGCTCGACGATCTCTGCGGCGATTTGATTGATGCGGCTGTCGAGAGAGGCGACCTGCTTCTGGAGCTTCTCGAGCTCCTGAGCGAGCGTGCGCCCCTTGCGGAGCTGCTTCTCGAGCTCGCGGCGCTCGAGGTTGTCCACCCCGCCGCGCTTGAGCCTGTCGATATCGGCGACGACCTTGTCGTACTCGGCGCCAAGATCTCGCATGGCGCGCTCGAGGAGCGCGCGCTGCTCCATCGCGTCAGCCCAGCGATTCTTGAGCGTGTCCAGCCCCTCGATCTCGAGCTGCGCGCGGATGTCAGTGTGCCCAGCCAATGCCATGACTTCGACCGCGCTCACACCACCCAGAGCGAGGGTGAGCATCGCAGCGAGCATGATTTTTCTGAACACTTTCAACATGACTTCCTCGAAACTTACGACCGTGTCCGTCGGTCTCCGCTCTCTCCTTGTGCAAGGGACGATCCAACTCCACCGCGATTTGTACAGTGATTTCTCGAATGACGAGATCCGGCGCATGAACCCTTGTAGAGCTCGTCATCCAGGAAAACATGCGGAGGAATCGCTGGCGAACACGTGCTCGGAAGTTCCTTGAATTTCCGAGGGCCGTCAGGGGGTATCTCAAATTTCTGAGATCGTCAAAAGACGCCGTCAAACCCCAGGTAGACGTGATCATTGATGTCGAATAGCCCACCCAACGTCAAGCGCTCGGAAGGAGGTGGCCCCTCGAACACGCTCGCGCCGAGCGTCGCCCACACAGAGTCCGTGATGCCGCGCCTCAGGGCCACGTTGGCGATCATATCCCTGGAGGAGATGTTATAGACGCCGCCGAGTTGGAGGTTGGTCTCGATCACCGGGATATCCCAGGCGACGCCGCCTGCGACTCCATACAACCTCTGCCCGATGATCGCGGCGCGTTCGCCCTCCTCGCCGCGTCTCTCCTCGGGGACAAAAAACTCGGTCACGCCCGAGGTTCGGCCAAATGGCTCTACCCAGAATCCCTCGAGGGTGAGCGCGAGGATGCGTTCTCCCTCGATGCGCTCGTAGGAGAGCCCCAGCGCGCCAGAGAGCGAAGGTCGTCGAATCGTGCCGAGCGTCTCGGTCGAAAAGTTCTGCGCAGGCGAAAAAACCGCGTCCGCGCGCACTCCGATCGGCCCGATGTAACGCGCGAAGTCCACCATCAGCGTGTGTCTGCGATCGAACTCCTGGACGATGACCTCCTCGCCATTCTCAGCCTTCACCGAGAGCTCCCTGGCGAGAATCCCCGCGCGCGGGTTTCTGCGGATGAACCCGGTGAAGTCGAAGTCGACAAAGATCTGCTCGTCATTTGCGAGCAGTGAGAGCAACTCCGCGGCGCCCTCGTCGAGTTCGATGTAGGGCGTGCGATCCCAACCCCAAAAATAACTCACGCCGAGATCCGTGTTGAGCACGGTGGAAGCGAACCTCCCGCCAAGGCTCGCGCTCCTCGGCCTCTCATCAGGTTGCGTGGGCGCCCAGAGCAACATTTGCGCCTCTTCGTACACGCTCGGATCGATGAACTGCTGGAGCAACTGCGCGAGCGGGAAGCTGCTCGAGAGCGGGCTCCTCGGACCAGCCAACGCCACGTCTCGCCCGAACAACACCACGCGATCAGGCTCGAAGAAGGGCACCACGATCCCGGTCAACGACCACCTCGGCGCGGTCCACCCGAGCTCGGCGGTCAGTTGCGAGAGCGTCCCGTCAGACCGGGCAGGCCCGACCATTCCGAAGCTTCGTCTATCAGTGGGATTGATCACATTGGCAGGTCGCACCAACCGGGTCGCGCTCCAGTCCGTCTGGAGCATCCCCGCGCGCAAGGAGAAGCGCCCCGGCCTCCAGGCCAGGGCCGAAACCCCTGATCTGACCTCGAAGTCTGCGCGAGGATTTGCCGCGTTAAACAACAGATTCGGGCCATCCTCGCGTCGCTGGCCGCCAGTCCAGTAGCGAAGTTGGAGCTCGAGCTCGACAGAGAGCGTCGGGTCGAGCTCCATGCCGATACCCGCGTTCACCGCGCCGCCGAGTTCGGCGATATCCTCGCCCTCCCCTTGCCATCGAGTATCGACCGAGAGCGCGCTCCCCCATGTCAGCTCGAAGTCTGCGTTGGAAGGTGGCGCGGACACCTGCCTGCTCGGATCATTGAAGATCACGCGCGGCTTCTTATCCTCTCCCGAGGAGTCTTCTTCCTGGGATTGACAGGCGGGGTTCTCAGGATCGCACAACAACAGCTCCCCACCATCTCTTGGCGAGGCGGTCTCTTCAGGAGGATCTTCAGGCGCATCCTCTTCCTCGGCGGACTGGCAGGCGGGGTTCTCGGGATCGCAGAACACCTCCTCGGCGCTCGCGTCCAGCGCGAGCAGTGAGATAAGGAGCGCGCTCGTGATCGCGAAGTGCTGGCGCATCGAATCAGTCACCCAATCGTTCGCTGCTAAAGATCGCGTCGGGGAGCTCGACCTTCGTGTCGATCGAGGTGATCAGCATCGTGGTGTATCCGCCGGTTTCGGCGCGCACGGTCATCTGCTTGACGTAGGTGTTCCCCTCGCTGTCCTTGTCGAGCTTCTCGGAGAAGATCGTCTTGGCGAGCGTCTCTCCATCCTTTTGGTAGAACTTGATGGTCATCGGGATGGAGTCGCTCTTGCGGATGTAGGCGATCATCTTCCCATAGGTGCTGCTCTTTGCGGTGGGCGTCGCGGAGATCACGTAGACATCCGAGCCACCTCGCTTTTCGTCGGGCAAGCGCTCGAGCTTGGCGTCCTTGAAGTCGCGGTTTTCGAGATCCGCGAAGGTGAAGTGCGTCCCCAGAAACTCCTTATTGCGCTCGGAGCCCTTCATGCGTTGCGTGTGATTGAACGCCGGGGTGTAGGTCCAGATGTCATTATCACCGCCCTCTTTCGGTGACTCGACGAACAGGAACGCCTGACCAGCGACCTCCTTTGGCGCGGTGAGTTTGAGGATGGTGTGCGCGCGATCGTCGATCTTCTTGGCGCGGATGCGGAGCTCTCGCACGCGCGCATCATCGGCGCCGCGCCCCTTGATCGTAAGCCGGATATCAGCTTGCCCGGACTCGACCCCCATCGCGTTGTTCTTGTCGACCATCCTGTCGACGATTTCCTTGGCGGTGAGCTTGTCCTTGCTCCCTTTATCTTGCGCGAATGCCTGTGGACCTGCGCCATCGAACGCGGCGGGCAGGAGGCTCGCCGCGAGCACAAAGGAGGTCGCGAGGAGAATGGAGAAGAACTTCTTATCGTGGCGACCGATCGACATCGTCGGGCTCCTCGAGGATAGGTTGAGTGTGGTTCGAGCGAAGAGGATACCCAGGGCATCCTTGATTGAGACGCAGCGACTGTGCGCCAGATTCACCAGACCATGCCTGGCGCTCGAAAACAGCGTTACAGTTCGCGGAACAACGGCGTCGAGAGATATCGCTCGCCGGTATCACACAGCATGGTCACGATGCGCTTTCCGGCAAACTCGGGGCGGCGCCCGATCTCGCAGGCGCCGACGACGTTTGCCCCGGCGCTGATCCCGACCAGGAGCCCTTCCTCGCTGGCCAGGCGGCGCGCCATCACGAACGCATCCTCGTCGGTGACGGTGATAATTTCGTCGAGCAGGCCGGTCTCGAGGTTATCTGGGATAAAGCCTGCACCGATCCCCTGGATGCGGTGTGGACCGGGTCGCCCACCCGAGAGCACGGGGCTCCCGGCGGGTTCGATGGCGATCGCCTTGAAGTTCGGGTTTCGCTCCTTGAGGACACGCGCGATGCCAGTGATCGTGCCACCGGTGCCAACACCTGTGACGATGGCGTCGATGTTTCCCTCGCAGTCTTCCCAGAGCTCTTCGGCGGTCCCGAGGATGTGCGCCTCGGGGTTGGCGGGGTTGTCGAACTGCTGGAGCATGACGGCGTTATCCGAAGCGTCGACGAGTTGTTGCGCGCGCTCGACGGCGCCCTGCATCCCGAGCGCGCCTGGCGTCAGCTCGAGCTGCGCGCCGAGCGCGCGCAGCAGCGCGCGGCGCTCCAGGCTCATCGTATCGGGCATGGTCAACACGAGCTTGTAGCCGCGGCTCGCGCAGATGTAGGCGAGCGCGATGCCGGTGTTTCCGCTGGTGGGCTCGACGAGCAGGGTGTTTTGATCGACGCGACCCGCCTCCTCGGCGCGCTCGATCATGCGCAGGCCGATGCGGTCCTTGACGCTCGAGAGCGGGTTCATGAACTCCGCCTTCCCGAGGATCTCTGCGTGACATCCATCGGTCACGCGACCCAACCGGATCAATGGCGTCTGACCGACGAGTTGGGCGATGCTGTCATAAATGGGCATCCAGTTCTCCTTCTCCGCTGGAACCAAGCCTGGGCGCGGGGATCTTACTCGGGAAGCGTGTAGCCGTCGATGCAAGAGAGGATCTCGAGCGCGGCCACGTAGCGACCGAACGGAGGCATGATGTAGGCCCCCACCACTCTGTCCTTGATCTCCATCAGCGTCTCCTGCGCGATCTTGACCCCTTCGGCGCGCGCCGTGGGGCCAGAGCCGGCTTCCTTCATCCTGGCGCGGATGTCCTCGGGGACGGCCATACCGGGGACCTCGTTGTGGAGGAACTCGGCGTTGCGCCAGGACGCGAGCGGGAGCAACCCGACGAGCACCGGCATCTCGAGGTGCTCCGTGTCGCGAAGGAAGCGGTCGAGCACGTCAGGATCATAGACAGGTTGGGTCATGATCATGGAGGCGCCCGCGGCCTTCTTCTCTTCGAGGCGTCGAAGCTCGCGCTCGTAGTCGAGCGCGGCGGGCTCTGCGCCGCAGGCACAGTAGAAGCTCGTGACCTGGCCGACGTCCTTTCCAGCAGGATCAGTGCCGCGGTTAAAGTGTTCGATCATGCGCAGCATGCCGACGCTGTCGAGGTCAAAGACCGCGGTCGCGTGTGGGTAATCGCCGACCTTGGGTGGATCGCCCGTGATGACGACGAGGTTATTGAGCTCGAGCGTGTGGTAGGCGAGCATGTCGGCCTGGAGCCCGAGGAGGTTGCGATCTCTGGCACAGACGTGGAGGATCGTCTCCATGTCGAGCTCTTCGTGGATCAATCGCCCGAGCGCCCAGTTGCTCATGCGCACCGAGGCGCGCGGGCCGTCGGCGATGTTGACAACGTCGACGCCACCCTCTGCGAGCATTTTGGCGGCCTTGACGGACTTCGAGGGGTCGAGCCCCTTGGGCGGGTTCACCTCGACGCTCACCACGAAGTTATCGCGGTGCAGGGCGGGTCGTTTATCGACGGGCGCCTTGACGCGCTCTCGCCAGACGCGATCGATCTTCGTGGCGAGGCGGCTGCGCTCTGCGACAGGGACAGGTTGATGATGTTCCTGCTGCGAGAGCTCGGGGCGAGGTTCGATGACGCGAATTTCGCTCGCGCCGCCGCTCATCATCCTGGCCGCGCCAGCGATCTTCTTGATGTGTTCGGGGTTCGTGCCGCAGCACCCGCCGACGATCGCGACGCCCGCCTTGAAGTAGCGACGCGCGAAGGTCCCGAAGTAATCGGGCGTGGCCATATACACGAGGCGCTCGGCGACGTAGCGAGGATAACCGGCGTTTGGTTGTGCGATGATCGGGATATCCTTGCCGACCATCTTGGTGACCACGTCGAAGAGGACGTGCGGACCCTCCATGCAGTTGGCGCCGACGACATCCGCGCCCCAGTCCTTGAGGAGCATCACCACGCGCTCGGGGCCGGCGCCATCGCCCGTCTTGAAGTCTGCGTCGAAGGCCATCTGAGCGATGATCGGGAGATCACACTCCTGACGCACGGCGTCGATGGCGAGGCGAATTTCAGACAGCTGACGGAAGGTCTCGAGGACGATCAGGTCGACGCCCTCGTCTGCAAGAATCTTTGCCTGCTCGGAGAAGACCTGACGGATCTCATCGAGCTCGCCATCGGTGAGCATCGTGGGCGTCTGGCCGGTGGGGCCAATCGAGCCTGCGACGTAGGCGCCGTCTCCGGCGATCTCCTTGGCGATCTGCACACCGGCGCGGTTGATCGCCTCGAGCTTGTCTTCGAGGCTGTGGCGCCTGAGCTTGACGCGGTTCGCGGCGAACGTGTTGGTCGTCAGGATCTGCGCGCCCGCGTGCAGGTAATCCTCGTGAATCTGGCGCACGAGGTCGGCGCGAGAGAGGTTGGCGTCATCGAAGGAGCGGTTGGTGTAGACACCGCGCTCGTACAGTTGCGTACCGACGCCGCCGTCAAAGACGAGCGGCCCGGCCTCGACAGCCTCGAGGAATGGCTTCTTCATGGCAATGAAACTCGAATCAGGTCAGGAACTTGGACCATTTTCAATGGTCGCTCTTTGCGCGGACTATACACAAAGGCACTCTGGGACGCTACCCACGCGAAGATCGAGTGATTTGTTCGCGATACGACGGATCGTGAAATTGCTCTTTTCCATCTGGCAAACTACATTTTCCCGACCCGACAATAGAGCGAGTAAGAGGCAGACTCTTCCTCACCAAAGTTCGCCACACAATCTGACAAACCAAGGAGTTTGGCATGGCGCGTACGTACCTGGAGTTAATCGACGACACATCCTCGAAGTTCTGGGAGATTATCGTCGAGGGCACCGAACACACAGTACGCTATGGCAAGATCGGCACAGATGGCCGCACGAGTGAGAAATCATTTGGTTCACAAGAGGAAGCACAGGCCTCGGCCGATAAGCTCATCGCGTCAAAGCGCAAGAAAGGCTACGCCGAGCCGAGCGTCGAGGCAGAGGTGCTCTCGGTCGAGGAGTTGGTCGAGCTGTACCCAGTGCTCGAAGAGTTTGCCGATGGGTTGATCGACATGGCAGAAGTGGGCGTGCTCTTTCGCGGAGACGTGCTCAACCCGCACTGGGGGTTGCTCAATATCGCCCCCGAGCAGGGTGATGAGGGAACCGTCATCGTGATCGATGGCAACCTGACATGCACCGAGCAGGACGTTGGCTGGGGCAATCGCGCCGATTTCTCCAACGATGTCCTGCTCGTGACTGGCGACATGAAGGCCAACAACATCTCGTTGAGCGAGGTCGGCGTGGTTCACATCAAAGGGTCGCTCGACGCAAAGAACATCCACGTCAGCTACGGCGACAATGGCGGCGCCATGAGCATCGGCGGCGATCTGAAAGCAGAAGTCGTGATCGCCTCGACCTACTTTGTCTTCGACGTCGTTGGAAAGATCGATGTCCAACACATCATCGGCGATAGCACCTACGCCTCGGAGTTTGCCACGCAGCGAGGGCTCGAGGTCATCGAGCTCTACGACGAGGCGAGCGTCTTCGTGGAAGATCTCACCGATGATGGAGAGGTCGACGAGCGCGAGCTCTACGAGCGCCTCGTCAAGGGAGAGACCGTCTTTGTCAATGGGGGCAAGCCCCGCGAAGGCTCCTACGAGAAGGAGTGGTAAATGACAGACTTTGTGATGCCAACGACCGTACATGGCCTCGCGCTCGACTCCAGGGGTGAGAGGATCGTCGCCGTGGGCCCGAACGTCGCGGTGATTTACGATACGAGCGCGGGCCATCCGCTCCTGCCACTCGAAGGACCCATCGGGCACGCCTACGACGTCGACTTCGCCCCTGATGACCAGAGCGTCGCGGTGTGCTTTCACGGAGGCCACGTGCGCCGCTACGATGCGGATACAGGAAAGATCCTCACGAAGTACGAGGGCCACGCGGGCGTCCCACACGGTGTGCGCAAGGTCGCGTTTCATCCTGGCGGCGAGTTGCTCGCGTCAGTGGCCGAGGACTCGACGCTACGGATCTGGGATGTCGAGAGCGGAGCGCAGGTCAACCTGTTCAAGGATCGCGCGGACGTGAACTCGGTGGCGTGGTGGCCAGGCGAAGACAGAGTCGCTTTCGCGAGCGATGTGGGGTTAAGCCTCGTCGATATTCACACGCGCAAGGGGCGCGCCCGAGACACGAGGCCGATCGCCGAGATCCAGATCGTCGAAGATCGCGTCTACACCGCCTGGGGCGAAGCGATCCGGGTGCTCGATGGCAACCTCGACATCATCGGCGAGCTTCCTCAGGCGGATGTGTCACGGCTCAGAGTCGCGGATGAGTTGCTCTACGCGGCGTCGTGGCAGGGAGAGGATCGCGGCGTTCGCGTCTGGCACCTCCCGACCAAAACGGAGCGCTCCTTCGAGGAGCGCTCCGAGATCGAGCGACAACCTCAGGTCTGGGGGTTGGCGCTCGATCGCGATCGCGATCTGATTTATGCGGGCGTGACGCCGACCACGGGCGTATCTTCAGGACTCATTTGCTGGTCTTCGCTGACCCAATAGGCTCGGGGGTGATGAACTCCGCGGCGTTAACGCGCGTCTCCTGCAAGTGGATGCCTGCCACGTAAAGATCCTCGCGCGGCGAAACCTGCGAGAGGATCTGACTCGTTCGCTCGTGGAGCCAACGCGCCAGGTGTTCGGTGGTCGGGTCAAACGGCAAGAAGCGCAACCGCGCGTCTGGTTGCGCGCCAAGAATTGCCTCTCCGACGAGATCTCCCTGTTTGACGAGCAGGTGGTGATCGACCTCGTCGTCGAGGAAAGCGCGCCACGCCTTCTTGAAGCTCCCGAACTCGACAAGCATCCCCATCTCATCGAGTTGTTCGCCCGCGATGGTGGCCTTGACCCACCAGGAGTGGCCATGAATCGACTGGCATTTTGTCGGCGCGCCGGGAGACGAGAGCCTGTGCGCGGTCTCGAAGTTGTGCTCGAGCGTGATCCTGTACATGACTTTTCGCGGGGTTCGGGGAGGATTTATCGAGAGGAGCGCCGAGGCGCTCGAAGGCGCGGTTATACACCTGTCTGCGCGCGTTTTCTACAGGCTCCCGTCGCGGGCGTGTGCGTCCATGGAGGGCTCTCGCTCGACGAGCACGTCGAGCGCCAGATCATCTGCGTGGTGAGCGTCGTGCTCGTCGGTCAGGAGTTTTTGGGGATCTTCCTGAAGATCGCTGGCGAGCTGGTGGACGATCTCTTCTCGGCGCGCGCTCAGGATCAGCGAGATGGCCACGAGCAAACCGCTCACGGCTAGCGCGGTGAGCGCGAGGAAGGTGAACTTGTCGGGCGCCATGAAAATCACCGCGAGCGCGCATGCGAACGTCATCGCGCCTGCCAGGACGCCACCGAGGAGGCGCGTGCGCACGCCGCGCTCGGCGGCCTTGGCGTCCACACGCAGCGGCTCGTAGTGGTAGCCACGCGGCGTATCTCGCCGCCGATTCCGCCGGGCGCGTGCGCGCAACGCCGAGCGTTGCGCCGCGCGTGCTCCAGGGTCATGTCGTCGCCTCCTGCTCATCGCGCTCTTCCTCGAGCTCATTCATCACTCAAAAAGGGTTTCGATCTGGACTCGGGATGAAGATGCGCACCCCTGCAGGTGAGAAAAACCATCCCTTCAGACAACGCACGAATCGATTTGTTCGTTCCGCGCCAAGAAAAGTAAGTCGGGCAAAATACCCCTCAATCGTAATTTTGCGTTTTGCTTTTCAACAACTTCCACCCTATCCAAACCCTGAATCTGGGCCGACGCCGAGCACTTTTCTTCATTTTTTTTCTACAACCCGCTTGACACATCCCGGAATAAACGGCAAAACCCTCCTCGTTGTGACGGAGAGTGTTTCGACACACTCCACAGCACGGGCCGTTAGCTCAGTTGGTAGAGCAGGTGACTTTTAATCACCGGGTCGCAGGTTCGATCCCTGCACGGCTCACCTTGGCCCCTTCGTCTAGTGGTTAGGACACCGGCCTTTCACGTCGGCAACACGGGTTCGAGTCCCGTAGGGGTCACCTAGAAGAGCCTGAATCCAAATTTGGATTCAGGCTCTTCTTTTTTCTTGTTGCCCGAAGCTCCATCGACCTCGCAGTCTAAGAATGATTCTTGAATTCTTTGACGAGGTCACTTCATGAGACTCACCAGTTATGGCGCCGCGCTCGGCGTGACGGGTTCCTGCCACCTGCTCGAGATCGGCGACGCGAGGTTCTTGCTCGACTGCGGCATCTTCCAGGGCGAGGGCCAGGGGGAGCGAAACGAGGAGCCCCTCCCCTTCGACCCGAAGTCGATCGACGCGTTGATCGTGAGCCACGCGCACCTGGATCACATCGGGCGTATCCCGCTCCTTATCAAGGCGGGCTTTCGAGGGCGCATCATCTCGACGCGCCCCACCTACGAGCTCGCCCGCATCAGCCTCCTCGACTCCGCGCGCATCCTCGACTACGACGCGCGCCGCGCGAACCGCAAGCGCGCCAAGGGGGAACCTCGCGTCGAGCCGCTCTATGAAGAGGAGGACGTGCTCGAGACGCTCGACATGTGGAACGAATACCTCGAGTACGATCGCGCCTTCGCGGTTGGCGACGAGCTCGAGATCACGGCGATGGACGCCGGACACATCCTGGGGTCCTCGTTTCTATGCATGACGCTGACCGAGGGCGCCACGCGCAAGAAGATGATCTTCTCGGGCGATCTGGGCAACGTGGACAAGCCGATCATCCGCGATCCCTTCGTCCCCCCCGAGGCCGACATCGTGCTCCTCGAGTCGACCTACGGTGACCGGAATCACCAGCCCTTCTCGAACACGCGCCGCGAGATCGTCGAGGCGATCAACGAGACGATCGCGCGCAACGGGAACGTGATGATCCCCTCGTTCGCGCTCGAGCGCGCGCAGGAGCTGCTCTATGTCCTCTACGAGGCGTGGCGCGACGGTGAGCTGCCAAAACACGCGCACATCTACCTGGACAGCCCGATGGCGATCGACGCCACGCGCATCTTCACGCGCCACCCCGATTGCTACGACGAAGAGACCGTCGCGCTGGCGAGCTCTGGAGGCAACCCGTTTCGCTTCGACGCGCTGACCTACTCGCGCCACACCGACGAGTCGATGCGCATCAACAACCACAGCGCTGGCGCGATCATCATCGCAGGGAGCGGGATGTTGACCGGCGGGAGGATCTTGCATCACCTGCGGCGCAACCTCCACCGCGAGGAGTGCAGCGTGATCTTTTGCGGCTACCAGGCGACCGGAACGCTCGGCCGAAAGATCGTCGAGGGAGAGCTCCAGGTCGAGATCATGCAACACATCATCCCGGTGCGCTCACAGGTGCATACGATCAACGGCTTCTCCGGGCACGCAGGCCAGGACACCTTGACCTGGTGGGCAAAACAAACGAACGCCAAGAAGATCCTGTTGGTGCACGGAGAGACGAGGGCCAAGGAAGCGCTCGGGACACACCTGGCCAAGGAGACGAGGACAACAGACATCTCGGTGATGCCGTTTGGAGAGCCCATCGAGCTTTGAACACGGAGCCAGTGAGCCGCTCCCGAGAAATTGAATCTCGCTGCTACTTCCTGCACAATCTGGACGAGTGGTGCGCATAAATGCAGAAGACAGACGCACCAAAGCTCGCTTGTGGAACGAACGAAACGAATGAGGATGTCGATGAACACACGATGGATGATGAAGATGTGTTGCGCTGGGATGCTGCTCGGCGCGTTTGCCTGTGGCCCAGATCCTGCCGAGAACAACGCGGATCAGAACAACAACACGTCGACCGAAAACAACACGACGCCTGGCAACAACACCACACCTGGCAACAATACAACGCCCGGCAACAATACGACGCCTGGCAACAATACAACGCCCGGTAATAATACGACGCCCGGCAACAACACGACGCCTGGTAACAACACCTCGCCAGGCAGCCTGGAGGAGACGCTCGATGCCTACTCGGAGCTGCTCGGCACCGCAGCGTGTCGCACAGCCTACGAGTGTCCTCAGGAGGACCCCTTCTTCACGCTCCAACTCAGCCGCTTCGGCTCGCAGGAAGCGTGTAACATGGACGCCGCGGTGATCTTTGGCATCGACGGGCAGCTCGCCCAGCTCGCGCTCGGCATCGAGGAAGGACGCACCGAGTTTGACGCCGCCGCCGCCGAGACATGCCTCGAGAAGGCGCAGATGCTCATCGCCAACGCCGATCCTTGCGAAGCGCTCGGCGCGCTCGATGATGGCGCCATCGCAGAATGCGATCAGGTCTTCACCGGCAAGGGGATCGAGGGCTCGGCATGCGTCGATAGCCAGGAGTGCGGCGACGGCTTCGCGTGTGAACTCGGCGGGGATGAGGCGACGTGCTATGGCAGCTGCGTCCCGGACAGCGCTGGCCCTGACTGCGGCGGACAGGTCTGCGACGAGGCCACGCAATACTGTGACGAGAACGACACCTGCGTCGCGCACAAGGCGTCTGGCGAAGCGTGCTTTGGCGATGACGAATGCGGCAGCTTCGACTCGGACGCCTACTGCGACTTCACGCAACCGAGCGAACCCGATGGCTTCGACGGCACCTGCGGTACGCTTGGTACCAAGAGCGCCGGCGAGGACTGCGAATTCGATGATGAGTGCGCAGACGGGCTGGGCTGTTCGGATGACACCGCCACCTGCGAGACCGTGTCGCCGATCACGTTCGGGCCGATGGGCTCGACCTGCGTGCTCTCGGAGGAAGGCCCGCTGTGCGAGCCAGGGCTCGTCTGTGGCGACCTGGCCATCAACATGGCCTCCGGTCAGATCGAAGGCTCCTGCCAACCTCCAAAGGCGATGGGCGGCTCCTGCTTCCTCGACTTCGAGTGTGGCATCGACGCGGTCTGCGCTGGAGCGGACTTCCAGACGATGACCGCAGGAAGCTGCGGCCCGAGGTACAGTGATGGTCAGGCGTGTGAAAACAACCTCCAGTGCGAGAGCGCCAACTGTGAGTTCGATGACAATGATAACGGCACCTGCGCCGCGGTCATGATCTGCATGGTCCCTGAATGACCCTCTCCAGCGGCATGTGACAGGCACATCCGCCTGCTGCGCGCCTGGGAAGGCAACGCCAGCTTCAAAAAGAGCCCGACCTCGAGTCGGGCTCTTTTTTTGTGCGCCACGCCCACACGTTAACCGAACGGTCAAAAAATCCTTGACGCGCTCTCCTCGATTCCTTAACTTACCGACTGAAGCATTAACCGAACGGTCAAAAAGGACATTGTCGTGACTTTTTCTTCCAGGCTCCGGCTCGCCAGACGCTCGATTTACCTTGGCCTCGCGCTCGGCGCGTTCGCATGTGGACCCGACGATGCAAAGGACGACGGCAACACGGCGGAGAACAACAGCACGCCGACCTCAAACAACCAGACAAGCGGCAACAACACGACCGCAGGCAACCAGACAACTTCCGAAAACAGCACGACGCCTGCCGAAAACAACACGAGCGTGAACCATACGAGCGCGAACAACCAAACCAGCGACAACGCCACGACGCCCGCAGGCAACATGGACCCGATGATGTCCGAGGAGGTGCAGGCATACCTTGGCCTCATGAATCGCCTGCACGAATTTAGCTGTGAGCGGCACTCCTGTGAGACTGATCCGTTCGCCTTCACGGGTCAGTCCGAGCGGTACGCGAGCGTGGAGGAGTGCGTCACTTTATCCAACGAAGCGCTCCTCGAGAGCGCGTGGTTCGAGCGCGCCACGCTCGGCCTGGAGTCAGGAGTGTTCACCTACGATGCGGGGCACCTGAGCGGCTGCGTGGCGACGCTCGATGGATGGCTGCAAGCACCGGATATCTGCGCCGTCGAAGATTGGGTGGATGACCTGCTCCGCTGCCAGAACATCTTCCATGGCGCGTTGCAGGAAGAAGCCGCCTGCGCCTTCGACATCGAGTGCCAAGAGGGACTCTTCTGCATGGAAGGAGACCAGCGCGGCGCATGTACTGGAGAATGCCAACGTCGCCACGATGACCCGGCGTGGTGTGGCGACACCTACTGCGATCCTTTCACGTCTTACTGCTTTAAAGAGACCGAGACCTGCGAGGTGTTCGAGCCGCTCGGGGCGGTGTGTCAGGATGTCGGCGCGTGTGGCCTGGATGCCTCCTGCGAAGAAGATATGGAGAACCCAGGACAGCGCTACTGCGCAGAGAATAACAGCCTCGCGCAGGGCGACTCCTGCTCGACCGATAGCGCCTGTGGCCAGGGCTTGCGATGCTCCTTCCAGGGCATCTGCGAGCCACGCCCGGCGCAAACCATCACCGAGCAGGCCGCTGGCGAACCCTGCAACAATGATCCTGTCGACAGTCTACGCTGTGATGAAGGTCTGGTCTGCGCGGATTACCTCTTCGACTCGACGGTGGGGATGTTCCAGGGAACCTGCGCCAGCCCGAGAGCGGCAGGAGAAGCGTGCACGCACACCAGTGATTGCGAGGCTGGGCTCACCTGCTCGGGCGCCACGTTCGATACGGCGATGAGCGGCGAATGCGTGAATATCATCCCATCGGGAGAGGCGTGCGCCAGGGACATCGAGTGCGCGACGGGCGCGTGTGACTCGGGCGTGTGCGCGTCGCTGATGGGTTGCGGCCCTTGACTGTGACCTTTGCAGCGAAAAAGGCCCGCGAAAAA
>Ga0208061_100213_pt1 | contig 19137 bp, 13 predicted proteins | sample DeeseametaMP0555_FD_184209 | JGI IMG/M metagenome (GOLD analysis project Ga0208061, IMG submission 184209) | Marine microbial communities from the Deep Atlantic Ocean - MP0555 (SPAdes) | ecosystem: Environmental > Aquatic > Marine > Oceanic | place: South Atlantic Ocean | collected 2011-01-23 | reverse complement strand
GCGGTCGACCTTATCCGCAAGCCGTTCGCCGTGACCGAGTTGATGGCGCGCCTGCGCTGGCGTCTCGGAGAGTCCTCGACGCTCTCGGATATGCGACGGCGCGGTGACACGCTCACGTTGTTGCTCGACCTCTCTCGCGAACTCGATCACTCGATCGACCTCGACGATGTGATCGCGATCTTCCAGGAGAAGGTGTGCCACGTCTTCGATTGTTCGCACTGCTTGTTCTACATTCAGGATAGGGCGCGCGGCGAGTTGGTGTCGCGGCATGATCGAGCACCGCTCTCGCTGGACGGGAGCCCTCAGGCGATGGAGTCGCTCGCGGCGAGGAGGCATACGCAGCTCACGGGCTACGAGCTCGAGCAGCTCGGTATCCTCGGCGTGCGCGAGTCGCGCGAGTCGAGAGGGTTGCTCGTCCCCACCGTGCACGACCAGAAGCTGACCGGCGCCTTCTTGCTCGTCGGTCCCTCGAGCCATATCTGCGATGGTCGCGTCGTCGACACCTTGCGCGTCGCCGTCGAGATGGCCGCGCTCGCCATCGAGCGCATAAGACTCGTCAAGCGACTGCAAAAGCGCCATAACGAGGTCCGCGAGAACGAGCGCACGCTCGCCAGAACGCGCGACTATCTCGCGAGCGTGATCGAGGCCTCCCCCGACGCGATCGTCGCCAGCGCGAGCGATGGCGAGATCGTGCTCTTCAATGGCGCCGCGGAGCGCATTTTGAAGATCCCCCGAGAGGACGCGCTCGGGCGCAACGTGAGGATGCTCTATCCTCCCGGCGGCGCCGAGGCGATCATGCGCAGGATGCGATCCTCGGAGGAGGGGAGCATGGGACGCCTGAGCTCGAGCGAGGAGCACCTGCTCGATCGCGATGGCGAGGCGATCCCGGTCAACATCGCCGCCGCGATCCTCTACGAAGAGGACGGCCAGGAGATCGGCTCGGTCGGAGTGTTCACCGATCTTCGGCAGCAGCTCCTTATCGAGGAGCGCCTCCAACGCGCGACCGAGGATCTCGAGCGGAGCAGAGAGCAGGCGATGATGGCCGAGCTCGCAGGCGCCACCGCGCATGAGCTCAACCAGCCGCTCACCAGCCTGCTCAACTACGCGGAGCTGCTCTCCGCCACACAGGATCTCTCGCCGCGCGCTCGGCGCGCGGCCGAGGTCATCGAGCGAGAGGCGGAGTCGATCGCGGAGATCGTGCGCAAGATCGGAAAGATCACGCGCTATCGCACGCGCGACTATGTGGGGGGAGCGCGCATCATGGAACTGGACGGTGAGTCCGAGTGAGCGAGGTTGACCTGGTCAACGCCCGCGTTGCATGATCCCATGCCTTGATTGTCGTGGACACCTGTTGTCCACCACCTCGAGGCTTCGAGAGGAGTCGATGTCCAAATCGAACGAGTACGAAGTCAACTTTGACGAGATCTTCGCCGGTCTCCCGCAACCGCTCGCGGTCTGTGATCCTGATGGAGCGGTGCTCGTGGCCAACAAGGCCGCGCGGCGCTTCCTCGGCACAGAGTCGATCGATGGGATCAGCCTCGGCCTCTCCGATCGCGACACCTTCTCGTCGATGAAGGTGAGCCCTCGCGGCGGCGTGATGGAGTTCTACATGGCCGATGTGCCCGTCGAGGGCTCGGTCCAGGATTCTGTCTCGCTCTCTGTCACGCCGCTCGATTTTGGTGGCTATCGCGTGACCTTTATCGAGGATGGCGCAGCCAAGGGCTCTCCTTCGGTGCGCCTTCTGCGCGCGCTCAGCGAGGTCACAGAGCACGCGGCCATCTTCGATGATCCGCTCGAGATGCTGACGCTCTTCGGGTCCTGCATCAGCGAGGTCTTCCCCGATTACGCGTGGCGCCTCGAGCTTCGTCATCAACAGGAGCTGCTCGGCGCTCACGAGTTCCCCTACGACCTCGACCCGGGGCGCGGCGCCGTCGATCAGATCCTCGCCAGCGCCGGAAAGCCCGAGTCACAGGAGCTGCTCTGGCGCGCTTCGCGCACTGGTTTCGTGATCTGGTCGCGCGCTGGCGAGGGGTTGCGCGCGGGCCTCCAGGTCGAGACCACGCGCTCTCGCGGCCTGACGGATGCCGAGATCGAGGCGCTCGAAATCTTCATGAACTTCTTCTCGTTCATTTGCCAGCGCTACCTGGCAAAGGACGAGCCGAGCATCGAGGTGCTCGGTCCGATCCTCGAACAGCTCGAGGCGGGCGTCGCGCTTTGCGATCGCCGCCGCGTGGTGAGGAGCTGCAACGAGGCGTTCGCGCGCATGGTGCAGGCGCCCACGGAGGGGATCGCGGGGCAGGACGTGATCGGGTTCTTCGACGCTGAATTGCACGCCAAGTTGCGCTCGTCAGCCGCCGCGGCGATGTCCGGCGCGCACCCCGAGCCGCTGACGCTCTCGACCGGCGAACAGGGGCGCGCGATCACCTTGCGCGTGACGCCGGTGGGGGAGGGCGATCCGGGAGAGGGAGACCACTCGATGGGTGGCTTCTGGGTGATCGCGCAGCCGAGCGCCGCGAGCCTGCGCGCGCTCGAGGAAGAGTTCATGCGCGCGGAGCAGTTGATGCAGCTCGGACAGCTCGCCAGCGGCGTCGCTCACGAGCTCAAGAACCCGCTCACCAGCATCCTGAATTACGCCGACTACCTGCTCCAGAAGTACCGCGACCAGTTCTTCGAGAAGCGCGACTCCGAACGCTTGATGCGCATCATCGAAGGGGTCGAGCGCATGGACCACTTCATCCGCGACCTGGTCACGCTCGCCAAACCTCACGGCCAGGATCTGCCTCCCGAGCGCGTCGACATCCACGAGATCATGCGTCGCGCGATCATGTTATGTGAGGTCATCATCGAGCAACATGGTGTCCGCATCACCGAGTCCTTCGCCGCCACGCGCTCGCACGTGCTCGCCGTCGATGGCCAGCTCGTGCAGGTTTTTGTCAACCTGCTCACCAACGCCGCGAGCGCGATGCCCGAGGAGGGCGGCTCGATCGAGCTGATGACGAGCGTGCGCGGAGAACACGTCATCTGCGCCGTGATCGATGATGGCGTGGGGATGGACGAGGGAACCGTCGAGCGCATCTTCGAGCCATTCTTCACGACACGCAAAGCCACCGGGGGCTCGGGGCTCGGGCTTCCATTGGTGCGCACGTTGGTCGAGCGGCATGGCGGAAGCGTGGAGCTCGAGAGCACGCCTGGCGAGGGGACGACCTTCCGCATTATCCTCCCGCTGTTGCCATCTGCCTGAGGGAATGGCACAAGTGGAGGCGGTTTTCTTATTTGTCGTGTTTTGATTGCATGACTGCATGGGTGGTTGACGAGTAGAAGATGCGAAGAGATAGCGAACCACAAAGAGATCTTGTCGCCCCCGGGCGCTTTACTGGCTTTGGCATCCTCGCGTTGAGCGTGGCGCTGGGCGCCTTCGTCTTCTTTGCCGTGGGCCCCATGGTCGAGAACAACGCGCACCTCGACGCGATCGAGGATCTCGATGATCGCGAGCGCCTCGAGCGAGGGCTGCGCACGCTCTGCAACACTCAGCAGAACCTGAAGCTCCTCAACCAGCAGCTCGCCGAGAAGACGCGCGCCGATCGCAACCGCGTCACGCCCGTCGCCAAGGAGCTCGGGTGCCTCACCAAGTTGGACCCGCGCTTTCAGGCGGAGCACCACCTCTGGATGGGCGAGGAGAGGGACGCCGTCGATGGCGCCGTGGCTCAGGGTGATGCGGCGCTCGAGCCTGCTATCGATGCGCTCGAGGCGTCGGCCGAGGATGACGAGGCGAAGGCAAAGGCGCAGATCGTAAGAGAGCGCGCCATGCGCGCGCTCGTCGCGCTCTCGGCAAAACTCCTCAACGACCATAAGACTCGTATCGACAAGCGCCTCACCGACAAGGACACCTCACCCGAAGCGCATGCGCTTCGCGCAGCGCTCGGCTTCGAGCATCCCCACGCGCCAAAGACGCCCGAGCATGATCCTGGAGATCATGCTCACGAGGCGGACGCCGGACATGGGGATTCACACTCGGCCGATATGGGGCACGATAGCGCTGACGCTGACACGGACAGCGCGGATATGGATGACGTCAACCTTGGCTCGGGGAGCTTTCGCCTCAAGCTCGACGGCCTCGGCGCTCCGCCTCGCCGCCCGAGGCCAACGCCTGGCGCCAACGGCTTCAAGCTTCGCGAGCCTTCGCTCGAGAAGCCCTCCGGGACGGGCAGCGTGCTCTTCAAGAGGGAGCAACCCGGCCTCGGCGTCAGCGAAGAGATCAACGCCCAGCCCGGTGCAGACGCAAACGCCACCCCCTGATGCCACTCCGGTGAGCTTTATTCGATGAAACTGATCCCCCTCATCATCGTCGCGGTCATCGTGACCTTTCTGATCTGGTTGATGGGGATGCTCTGGCGTCGTTATTACAGCGTCGATGCCAGGAGCTTGATCGAAGCGAGCACGCTCGAGGCGATGGATCGCCAGCTCCAACAGATCGGCTTCTACCCCCTTCGCGAGCGTCCATTGTTTCGCGCGCGAACGATGTGGACTCGCGTCGAGCGCGAGCACCTCACGCTCGACCTCGAGTTCTGTGATGGCGATGGGCTCGATTATACGCGCCTGATCTGTAGCTTCACCGAACCCTTGCACCAGGGCATCCAGATCCTGTGCGAGGAGGGCGCGGGTTTTCGAGGGTGGTTGCTCAGTATGCACGAGGCCGAGATCGCGGACCCCGAGATCGATGACCGCTTTATCCTGATGGCCAAGGATGATGATCGCCTCAAGGCGCTCATCACCGGGCCGCTGCGCATGCTCCTGATCAGCCTCAGAGATCGCGTGGAGGACTTCCAACTCACCGATCAAGCCTTCTACATTCGCCTCGATGACGTCGTGCGCGAGAGCGAGCTCGAGCGCCTGATCGAGGACGCGTTGATTCTCGGGGACGAGCTTATTCGCTGGGCGGTATCCTACGGGCCGATCTCGGCGCTCCAGACGTCTCAATACCAGGACGCGCTGGCCGAGATGGACATGTACTCGGTGCGCGCCGACACCGGCAGCGGCAAGGAAGAGGACAACCCGATCGATATGATCGAGCCCCACGTGCTCACGCAAGCCTCGACAGAGGCCAACTCGCAGCCAGAAGAGCAGGCGGATCGCGATCGAGAGCTCGATGATGCGATCGAAGAGCAGGGAGCCGAGGAGCCGTCGAGGAACGACGAGATGGGCGCTGGCGAAGAGGAGTGAGTCGCAGGCTAGCCTCGCTCGACGACCTCTTCGACGACCTCTTTCACTTCCTCTGATTCTTCTGAGGTCTCCACATCATCCGATGCTGCGCTCGCCGCCGCCTCTTCCTCTTCGACTTGCTCGAAAGAGAAGGTGACCTCCTGAGATTTGCTCGAGGGAATCTCGGGCATGGTCTTCTCGAAGGAGTCCTCGTGGACAGGCTGCTGGCTGATCTGGACCATCGCCGGACGGAGCAGCTGGGTGTCGTGTTGCCAGCCTGTGCGAAGGAGTTGATGGACGGAGTTGTGAGGCAGCTCGGCGTCCTCGGTGACCGTGATGGCCTCATGGATGGCGGGGTCGAACTCGGTCGACTTCTCGGGCGAAATCGGCGTGATGCCATGCCTGGCGAGCGCCTTATGGAAGCTCGTCGAGACCATCTCGAGCCCCTTTGTCAGATCCTGCTGCTCGGCGCCTTCTTCCTTTTGTCTCGCGAGCTCGATGGCGCGCTCCAAGTCATCGAGCCCCGAGAGGAGCTCCTTTGCTAACGGCAGGTGCGCGCGCGCGGCGGTCGTCTCCTGTTCTCGCTTGAGCCTCCCGAGTCGTTTCTCGAGCTCCTCGATCTTGTGAGACGCTTCGGTTTGCTGCTCCTCGAGCTTTCGCGCGTTGATCTCGCGCAGGGATTGCACGGTCTTCGAGTGGCTCGCGCGCTGTTGAGACAACGCGATGGCGGCCACCAGAAATACCAGACCAGCAAGAATCCAACCCATCATCTAACCCTTTGTTCACACGGCGCAGAAAACAACGCGCCAAACTCCGCACGCACTCTATCACTGTATCCACGCGTCGCAAGGAGGTTTGCGTTTCGCGGGTGGCGCGCGGGCTCCAAAAACAAAAACCTCACGACCCAGCGCAAGGTCTGCCACGCCGCTCGCCGGAGAGCGCCCGAACGGGGCGCGTGAGGAGAGGTAGGCAAAAACCTCACAAACCGTCTTGACACCATCAGGGCTCGGGGATATACCCATTGACCCTGGAGATGGCCGCGTAGCCAAGAGGTCCAAGGCAGTGGTTTGCAAAACCACCATTCACCGGTTCGAATCCGGTCGCGGCCTCCTAAGAAAAAGACCCTGACTTCCCATAAAGAAGTCAGGGTCTTTTTTTTGAGTTTTTTGACAGGCGGCCACTTTCATGGCGATGTGGATCGCGTCAGCGTGTGTCGGCCAGAGCCCGGTGGGGGAGTGTTCGTGGCGATTGACCGCTGACTTTTCGAGGTTTATCCTGATTTCAGGGTGATCAAACCTCTTCATTTGTAGTCATGAACGCGCAGTGCTCGAAGAATCTTCTTCAAGAGTGCCGCGTCGGCTTGTATATGAAGTGTGGCAGCGCGACGGTCTCTGGTGTTTGGATGCCAGGACGTCTGAAGATTTCGCGAGCAGGAGCAGTTTGATGGATGCGATCCGAAAGGTGATGATCCTGGATGATAACATCCTCGATGTTATGGAGGCCGAGGGATACCTCAAGGAAGGTGGCTACGGTGTGGTCACCCTCTCTTCGCCAAACGGCGCGCTCTCCAAGATCGAGTATGAGAACCCCGAGATCTTGCTCCTCGATTTGAACATGCCTCGCCTCAATGTCCCCGAACTCCTCGAGACATTGCGCGCCTCCCCGGACTACGAGGACCTCGTCATCGTCCTGTTTAGCGACGAGGAAGCCGAGCAGCTCCAGGAGTTTTGCATCGAGAACGACATCAACGGCTATTTCTGCAAGTCGATGGATGTCAGCCAGATCGCGGAATTCCTCGACAACTTCTACGAATACTGAGCCCTCCCCGCGCCTTCTCTGTCCAGAGATCCTTGCGCTTCTCTCTTGGGTGAACCATCCACTCTTGGTACAACAAGGCATCGGATGGCAACCCTGGGCGATCCTTGCTCCCTTTTGTTCGTGTACGTGTACGGGGCGAGGATCTCCTGAACGCGAGAGGTTTCTTTTTGGGGCATTGCTCCAGGCCATCTTTTTTACCCAGGGTCGCGCGCACGCATTCCCCGAATACTCGACAGTCCTGTGCCCCCCCTTTTCTACAGGTTCGGGCGGCAGGTCGGCGGTCAGAGCATGAGGGCGAGCGCGTCGACCGCTTTAACAGGGCAACCTTCTTTTGCCCCCAAGCCCGGGAGTCGAATGTGAGCGAGGAGCAGACCGAGCAGCAAGAGCAACGCGAAGAGCTTGGACCGATTCCAGAAGATTCACTCGTCTGGATTCTCGTGGATCACTCCGCGCGCGCCGAGGCCTTCGCTTCGGTGGCGGGACATCTTCAGGAGCGCGGCGCCCGCGCCGAGATCGTGACCATCTCCGAGGTGATCGGGACGATGGCCAGAGGCGCGCTCGCCGGTAGCGCGGAGCGTCTGCTTCGCGGTCTCCGCGTCGCCGTGCAGGGACACTCCGACGAGGATCTCATCGGCGCCGTCCGTCGCGTTAAACCAGATCTCCTGGCCGTGACCAATCCTCGCCACGTCCGCGCGCTCTCGGTGCTCGAAGGGTTGACCGGAATTCCTGCTCTGCAGGTCGGCGTCATGCCGGACTTCAACCTCCACGATGCCTGGCTCAAGAGCGGCCTGCACGCCTTTATCGTCCCGCACGAGGAGCTCGCGGACCGCTTCGTGCGCGCTCAGGTCCCCGCCGATCGCGTGCTCGTGGCCGGTCCTGCGGTGCAACCTGGCTTTGCCAGGGAGCTCGACAAGGGCGCGCTCCGCGATGAGTTCGGCTTCTCTCACTCGGAGAAGCTCGTCATCGCGCGCGCTGAAAACTTCGACGTCGCTTCGCTTGAGAAGATGATGTTCCAGGCAAAGCTCGTCGAAGGCAACGTGCGCTTCCTGTTCCACCACAACGGTGATAACAGCGCCGCGGCGACCTTGCGCCGCGCGGCCAATGATCACGGCTTCGACGCCGTGATGTTCGGGCGAGTCGATCAGCTCGAGCGCTACCTCGCCGTCGGCGATATGGTCATCACCACCGCCAGCGATCCGATGATCCCCGAGATCAGCGCGCTCGGCTTGCCGGTGATGATGGTCGGAGACGCCGGTGACGCGAGCGCTCAGGCGGCCTTCTTCGAGCGGCACGAGCTCGGGCGCCATGTCTCGGATATGATCCGCCTCGGCGCCGAGGTCGAGCGCTTCCTGCTCGAGGATAACCTCGCGCGTTACGCCGAGGCCGCTGGCAGCATCGGCTTGCCAGGTGGCTCGAAAGAGGTCGCCGAGGCGATGGCAAGAGCATTGATTCATGCCCCCGAGTGGCGCCAGGTGAACAACCCGGGCGGCGGTCGAGAAGAGCAGGGCGGCGACGCTGGCTCTGATCAGGGTGGCGGAAACAACGAGCGCAAGGGCTTTGGTGGCCCGTTCGAGTCGATCGGAGGCTCGCGCGGTGGCGGCAACTCCTCCTCGGACTCCTCGGGGTCGAGCTCTTCATCTGGCGGAAGCACCGGAGGTTCTGGTTCTGGTGGCGGTGGCGGCCGCGACGTCAACGAGTTCGTTGGCATCTCGAAGGCCGAGGCAAAGGAGCAGCTCGCGCAGCTTATCCTGGCCGAGCGCGAGCTCGATCGCAGGCTCGGCGAGCTCGGCAAGGAGCAGCAGCGTTGGCGAAATCGCCTCGATCTGGCGCGCGAGTGGAATGAAGAGGATCTGGCCGAGGAGGCTGAAGGGATCCTTCGAGGTTACTTGCGCGAGGCCGAGCCGCTCCAGCAGGAGCTCCAGGATGTGCGTCGGCAGAAGGCCAAGCTCAAGGAGGCCGCCGGCGGCGGTGGCCGAGGACCTTCGGGTGCTGGCGGTGGCGCTGGCGGCGGATCGCGCCTCTCCGAGGTCGAGCGTCGCTTCCGCAAGATGGAAGAGGATCGCGAGCTCGACTCGCTCCGCGACAAGATCTCGCGCGAACTCGGTGAATAGTGACCCGCTTTATTGTCTCCTTCCTGATCGCCAACCTCATCGGCGCCTTCTTCCTCTATCTGGCCTGGAGCGGATTGCCTACAGACCAGCTCGAGGCTTACTTCGAGCAAGCGGACACCACGCACTTGCTCACGTGGGGCGCGATCTATGTGGCGGTCTATATCATCTGCCATGGCGCGAGGATCGTGCGATGGTATGATCTGGTGCGCCCGCTCGGAGAGGTCGACGGCAAGCTCGTCCACCGCGTCTGCGTGGTGGGGTTCACGGCGATTTTGTTGCTCCCGTTGCGCCTTGGCGAGCTGGTGCGGCCATACCTGCTCTCGAGGCGCACGCCGTTTTCGATGAGCGCCGTGCTCGGCACGGCGGTCGTCGAGCGCGTCATCGACGGGCTCATTATCACTGGCCTGCTCTTTGTCACGTTGGCGACTTATTCTGGCGAACAGAGCACGACGTTCGCGTACACCACCGGCGCGTTGAGCGCCGGGATCTTTATCGGCGCGCTGGTGACCTGCCTGCTCGCGCTCTGGAGCAAGTCGTGGACCATCGGCATGGTCGAGAAGGTCTTCGGTTTTATCTCCAAGGGGTTGGCCGAGAAATTATCAGGGCTCCTCGAAGGTTTTATCGACGGCTTCCGCGCGCTCATCGAGGCGCGCTCGCTGGGGCGTTTTCTGGCGCTGACGGCGCTCTACTGGGGGAGCAACGTCGTCTCGATGTGGTTGCTCGCGCGGTATGGTTTTGGCCTCGACGTCAGCCTCTGGGATATGGCCACGGTGCTTGCCTTGCTCGTGATCGGGATCATGATCCCGGCGGGGCCAGCGATGGCGGGCAACTTCGAGTTCTTCTTCTCCCGCGCGCTCGGGCTCTTCGTGGTGCTCGAGGTCTTTGGCGCGCAGGTCGCCGCGCTGGCGGCCACGGTGCACGTGCTGCAATTTGTCGTCATCGTCACGCCAGGCGTCCTGGTGATGTGGTTTGATCCCGAGAGCCGCAACCTCATCCGACTCTCCGAGCAGGCCGCCGCGCAGGCAGAATGAGCGCGCGCGTGCTCGCTTGCCTTGAGCCGGTGCAGGTTGGTAGATTCATGAGCGATCCGAAGAGGATGGGAGCAGGGCTCCCTCCTCGAGTGAGTTCGTGCTTGTGACAAGACTCGAGCGAGGTCGAGAAAAGAAGCGATGCTTAACGCCAGGCAACAGTCGGTCTTATTTCAGGTCATCCGCAGCTACGTCTCGAACGGTGAGCCTGTGAGCAGCTCGCACATCGCTCGCAGCGGCGTGGTCGATGTCAGCTCCGCGACGATCCGCAATGTGATGGGAGATCTCGAGGCGCAGGGGCTCCTGCGTCAACCGCACACATCGGCAGGGCGCGTCCCCACGCCAGGCGGGCTGCGCCTGTTTATCGACGCGCTCTCGGTCGAGGGGCTCCCCATCGGCGATCCTGCGCTGGTGCATATCCAGGGCGAGCTCGGCGCGATGGAGGGGAAGGACATGGAGCAGGCCGCGCATACCGTCGGCAGCCTGCTCAGTGATCTGGTGCGCCTGACGAGCATCGTCTCGACCCCGAGCCTCGGCTCGATCCGACTCGAAGATATTCACCTCTCGCCGCTCTCCGAGCGGCGCATCCTCGCCATCCTCGTCGCGAGTGACGCGCGGGTCTACCACCAGGTCGTCCCGATGAATCAGGAGCTCGACCGCACGCAGTTAAAGCGCATCCAGGACTACCTCTCCGAGCTCGCCCTGGGGTTGACGCTCGAGGAGGTGCGCACGAAGGTTCGCCGGGAGATGCTCGTCCTGGCGCGCCAGGCAAACGAGCTCGTGCGGCTCGCGCTCGAGATCGGCGCGCGCGCCATCGAATCGACGCAACCCAAGGTCGTCGTCGAGGGAAAGTTCAACGTCTTCGACTACGATGAGTTGACCGCCGACACCGAGCGTTTAAAACATCTCCTCGAGCTCCTCGAGGAGAAGGAACAGGTCCTCGAGCTGCTCGATGGTTTCGACGAGGGGCAGCGCCCCACGGTGTTGCTCGGTCCGGAGCTCGATCTCGGGCTCGGACTTGGCGATGAGGTCAGCTTGATCGTCTGTGGTTACGGACAGCAGGATGAAGCGAGCGGATTGCTCGGCGTGATCGGTCCATCTCGCGTGGACTACGAGCGCATCTTGCCGCTGATTCACCAGACCGCGCTGGCGCTCTCGAGCTACCTTGGGAACCAGAATAAGTGACGCATGGCAGGCTGATAGATGGCCGCAGAACGCGCCCTTCTTGCGTCTTGCCAGAGATAGACAAGCGCGCTAGGTTTGTGGCGTCGAGATGAAGTAAGGCAAATCAGTGGTGTCGAGATATTCCTCTATCTCGTGAAATGCGAGAAATACACCCCTTTTGCCCTCTTCACCCATGAGAGATGCCGCGACGTGGCGATTTTGCCCACCTAGGCATCACCCGAGCTCTGTTTGGAGGAGACATTGAGTCAGAACGAAGACGCGGTTCAGGAGGAGACGCCATCCGAGGAGGTGGTGAACAATCCCGAAGAAGTCGAGCAGCCCGCTGAAGAAAGCGGGAGCGAGGAAGAGGTCGAGGCTCCTGAAGTGGACGCCGAGGCTACCCCTGATGGCGACGAGGATTCGGAAGAGTCCGACTCGGCAGATGAAGAGCTAGAAATCGAGACTGACGACTCCGTCAACACCGAGCCTGAGGAAGAGGACCCACTCTTCTTGAGCCCCGAGGATGACGAAGGCGAGGTCTTCGAGGCGACTGGCTCGAAGCCTGTGATCGAGGTGCTCGATGCGCCTCCTGTCAAGGACGCCAAGGACGAGCGCATCGAAGAACTCGAGCGCCGCCTCGCGGAGCTCGAGGAGCGCGTGAGCGCGAACGATGAAGAGATCACTGGCCTCCAGCGCGAGCGCGATGACCTCAAGGCGCGCTTGCTCAGGAGCGCTGCGGATATGGATAACTTCCGCAAGCGCAAGGAGCGCGAGAAGGAAGAGCTCCGCAAGTACGGCTCGGACAAGATCGTCTCCGATCTTTTGCCCGCCGTCGACAACCTCGAGCGCGCGCTCGAGCACGCGGAGAAGACCGCCGAGGAGTCCTCGATCTCGGACGGCGTGCGCATGGTGCATCGCCAACTCATCAGCTCGCTCGAGAAGCACGGCATCCAGAGCTTCGAGTCTGTCGGTGAGAAGTTTGATCCACAACGCCACGAGGCGATCCAGCAGATCGAGACGACCGAGTTCGACACCAACGTCGTGATGCAGGAGTTCCAGAAGGGCTACTTCATCCATGACAGGCTCCTGCGTCCCGCGCTCACCGTCGTGGCGAAGCGCATCGATCCTCCCCCCGCGGAGGTCGAGCCCGAGCCAGAGGCCGAGGTCGAGCCCGAGGCGACGCCAGAGTCTGCGCCTAAAGAGGATGCGCCAGCCCCCGAAGAGGACGCCGCGACCGAGCAGGACGACGCGTCTTTCGAGGAGCCCAGTGTCGACGCTGGCCTTGGCGGAGAGACGAGCCAGGCACAGGCTTGACTGCGTTGCTACAACCTGAGGGCGCGCTTGGCGGGGGCGTCTCGCAATAGACCATGTTAGAACGGCGGCTTTTAGGCCAGAGAGGATAAGATACTATGGGCAAAACAATCGGAATCGACCTGGGGACGACCAACTCTTGCGTCTGTTTTATCGATGGCGATGAACGGGTCGTGATCCCCAACTCCGAAGGCGCGCGCACGACCCCTTCGGTCGTCGCGCTGACCGAGAATGGCCAGCGCCTCGTCGGCCACCTCGCGAAGCGTCAGGGCGAGACCAACGCCGAGAACACCGTCTACGCGGTCAAGCGTTTGATCGGCAGGCGTTTTGAAGAAGAAGACGTCAAGCGCGTCATCGAATCCTCTCCTTTCAAGGTCGTGGGCTCCCCGAAAGGGGACGCCTGGGTGCACCTTCGCGGCAAGGACTACTCGCCGAGCGAGGTGTCCTCTTTCATCCTGCGCGAGCTCAAGGGGCAGGCCGAGGATTACCTCGGTGAAGAAGTCACCGACGTCGTGATCACGGTCCCCGCCTACTTCAACGACGCACAGCGCCAGGCCACCAAGGACGCCGGGCGTATCGCCGGCCTCAATGTCCTGCGCATCGTCAACGAGCCCACCGCCGCTGCGCTCGCCTACGGCCTCGGCATGGCCGATACCTCGGGGCAACACCGCGTGGCCGTATACGATCTCGGCGGCGGCACCTTCGATGTGTCCATCCTCGAGCTCGCCGATGGCGTCTTCAGCGTCCTCTCGACCTCGGGGGATACCTTCCTTGGTGGCGAGGACTTCGACTATCGCATCATCGACATGCTCGCGGACCAGTTCAACGAGGAGCACGGCGTCGACCTGCGCGAGAACAAGATGGCGCTCCAGCGCCTCAAGGAAGAGGCAGAGCGCGCCAAGTGCGAGCTCTCGAGCCGCGAGGACACCAGCATCTCGCTCCCCTTCATCCACGCTGACGCCACCGGTCCAAAGCACCTCGAGGCGTCCATCACGCGCGATCAGTACGAGGAGATGATCACGGACCTCGTCGAGCGCACCATGACGCCATGTCAAAAGGCGCTCGAAGACGCTGGCCTTGCCAAGTCCGAGATCGATGTCGTCTTGCTCGTCGGTGGTATGACGCGCACCCCGATGGTGCGCCGTGAAGTCAGCGCCTTCTTCGAGAAGGAGCCCGACACCTCCGTCAACCCCGACGAGGTCGTGGCCATGGGCGCTGCGGTGCAATCGAGCATCGTCCGCGGCGAGCTCACCGATGTGTTGCTCCTCGATGTCACGCCGCTCACGCTCGGTATCGAGACCGCTGGTGGCGTCTTCACGCCATTGATTCCTCGCAACACCACGATCCCTTGCTCCTATATGGAGACCTTCACCACCGCTCGGGATAACCAGCAGATGGTGCGCGTGCACGTCCTCCAGGGCGAGCGCCAGATGGTCGCCGGGAACAAGAGCCTCGCCAAGTTCGAGATGCATGGTATCCCCCCAGCACCTCGCGGCGTCCCAGAGATTCAGGTCACCTTTAACATCGACGAGAACGGCATCGTGTCCGTCTCGGCAAAGGACATCGGCACGGGGATCGAACAAACCGTGCGCGTGGTCGCCGATGGTGGCCTCTCCGAGAACGAGATCGAGCGCATGGTCGAAGAGGCCGCCGCGCACGAAGAGCAGGACGCGCTCCAGGCCCAGGTCGCCGAGAAGCGCAACCAGGCCATGGGCCTGCTCTACTCGACCGAGCGCTCCATCAATGACTACGGTCACATGCTCCCGCCGCAAGAGCGCGAGGAGATGGCGCAGGATGTCGCCACCATCAACGAGCTGCTCGAGGGCGCGACCGTCGACGAGTTGACCACCATCATCTCGTCGCTCGAGAGCACCGCCTACAGGATCGCCGAGATCATGTACGCCTCGATGAGCGACCAGCCCCAGGGTGGTGAGCCTGCTCCTGAAGAGTAAGCGCCCGGCGTGAGCCTCGAAATCATATAGCGGAGCGCGGTGAGCTGGACTCACCGCGCTCCGCTTGACGTTTGGCTCAAAGTTTGCGACTACCCGGACCGGGATCTCGACGTCTTCTCGCAGAGTTGACGTTCCAACCTTCCGGTCCCATGTTTGCTCGAAATGATTTGGCGTGCCCCCTCGAAGAAGAGGCGTCACGCCTTCGAGACGAAATCATACCGGAACGAGAGCTTCGCCCGAGGTCCCCTGGAATGGGCCTTCGAAGAGTGCGAGCAAAATGTTTCAGGCATAAAGTCGAAGATGCCGCGGATGATGAGAACGCGTGGCAGTGAGGATGTGAGATGGCAGCGGATTTGTACGAAGTTCTGGGCGTTAACAAGGACGCCTCTGCACAAGAGCTCAAGAGTGCATACAGGAAATTGGCCAAGGAGTGGCACCCTGATCGCAACCCTGACAATCCTGAAGCCGAAGAGAAGTTCAAAAAGATCAGCACCGCCTACGAGGTCCTGAGCGACCCCGAAAAGCGTCAGGCTTACGACCGCTTCGGATCGACCAATGGCAACCCCTTTGGCGCAGGCGGGCCTGGAGGCTTTGGAGGCGGCGCGGGTGGCTTTGGCGACCTGTTCGACGTGATCAACAGCGTCTTCGGTGGCGGCGGTGGCGGTGGCTTCGGTGGTTTTGGCGGCGCAGGTCGCGGACGCCGTGGCGCGAACTTCCAGATGGAGCTCGAGGTCACCTTCCAGGAGGTCGCCGCTGGCGCCAAGCGCGAGATCGAAGTCCCGACCTACAAGGACTGCGAGACCTGTGATGGCACCGGCGCTGCGGAAGGCACCAAGCCTCAGACCTGCACCATGTGTGCTGGCGCTGGCGTCGTGCGCCAGCAGCAGGGCTTCTTCACCATGCAGCGCACCTGCCCCAGATGTGATGGCGATGGGACCATCATCACCGATCCTTGCAAGACTTGCGATGGAAAGGGGCACCAGCGCGAGATGGAGATGCTCGAGATCGACATCCCCGCGGGCATCTCCGATGGCCAGCAACTCCGTTGGGTTGGCAAGGGCGCCCCTGGCGAGCAGGGAGGCCCTCCCGGAGACCTCTACATCGTCGTGCGCCTCGAGGATCACACGCTCTTCGAGCGCGACAACAAGAACATCATCTGCGTGGTGCCGATCAGCTTCACCCAGGCCGCGCTCGGCGGCAAGGTCGAGGTCCCCACGCTCGATGGTAAGGTCAAGATGAACATCCCCGCGGGAACCCAGACTGGAAAGATCTTCCGCCTGCGTGGCAAGGGCTTCCCTGGCCTCGATGGAGGTTCCTCTCGCGGCGATCAGCTCGTCGAGGTGGTCATCGAGACCCCCGTCAACCTCGATGAGGAGCAGCGCGAACTGCTCGTGCAGTTCGCTGAACTCAGCGGCGATGATGTCCACCCCGAGAAGCGCTCCTTCTTCCAGCGCCTCAAGGACATCTTCGACTGATGTTTTCCGACGATCGCCTGACCCGCCGCGCGTTGCTCTCGCGCATGCTCCTCGGCGCCTCCACGCTGGGGTTGAGCCCAGGGTCTGCGTTCGCACAACCTCTCGATACAACACGCACGCTCCCTCTCATCGGGTTGCTCGTCCCGCTCTCGGGTGAACTCGGCGCGGTCGGCGAGCAACTCGTCGACGCGGCGACGCTCGCGGCAAAGGATGCGCGCGTCGACCTCGAAGTGGTCGACTCCGCCAGCGATCCAGGCAAGGCAAGCGCTGCGGTCGAAAAGCTCGCCAGCGACCCTAGGCTCGTGGGCATTATCGGCCCGCTCGGCGCGCGGACATCCAGAGCCGCCGCCGCGCGCGCGAGCCACGCTGCTGTCCCATTGCTCATGCTCGCGAGCGTCGAACGCACCGAGTTTGTCTCCAACTGGGTCTTTCGCCTCAGGCTCTCTCCAGGAGAGCTCGGCGCGATGATCGCCCGAGAAGCCGCCACCAAGCTCGAGATCGACACCGCCGCGGTGATGTTCCCTGGCAATGATTATGGCGACCAAGCCGCGCTCGCGTTTGTCCAGACCTTCACCGAGCAAAAAAAGAAGATCGCCGCCGCGGTGCGCTACAGCCCCGAGCTCGAGGATTTTCGAAAACCACTCGAGGAGCTCGTCGGTCGAAAGCTCTGGGTCGGACGCGGCGTCAAGGTCGATGGTCGGCGCGGTGACCGCGATGGCTACGTCTCGCTCAAGGGGGCTCCAGCGCGCGGCAAGGGGGTCGACTTCCAGGCGCTGTTTATCCCCGACTTCCACACGCGCGTCTCGAAGATCCTGCCGCTGCTTTCGACGGCGGGGATGCAATCAGGCGCGGGAGGCAAGGGCGTCGCCGTGCAGCTGTTGGGGATGCCTGGATGGCATGGCGAGCAGATGCGGCTGACCAGGGCGCACGCGGCGGGAGCGCTCTACTTCGACCCTTATGGCGGAGAAAACACAGGCGGCCGCGCCGAGGAGTTCGCGCTCCTTTTCGAGAGCAACACAGGCCGCCGCCCCGTGGATCTCGAGGCCGAGGTGTTCGACGCGATCTCACTGCTCGCGCGCACCGCGAGCAAGCACTGGTCGCTCACGGGCAAGCCTGATATCCGCGCGGTGCGGACGAAGATCGTCGCGGATTTGCCAGGGCCAAAGCGACCATGGCGCGGTGTCTGTGGAGACTGGGCCTTCGACGCGCGAGGGACGCCGACGCGTGGGCTCTCGCTCTATCGCTTCGATGTGGATGGCGCGGTGATGCTCGTCGACTGATGCGGGGTTGGTGTTTATGCTTGCACGGCCACGCTGCTGAATGATTCTCGCGAACAGGTTGCTCTCATGTCTGATCCCGAAGTGCGCTCGAGCCAGAGCCCCGATGACCTCGAGTGGTCATGGGACGAGGCCATGCCGGTGCGTTGGTGGGTTCATATACTCCTCTTTTTCCTGGCGTGCGGGACGACGCTGCTGGCAGGGATCGTGTTCGCCGAGGGAGATCCCTTCGTGCTGGAGACCTGGAAGGATGGCGCGCTCGTCATGCGCGGCGCGAGCTTCTCTGTGGCGGTGATGGCGATCATCTTCGCCCACGAGATGGGCCATTATCTCTGGGCGCTCAAGCACAAGGTGCCCGTCTCACCCCCATATTTCCTGCCCGGGCTGCCGATCCCATTTGTCGGAGTGATTCCGTTGATGGGCACGTTCGGCGCGTTCATACGCATGGAGCTGCGTCCGCTCGGCGCGAAGAAACTCCTCGATATTGGGGCCTGGGGGCCGCTCGCTGGCTTTATCGTCACCGTGCCCGTGCTGATGCTCGGTTACGCGCTCTCGGACGTGCGTCCCTTGCCCGCCGAGCAGGATGTCGAGGGCGTGATGCGCCTTGGCGATACGCTGTTGCTGTTGCTCGGCGAGGCGATCTTCTTCCCGAATATCCCCGAGGGGCACGATGTCTTCTTGCACCCTGTCGCGATGGCGGGGTGGACAGGTGGTTTCTTGACCGCGTTTAACCTCTTGCCCATCGGGCAACTCGATGGCGGGCATATCGCCTACAGCGTCTTCGGGGAGCGGTTTAACCGCGTGGCGCCATTCTTCTTCTACGCCTTGATCGTGGCGGGAGTGGTCGGTTTCCCCGGTTGGTTGTTGCTCGCCGCGCTGCTCTGGAGGATGCGCCCCGAGCACCCGGATATTATTCGAGGTGGCTTTGTCAGAGGGAAGGATCTCTGGCTGGCGATCGCCTCGCTGGTGATGTTCGTGCTGACCTTCACGCCGCAGCCGATCGTGGGGCCGACGTTGCTCGACGCGCTCCTTGGCTACCTTCAGTAGGCCAGCGCGCTGTTCTTGCGAGTCTGGAGACTTGCCCCCGATGCCCTCCCATGACAATTTGAACGACAGCTTCATGCCGAGATGATCTGCGATGGCTCGTGTGAACCCCTCGCCGGTCTGGTGTGAAAGTCTTCCTCTGGATGACTCGAGGAGTAACGTTTGGATATCCGCTGCAAGAATTGCCAACATATCGGTCCCGCGGCTGAGGTGCGACCCACCACTTCCGGTGTCGAGTTGATCTGTGCAAACTGCGGACACGCCAATCCTCTCGACGTCGGCGCGACGCAAGGTGAGGAGTCCACGCGACCTGCATCTGCTTCGACCGCGTCGCCCGCTGAAGCAAGGCCAAAGCGAGCCGAGCCGTCGCTCGCGGCGGCGCCAGCCGAGGCTGCCTCGGTCGGTGGCTTCAGGAAGTCTGGTGAGATCGACATCGATCGCGCGCGCGCCTTCGCCAACGCCGAGAAGGCGCGCAACAGGCAGTCCGAGGTCTCCTACATCGAGGAGATCTCGGAGAAGATGATGGAGCGCCTGATCCCGGAACAGGGCGAGGGGGCGCGCTGCCGCAAATGTGCGCATTTGCTCGATCCTTCGGACACCAATTGCCGCCGCTGTGGTCTCGATATCGCCGAGTCTCATCGCTACGCCGAAGGGGACGCTCCCTGGGAACGTCCTCCGAAAGGGCAGGAGGCCGCGTTCGAGCAAGCGATGTTGTTGTGGGCCTCGGTCAGCGAGCAATGGAGCGAGGAGCGGCTCGA
>Ga0208061_100212_pt1 | contig 19223 bp, 15 predicted proteins | sample DeeseametaMP0555_FD_184209 | JGI IMG/M metagenome (GOLD analysis project Ga0208061, IMG submission 184209) | Marine microbial communities from the Deep Atlantic Ocean - MP0555 (SPAdes) | ecosystem: Environmental > Aquatic > Marine > Oceanic | place: South Atlantic Ocean | collected 2011-01-23 | reverse complement strand
GCCGCCTCGTCAAAGCCGTAGTCGTAGAAGAGGTCGTGCAAGAAGTTGATCGTGTAGAAGAGGTGCACCACGGGAGCCTGGAGCTGCTCGCTGTCCGCCGCGGGCTGGCGCCCGAAATCATAGACATGCAGGAACTCACCGGGCGCCGTCGCCGTGCCGTACTCATCAGAACCATCGAAGCCATCTCGCCCGCTGATATCAGCGTAAGCGGTCACGTTGTTCCCGATGGTTTCTTGCGCGTTGGAGGGGAGCCACACGTCACCGCGCATGTTGCGCGACTCGAGCGTGACATCGCTCGGCGCCACATAATCTGTCGGGAAGAAGCCAGGCAGGTATGGCTTGAGCGCGAGCCCGAAGGGGTTCGAGTAAGGCGCCCCGTCCGAATCGACCCACACGCGATAGGTGTAAGCGTCATTGTGAATCAATGACTCGCGCTCGAGCACCTCTCCATCGACCGCAGAAACAATCACGCGATACCCGAGAGCCCCCTGCCTGTCGGAGCGAACATCGAGCTCGATCTCGTATGCGGGCACGAGCGTGTGAGGTTGTGCATGGTAAACGCGCTTGATGCGCGCCGGGCTGCTGAACGAGAACCCGAGATCTTTTGCCACGAGTTCATAGCGCTCGAACCCCGCCTTCACATCGATACGCTCGATATCCGACGCCGAACCTTGCTCTCCGAGCGCGGCGAGAGCGTCGCTCAACGCCTGCTGCTCGCCGAGGGAAAATGGCGTCGCCGAGCGCCCATCCGGGTTGGCCAGCGGCGAGAGAAACCCCGAGATCGCGATCGCCTCGAGGTCGCGCTCCATCATCACGGTCATGCGCAGCCCGAAGACCTCTTCGCCAGCGTGCTGTTGGACAAACGAAGCGCTCACGCCCCCCTTGCCGGTGTCGTGCACGCGCTCGAGGATGGCGCCTTCGATATCCTCTTCGCTCAAGCGGTAGAGTTCACGATGTGTCTTCAGGTGCGCTCTGGCCGCGCGCTCGATCTCGAGCACGTTGCCCGAAAGATCCGGCCCGGAGGGGAGCTCTGGACGCGTCGAGCGAAGCACATCACCGCCAGCAGGACGCGCGATCCAGAAGAAGTTTGGGACCTGGAAAGCCTCGTGCAAACGAACACGCTCGCTCTCCTTGATCGCGGCGAGAGCAGGAGACATTCGCGGCGCGCTCGCCGCGCTCTCCACGTTCGTACTCGATCCCTGTAACAAGTTGCTCTGTTTGGTGGAAACTGGAGCGTTCGTGTCGCTCCCTTCACCACCCTCGGGGACGCACCCCGAGAACGCGAACGCGCTGCTCAGGCAACCGACCAACAACCAAGTTTTCGCGGACATACAAACTCCGACAAGACGAATAAACGGCGAACAATGCTCAGGATTTGCCTGACTCTTTCGCTCACCTTGCTATCGATGCGCCGACTGTACAACAAACCACCACGCTGTGACAGCAAGGTGTCGGGCAATTCATGACATGATGTTTTGACCGCAGGAAAAGATGCGGCGAGGAGAGGATGGCACATCCTCTCCTCGCCGCATCTTTTCCTCGGTTTGCTTGCACCTTTCAGGGTGTTAACCTCTGGCAAATCACTCGACCCTTGCCGCGAGCATCCGCCATGTTCTCCATGATCGTTCTCCTGGTGATGTTCTTCATCGCGACCGTCGCCGCGATCGCGAAAAGCGCGCAGGCATTCGGAGTCCCTGGCGTCTTACTCGCCATCACGATGCAAGCAGGGGTATTTGGCGGAGTGGTGGTGCTCGAAGTGCTCGGTTACCCGATCCCTTATGGGATCGGCATCCCGGTGGTGACAGGCATCTTTCTGTTTCGACGCGCGCAGACCGCCATCTTCGTACAGATCGCGAACGCCCCGGACGAGGAGGATGACGCCGCTGGAACAAAAGTGGCGGACATCTTCGAGTGATGACGCATCTTATTCTCGGTCGTATGCCTGTCGGGGTGGCGCGCATGCTGGACGCGCGCGCCATCCTCGGTTAGACAGATCCCTCGTTTCACCTCGCACACCCTTCCCTTATATCCAAGGAGCCAGGCCTGTGTTTCGAAGAGTCTTGATCGCCAACCGTGGTGAGATCGCGCTGCGCGTGATCCGCGCCTGTCATGCCCTCGGCGTCGAAGCCATCGCCGTCTACAGCGAAGCTGACCGCGACTCCCCACACCTCGAAGCCGCCGATCACACCGTGTGCATCGGGCCAGGTCCATCGGGGCAGAGCTACCTGAACGCTGACGCGATCCTCGAAGCGGCGCTGATGATGGACGCGCAAGCGATCCACCCAGGGTTCGGGTTCCTCTCGGAGAACGCCCTGTTCGCCAAACGCTGCGAGCAACAAAAGCTCGCGTTCATCGGCCCGCGCGCCTCGAGCATCCGCATGATGGGCGACAAGGCGACCGCGCGCCGCGTGATGCGCGAAGCGGGCCTCCCGGTGATGCCAGGCTCGAAAGAGATCCTCGAGGATGTCGAGGAAGCGCGCGAGCGCGCCGAAGAGCTCGGCTACCCCGTCCTGCTCAAAGCCACCGCAGGTGGCGGCGGAAAGGGAATGCGCCGATGCGACGATCCCTCCGAGCTCGAGGCCGCCTTCAAGGACGCCTCCCGCGAAGCAGAGAAGGCGTTCGGCAACCCCGACCTCTATATGGAGAAGTACATCATCGGCGGGCGCCACATCGAGTTCCAGGTGCTCGCCGACCATTACGGCAACGTGATTCACCTCGGTGAGCGCGAGTGCTCGATCCAGCGCAACCACCAGAAGCTGATCGAGGAAGCGCCCGCCACAAACTTCCCGGACGAGACGCGCCAGCAAATCGGCGAGACGATCCGCGAGGCCGTGCGCGCGATCGGATACCGCAACGCGGGCACCATCGAGTTCCTGATGGATCACACCGGGCAGCTCTACTTCATGGAGATGAACACGCGCCTCCAGGTCGAGCACCCCGTCACCGAGTTGATCACCGGCATCGACATCGTGCAGTGGCAGCTCCGCATCGCCGCAGGCCAACCGCTCACGCTCGCTCAGGAGGACATCTCGTTCTCGGGGCACGCGATCGAGTGCCGCCTCAACGCCGAAGACCCGAAGCAAGGGTTTCGACCCTCTCCGGGCACGATCAGCACGTTCGCGCCGCCGGAGAACTCGCCAGCGGGGCCCGTGCGCCTCGACTCGCACGTCACCAGCGGCTACGCCATCCCGCCCTACTATGACTCGATGGTCGGGAAGCTGATCGTACATGCCGAAGATCGCGACAAGGCGATCGCGCGCATGAGCGCATCACTGGCGGACTTCACCGTCGAGGGGGTCGAGACAACGATCCCACTGCATCAGGCGATCCTCGAAGACGGGGAGTTCCAACAAGGCGGTTACACGTGCCAGTTCCTCACCCAGGAAGGGAGCGTGTTGGAGCGCTTTACCAAGGGGTGAGCGATACGCTCGACCAGCAAAAGCTTTTGAGAATGCTTGTTCTATAAAACAGGAGGACAACGGTGGCCAAGGTCATCATGGAACCGATCGGAGAAGAGCTCCCGCCAGGACGCGACGTACCCCAGGCGATGGCTGCGCTCGAGACAAAACTCTCGGAACGCCGCGCGGAGGTTCGCGCGGGTTGGGGTGAGAAGTATCACGCCCGCACCAAAGCCAAGGGAAAAATGACTGCCTGGGAGCGCCTCGACGCGCTGGCAGATCCTGGCTCGAAGACCTTCTCGGTCAACACCTTCGTCAACTACGGAGACCGCTTTGGTGAAGGAAAGGGTCGCACCTCTCCTTCCGCGGGCGTGCTCACACACTTTGTGAAAGTGCATGGCAAGTGGGTCGTAGCGATCGCCAACGACAACACCGTCGCCTCGGGCTCGTGGTGGCCTCGCACCCCCGAGAAGATCATCCGCGCGCAAGAGATCGCGCTCAGGATGCGCATCCCGGTGGTCTACCTCGTGGATTGCTCGGGGCTGTTCTTGCCCGAGCAAGGCCGCGCCTTCCCAGGAAAGCGTGGCGCGGGGCACATCTTCGCCATGAACAGCAAGCTCAGCGCCGCGGGCGTCCCGCAGCTCGCGGGCGTGTTCGGAGATTGCATCGCGGGCGGCGGCTACATGCCGCTCATCTCGGATCGCGTGTACATGACCGAGCAAGCCTACATGGTGATTGCAGGCGCGGCGTTGATTCAGGGCGCGAAGAGTCAAAACCTCTCCTCGCTCGATATCGGCGGCGCGGACGTGCACGTGCACCTCTCGAACTGCGCGGACGAGCGCGTGCCTGATGACGAGACCTGCATCGCGGCGCTGCGTCACGAGGTCTCGCTCCTCGGCAGCACCTCGGCGGCTTACTACCGTCATGGAGCAGAGCCTGCACCTCCAGCCTACGATCCCACCGAGCTCAACCGCATCATCCCGGCGAGCGCTTCGGAGCCTTACGACACCCGCCAAGTGATCGCGAGGTTGGTGGATGACTCGCTCTTCTGGGAGGTCTTGCCCGACGTCGGTCGCGAGATCATCGTGGGCGTCGCGCGCGTGCAGGGGCTCTACGTCGGTATCGTCGCCAACGAACAAGGGCTCTTCGATCACCCGAACGCGCCTGGCAAGAAGCGCCCGGGCGGGATCCTCTATCGCGAAGGCGTCGCCAAGATCGCGGCCTTCTCGCGCGCATGTAATGATGATGGCATCCCGCTGCTCTGGCTCCAGGACATCTCTGGCTTCGACATCGGCACCGAGGCCGAGAAGCAAGGGTTGTTGGGCTATGGTTCGAGCCTGATTTACACGAACTCGACCAATGAAACGCCCATGATCACGGTCTTGCTCCGCAAGGCTTCTGGCGCGGGTTACTACGCCATGGCGGGGATGCCCTATGATCCCGTGGTCCAGCTCTCGACGCCGCTGACACGTCTGGCAGTGATGGAAGGCCGCACGCTGGCCATCGGCGCGATGAACACCAAGCTCGATGATAACTACAATATCATCACCCAGGACCCCGAGGAGCGCGCGCAGATCGAAGCGCAGATGGCCGCCATCGAGGAGCGCATCGAGAACGACATGGACCCCTGGGCGGCAGCGCGTCAGATGGACACTGACGAGATCGTCGGGCTCGGGGAGCTGCGAAGCTACCTCGAGACCATCGTCGAGATGACCTATCAGACCCATGGTACGCGCAGGATCAAGAACCCGCGCATCTGGTCGCTGCACGACCTCGACATCATCGCCGAACATCTGGCCCGCTGAACGGAGGACTCCCATGAGCAAGACAGACAAGAGCCTCGTGGCCATCGCCACACCAGCGCCAGAAAACGACGACCAAACGCTGCTGGGCGCACCACACATCGGCCGCTTCGAGCTCTCGGTCGAAGCGGGACAACTGATCGAAGCAGGTCAGCAGATCGGTACGCTGCGTGTCCTCAAGGGGCGCGTGCACGTGCTCGCGCCGCAAGGAATCTCGGGTCGCGTTCAACTCACTGACCGCTCCAGAGAACGCGCCGTGGCGCATGGTGACACGCTCTTCACGCTGACAGCAGCCGAAGCAACCGATGGCGCGAGCGCCAGCGCTGCCACCGCTGGCCTCGACCTCGGGGACAACGAGGTCACCTTCGACGCGCCGACCGATGGCCTCTTCTACCGCTCGCCATCCCCTGAAGATCCCGTCTTCAAGGAGATCGGTGATGACGTCACGAGCGGCGACACCATCGGACTCATCGAGGTGATGAAGTTCTTCTATCCTATCGCCTACGACGGCGTGACCTCTGGCAAGATCGCGCGCTTCCTGGTCGAGGACGCCACGCCTGTGGTCGCCGGACAACCATTGATGGTGATCTCGAAGGGTTAAACCTCTCGACATTTCACACCCAAAAAAGAGCGGCGAGGCGAGCACCCTGGGGTGCCCGCCTCGCCGCTCTTTTTGTGGGTCACACGGGATAGCTATGCTGGCGCACAGAGGTTTGCTATCCTCCGCGTTAGACAACCATCGACAATAAAACTCGAGGAGCGCCTGTGTTCGAGGATCACCTGTCCCGGATCTCTGTTCTCGTGCTCGTCCTGCTGCTCGCAGGATGTGGACGCGTCAACAACGAAGAGTATGACGCGAGCTGCGAGACGGACTCGGATTGTGCGGCGGTCGTCCTCTCACACGACTGCCGCTGCGGCGATGTGGTTTACATCAACCGGGATGAGCTCGGCGCGCTAAACGAAACGAACGCGCGCGTGGACAAGCGCGAGATCTGCCTGATCAACCGAAAGAACTTCTGTAGCCCCGAGGCGATCCAGAGCCCCTATTGCGACGCAGGCACATGCGCGGGGCGCTCTGGACTCTCGAGCTCGAATTGAAGAGGATGTGATCGGGGCGACTTTGATGCTCCATGGCCTGATTGATTTTGTGATGGCCTTTACACCTTCGACATATGGATATGACCATGAAACTGCTGCTCCACACCTTGCTGATTTCAGCGCTCTCCCTCGCCATGATGACAGGATGCGGTCGCGTCAACCGCAGCACCTACGACACGGATTGCAACACAGATGACGAGTGCATCGTCATCTCCAAGGCGCGCGATTGCAACTGCTCCGACCTGGAAGCGATCAACATCTCCGACCAAGAGCGCGCCCAGCGCGACAACGACCGCGTCAACCGGCGCAGCTTCTGTCCGTTGGGCACCGTCAATTGCGACGTTGCCGCCCTGGAAGCCTACTGCAACATGGGCACCTGTGATCTGCGCCCGCTCGATTTCGAACAAGAGTAGGCATTCACTCGAACGCGCTGGCGAGCTGTGTGGCGACGGCGAGCGCGCGCTCGGCACGCTCCTTCTCGCCGCGCGCTTCCCACAACCTCGCGCTCGCGCGTGCTCCAATCACGCCCTCTTCGTGCGCAGCGTCGATGTGATCGAGCATCGCTTCGAGACGCGTCATACACGCATCCCACGCGCTCGCCATATTCAACATGGCGAGCGCGTATTGCTCGAGCTCGATAAGATAGGCGCGCACGATGCTCGGCTCGTCAGCCAACCTCGAGAGCGCCTCCTCGATGTGCTCTAGCGCAACATCCGCGTCCTCTTCATTAAGCGCCGCCCAGGCGAGGTTCCCGTGCAGGTATGCCGCGAGCGGATAGCTCTGCTGACCCACCTCGAGCCCCTCGCGCAACCATCGCCTCGCGTCGCTCCAGCGTTTTCGTCGCAGTGCGAGATCTCCCAATGAGTTCAAAGTCATGACCTGAAAACGCGAGGACCCCAACGTCTTTGCCAGGTTGTAGCAACGCTCGAGCTGGGGTTCGGCGGCGCCATGCTCACCGCTCTCCTGCAAGGCGATCGCGTACATATTGCGGACGGAGAGTTCGATCAGCGGCTCGTCCAGCTCCTCGCACAACGCACTCCCACGCCCGGCGTGCTCCACCGCCCCTGGGTAGTTCTTCGTGTGGATATTCAAGCGCGCCAAGCCCGCGTGAATCCTCGCGCGTAGCTCTCTCGTGGGCGCCTCATCGAGCATCTCCTCCAGACATGACCCGATCGCTTTCGCCTCGGAAAATTGCCCTCGCCCGAGCAACGCGATCAACCTCATCTCGTGGTAGGCAAACCGCAACGGCAGCGGCGCCGAAGCATCCGGCGTGCCCGCTGCATCGAGGACCTGATCTGCGTCGTGATCTCCCAGCGCGAAGAGCGCACGTGCACGCAACAAGAGCAACTCCACGCGCACATGCTCTTGCTCGATGATCGCGAGCGCCTCGAGCTGCTCCACAAGCTCCAGGCAACGCGCGGCGACCTCGGGGTCCAGCCCCGCGATAAGCGAGCGCCTCAACAAAGCGAGCGCCCCCTCCCCCTCACCGGCACGCGCCAACGTAGACGCAGACCAGAGCCGGAAGGTCGTCGCCCGAGCGCTCGAATGCGTCGGATCGATGGCTCTCGACACCGCAGTCACGATATCGCGAGATGAGAGCTCCTGATCCAGCGCCACATCGAGCGCAGAAAGAACCTCCTCATCGAGGCGAGGGAGGCTTTCGCGCCCGCCCTCTCGCCGACCTCTCCTCGACGCGCGCCCTTCGAGCAAGAACTGCTCGTAGAGCGTGGTGGGCCACGCCAACCCGAGAGCAGTGAGCGTGTGAGCGAGCGCGTCAGAACGTACGCTCTCGCTCACTCCGGGCGCCTGTTCGACCAACACCACAGCGGCGAGCGCGCGACGCTCGGTCGCGTCGCTCGCCGCCAGCAACGCCTCGGTACGTGCGACGAGGTTCGATGCCTCTGGAGACAACCACGGCTCCTCCCAGGAACCGAGCGTCAGCCCCTTTGGTCCAGCCACGAGCCAACCTCGTCGCAACCAGGTGAGCACGAGCTCTCGCACGTCACCAGGATTTCCTCGTGATCGACGCGCGAGCTCGTCGATCACGAGCGGATCCAGACCGAGCGACTGATTGACGAGCGCCGCGATCTCTCGTGGCGAGAGAGGAGCGAGCTTCACCCTCGTCTCGAAGAGCACCTCGACCTCCTCGTCCACACGTGTGGCGAGGACCACGACGCCATGCCGAACCTCGAGCGGTGAGTCTCGAAGCGATGTGAGGAGCGCCTCCCAGGCACTCGAGGGGCTCACGCCGCGAAGATGCAAGACGACGCGTTGGCGCTGCGCGAGCGCGGCGATAGACGCACGACACACCTCCAAAAGCTGCCACTCCTCGACCAAAACACGACCTCCCGTCGCATACCCCACGATCGCCTCTCGCAACGATCGCACACGCCCCACAAGCTCCTCTGGAAACACCCCATCGCGAGCATCGAGCGCATCGATCACGTCGAGGTAAGACTCGAGCCTTCTTCTCCCTTGTACCTCAGACACATCGACAAAACGCCCTCCCGACAACTCAGCCACACGATACCCGAACCATGCGGCGAGAGCGCCCCGACCACTTCCCTTCTCGCCGCAGATGCAAGCGAGCAACGCCAGTCGGTTTGCCTCTGCTCTTCGCAGGAGCTGCCAGAGTTGCTCGCGCGCTTCGGCTTGACCGATGTAGCGCAAGGCACGCTGCGCGAAGACACCTCCACCGACCCCAGCGAGGCGCCTGATCGGCCTTGGAGGATGAGGCAGCTGCCAGCTCTGCGGCAAGGCAGGAACCTCGGCAAACGAGAGAACATCCGCGCCGGGAGCAACCTCGTGTGGATCGGCGGGCAAGGGGCGAGGCTTTTGCGAGAGCGTCATCGCGCCGAGCTCTGTGTCGATGACGGTCGAGTATGCGGTGGTATCGACCTCATCGATCACTGCGGAACCCTGTACGCTGAGCGGCAACGAGAGGCGCGAGGTCGCGATTGCCATCAGCGCCTCACGCGCCAACGCGGCGCTCGAAAAGCGCGCCTCTGGCGCTCGCGCGACGCACCTTTCGAGCCAGGAACGCCACTCGGGTGAGAACTCGACGAGGATCTGTTCCAGGGCGGCGGAGTCATGTGTTTTGGGGAGGACATACCCCGAGAGCGCGAGCGCCATCATCCCCACGCCGTAGACATCGGCGGCGGCGCTCGCGCGCCTCTCGGGCGCCATATAACCGGGGGTGCCGAAGGTTGCCTCGCCATCATCGCCGCGCAAAGACCACAGGCCCATATCCACCACGCGCACCTCGGCATGTTCCAGGCTCTCATCGCGCGTGAGCAAGACGTTGGAGGGCTTGATATCGAGGTGAAATAAATCGCGGGCGTGAATGTGCGCGAGCGCTCCGAGGGTTTGTTCGAGCACCGTCACGAGATGTCCGCGCTCCCAACGCCCACAGTGCATCATGCTCGTGCCTTGATCCGCCCACTCCATCACGATGTAGGGTGTTCCCGCCGAGAGGCTTCCATCACCGAGCAAGATCGTTTCTGACAACACGCCCACATCGTAAATGGTGGTCACGTGGCGATGATCCAATCTGGAGAGCGCCTCGGCTTCGGCCAATAATATCTCCGACCTCGATACCCACTCTCGCCGCAAAAATTTCACCGCCAGCGGATGCCCCGTATGCGCATGCCGAGCGAACCAAACAACCGAAGAGCCCCCCTGAGCGACAGGCTCCATCAATTCGAGTTCTCGAAACATGGTGAAATCTCACAGGTGGTATGATAGGTGCTTTTACATTGAATCTATCAAACCTCCTGAAAACGCAAGACACCAACTGTGGGAGAAGAAGAGTTTTATCTGACCGTCCTGAATGCATCGAACCAGTCCGAGCTCGAGGAAGGCGACCTCCTGATCGCGCGAACTCGGCAGGGAGAAGGTTTGCTGCTCGGGCGCTCGTCCAAGGCGGACATCACCTTGAAAGATGTCAGCGTCTCCAGAAGACACGCGCGCCTCGTTCGCGCGGATTCTCAGTGGGAACTCCACAATATCTCATCGGGGAACGGCGTCTTTATCGAAGGTGAAGAGGTCGCGCCGGGAACATCACGCACGCTGTCTGGGCTCGACACGGTCCGCATCCAGCTCGGAAAGGTCTTGCTTCGCCTGGAGTTGGCAAGGCCGACACAACCACACACCGATCCGATCGCGCTCGAACCACCGGCGACATCCCCAGAAGCATCCGCGAGACCCGATCACGCTGGCGAGACGCTGCTCCGCATCGTGCGCGATGGCGACTGTTGCGTGGTGTACTGCAAGGGCCGCCGCGTCGGCGTCAAGCCATCGAGCGCGCTGGCGCTCTACGCGCTCGGGCAACGCCCCGGCGAAATCGTCCATCACTGGGACATCATGGACCTGATCGCGCGTGATCTCGACCTGCCGCAAGCGATCAGCGGCGCGCGTCGCAGCATCCGAGAGTTATTGGATCAGGGTGAAATCACTCGTGAAGAGGTCATCGAAGCGATCCTCTCGACCAACGCAGACATCCAGCGAAAGCAACTCGAAGCGCTCGACGGTGCCGCGCTCGCCAGGCAACTGATCTTCTCGAGGCGAGGCCATGGTTATGGCCTCGCGCTTCCCGCCGAACAGGTCGAATGCGACGACGAATGACCACGAAGAACAACCGTTAAACCTCATAAAACCAAGGGGAGCCTCCAGTACAACTTCCGTACAAGTTGTGCACAGGCTTCCTGTCTAGATGTTACCTAGATTCATTCTGGCAATGACCTCCAAGCACCCGCAGATTGAATAGGAGACAGAATGAAAACCCCACTGAAAATGAACGGTTTGCTGATTTCGGCGTTGCTCGCGCTGGGCGCCTGTGGCCCGACTGATGGAAACAACGCCTCGGAAGATGGTCCCATCGACATCACGGACTACGACTACACCTCGGATCAGGTCCTCGAGGATATCGTCGAGGAGGAGGGCGCGGTCGATTACTACGCCACTGCAGAAATGGCCGTGGACGCCAAGCTCACGATCAAGCCTGGCGTCGTCATCGAGTTCGAGGAAGAGAGCGGGTTTAACATCAGCAATGGCACCCTGGTCGTCGAGGGTACCGAGGACGCAGGCGTCATCTTCCGCGAGCGCACCGCCGGTAGCGGCTGGCTCGGCGTCTCCATCGTCGCTGATGCCACGCAATCGATCAGCAACCTGACCATCGAAGATGCGGGCGTGGACAAGTTCCTCAACAACGTCGCTGCGGCAGGTCTGAGTTTTGGCCGTGACACCAACCCCACGCGCGGCTCTATCACAAACCTGACCATCACCGACTCCAAGGGGGTCGGCTTCTTCGCAGGCGGAGGCACGACCTTCGACGCGAGCGGTATCACTGTCCAGGGAAGCGCCGAGCACGCCTTCGAGCTCGAGAGCTTCGCTCAACTCGGCATGCTCGCTGCCGACACCACAGCAACCGGCAACGGGCAAGACATCGCGCTCGTGACCGACATCAACGTGCAAGATGAGAGCATCACCATCGAGCTCCCCGAAGTCCCGGCACACATCGAAAGCTCGATCGTGTTGGCCGAGGACAACACCTTGACGATCAACGCGGGCAGCGAGCTCTATTTTGCCACTGACGAATACCTCGGCATCGCGGGCACGATCGTGATCGCCGGGACCGCCGAAGCGCCAGTCACGCTGGGCGCGATCGACGGCATGTCTGGCGGTTGGGCGGGGCTCTGGATTTACACTCGCGAGGACAACACCATCTCCAACGCCGTGATCGAAAACGGTGGCGGCGCGACGCTCGACTTCATCAACGCGCCCGCGAACATCGTCCTCGGCGATGGCATCACACAAAAGGGCAAGGTCACCATCAGCGACACCACCATCAGCGGCAGCGCAGGTTGGGGCATCTACGGCCAGACCATCGAGGCTGACACTGAGGTCGTCACCGAGAACGTGACCTACGAGGGCAACGCGCTCGGCGACATCACACTCGAGCCCGCCGAATGAACAAGTCCTGAAAATCACCCGAAAGTCATGAGGCGAGGCGGACCTGCGCGCAGGTCCGCCTCGCCTCATGATTTTCGGGCGCCACGCTCAGGTTGTGGACACCTCCTGAAAATCCTCCTTCCACGCGCGCAAACGACGCACTTCGTCCTCGAGGCTCTCTCGCTTGTGGTGAAGTTGCCAGAGGATGCCTGTGAAAATCAGCGAGATCCCGCCGAAGCCGACGATCCCTCTCCAGGGTCCGATCAGATAAACATCCGAGTGACTCCACAACACGTAGAGCGCCCAGGGGAAAACCAACGCAACCGAAATCCAGACGATGCGTGACATCCAGGTCTGCGCCCGAAGCTCGAGCTCGGCCTCGGCCAGCAAACGCGCGATGTAATCCGCGGTGTGCTCGTGAACGATGCGCGACATCTCCCACCAGAGCCGCACGTTCGCGCCCCAACTCAGGAGCACCACCAACACCACGATCGCCAACAACAGGGCCGTCTCGAACGAGGCGTTCTGGCGAAGAAACCACGCGGCCACAACGATCGCGCCACCACCACCAGCTAGCTCGCCGAACAACTTCAGATGCAACATACGCCTGCGCCTTCGCCACGTGCGCGGAGCCCACGAGTGATCCCTCTCGCCATCCTCCGGGACAGGCTCTCGCCAGATCTCTCCCAACTCGTTGTCCGTCATCTCCTCTCCTCCTCCAGTGATTCTCGCACCGCAGCGCGTGCGCGGAACACGAGGACGCCGACGTGGTTCGCCTTGACGCCCAGGACATCCGCGATCTCTTCGTAACTCAACCCTTCGAGTGAGAGCGTGAAGGCTTGCCGTTGCGCCACGGGGAGCCCCCTGACGCACACCTCGACCTTGCCGAGCAGCTGCCTGGACTCGGCCTGTGATGCTGGCGACGCGGTGCATGTAGCCTGTTGCTCGACATGTTCTGTGGCCGGTGTCTCGGGTCGCACCTTTCGCATCGCGTCGATGCAACGGTTGTGCGCCACGCGGAACAGGAAGGTTCGCAGCGACGAGGTCTGCTTCCAGCTCGGGAGCGCCTCCCAGACACCGAGCGAGATCTCCTGCTCGAGATCCTCTCGCATCGCCCCCGCTGACGCGTAAGCTCTCGCCACACGCGACAGCGCGGCGCCGTGCTCGCGCATAACGCGCTCGAACTCGGCTTTTCGGCGCACATCCTCGCGCCACGATATGATCGCTGCCCAAAACAACCCGTCTCCCTCACCTGCTCGAACCATTCACAGCATGGCATCGCCACGCCCTCGGAGCATAGAGTCGGACGAGCGCGAGGATTATTACGAAGTTTTTGGACCAACAGTCCGGACACTCTGCATCACAGCCACTGTTGACCCGCATTACACCTTCGGAAGCGACCTCGAACCATGACGGTACAAGGCGGGTTCGAGGGTATTGAAGAGATGGAGTGATGCACACGCCCCCCTCCTCGACCTGCGGTCTCGGTCGGACCCCCGCGACAAAAGTCGCGCCCCCCACTCGTGGGGGTCTATTCTAGAGCTATCGATTCAGGCCACTGTTTTGCAAAGTGGCACCTTCATGAAGCGCACTGCTCGAATCGAAGCACCAGAACGCAAAACACCAGCCTGAAACCGGAGCGCGAGAATAAGCCCCCGCTCGCGGGGGCTGCCAGTTATCCAGTCGGCCTGCCGACTGGATGACTCTTGAAACAAGTCAGACGCGGGGGCCCGACCGAGACCGTAGGTCGAGAAGGGGGGCGCTTGCAAAGCTCGCTACGTCTTTCGAAGCACTGGATGAGCATCAACTCCCTCACTATTCCTTGACGCTAATTTTCTCTCGGGGTGATTTCGCCGCCGCACTATGGCAAAACAACCTCCAAGAACAAGACAGAATCACGCCCCTTTTTTGAGAGTGTCGAAGATGAGTTTGGAAGAACGGTTTGGAGAGTTGCGCAGTTTCCTGGAGAAGAGACCCTCGAGCCAGACCTTCGACCTCGTCATCCAGGCGCTGGAAGCGGGCGCGAAGACCAACGAGGATCGCGTCCGCGCCGAGTGGTTGCCCTATGCCGAGCAACGTTTGGCCTCGTGGCCAGACCACACGCGCCTTTGCCCGAAGCGCCGCAATGACGAGTTCGTGGCAGGTGAGAGCATCTGGCAATCGCTGATTCGCGCGCTCGACTACGTCGGCGAGAAGATGGGCAAGAACCAGATGGAAGACTTCCTCGCGGCGCCGGGGTTGGAGAATATCACGTGCCTCGACATGCGCTCGACGAGCATGACGTGGGACAAGGTCGCCGAGTTCGCTGAACGGGCGCCATGTCGGCTGAAGTCGTTTGGCTTCAGGAGGGTCTCGTCGCTCGATGACGCGGCGCTCGTGACGCTGTTTTCCTCCAAGATGTTGGCCGAGTGCGAACACCTGAACTTTCGGGGTTGGGACAAGGGGGCGACGCAGGTCTTCGACGTCTTGATGGCACACTTTCCACTCAGCAATCTCACGCGCCTTGACCTCGCTGGTGGCGTTATCTCCTCGAGAAAGCTCGGGGAGTTGTTGGCAACCAACCAGCTCGACAACCTCGAGGTGCTCGACCTTGGGACCTGGGTCTCGGACAAGCGGCGCACGGGTTTTATCTCGAAGCTCGCCAAGCATGGCGGGCTGAAGAACCTGCGCGAGCTTCATATCGAGGGGCACAAACCAAAGGAGATCGAGGTGTTGGCAAAGAGTGATGCCTTCTCCGAGCTGCGAGAGCTCGACCTGCGAGGGGAGCTCTCGACGAAATCACTCGGGCACATCCTCGAGAGCGAGCACCTCCAAAACCTCGAATCCCTGCGTATTTATGTCACCGGGAAGGATGCGGCAGACTGCATCGCGATGCTCGCCGCGAGCGAGCGGCTGGCCGGGATACGCTCGCTGCACCTCTCCTGGTACGCGAATGACGGCAACGTCCCCAAACAAACGTACGCAGACCTGTTCGAGTCGCCGCATATCGTGAACCTCGAGCGCTTCGCGATCACGCTGGATCGCGCCGACGCGCTCCCTCTCCTCTTCCACGCCGAGAAGCTCGCGAACCTGCAGGAGCTCCTGCTCGACGAGGTCGATGATTCAGACGACGCGCTCAAAATGGCCGCGCGTGAGGCGTTCGAGGCGACCTCACTGCGCAAGCTGAGGCGATTCTCCTCTTGCCTCTACAAAAACGGCGACCTCTTCGTAGAGGAGCTCATTATGTCAGCGCTGCCAGAACAGCTCACGAGCTTGAGGGTCCAGAACGTGAAAGCTGCCCGGCTTATCGACCTGTTCAAATCTCCCAGAACGCGCAACATCGAGCATCTCGACCTCTCGGATATGGGCTATCCAGAAAGCCGAGACGTCATCCCGTCGTTGAGCAAGGCGACGCAGCTCAAATCACTCCGTTATCTGATCATGGACTCGCACTACCGCGTGGATGATTTGCGCGAACACGTCGGTGAGCACGGCTACAATTTGCCCGAGTTGCTGCACGTTGGCTGCCCCGAGTATGCCTTCCTGCAATCGCGCGATTGGCTGGGCTGACCCCTCACCGCCGCTCACGCGCTCTCCAAAAAACCACACGGAGGTGTAAATGCGGGTCTTGCCCTCTCATCCTCATCCTTCGCATCACTCTTGCTTCTCTTTCATGCACCACGGTTTGGTTACGCATATCCCCCTTCGCAAGATCGGTCCCGGCAGAAGCCCAACGCATGACTGCACATTCGCGCGCTTTGTTCTAAAGTGCTGCCATACGAAATGACGCAGCCGCATGTAAAAGGATGAGAAGCCATGTTCAAACAACGGCAAGGTGCATTCCTCGGGAAGAAGTTCGAGTGGTACTACCCGCATTCGCGCAAGGATCTGAAAAAGATCGCGCAACGCGCCATCCCCGACTTCAGATTCTCCTGGAAAATCAACAAGAAGACCGATTTTATCGTACCTGGGATCGACGCGCCCCGAGACCAACTCGACGAGGCGAAGGATCGCGGGCTCGAGGTCATCGAGTTCACATCATGGCTCGGTGAAGATATTGGCGCCGAGGCGGAGACGATCGCTGATTACCTCGGCCTGCTCGTCGAGCAGGGGTTCGTGATGAACACACACTGTAACGAGGCGGATGGGAGCGGCCCAGTGGTCACGATCCCGTTGCTGATGCGCGAGGAGCGCATGGCGACGAGCGCGGCGCACATCGCCAAGGTCGATACCTTTGGCTACAACGACCAGCGAAAGGATGTCGAGAACACGCTCGTCGACTGGGTGAGAGCGCATCACCTCGACCGCTTCGATCGCGAGCGCGATTACTCGAACTACCCCGACCAGCGCATGAACTACTCGCCAGATAACGACGGCGAGCCAGCCTTCTGGGTCAAACCCACCGCGGCCACAGGCAGCGCCGATCATGGCAGCCTTTATCTGGATAATGAGACGCGCGCGCTCCCCGTCGATATGGTCGAGCGCAGGCTCCAGAAGATGGCCAACTACTGCAACTTCTGCTTTCGCGCCAGCGATGGCCCGGTGCGCGATAACGTGACCTCACTGATTCTGCTCGGAGGGCTCGAGCCAGACCAGACCACCGTCTCGTTTATCTGGTTCGAGATGATTCACACCTGAACCATCCAGGCGCGACGCTCGGGCGCCGAGGACCGAAGGGGGGCGGTTGTTTTGATACCCGGATCTTTGTCCGGCGCGCGTCAGCAAAACAACCGCCCCCCTTCGGTCCGTGCCACCGAACCACCAACATGGAGAGCATCCATTGCAAAACTCGCCGCCCGACTTCGGTGAACTGCGCTCGCTCCTCCACACCGAGGCACCGAGCGCGCACCTGGCGCGAACTCACTATCTCAAACAAGCACACCTTCGCGCACTTGTTTGGCTCCGTCCTCTGGTCAGCCTTGTCAGGCAAGCCTCGGGTGCTCATGCTCGACATATTCGTTTCTTACTGCTGGCAGGTTTTGCATGAAGTTGCCTATCCGCACGCGTCGCTGGGAAAAGCACCTCTCCACATTGGACGAAGAGCGCGACAATCAGGAGATCATCATCACGCTCTCCAACCACGTCTTCCCTGTGGAGGTGTTGCTCTCGGTCGAGCTCGCGCAGCTTCGGACCTTCACCATCCCGACGATCAGCAAGACGCTGCACGCGACCAGACAATACGAGGACGAGGGTCAGCGACGCCTCGATGATACGCGGGCGATCCTGACCGAGCTGTTCACCTCGCCGCGCGGCACCGACGCGCACGACGAGATGGTGAAGCACCTGAACGCCATCCACGGGCTCTACAAGATCTCGAACGACGACTACCTCTACACCCTGAGCACGTTCATCTTCGACCCGTGGCGCTTTATCGAGAAGTATGGCCACAGGCCGCTCTCTCCAAAGGAGAAGCGCGCGATCTATTTGTTCTACAGGGAGCTCGGCGAGTCGATGGGGATGCGTGATATCCCCGAGAGCTTCGATGCTTTCTTGAAGTGGCGCGAGGATTACGAGCGCCGCGTGCAGCGCCACACGACCGAGAACGAGGCCGTGGCAAGCGGGATGCTGCGTGCCGTCGAGCAGCTCCTCCCCAGGCCGCTGCGGCCGCTGGTCGAGCCATTGATTTCAGCGCTTATCGACGAGCCCGCCTTCGAGGCCGCGATCGGCATCCGCCCCGCCCCCGAGCCCTTGCGCGCGGCGGTTCGGAACATACTTTTGCTCCGACGCGAGGTCTGCAAGTTCATCAGCTTCTTCGAGGAGCAGGCGCTCTGGGAGCATCCGCTGTACAAGACCTACAAGAGCTATCCCGACGGTTACGACCGCTTGAAACTTGGCCCCGAGAAGGTGCTCGCTGCGCTCGAGAAGCGGCGCGCGAGCGCGTGAACTCCCCACCACCCCTGCAATCCATCAGAGGATCGCTCATGGAAACCATACTCTCTCTCTTGATGATGCTCGCCAGGCGTATGGCGGGCCTGACGAGGCGCACGATCGTCGTCGATGCCATTCAGTGGGTTTACCTCGAAGGAGGCGATCCGAGCGGTCCTCCCGTGATCCTCGTGCATGGGTTTGGCGCGGAGAAAGAGCACTGGCTCAGGTACGCGGCGATTCTGGCAAAGCAGGGCTACCACGTGATCTGCCCTGATCTTCCAGGATTTGGCGAGAGCGACCGGCGCCCGTTCGCGAGCACCTCCTACAGCATCCCCGCCCAGGCGGCGCGCCTGAATGACTTCATCGACGCGCTGGGGATCGCCGAAGATGGCGTGCACTACGCGGGCAACTCGATGGGAGGTTACATTGGCCTGCAGCTCGCGCTGGACTTCCCCGAGACCTTGCGAAGCCTGACCTTGCTCGACTCGGCAGGTGTCCAGGGCGCCAACCCCAGCGAGCTCAACGCGATGATCGAACAGGGCGACACCTGCCTGCTCCCGACCACGATGGAGGAGTACGACAAGATGCTCACGATGGTCTCGCACAAGCCGATGCCCGTGCCGCTGCCATTCAAGAAGGTGCTGCTCGACAAGGCGGTCAAACATCACGCCTTGCTGCATCATATCTTCTGGGACGTGGCCGAGAGCGCGACCGAGACGCCGCTCAACGACAGGCTCCACGCGATCACGACGCCGACATTGATCTTGTGGGGGCGCGAGGATCGCCTGATCGACGTGAGCTGTGTGGAGGTCCTGGAGCGCGAGATCCCGAACAGCCGCGCGATCATTTACGACAACGTCGGGCACGTCCCGATGATGGAGCGACCTGGCAGATCGGCCAGCGATCACAGCGCCTTCATCGCCTCGCTGTGATGGCAAGGGCAGTTACGACGCCCTCCTTTTTGGCGTGGTTCACGAACGATCGAGGAGAATACACGCCACGTGCTTCCCTATTCCTCTCCAGCCTCCGAGTTCGCGAACAACAACGGTAAACCCTGATTCCAAAAAGACAAAACCAGTCACCCCCCGAGAAGCGGCGAGTCCGTGCGAACTACAAATTCTTGTAGTTC
>Ga0208061_100210_pt1 | contig 19513 bp, 13 predicted proteins | sample DeeseametaMP0555_FD_184209 | JGI IMG/M metagenome (GOLD analysis project Ga0208061, IMG submission 184209) | Marine microbial communities from the Deep Atlantic Ocean - MP0555 (SPAdes) | ecosystem: Environmental > Aquatic > Marine > Oceanic | place: South Atlantic Ocean | collected 2011-01-23 | reverse complement strand
CGGGAAACATCGCGCCTCCTTGTTTTCGCGCGCTGCCATGGCGTGATTGTCTCGAATGCATGTGCTCTACAAGAGTATGGCTTGTTTTTGTATTTCGCCCGGTTTCGAGGCATTGTTTATGCAGTTCAGAAAGATGATTCGCGTCCCCACGGTTTCTCGAGGAATGCCATGTCCAGGTTGCTCGTAGGTTCTCTTTCGTTGTGTATGATTTTCGCCACGGCTTGTTTTGGCGATCAGGGAGAACAAGGTCCCGTCGGTCCGAAAGGAGACCCTGGTGCAGAAGGTCCGGCAGGACCCGAGGGACCAGCAGGGCCACAAGGTCCACAGGGCGAGCAGGGGCCAGCGGGTCCTGCCGGCGGCCCGGTCGGACCAGAAGGGCCGCAGGGTCCGCAAGGTGAGCAGGGCGAGCAAGGCATCCAGGGAGAGCGCGGCGAGCAGGGACCGATCGGGCCGGAGGGTCCAACAGGTCCGGTTGGCCCAGAAGGTCCTGCAGGACCTCAGGGGATGGTGGGACCCCAGGGGCCACAAGGGCAAACTGGACCGGAGGGACCTCAGGGGTTGCCTGGGATCGATTCGGTCGATCCCACAGAGGCTCCGACGCCGCCCACGGTTGGCTATCTCAGGGTTCAAAGCCCGCTCGGGAGCTTGGACGCGACCTTCGAAATGGTCGCGTTCGAGCTCGGCGTGAGCAACGAGCAGGTCTTTTCGGGCGCGGGAGGGGGTGGCGCTGGCAAGGCATCCTTCGCACCGCTCGAGGTTGTCTTGCTCGCGAACCAGGCCGAGTTTGCCGATGTGTATGTGGCGCTCGCCAAGGGGGCGGAGTTTTCATTGACGTTATCGATCGTCGATCCGAGCGGAGGCGCCATTCCTTTGACGTTGGCGACCTCTTCGTTGGCAAGGGCGAGCTCGTTTCGCCCAGAAAATGCAAGAAACGCCAGCCAGTCCTCGACCGTCGAGCTCTCGTTCGGGTTGGCCGACCTCTCGCTCTCCTACGGCGGGCATAGCGCTGGATACAACGAAGTATCGAGCCAGCCGAGCTGCCTGTCCACGCCTTGTGGGTGTGGCCCGCTGACGCCGATTCACTACGTGGATACTCACGGTGCGAGCGTGCAGTTGCCTGCCGCGCATTACGAGGCGTCCTACTTCGACTCCTTGCTGGAAATGCCAGTAAATATCGGCTCCTCGGCGGGCGGAGGATCGACGGGTGTGGTCAGGGATCGCGGCGTATCGCTCGAGGCTCCGCTCGGAGATGATGCGTTGTGTTTGTTCCGTTCCGTGACGATCGGCGGGCACCTCGGGACGCCGATGCGCCTCGAAGATTCCTCGCCGCTGAGCGGTCAATTCGGGCCGCTCTACCAACACACCCACACGTTGGAGTGCGTCACGGCTGTCACCAGGTTCACGCTGGCCTCGGATCAGAACGGGGATATTGTCACCAGTGCCTTGCTCAAGCGCGGCGCGTTCACGCACACCTTCCGCACGTTCGATCCTGTCACGGGTCAGGAGACCTCTTCCAGGAGCAAGAGCTGGTCGATCATTCGCAACAACGAGTCACCAGCCTGCCAGTGAGGTCGGCATCCGCTCCCGAGTTATCCGGTCTTGGCGATCGCGCGCGTTCGCGATAGTCTCTCCGCGCGCAAGGCGTGGTATCGAGTCGATTGCACAGGGAACGGATCTTATGAACAAACGTGGCCTCATCACGATCGCGGTGATTTTCATCGGGTTATTCGTGATCTTTTTTGGATTCTCGATGGTGATGCTGACCTCTGTAGGCGGCATCGATAACGGCCCACAGGTCGGCGTCGTCGAGGTCATCGGTCCGATCACTGACAGCAAGAAGGCGGTCCAGAATATCCGCCGCTTTGTCAAAGACGACAACATCAAGGCGCTGGTGATTCGCGTCGACAGCCCGGGCGGGTCCGTCGGACCGAGCCAGGAGATCTACGACGCGGTCAAGAAGGCCAAGGCGATCAAACCGCTGGTGGTGTCGATGGGATCGACAGCAGCGAGCGGCGGGTATTACATCGCCTGTGGCGCGGACACCGTGTTTGCCAACCCTGGAACCATCACAGGCTCCATCGGCGTCATCACGCAGGTGATCACCGTCGACAAGCTCGTCGAGAAGGCGGACATCGAGGTTCACACGGTGGCCACTGGGAAGTTCAAGGACTCGGGCTCTCCCTTCAAGGAGTTCTCCGTCGATGACGAGGTCTACTTCCGAAGCATGATCGACGACATCTACGACCAGTTCGTCGAGGATGTCGCCGCGTGCCGCAAGCTCGACGAGACCAAGGTTCGAGAGCTCGCCGATGGTCGCGTTTACACCGGACGTCAGGCAAAGAAGAACAAGCTCGTCGACGAGCTCGGCTCGATGCAAGACGCCGTGGACTTTGTCGCCAAGAAGGCAAAGCTCGATGGCGAGCCCACGCTGGTTTATCCTCCTGAAGAGACGAGCTTCTTGAGCCAGGCGCTCAGCGCCAGCGTCGACAACGCCATCGACACCGTGCAAAAGCGCACCGCCCCCACGGTCGAGTACCGATGGGTCGGTCCCTGATCCTGGCTGGCGTCCTACCAGCACGTCGGTCGTGTCACCAACAGACGGCGTTTGTTTGATTTCGTCCCTCATCCTCGCATTTCTTTCTGGCAGGAGCTCGACGACGTGCACGTGACCAATCTTCCCTCGCGAAACATGATCCTGCGTACCGTCACGCTTTCCCTCCTCATGCTTGGCCTGTCGCCCTCGAGCGCCTTTGCTCAGGGAGATAAGCCTCCAGCAGAGGAGCAACCGGACGGGACCTCCGAGGAAACCCCCGAAGCAAACGATGGCGCAGCAGAGGAGGGCGGTGAGCCCGAAGAACCTGCCGAAGCTCCCGCTGCTCCCGAGGATCCACCTGAAGAGGCACCTCCTGAAGAGGCTGCTCCAGCCGAAGAAGCGGATAAGCCTGCCAAAAAGGACGCCAAGGCAGAGCTCGCCAAGCAGGTCAGCCTGAAAGAGCTCGAGGTCTCGGCGCGTGAAAACGCCGCGGTGATGGACGCCGAGCGCGCGCGCAAGAAGAACGCCGAGTGGCAACGTTATCGCGCGCGCTACGCCTGGACGCCAAAGCTGCAAGCAGACACCTTGCTCGCGCCAGTTCCTGCCAACACCGACGTCAACGACTTCGGCAACAACATCGACAGCATCCTCGCCTTTAACATCGGTCCATACTTCAGACAGACCGCCAGGCTGATCGTCCCGCTCTACACCTTCGGTCGAATCAACCGCGCCAAGGCGCTCGCCGAGATCGGGGTCAAGAACGCAGAGCTCGAAGGCAGGAAGGCCGAACTCGAGCTGATCTTCCAGGTTCGCCGCGCTTACTACGGCTTACAGCTCGCGCGCTCGATCGATGGCATGATCAAGGATGGCGGCTCGCTCGTCACCGAGCAGCTCGAGAAGATGGAAGAGGCGCGCAACTTCGGCGAGGCTGACTTCGAGACCAAGGACTTCCGCAAGCTCCAGATTTTTTCCGCCGAGCTCGAGTCGCGCATCCTCGACAACCAGAAGCTCGTCACCCTGGGGCTCGCTGGGCTGCAGTACTTGACCGAGCAGGATCTCGACCTCGAGAACATCCCGGCGTTGCCCACGGACGAAGAGCCCGTGGAGCTAAAATCACTCGATCACTATCAGAGCATCGCCAAAAAGAACCGCCCCGAGGTCTTACAGCTCGGCGCGGCGATGGATGCGCGCGAGGAGCAGCTCAAGCTCCAGCGTGCGGAGTTCTTCCCGAACCTCTTCCTCGCCGCCAACTTCACCTACGGCATCTCGACCGAGTCGATCGCGCGCTCTCCTGTGCAGCGGCTCGAGAACGGTGAGTTCGTGGACACGGATCTTTCGACGCCTCCATTCTCGAACCCCTACAACCAACTCGGTGTGGGCGTAGCATTGGGGTTGCGTTGGAACCTGGACTTTGTTCAAACATATGGAAAGGTGCGCGAGACCGAAGCTCAGGTCGAGCGCACGCGCGCTCAACGCGCGCAGGCGCTCGGCGCCATCGATCTCGAGATCGAGAAGCTTCACCTTGAGGCAGCGCAGGCGCGTGAGCGCATCGCGATCCAGGGGCGCCGCCTCGAGGCGGCGCGGCGCTGGCGTGACAGCATCGGTCTGACAGCGGAGCTGTCGGGGCAGAGCATCGACAGCTCCAAGATGGCTGATGCCATCGACCCGCTCAAGGCGTACTACGAGGCGAAGCTGCTGCATATGCAGGCGATCGTCGAGTACAAGATCGCCAGGGCGGCGCTGGCGAAGGGGATCGGCTTGGACTCGCTCGACGAGGATTGAACATCTTTTTGAATGACAGGGACGCCCGCCGCGTCCATGTCTCACGAGGTGGCGAGTCCTGGTTTCGACCTCCACCGACAAGAATGCACTGGATTTGAATACGGACGTTCAGCAAACGTCCATACTCACAGACTATCGACGGCGCGAGCAGGACGCACGCGCCGCACAGGATCGAGACGAGAGGATAAAAGATGATTCGTCGTCAGATGCAAACAAAGCTCGTGGGTGCCGTGACCGGCGCGATGATTTTGTTCGGCGCGCTCCCTGCCTTCGCAGAAGCACCCAAGGAGTTCGTGCAAAGCAGAACCGCCCGCGTGATCAAGGCGCTCAAACGCTCGGAGTCCAAAAAGCGCGTCGACGAACTCCAGGGTATCCTGGACGCCACGGTGGACTTTCGCGAGCTCGCGAAGCTCTCGCTCGAGAGTCACTGGCCCGAGGACAAGGCCAAGCAAGATCGTTTCCTCGACTTGCTTAGCCGTATGCTCAAGGCCAAATACTCCCTGCAGCTCGCTGGCAAGACGCTCGAGGACAAGGACGAGCCCAACATCTCCTACGTCAAGGATGGGGTGAACTCCAAGAAGACCAAGGCGTTCGTCACCACCAAGATCAAGGGTAAGTTCAAGAACCCCAGGACCGAGAAGGTCGAAGAGCGCACCGTCGAGGTCAAATACCTCCTCCTCAAGCGCGGCGACGACTGGATCGTGTATGACCTCTTCCTCGATGGGAACTCCACCGTCGAGAGTTATCGCGAGGCTTATGTGCCGATCATCGAAGAGGATGGGTGGGATGGCCTGATCTCGGCGATGGAAGAGACCGCAGAAGCGCTCGAGGGCGAGCTGGCGAAGAAGTAAACGCAGACATCACGTGGAGCGCATCTGGCGCTCACGCGATGTCCTGGATGGCCACAGAGCAGGAGAGGGCGCGCTTTCATTCGAAAGCGCGCCCTCTCTTTTGTTCTACGGCGATGAATCGGCGTCCTTTAGCCTTCGTAGGGCGTGAACTTGACGCGCTTTTTCTTCATCTTGGCTTCGAGCTTGGTGGTGCGCTTGAGGATATCTTCATCCTCTGGGGTGAGCTCGAGCGCTTGCACGAACTTCTCGTGTGCTTGCTTGAGCGAGCGCTTGCTGCCAGCCTTCTCGAGGCGGATCGCCTCGTTCTTGTAGTTGTGGGCGAGCGTCTGGTTGAGGTGCTCGAGGTCGGACTTGGCGCGGGTGTAGGCGCGGGTTTCTTTGGGGACTTCCTCGAGGATCTTCTTGGCCTCCTCGTGTTCCCCCTTCTCGATAAGCTCCTCGCCGCGCTCGAGCGTGGCGGCGGCGCTCTTCTCGAGAACTGCGCTCGCCTTGCTGCTCTTTGCCTCTTCGTTGTCCGGGGCGAGCTCGAGCGCCTCGTCAAAAGCGGCAATCGCCGCGTCCCAGTCACTGTTCTCGAGCGCCTTCTCGCCGCGCTCCATGCGCGCTGCGACCTTGGACTCGAGGGTGTCGGCGGCCTTGGCGACAGGAGTGGTCTCCTTGGGCTCGTCGGTCTTTTCTTTCTTGAGACCGCTCAGGCCAAAGAGGATCGATGCGCCGATGGCGATACCGCACAACACGAGGATGGCGCTCGCGGCGAGCCGGATGAACTTCGAGCCAGCCTCGGGCTCCTTGACGTAGTTGCGAAGGTCGACCTGTGTTTCGCCATCGACGAACACGAACTCGACGTTGCCAAACTTCACCAGATCGCCGGGCAGAAGCATCGTCATGCCAGCGAGCGGCTTGCCGTTGTAGCTCGTGCCATTGGAGCTGCCGAGATCCATCACCGAGTAGCTGTCACCCTCGCGAATGATCTTCGCGTGATAGCGACTGATCGATGGGTCTGACAACAGGATGAAGTTCTCGTCGGTGCGCCCGATGGTGTTCTCGGACTCGCTCAGGATGAACTCCTCGCCAGCGAAGCTGTCGTAGATGCGAACCAGCTTGCAGTGGTCGGAGTCTCTGGGGATGAAGACCGTCTGCAGGACGCGTTGCTCGTCCGAGAGCCCCGCGCGGCGGAACTCGAGGAAGAGGTAGAAGTCGCCGATGCGAATCTGTGAGGCGGTGCCGAGATCGCGACGTCCCACGACGCGTTGGCCATCGACGACCACGCCGTTGGCGCTCCCCAGATCTTCGAGGTAACAGCGCCCGTTGTGTACGGAGATGCGCGCGTGCTTGCGGCTGACACTTGTCGAGGCCAGCACGATGTCGCAACCCTCCATCCTTCCCAGGATGTAGCTCCCCTGCTCGAAGGAGAGGGTGTTGACGACTTGGCCGTTGGTGTCTTGGATGGTGAGCGTGAACATGTTGCTCCCGTTTCACTTTTGTGCGCGCCGCCAACGAGTGTCAGCGGCGCTTACAACCTGTGAGGATCATTCCTGGAAGATGTCGAAATCGACCTGCACTCCGGCATTTCGCAAGTCTTCAAAGAACAGCGGGATATAACCAGTCGGGTGGAAGGTCCCTTCGGCGCCTTCGACCCGGTAGTAGAAGATGTCATTGAGGCGGAACGAGTCCAGATCGACACCTTGAACTTCGGTGACTTGCTGGACGCGGAAGCCCACATCATTGACGCGGTTGACCACGACGACGAGGTTCACCGCGCGAGCGATCTGGTCACGCAAGCCGCGAGGGCTGATCTCGTGGCTGCCGAGAAGGCAGAGGCTCTCGAGGCGACCGAGCGCGTCAGCCGCGCTCGTGCCGTGCACGGTCAACAAGCTCCCTTCGGTGCCGCTCGCGACAGCCGTCACCCAATCATAGGCTTCGGCGCCGCGACATTCGTCGAGCACGATGCGCTGTGGGTGCATCGAGAGCGCGTTGCGCAGCAGGAAGCGCTTGTCGTACCCGGAGGTCGGGCGAGCTTCCAGGTGCACCGCGCTCCCTTGTGGGAGCTGGATGTGGTTGTAGTCCTCGATGGTGATGATGCGCATCCCTTCATAGATCAGGCTGCCGAGCGCTGCGATGAGCGTCGTCTTGCCAGAGCTCGTGGGGCCCGCGACCGCGATGGAGCGGCCCGCGTCGATGGCGCGCATCAGGAAGTCCGCCATGCCGATCGAGAGGACGCCGTCCTCGACGAGATCCTCCAGACCAGGCTGCTTTGATGGCGGCTTTCGGACGGTGATAAGCGGTCCGCTCGTCGAGAGCGGAGGCATCACCACGTGCACGCGCGTGCCGTCTCCGAGCCTGACCTCGTCCGCGCCCGGAGACATCATGTCAGCGGTCTCACCGAGCAGGCGCTTGGCGGTCAGCTGCAGGAACTCCGGCGTGCTGTAGACATACTGGGCTTGAACCAGCTTGCCTTCGCGGCGCACGAGGATCTGATCGAAGTGGTTGATGTAGATGTCGCGCACGCTCGAGTCGGCGAGGTAGCGCTCCAGCGGGCCGAGCTCGATGCACTCGGCCATCAACAACTCCTTGAGCTCCTCGCGATCCACGGATGGATTGACCGCGTCGATCGCCTCGTCGATGAGCTCCTCATACTTCTCCTCCTCGCCGTCTGGCGGAGGATACTCGTGAGGCATCTCGTTGGCGGGCGCCTTGTCGAGCAAGACGCGCGCGACGTCGAGCTGGCTGGCGAAGAAGTCCGCGTCGAACTCGGCGACAACCTCGGGAGGTTGTACCGGGACGCTGGTGGCGACCGAGCCGCCCATGTTCCCGGCAGGGGAGACGGACGACGATGGCCCGGTCCCGCGAGGATCAGGTTGTGGCCGCGCGACAGGTGGATCGGGGCGCGCACCGCCCATGTTGGTCGGGGGAGGCGGGGCTCCGCCTCCGTTGCGCGCGCCAGGGTTAGGCTTTGGCCCGCTCGACGGGTTGGGCGCTGGCGTCGGCGTGGGAGTTGGTGTGGGCGTCGGAGTTGGCGTCGGGTTGTTGGTCGGAGGAACATAGGGCGCTGCGTCCCAACGTCCTCCACCTGAGCCGACAGGCTGCAACTCGTCATGCGCACCGATCGTGTCGCGGACGCCGTCCGGAACTCCCGTCAACGGACCCTTGGCTCCCGCAGGGGGAGGGGAGGTGAACGTCTGACGCAGAGGATCGGCATCTCCTCCGAGAGGATCATAGAGCGTGTCGTGGTTGCCACGCCCGCCATCGAGGCCGTTTCCACCCGCATTGCGATTGATCGGGGGAGGTCCAGGAGGGCCGCTAGAGCGCTCGCTGATCCCTGCCTCGAGCTGCAGGATGAAGTCCCCGATGTAGATCTTATCATCGTTGGCAACCTGGTTCTCACCCTCGACCTTGCGGCCGTTGATGTAGGTGCCGTTGGTGCTGCCGTGGTCGTTAATAAAGAACGACTCGCCACGCAGATAAATACTGGCGTGGCGCTTTGACACGTTGCCCTTGGCCAGCACGATGTCATTGCCTTTCATCCGCCCGATCGAAATCTCGTACTTGCGGAATTCAAGCTTTGACTGCTGCCCTCCCTTATCACTGATGGTGACTGTGATCATGGACGGCGCGACCTCCCTTCCTAATGACTCAGAATTTCGCTGCGCCTGTGAACGACTCGTTCGAGATTTAGGCGCATGAAATGCTGGTGAGACGTATCTTTCCAGCCTTGGATGGTCGCATCGCGCAATCCACCTGTCAAGAAACGAACCCGGCGCATTCTCACCCGCTCTCTGGAATTTTTTGGCCCTCTCCCTGGCCGGATCTGTGCGTTTTGTCTTTTGCCTCAAGCAGCTAGCCATGGTTGTCGCGAACCTGCCACGAAACACCCGGCGCGATCCTGGCACGATTTTCGAAATCACTCCGGACAAAACAAAGGCGCCCACCTTGAAAAAGTGGGCGCCTGATACCGCGCGAGGGCTGCTTCGAAAATCGTGCCAGGATCGCCCGGCCGCCAGCATTCGCGCGCGTGGCGCTCCGAGACGAGCAGAAGCCGTAAGAGGATCACTCCTCTTCTTTCGCGTCCTCTTTCTTTGTCGTCGTATCGGCTGCTGCTGTCGCTGCGGCTGCCTTTTTGACCGTCCCGTCCTCCTTTCGATCCTCGCGGTACTTTGCCGGAGGCACGGGCAACCTCTTCCAGATCGCCGCCTCTTTTGGCGCGTGATCAGGATCATAGAGGTGGCATCGAACGAAGTGACCTTCTTCGACCTCGATGGTCTTTGGCTCGACCTTGCTGCATGGCGAGTAACACGCCGGACAGCGCGTGTGGAACCGACACCCCGAAGGAGGATTGATCGGGCTCGGGACATCCCCTTCGAGGATCACGCGCTGCGTCTTGCGGCGCGGGTTGGGCTTGGGGATCGCCGAGAGCAGCGCCTGCGTATAGGGGTGGAGCGGGTTGTCGAACAGCTCGCGCTTCGGGCTGAGCTCGGCCACCTGACCCAGATACATCACCGCGATGCGGTCCGAGATGTGCTGGACCACCGACAAATCGTGCGCGATGAACAGGTAGCTCAGGTTGAACTCTTCCTGAAGATCCTGGAGCAGGTTGATGACCTGCGCCTGGACCGACACGTCGAGCGCGCTGACCGCCTCGTCGCATACGATAAAGTCCGGGTTGAGCGCGAGCGCCCGGGCGATTCCGATGCGCTGACGCTGGCCGCCCGAGAACTCGTGCGGGTAACGCGTCAGGTAACTTGGCTGCAGGCCGACGCGCACGAGCAAGCTCGCCACGCGCTCGCGACGCTCGTCGCCGCTGGCCAACCCATGAAACTCGAGCGCCTCGCCGATGATGTTTTCCACCGTCATGCGAGGGTTCAGGCTCGAGTAAGGATCCTGGAAGATGATCTGGAGGTTGCGACGCGCCGTGCGCATCTGGGCCTCATCGTAATCCAGGATGTTCTCTCCTTTGTACAGGACCTCCCCGCCGGTCGGTTCGATCAGGCGCAGCAGCGAGCGACCCGTGGTCGTCTTGCCACAACCCGACTCGCCCACGAGCCCGAGCGTCTCGTTCGGGAAGACGTCGAAGCTGACGTTATCCACCGCCTTCACATCCCCGACCTTGCGGTTGAGAATGCCTCGCGTGATCGGGAAGTACTTTTGGAGGTTGCGCACCTCCAGGATCGGCTCCTGACCCTTCTTGCTCGCCGCGTTGCTCTTCGTCGCGCTCATGCTTCTACCTTGGCTCCTTGAACGAAGTTCTCTCACCCTGCCATTGCGCCGTCATTAGACGGAACCTCAGAGCTCGATCTTCTCCTTTTCGTAGTCTTCGCCCGGCGCGGGGTAGGGCCCCGTGCGCTCCTTTGTCCCGTCGCGAACATCCTCGGCGAACCAGCAGGCGACCTTGTGGCCCGGCGAGAGCTCCTTGACGGGGGGAAGCTTGGCGCACTTCTCGGTGGCAAACTCACAGCGCGTGCGGAAGCGACATCCAGTGGGGAAGTCCTGCGGACGCGGGACCATCCCCTGGATCATGTAGAGCTTGCCGTCGGCGGTGGCGTTCTCATTGGTCACGCTCGGGATGCTCTTGAACAAACCGATCGTGTACGGGTGAGAGGGGTTCTCGAAGAGCGTGATCACGTCGGCGTACTCGACGATGCGACCGGCGTACATCACCGCGACGTGATCGCAGGTCTCGGCGACGACGGCCAGATCGTGCGTGATGAAGAGGATCGACATGCCGACCTCTTCCTGGAGCTCCTTGAGCAGCTCCAGGATCTGCGCCTGAATCGTCACGTCGAGCGCTGTTGTAGGCTCGTCAGCGATCAGCAGCTTCGGGCGGCAGGCGAGCGCCATCGCGATCATCACGCGCTGCTTCATCCCGCCTGACATCTGGTGCGGATACTCGTCGATGCGAGACTCGGGGGAGGGGATGCCGACCTTGCGCAGCATCTCGATCGCCAGCTCGCGCGCCTCGACGTACTCCACATCTTGGTGGAGCAAGATCGCCTCCACGATCTGATTGCCCACCGTATAGACGGGGTTGAGCGAGGTCATCGGCTCCTGGAAAATCACCGAGATGTCATTGCCCCGGATCTTTCGCATTTGCTGGATGGTGATCTTTGTCAGGTCCATCCCATCGAAGAGGATCTCCCCACCGACGATCTTGCCGGGAGGTTGCGGGATGAGCTGCAAGATGCTCAACGCCGTCACCGACTTGCCCGAACCCGACTCGCCCACCACGCCAAGCGTCTGCCCCTTGTCGATCGTGTAGCTGACGCCATCGACCGATGGCAAAATCCCCACATCCGTGAAGAAGTACGTCTTGAGATCCTTGATCTCGAGCAGCGTCTCCTCGCTCATCCTAGCCTCTCTATCTCATCCCGCAGGTCTCCCGAACACCACGCCGGGTGACAACCTCGGGTCTCATCCATGATTGAATTCATCAACGCCGCATCTTCGGATCGAGCGCATCGCGCACACCTTCACCCACGAGGTTGAGCAAGCTCACCGTGACGAAGATGGCAAAACCAGGCGCGAGAATCAGCGCCCAAAGTTTGGTCTGCCTCCCGACCGTCAAGATCTGGCCCCAGCTCGGCGCTGTTGTCGGTCCGAGACCGAGGAACGCCAAGCTCGCCTCGAGGATAATCGCCCCCGCGACGCCGAACGTCGCCGAGACCAACACCGGGCCGAGCGCGTTCGGAAGCACATGCCTGAAGATGATGCGTGTGCGCGTGTAACCGAGCGCGATGGCCGCTTGCACGAAGTCCTGTCTCCTCAACCTCAGGAACTCACCGCGCACCAGGCGCGCGATCCCTGTCCACCCCGTCACACCGATGATGATCATGATGTGGAAGACGCTCGCGTTTTCGACGAAGCCGCGAAGCGTCAGGATCAGGAAGAAGCTAGGGAAGCAGAGCATCACTTCGATGAGGCGCAAGACCACGAGGTCAACGCGCCCACCGAAGAAGCCGCCGATGGAACCGAGCACCATCCCGATGGCCGTATAAATGGCCACCGCGAGGATACCGATCGTGAGCGAGATGCGCGTGCCGTAGAGCATACGCGTGAACACGTCACGCCCGCGGTCATCGGTCCCGAGCCAGTGCACGCCGTTTGGTGAGACGCCCACGGAGCTAAGATCCACATCCCTGTAGGAGAACTCGAGCAGCGGGTAAATCGAGGATACCCCATCCATCTTCGAGATGCTCTGGTAGTCCACGTAAGGCTGGCTAAACTGCACCATGTACACGATCAAGGCGGCGATCAGCACGACGACGCTCGACGCCAACCAGAAGTTGGTGCGGTAGACCTTGTACTTATCCTTGATCATCGCCTTCTTCCAACGAGGCGAGATGAAGAACCACGCCGCCAACACCACCGGGACGGTGAAGATGAGCGAGTTGAAGAAGATGTCGACGCCGCTCTCGAAGAAGTTGACGTCGAACAGCGCCTTGAACCAGGGGAAGCTCACGCCCGCCAGGTTGGCAGGGCCGGTTCCCTCCGGGATCGAGATATAGAAGGGCACGTTGAGCGAGAGGATCGGCGCGAAAATCGCCAACACGAACAGCGCTGCCACGCCCCACAAGCTCCAGTAACTGAGCTTGTACTTCTTGAACTGCTCCCAGACGATCTCGCCATAGGTCTTGTAGTCCTTTGGCAAGAGCGAGCCGGAGGTTTGCTTGTCTGAATCAGTGGCCACGTTTTTCTCTATCCTTATCCTTCCAACAAAAGCACTGACCTGCGGGTTATCCTCGGCAGGTCGCCTCTCTTATCGGGTGATGATTCAGTCGAAGCTGATGCGCGGATCGACGACCGCGTAGCTCAAGTCCGAAACCAAAAGGCCCACCAGTGTCAGCAAGGAGCTGATCAGGAGCACCGCCATGATCGCGTTGTAATCGCGCGCCAGGATGCTCTCGAAGAGGTAGAGGCCCATGCCTGGGATGTTGAAGATGACCTCGATGATCACCGAGCCGCCGATCAACACCGGCAGCAGCGAACCGAGCAAGGTCAAGATAGGAATCATCCCGTTGCGAACCGCGTGCTTGATCACCACCATCGGTTCTCCCAACCCCTTGGCGCGCGCCGTGCGGATATAATCCGCGCGGATCACGTCCAACACGCCCGTTCGAGCGTAGCGGCTGAGGCTCGCCAACCCGCGATAGGTCATGCAAAGCAGCGGGAGCACGAGGTGCCAGGTGATCGATTTCAGCTGCTCGAGCGTCGTCATCGTGTCCGCGCCAGCGTCGCCGAAGCCACCCGTGGGGAACCACTTGAAGGGCGTCCCCACCGTGAACAACTCGAGCACCACGACCGCGATGAAGAAGCTCGGGAGGCTGTAGAGCATGAAAAGAATCAGCGTCACCGTTTGATCCGCGCGCGTTCCCTGACGGTACGCGCTCCAGACGCCGAGCGGGACACTGATCATATACGCCAGCAAGATCGAGAGCAGGCTCAGTGAGATCGAGTACTTGAGCTTCCCACCGATGGTGTCGAGCACAGGCTTCTTGTCCACGTGGCTGACGCCAAAGTCGAGCCGCGCCAGGTTGTACATGTACTTGGCGAAGCGCGTGTCCGTGAAGAAGATGGAGACCTTGTCTCCGCCCGAGTACTCGAAGCGTTGCTTGTTCTTCTCGAGCCAGGGGATCCAGTTCTCTTTGACGAGCTTGTTGAACTCCTCGGCGGGCATCTCGTTGCTCGGACGCCAGCTCCGAAGCAGCTCGTTCTCTTTCTGCGCGTTGTCGTTGTACTCGCGCTCTTCTGGCGTCGGCTTGCGACCGTACTGCGACTTCAGGCGCAGCTGCGCGTTCGCAGCGAGGTTGACCACAGCGAGCTTGCGCAGCAACAGGTCTGCCTGCTCGTCAGCGGCGATGGCGACGAGCTCGGGCACGATATAAGCGCCCCAATCCTCGACCTCTTCGACTGCCTTGATGACATCGGCCGAGTTTGGCTTCTGGTCGACCGGGACGCAGCCCTCGGGCTTCTCTCCCGTGTCGGGGCAGACGGGCTTGTTGAACTTCACGCGCATTTCGAGGCGCGAGCGCACATCAGCTTCGGTCAGGTTGAACCGTGTGTTGAGCAGGATCGGTTTGTCGAAGTTGAACTGCTCTTTGAAGATCCTGTAGCTCTCGCGAGCCTCGGTCGACTCCGAGCTCTGCATCCCGTCCGCGCTGACCTGCGTCTGACCGGGGCGGCCAGGCGCGAGGTTGAGCACGAGGAAGATGATGAGCGCGATCATCAACAGCGTGGGGATCATCAAGAGAACGCGCTTGATGATGTAAGTGGTCATCTTTGCTTAACCCTCACAGGGAGGTTTTCTAAATCGGACGTTTTTGCCATCCCTCATATCGTCAGGCGCGCGTCTTATGCACGCCTGACGATATGAGGGTCAGCTTCACTTGTTCTTCTTTGGCTGCTTGCTCTGGTCGATGTACCAGGGGAGGGGGTAGAACTGCGGGCGAATGCTCTGCACCTGGAAGTTCTGCAAGCGAGGTTGCCAGACAGCCACCGACTGCGGCGAGAAGAAGAAGGTGTAGGGTTGCTCCTCGTGGAGGATGCGGTGGAACTCGCGCGCGAGCTCGAGGCGCTTGTCTGGATCAAACGTCTTGCGGAGCTCGACGATGATCTCGTCGGCGCGCTTGTTGCGGAACGCCACGCGGTTCGAGCCCTGTGCCTCGTCTGCCTGGCTCGAGTGCCAGAGCTGGTACGGGTCGATCTCCCAGGAGAGGCCCCAGCCGCCAGTGAAGGCGTCGAACTTTTTCTCGTTCATCTTCTTTTGCATCGTCGGCCAGTCGAGCGGCGAGAAGTCCATCGCCACGCCAACTTTGCGCAGGTCCTCTTTGAAGATGCTCAGCGAGCTCGCCCACTCTGGCGAGTTGCCGTATGCGAGGATCTGGAACTCGAGCTTGACCTTCTCGCCGTTGATGACCTTGTCGCGGACGCCATCGCCATCGGTGTCGCTCCAACCTGCCTCATCCAGAAGCGCGCGCGCCTTGTCTAGATCGTAGCCAAAGGGCGTGACGCTCGGGTCGTTGGCTGGGTGCTTGTAGTAGTAAGGTCCGGTCTGGAGCGTGCCGAGCTTGAAGAAGACGTTGTCCACGATCGCCTGGCGGTTGAACGCGTGCGTCATGGCGCGGCGAACGCGCTTGTCCGAGAACATCGGACGATCCGCGTTCCAGCCGATGTAGTAATAGGCGAAGCGGTCCACGATCTTGTGGTTGATCTCGCCACGCGTGAATGGCGTGTCCTTTCCTTTCAAGATCTCGGTGTTGTACTGCGAGGCGGTCAACGCCGTGAAGTCGATCTCGTCCGCCTTGAGCTTGAGCAGGCGCTGCTCGTTGTCCTTGACGATCATGCGCTCGATGTTTGTCACCGGGGGCTTCTCGCCCCAGTACTTCTCGTTGCGCTCGAGCCAGATGCCGACGCCTTTCTCATACTTGACGAAGCTGTAGGGGCCAGTGCCGATGGGGTACTGAGATGCCCAGTGGTTGTTGAACTTCAAGCCGAGGGTGGCCTTGTCGATGTCGGTGCCATCCTCGTTCTTGGTGTAGAGCCACTTTGGCATCGGATACATCGAGAGGGTTGCCGACATCGACTGATAGGTCTTCTTCTTCCAGATGACCTTCAAGGTGTACTTGTCGATGACCTCGACTTTCTCCATGTCCTCGAAGTAGTTGCGCAGCGAGCCCGCTTCGACCTGAGGGTTCTTGATCATCTCGAAGGTGAAGGCGGCGTCCTCGGCGGTGAGTTCGCGGGGCTCGCGCATCCACTTCATCTTCTCGGTGCCGATCTCGGGGTGCGGCGGAACCTGCCAGTACACTCCCTTGCGCAGGTGGATCGTGTACTCCTTGTAATCAGGCGATACCTCGATCTTGTACGCCACTCGCGGCACGAAGGTGTCTGGGTCTTCGAAGTCACGACGCGCGAACGTGTCGTGCACCAGCTCTTGCAGGTTGGAGACATCCACCGAGTTCTCGATCAGCCAGTTGAACCCCTTGGGGTCCGAGCTGATCGCCTCGCGCAACGGGCCGCCTTCGACGGCGTTGTCTGCGATGAGGTCATCCTTTGGTGCCTTGAGGATGTTGCCATCTTTGCCGATTTGATCCGCGTAGGGATCGATCCACTTGCCATCCTTGCTGACGGCGCCGCCACCATTGCTGTTGGCATTGCCCGAGACGGCCACGCCGCGCTTGAGCTGGTCCTGGATGTCGCGCTGGGCGACGTTGAGTTGCTCGATCTGCTGCGTGAGCTTGACCAGCTTGGCCTCGGTCTGGTTGGTCTGCCAGACGTTGATGATGGTGAGCAGTCCAATCACGATCAGGGTCACAATCAATGCGACGGTCGCTTGAAATGTCCTCGGCATGGTGCCTCTACTCTTCCTTGTTCGCGCCCCTCTCCTGACTTCGCGTCCCGAGTTTGCTCGTTTGGCAAACATGGCGCGCAGGGCGGTTCTGGGTGAACGTCGTTTAAGCTGGCTTCACGTGGGCGTCACACCCACAGCCAGCGCTCTATGCTTTCTTCAATGGTGCGCCGCGCAGCCTGGCTGATATCTCAGCTTCACGCTGCGTACCTGTGCGCGCAGATGGAGCGCATAACACATGCCTGTTACATGTGCCACGCGCTCCATCTGCGCATTCGGCGTTGCGACGCCGTACAGTACGAGACTTGTCACCGGCGTGTCAATGACTCTCACGGGGGGATCTCATGTGCGCGCTTCGCCGCGAATTTGCACGCGGTTCAGGCGCTACTATGGCTTCTTGATATACCGATGCCTGGGGCCAAACTCCGGGCGAAGCGCTTGCACCTCGAGCTGCCCCATTTGTTCTTCTTTGGCTGCTCGCGTCGGTCGATGTGCGCGAAAAGAAAAAGGATGAGGAGAGCTGTCGACGCTCCCCTCATCCTTTTCTTCTTTGCTTCATCGGACCGAAGAAGAGCTCACGCCTCTTCGTCTTCTTGGCCTTCCTCTTCGGAGGCGGCGAGCAATGCCTTGCCGTGTGGGCGAAGGTGAAGCTCGTCGAGCTGGAGCAAGTCCACAGGGCTTGGCGCCTTGCACATCAGATCGGATGCGCGCTGTGTTTTGGGGAACGCGATGACATCGCGCAAGCTCGGCGCGCCGGTCAGCAGCATGATCAGGCGATCCATTCCGAAGGCGATGCCGCCGTGGGGAGGGGTGCCATAGGTCAGCGCGTCGAGCAGGAAGCCAAACTTCGCGCGCGCTTCCTCTTCGGTCAGGCCGAGCAACCCGAAGACCTTCCACTGCACATCCTCGCGGTGGATACGGATCGAGCCGCCGGCGACCTCGTTGCCGTTGAGCACGAGGTCATAGGCTTGCGCGCGCGCCGCGTCCGGGTCCTCTTCGAGCGAGTCGAAGTACTCGGGGAGCGGCGAGGTGAAGGGGTGGTGCATCGCGTAGTAGCGACCCTCTTCCTCGTCGTATTCGAACATGGGGAAGTCGACGACCCAGCAGAACTTGAACTCGCTCTCGTCGATGAGGCCGAGGTCCGCGCCAAGCTTCTTGCGAAGTTGGCCAAGGCTCGCGCAGGTGACCGATTCCTTGGCCGCGACCATAAGGAGCAAGTCGCCAGCTTCTGCGCCAGTGGCTTGCGCGATGGCCGCGCGCTCGTCATCGGAGAAGAACTTCGAGACGCCGCCGCTCCAGCCGTCGGCGTTGACCTTGGACCAAGCGAGTCCCTTGGCGCCGTAGATCTTGACGAAGTCCTCGAGGCCGTTGATGTCCTTGCGGCTAAGAGCGTCATTGCCGCCCTTGACGCAGAGCGCGCGGACGACGCCACCACCTGCGATCGTATCCGCGAACACCTTGAACGAGGAGTCCTTGACGTGCTCGCCGAGGTCCGTGATCTCGAGCCCGAAGCGAAGGTCTGGGTTATCCACGCCAAAGCGTCGCATCGCCTCGTCATAGGAGAGGCGTTCGAAGCTCGCGTCGAGGTCGATGTCGAGGATCTTCTTGAAGACCTTGCGCATCATCCCCTCACACACCGAGATGACATCCTCGGCGGTGACAAAGGAGAGCTCCATATCGATCTGTGTGAACTCGGGCTGGCGATCGGCGCGCAGATCCTCGTCGCGGAAGCAACGCACGATCTGGAAGTAGCGATCGTAGCCAGAGATCATCAACAACTGCTTGAAGATCTGCGGGCTCTGCGGGAGCGCGTAGAACTGCCCCGGGTGCACGCGGCTCGGCACGAGGTAATCCCTGGCGCCCTCGGGCGTGGACTTTGTGAGGAAGGGGGTCTCGATCTCGAGGAAGCCGTTCTCCTCGAGGTAGTTGCGCACGATCATATTCACGCGCGAGCGCGTCACGAGCGATTGCTGGAGAGGACCGCGGCGAAGGTCCAGGTAGCGATACTCGAGCCTGAGCATCTCGCTCGCGTCGGTGTTATCCCGGATAGGGAAGGGGGGCGTCTTCGACTTCGAGAAGACCTCGAGGTGATGCGCCAGCACTTCGACCTCGCCCGTGGCGAGCTTGTCCGTCGTATTCTCACCGCGCGAGACGACCTTTCCTTCGATCGCCACGCACCACTCGTTGCGCAACGCCTTGGCGGCCTCGAGCGCGTCGGTGTTGTAGTCGGGGTCAAAGCGAACCTGGACGATGCCGGTGCGATCGCGCAGATCGGCAAAGAGCAGTCCGCCAAGGTCACGAGTATTGGCGACCCAGCCAAAGAGGGTCACCGTATCGCCCTCGTTGGCCGCGCGAAGATCACCGCACATGTGCGTGCGGCTGTTCTGGTCCAGGTATGAGGCCACGTTCCAACTCCTTCCAATGGTCCATTGGTTTCGAGCAAATCAACGTCTCGATATCGACTCGCCAACAGCCCTCGTGCTCGATTCGATGGCTGGCGAAAATAGCCACTTATGACGCAGCGCGCCAAAGTGCGAGCGCACTTTATGCAGAACGCGCGAGCAGGTCAACGACGCATGTATTCAAGGCGCCTCTGGCGACGCTGTTTCCCGGTGTTGCAATGAGTGTTTGGTATTTTATTTTGACATAATACTTTGGGCCATTGGTTTTTGAAGCTTCTGAAAGGTTGGTCTTCAAGGCGGTCTTTAACTCACAGGGTGGCGTGTTGTGGGTCGTGCAGAAAGTGTGACAAGCCCCCCGCGCCCCCCGCGGCCCTCGCTGTCGCTCGTCCGCAGCCCCCCTGTATCTCGGCTAAAGCCTCGGGAGGGGGGCAGACCTGGCGTTGGGTGCGCGGTTGGCGTTTTGCTCATCGTGACGGTTTTGCAGAGCGCGAGGACAAGCCCCCCGCGCCTTCGGCGCTGCCCCCCAGGTTTGGTGGGCTTCTTGGCGAGGATTTGGGCGTCGAGGTTCGCGTCGGGCGCCCTCATGAAACTCATCGCAAATCTCGGA
>Ga0208061_100207_pt1 | contig 19596 bp, 15 predicted proteins | sample DeeseametaMP0555_FD_184209 | JGI IMG/M metagenome (GOLD analysis project Ga0208061, IMG submission 184209) | Marine microbial communities from the Deep Atlantic Ocean - MP0555 (SPAdes) | ecosystem: Environmental > Aquatic > Marine > Oceanic | place: South Atlantic Ocean | collected 2011-01-23 | reverse complement strand
GCCGACGTACTGTGTACGTCGCTGGGCCAGCCGCGTGATCATCTCGTCTTTGTCCGGCAGGTGCATCAACAACATCCGCAGTTGCAGTCAGGTCCACACTGACAATCATCGCCACAGCAGTCACAACCGCAACCGCAACCACATCCTTCGTTCTCGAGCTCTTGCATGATTTCTTCGTTCATTTCTTTACTCCGTTTCGAGCTTGGTTGTTGTGTCGAGAGCCTCGCTGTGAGGCTTTCGATATAAGGAGACAGGGCGAGTGGCGAAATCATTACATGATTTTGCTATTTTTTTTTGCGAATCACTCGCCGAGCTTCGCGTACAGCGATGGGAGCAGGAAGAGCGTGATGGCGGTCGCGGTGATCAATCCTCCGATGACGACCGTGGCGAGCGGGCGCTGGACTTCGGCGCCAGCGCTCGTGGCGAGCGCCATCGGCAAGAAGCCGATCGCGTCTGTCAAACCTGTCATGAGGATCGGCCGCAGCCTCAGCAGCGCGCCCTCCTCGCATGCCTGCTCGAGCGCCTTGCCTTCCTCGCGAAGCTCTCGAAAGTAAGAGACCATCACCACGCCATTGAGCACGGCGATCCCGGAGAGCGCGATAAAGCCCACCGCCGCAGAGATCGAGAGCGGCAGCCCGCGAGCCCAGAGCGCGATCAGCCCACCCGTCGTCGCCAGCGGGACGTTCAGGTAGATCAGGAGCGCGGGGCGAAGCGACCCATAGGTCATGTAGAGCAACGCGAAGATCAGAATCAGTGCCGTGGGGACCGCGATCGCCAACCTCTCGCTCGCCTCTTCGAGGTTCTCGAACTGACCTCCCCAGGTCACGACATATCCTGGAGGGGTTTCGACCTTCTCCTTGATCCTGGCGCGGGCGTCCTTGACGAAACTCGCGATATCCCGATCACGCACGTTGACCTGGATGGTGCGACGGCGCTGAACGTTCGAGCGGCTGACCACAGAAGGTCCCTCGACGAGTTCGATTTGCGCGAGCTGCCCGAGCGGCACCATCCTTCGACCTGGCGCGGATATGAGCAGGTCTCGCATCACCTCCGGTGATTCTCTTGCTTCTTCCGGGAGCCTGACCTGGATAGCGTAACGCTGTTGGCCTTCGACCACTTCGCCGACCTGTCTGCCGCCCATGCTCGAGACGACATCCAACACGTCGTGCGTGTTCAACCCGTATCGCCCGAGCGCCGCGCGATCAGCGCGGATCTCGAGCATCGGCAACCCCGAGAGCTGGTCTGCCTGGATGTCCGCGGCGCCTTCGACGCCGCGCAATACAGCGGTGATTTGATCGCCGACGCGCTCGAGCTCCTCGAGGTCAGGTCCATAGAGGTTGATGGCGATGTCCGCTCTGGAGCCGCTGATGAGCTCGTTGGTGCGAAGCTCGATCGGTTGGCTGAAGCTAAAGTTCTGGCCAGGGACCTCGTGCTCGAGCGTCTCCTTGATCGATGCGACCAGCGCGGCCTTGGAGGTGGCCTTCTTCCATTGCTTCTCGGGTTTCAGCATCACGTAGATGTCCGAGATCTCGATCCCCATCGGATCTGTGGCGATCTCGGCGCGCCCCGTGCGCGAGATCACGGTGTCGACCTCGTCGGGGTAGTTCGCCAGCAGTGACTCCTCGATGCGATCGGTCGCTGCCAGTGATTCTTCCAGTGACACCGCCGCTGGCCTGACCGCTTGGAGCGCGATGGCGCCTTCATCCAATGTGGGGATGAACTCGGCGCCGAGCCTCGGGATGAGGAGCAATGACGAAGCAAATCCTCCTACAACGATCACCGCCAGCACCCAGGGGTGTCGCATCGCGCGTCTCAGGAGCGGCTTGTACGCTGAACTCGCGATCCTCGAGAGCATGGGCTCTTTCTCCGAGACGCCATTGCGATAAAGCCAGGAGGCCGCCGCTGGTACAAACGTCAGCGAGAGGACCAGCGCCGCGATCAGCGCCGTGATGACCGTGATCGCCATGGGGCGAAACATCTTCCCTTCGATCCCCTGCAAGGTCAGGATCGGCACATACACCAGGATGATGATACCCACGGCAAAGAGCACCGGCCTTGCCACCTGCACGCTCGCCGCCAATACATCTCGGCGGACGCTCTCTTCTCCTCTTGTTCTACGGTGGCCGAGCGTGCGGACGGTGTTCTCGACGATCACCACGGCGCCGTCGATAATCAGCCCGAAGTCGAGCGCGCCGAGGCTCATCAGGTTCCCTGACACCCCCAGTTGATTCATCACGATCAATGTCGCCAGCATGCTCGCCGGGATAATGCTCGCCACGAGTAATCCGCCGCGCACGTTCCCGAGCAACAACAACAGGATCACGATCACCAGCACGCCACCCTCGAGGAGGTTCGTGGCCACGGTCTTGATCGTGCGTTCGACTAACTCGGTGCGGTCATAGTAGGTCTCGAGCGTGACCCCTTCGGGGAGGCTGTCGCGGACTTCATCCAGGCGCGCTGTCACTGCCTCGGAGACCGTGCGCGAGTTCGCGCCCGTGAGCATCATCACCGTCCCGGTGACGACCTCTCCGCGGCCATCTCGACTGACCGCTCCCTGGCGTACCATGGGGGCGAGCTCGATCTTGGCGACGTCACCGACGCGGATCGGGGTGCCGTCATGGCGCGTGCTCAGGACGACCTGCCGAATGTCCTCGAGTGATTCATAACTCCCCTCGCCGCGGATCAGGTTTTGCTCGCCGCCGCGCACGAAGTAGGCGCCGCCCGTGTTGGCGTTGTTTTCTTCCAGAGCCTCGAAGAGTTGCTCGAGGGTGATGTCGTGCACCACGAGCTGCGCGGGATCGACCTCGACCTGGTAGGTCTTGAGATCTCCGCCAAAGCTGTTGACCTCGACGACGCCATCGATCGCGCGTAGCTGATAGGCGATCTGCCAGTCGAGCAAGCTGCGAAGCTCCATCGAGGTATAGCACTCCGGCGTATCGGGTGCTCCTGGCGCGCACATCGGCTCGCCGCGGACCTCGAACTGGTAGATCTCGCCGAGCCCGCTCGTCAGCGGCCCCATCTCGGGCTCGCCGTAGCCTTCTCGGATCGCGCCTCTGGCGCGCGAGAGGCGCTCGTTGACGAGCTGCCTGGCGAAGTGAATGTCGGTCCCTTCCTCGAAGACGATCGTCACCGCCGAGAGCCCGAAGCGCGAGAGCGAGCGGATCTCTTCGACGTCCGGCATCCCGCTCATGGTCTCTTCGACCGGGAAGGTGATAAAGCGCTCGACCTCGAGCGGTGGCAGCCCTGGCGCGTTGGTCAGGACCTGCACCTGGACGTTGGTGACATCGGGCACCGCGTCGATGGGGAGTTGCCTGGCCGAGCGCACGCCGAATACGCCCATCAGCAGGACAAAGAAAATCACCAGGAAGCGGTTGTGGATGGCGGCCTCGATGATCCTCGAGATCCATCCTTCTGACCCAGGATCAGTGTGCGTGGCCATGACCGAGCTCCGAGCGCATCAGGTGTGATTTCAGGACGAATGCTCCCTGGACGACGACCTTTTCGCCGACCTCGATCCCTTCGAGGATCTCGACGAAGCCATCTTGTTCGACGCCCGTGATGACCTCGCGCACGCGGTAACTCCTCGGCTTATCCCCAGGAACAAGCAGGACGGTCCTGTTATCCATGCGTTGGAGGGCGTCGACGGGGACCACGGGGCGAGGCTTGCTGTCGCCGCCGGTGTCGAGGTGAAGGGCGCCGAAGTAGCCTGGCTTGAGCAGCCTCTCGGGGTTGTCTAGCTCCATGCGCACGGCCACCGAGTGCGTGCGGTGATCGAGGACGCGATCGACGTAGGCGACCTTTCCCGTCCAGGACTTGCCTGGGTATGCGTGGAGCGTGAGGACGGCGGGCATTCCCTCGAGGACCTTGGATGCGTCCTTCTCGAAGACGCGTCCGACGATCCAAACCTGGCTCGTGTCTGCGATTTGGAAGAGGACATCCTCGGGATCGACGACTTCGCCCATGGTGGCGTGACGCTCGATGATGGTGCCATCGATCGGGCTCGAGAGCGTGGCCGCGCCGCGGCCGCTGGTCGAGTTATAGATGGCTGCGCGTGCGCGGGCTTCGCGCTCTCTGGCGCGCGCGAGCTCGAGCTCGCGCCTGGCCTCTTGCAGCGCGCGCTCCGAGGTGATGCGCTCGTCGCGCAGCTTTTGCTGCCTTTTTAGTGTCTCTCTGGCGAGCTTGACCGAGGCTGTGGCGCTGGCGAGCCTGGCGCTCGCTTCGCTGACTTCCACGCTGCTCAACTCGGCGAGCTTGTCCCCTTTTTTGACGCGCGCGCCGATCTCGCCGCTGACCTTTGTCAGTTGACCCGAGAGCAGCGGTGAGATGTGCGCGACGCGGTTTGGCGCGAGCTCGACCTCGGCGATGACGCGTAGGTTGTTCGTGAGCGCTCGAGCGCTCACGGTCTCCACCTCGATGCCCGCGCGACGTCGCGCGATCTCGCTCAAGACGACCTCCCTCACGCCAGCATCTCCGTGGTCATCAGCGCCTTCGTGGTCATCAGCGCCTTCGTGGTCATCCTCTTCTTCTTCACGCGAGTGGTCGTGCCCTTCATGATCCTCTGCGCTGGCGTCCTGGTGACAGCCAGAGACGAGCAGCAGAGAGGCCAGCGCGCCGAGGAGCGCGAGGTGGCGAAGTTGTTGTTTTATGAAGCGATTCATTCTTCTGTGTCCTCGCTTGTTGTGGGACCGACGAGCGCCTCGATGTCGAGGCGTGCGTCGAGGTATTCCTGTCTGTTTTGGAGTTCGCGCGCTTCCGCTTCGAGCAACTTCGCGCGCCCCATCGAGGCGGTCACGAGATCGATCTCGCCTTCCTCATAGGCGCGCAGCAGCAGCGCGAGGTTGGCGTCGATTTCAGGAGAGACGAGCTCGCGATAGAGCCTGGATTGTTCGCGCGCGCTCTCTGCGCGCGCGTGCGCCGCGGTCAGGTGTCTCGAGAGCTCGGCGAGTGTTTGATCATGTCGCGCGGAGGTCGCCACGATGGAGGCTTCGGCGCGCGCGATGTTGCCCTGGTTGCGGTTCCAGAGCTGGATGGGGAGGGCGATAAACAGAACGTTCACAGCCTCTCCAACGCGGATGCCGTTACGCTCGTGCGCGTACCCGAAGGTGATGTCCTGGCGCGCCTCTTTCGTGGCGAGCGTGAGCGCGCTCGAGGCGCGCTCCTGCTCACTGCGCAACCTGGCGAGCTCCGGGTTCGATGTCTTCGCGCGGTCGATCAGCGTCGTGAGCGGCGGCAGCTCGGCGGGTTCTGGCAACTCCGGCGTGAGCGAGCCGAGCGCATCTTCGGGGAGCCCCGCGGCCAACGCGAGCAGTGTGCGTTCGGTTTGGAGCGCGCGCTCTGCGCGCGCGACCTGTTGTTGCCACGTCGCGACATCAGTTCGAGCGACCAACAGGCTCGCTTTTCCAACCTCGCCGACTTCGACGCGGCGCGCTTCGATGCGCGCGATCTCTCTGGAGAACGCGAGCGACTCGTTGGCGAGCTCGAGCTCTCGGGCGCGCATGGCGAGCGCGTGATAGTGGGCGATGAGCGTGGCGCGTGTCTGCCAGCAGAGCCCTGCCTTCGTGGCTCTGGCCGCGTTGATTGTCTGCTCTGCGAGGTCCTCGCGAGCGGCGCGTTGCCCATTGATTTCGACGCGTTGCTGGATGTTGAGGCGCGCGCTGGGGCCGAACTCATCCGGCGCTCTGTAGACGCCACCGCCGATCTGAACCCTGGGGTTGTAGGGGCTTCGGATCGAGGCCGCGGCGCGCTCGGCGCGCGCGGTTTCGAGGCTCGCTCCAGCGCTCGAGAGAAGCGGGGAGCGTTGCCTGGCTTGCTCGAGCAAGCTCGCCAACTCTGGGTTGTCATGCCTTGCAAACGAAGCATCGCACAGCTCGCGCGTATCCTTATCCCTGGCGCTCGCGATATCTGGAAGGCAGAGCACGAGCACCGATAACACCAGACACGACAATGTTTTACTATTTGTAATAGTAGTTCGAGTCGTGGCTCGAGCAGAGGAGGGTGTCTGTTTCATGGGAGGGTACCTGTGAGGTTAGCCGAGCGGCAGGAGGTTCAGGAGTTGGTGGAGTTCGATGCAGAGCAGCGAAGAGGAGAGGTGCGGCTGCAACGCGAAGAGCGCGAGCATGGGGACGCTTGTAAAGAGCGTGAGCTGTGATGGCGTCGAGAGTGCCTGTTTGTCTGTGTCTGGCTCGCTCGCCATGGCGAGCAGCGCGTGTACGCGCGCTTCGATCAGGGTCTTCTGGTAGCTGCCGCCAAGGTGCGCGGCGAGCGTATGGCCGGTGGCTCTTGCTCGCTGGTGCCTGGAGACCTTGATGATGGCGCCAGCGAGGGCGAGCGGGTCTGCGCCGCGAAGGTGCGCGAGGCGGTCGCTCGCGAGCTCTCTCGTGGCGTGCCAGCGCGCGAAGTCGACCTCGAGCAATGTCGCCAATGGGTTGAGCGCGCGGGCTGTCAGCAGCAGTAAGAAGAGGAGCGGATCGAGCGCGCGAGCGTGCTCGGCCTCGTGCAACAGGGCGGCGCGAAGCTCCACATCAGAGAGCTCGTCGAGCAGGTGCACGCAGCATTCGATACGAGGTCGAAAGAGCCCCAGCGTGCATAACCTCCCGCACTCGCCATCGGTCAAAAGGATGCGCGCTCGCCACGCGGCGAGCGCGGGCTCTTCGTCGATGATGGCGAAGAGGTCCTTGTGGGCGGAGTGATTCGCGGGCAGGTGCCGAACGCTCGAGCGATGCTTCGTGTCGCGCCAGAGCCTGCGTCCAATGGCGAGCGCGCAGAGCGCGCTCAATCCCACGGTGAGCACGAGCGCGTCCTGGCAAAAACCGCCAGCGCTCGTGCAGAGCTCGACCACGGATTTCGCGGTCGCGGCGTGCGCGGCGCTCGAGATGAACCAGAGCCAGGGGCCGAGCGCAGGCGTCAGGAGCAGCGCGTAGCGCACCCACGAGAAGCGCTGGTCGAGGTCGACCCTGGTTCGCATCAGGCGCAGTGATAAGGCGCTGATCAGAGTCAGGACGATGATGATCGCCAGGCAGAGCGCGAGCCCTGTCGTCGCCTCGAGCGCCGGGAGGAGGTGAGGAGACGCGATCATGCCTTCTTCAACTCCTCGCGTTTGCGAGCGATGAGCGCCTCGAGGTGATCGAGCTGCGCGCTGTCGGCCTGTGAGACCTCGTCGACGAGCAGCGCGATGGCTGCCTCGTGGCCGAGGTCATCGAGGCTATCGAGGACCTCTCTGGCGATGTGCGCGTGGAACTCGGCCTGCGTCATCGAGGGCGCGTAGAGGAAGCGGCGACCATCTTTCTTTCGCTCGAGCAAGCCCTTGTCATGGAGGCGCTTCATGGTGGTCATGACGGTGGTGTAGGCGAGCTCGCGTTGGTCGGCCAGCCCATCCTTGACGCAGTTGACCGAGTGCCACTCCTTGCCACAGCACGACCAGATGTTCTCCATGATGAGCGCCTCCAGATCGTAGAGCGAGGCGCGGAGCCCCTCTTTTTCTGGCCTGATCCTGATTCCTTTCATCGCTCTCGCTCCTTTCTGTTCCAGGTCCCGGTGCAGGTGACTACTAACGCCGATAGTAGAAACTACTAACGTGGATAGTAGTAAGGTTTTCAAAACAGAAGTCAAGCACAAGAAGAGACGCCACCCTTTGCAATCCTTGGCGGTTGGGAGTAACACACTGCTTCGATGCAAGGACGCTGCGCTCCTCCAAACAGCGCGCCAGGGAATGAGGTTGCTTTCGATGGGGTACTTCGACGCGGTCAAGAAGGTTTATCGCGACTCGCTAAAACCGAACGACATCTTCTGGAACGTGTACGTGGCCAGACCGCTGGCGGCGCCGCTGGTGCTGTTGCTCTCGCGCACATCGATCACGCCCAACCAGGTCACGCTCATGGGCGCGGTGGTGTTCATGGGCGTGATCGCGAGCCTGATCCTCGTGCCAGATTGGCAAGGAATGCTGCTCGCGGCCTTTGTCCTCGAGCTCGCCTACATCTTCGACTGCGCCGATGGCCAGCTCGCGCGCATCACCAAAAAGACCTCCATGGTCGGCGCCTACCTCGACTTCCTGATCGACGAATTCAAGGCGCTCGGCCTGGTCGCCGCGTTTAGCGTCCGGCTCTGGATCGAGTGGGATCGCCAGGAGTGGTTGATCGTCGGCCTGATCGGCGTGTGCATGGTCGCGGTGGCGACATCGCTGACGACGTTCGTGCGTCGCCCCGAGTACGCCGGTGTCGAGGTCAAGCCAGGCGTCCAGCATAAACAGGAGATCCCGAAATCGATGGTCGGCAAGGTCGTCTGGCTGATGAAGTCCGTGGCCAAGTGGCTCGTGCACTACCCCTCGTGGTTTGTCTACCTGGCCTTGATCGATATCCTCGAGGTCGTGCCTGGCTCGATCGTGTTTTTGGCGCTCTACCTTGGCGTCTACGCGCTCTACATCGCGCAGACTGGGCTTGGCATCTTGCTAAAGCTCGGGCGCGCGTCCTATTACGACAATCAGGCTGACTGATTCTCACTCCCCCTATCCCCACACCTGCGAGTATCTCATGCGCGCCATTATCATCGCCGCCGGCCGAGGCTCTCGCCTCGAACACCACACCGACGCTTGCCCAAAATGCATGGTCGAGATCAACGGGCGCTCGATCCTCTCGTTTCAGCTCGAGGCGTTCGAGGCAAACGGCGTCGATGATTTGCACGTCGTGCGAGGTTACCTCTCGGACAAGCTCACGGTCTCTGGCGCGACCTATTACGAGAACGAGGTGTGGGAGCAGAACAACATCCTGCACTCGCTCTTTTGCGCCGAGGATGCGTTCGCAGGGCCGTTGCTGACGACATATTCGGACATCGTTTACACGCCACAGGTCGTGGAGAAGCTGCTCGCCACGACGCATGATATCGCGCTCGTCGTGGATGCGGACTGGGCAAAGACCTACGTGGGGCGAGATGATCACCCGGTCGAACAGGCCGAGCTCTGCGAGGCTGATGGGGAGTTTGTCACGCAGGTCGGCAAGTGGGTTGGCCCCGAGGCGACGATCGGCGAGTTCATCGGGTTGGCGTATTACTCGGATGAGGGCGCGAGGCAGTTGTTGGAGATTTGGCGTGATCTTCGCGCCAACCTCGGCGATGACGAACCTTTCCGGCACGCAGAGCTCTTCCGCAAGGCATACCTCGCCGACCTCTTCAACGAGGCGATCGCGCGCGGCGTCAAGGTTGGCTTTGTCCAGATCGAGGGTGGCTGGCGCGAGATCGACACCGTGCAGGATCTCGAGCGCCTGAGCGCGCAGGGCTCTGTCTGACAGACAACGCGCTTTTCAAGCAGACCCGGAGCGTCTAGGATAACCTCTGGCGGCCATGGGTATGCTTACTTTCACGCTGATAATGCAGGTTCGAATCCTGCCGTGCCTTCGGGCACGTCGTCTAATGGTCAGGACATCAGATTACAGTGTGCCCGATTTCCGCCAACTCATCTGGAAGCGAGCAGGTTTTTCGTCGAAAAACCTGCTCGCTTTGTTTTTGGCGCTGCTAAAGCCTGCCCGGATGTGATCCGATGCTCGGGAGGTGGGGACACCTGAGATTGGAGCAGATCATGTCAAAAGCAATGCGGCGTCACCGACGCCTGAGCGCGCGAATCCCAGTGCGTGTTTCGACCGCAAATCAGTGGACCTTCGAGACGGTGACAGGAGATGTCTCCGTCTCGGGGATGTTTTTGGCCGCGCCCGATTTTCCCGCGCACGTCAGCCGGATCGTGGTCGAGTGCCTCTTGCCTGATCGCCTGGACACGGTGGTGATGCGGGCGCGCGTCGCGCGCCGCACCAGCGAGGGGATCGGCGTCGAGCTGATGGGTGGTTGTATGGATGGGGATGTCGAGCGCTGGTCTCGTTTTATCGCCATGACGCAATCGCATGACGCGGCGAACGCGTGGAGTCGAGATGGGCAAACGACCGATGTCTTCATCGAGCACGCGTTGAGGTTCGATTCGATCGAGGCGATCGACGAGTTCCAACAGATCGATCTCTATATGGGAGGCTTCTTCTTGCAGACGCGCGCGCCGCTCGCGGTGGGAGATCATATCAAGCTCACGATCGTGCACCCGATCGATGGCTCGCGTTTTGTGATCCCGGTGAGCGTGACGCGGCGTGTGCTCGGAGAAGAGATGGGGGTTTGCGTGGCGTTCCCGAGCGATCTCGACAGGCTCGGCAAGAAGCTCGAGGTCTTTATCGAGCACGGCGTCCCGGAGCTCTCGCTCGACGAGTTGACCGAACCTGACCTGTTTGTTCGCGAAGAGGCGACGACGCCACACGTTCGAGCACCGGGCGCCATGCTCAGAAGTGCTCTCTAGGAGTACGCGTTCCAGGGGCTTCTCTTGACCATATTCTCATAGCCGTTACTCTCTCTGGCACACGCCGCGAGGCGTGTTCACGTATTTGTCACATTTGTAATTCTCGCGCCCGGTTCTTCGGGGGCGAGATTTTGGGGAGAGAAGAGAGGCCATTCGCTATGACGACTGAGAAGCCATGGGCAGAGAGCATGCCCGAAGAGCAGTTCCAATTTATGCGTAAAATCCTCGCTGCGCCGAGCCCTGTGGGCTTTGAAGGAGCGATGACTTACGGGGTCCTGCGTCCATTCTTCGAGGAGATCTCGAGGGAGGGGTGGGGTGTTCACCAATTCACGGGGAACGCCGGGCTCGTGCTCGACACGCACCCAGGCCGCGATGACATGCTCACGGTGATGCTGATCGGGCACGCGGACAAGATCCGCATGCAGGTCCGAAGCATCGGTGAGGATGGCAAGATCTGGATCGACTCGGACTCGTTCCTCCCTAACGTCTTGATCGGTCACGAGGTCCTGCTCTTTAGCCAGGACCCTGACAACCTCGGCACCTGGCGCGTCCTGGAGGGGGGCACGGTCGAGGCGCTCGGCGCGATCCACTTCGCCGACGCCGAGACGCGCACGGGTTCCAAGGGGATCACCAAGAAGATGCTCTATCTGGAGCTGCAAGTGCACGGTGAGAATCGCCGCGAGCAGGTCGAGAAGCTCGGCATCCGCGCTGGCGATCCGATCGTGTTCGATCGCCCGATCCGCCGCGGGTTCTCGCCGGACACCTTCTATGGCGCCTACCTCGACAACGGCCTCGGCTGCTTTGTCACCGCAGAGGTCGCGCGCGCTCTCTCGCAGCGCGGCGGCACCGATAACGTCCGCGTCCTCTTCACCATCGCCTCGCACGAGGAGATCGGCAGGATGGGGAGCCGCGTCGCAGCGGGCGAGTTCAAGCCCGATGTGATCGTGGGCATCGACGTCAACCACGACTACGAAGCCGCTCCTGGCGTCGGCGATCGCCGCCTCAACCCGCTCAAGATGGGCAAGGGGATGACGCTCACCTCCGGGTCGATCACGAGCGAGTACCTCAACGCGCGCATCGAGCAAGCCGCCAAGAACGCTGGCGTGCCTGTCCAGAAAGCCGTCACCGGCCGCGACACGGGTACCGACGCGATGGCAGGCGTGTTCGCCGCCATCGACGCCGCGGCGACCTCGATCGGGTTCCCGATCCGCAACATGCACACTATCTCCGAGACGGGTCACACCGGTGACGTGCTCGCGGCGGTGTGGGCCATGGTTCACACGATCGAGGAGATGGATCGCGACAAGGTCACGGTCGACGACTTCAAGAACGGGCACGTTCGCCTCGACAACATCGAGCGCATTCACCCCTACGTCGCCCCCAAGAGCGACGAAGAGTGAGCGCGTCGTGAACCTCCAGGCGATCGCTTATCGATCGGGTCTCGCTTCGCGCTCCCCTTGTCCGCTGCGAAATGGCGGCTACAATAGGAGTATGCGAAGCCGACCTCTGGAGCGTTCTCTGAACACACGACACGATGAGGGGTGGTGCGAGTAAATCAGAGCGTTCGATGCAAACCTTATCGAGCGCTCTCTTTTCAGGAGTTTCGACCATGGCGTCAGAAGAAACCGAAGATCGTACAATGATGCTGACCCTGCTTATCGGGGGCGGCTTCCTCGCGTTTTGCGTGTTGGGGATCGCTGTTGGCGGTGGCTTGCTCTACGCGAACACGCAGGAGTCATCGAACGGCTCGGCCAAACCTTCTGTCACGGTGGGCGCGCTCACCAATGGCGGATCGATCGACACCAGCGCGCTGACTGGCGCCGCGGGGAACGACTACAAGCCGACCAGCTCCTACGTCGAAGAGGGCGCGGATAGCGATGTCATGGTGATGGGATTTAACGAGGGTGACGGCGGCACAAACGGCAAGGCGACGACCCTGTCTGATAACGCCGTCCAGAACACCATCAACAACCATCAAAATGACCTCATCCAGTGCTACGCCGAGGGGCTCGAGGACAACCCTGATATCCAGGGGCGCGTCGACTTCCACTTCCGCATCGCGGGCGATGGACACGTGGCCATGGTCAAGGTCACGCGCTCTGGTCTCGAGGACAAGGCGACCGAGGATTGCTTCGTGCGCTCGGCCAGAGGTTGGAAGTTCCCCTCCACAGGAGGAGAGGCGATGACCAAGTTCGACACGAACTTTAACTTTGTCTTCGAGTGATTCTTTCGAGCGCTGGCTCTCATGACACCGGGCAAGGTCTCCTCGTCCGGTGTTTTTTTATGGTCGTCTCATGCATGTCTTTATCGTCCACGGAGATCTCACGCGCATCGCCTGTGATGCATGGCTGATGCCTTGCGGCATCGACGCCAAGCCGGGCCCGCACTGGCTCACAGACATCGAGACGAACCCGTTCTTTCGCTGGCCTGCGCCGCCAGTGGACTGGTCGATCACAGGGCGCCGTTGCATCAAACTCCACAGCGAACGACAGCGCGGCCACAACGGTTCTTTGCGTCCGATCCCATGGCTCGTGAACGTTGGCGGAGGTCGCCGCCAGGGGATCGAGTGGTTCGTCGATGGCGTGCGCGCGTTCATGGATTGCGTCGCTCAGGACGAGGAGTTGCAACAGCCCTTGCATGGCCGCGCCAGGCCACTCGTCGCGCTCCCGATCGTGGGCACTGGATACGGCGGCGCGCGAATGCGCGCGGGTCTCGTCGTGCGCGCGCTGCTCCCCTGTCTATACGAGTGCGCCAGAGAGCATGGCATCGACATCGCGCTCGTGGTCAAGGATCAAGCGGACTACGCCGCCGCACAACGCGAGCGTTTGAGTTACCAACAGGCGGGCCAGCATCGCTGGCCAGAGCTCGGGAGAGGGTTGCGTGCGCGCGCGGAGAAGCTCGCCGAGCGAGCCTCCGCCGGTGAGTTGGTCGTGTTCCTCGGCTCAGGTGTCAGCCGTGGCGCTGGCTTACCCACCTGGGGCGAGTTCTTGCGCCAGCTCGCCGAGCAACCCGATCAACAGATGGAGATCGAGTGGGAGGAGCTCGCGCGGTGGAATTACACCGATCAGGCGCGCATCATCGAGCGCGGGTTCGGCGGCAGAGAGCGCATGGGCGAGGCGATCGCGCGTTGCCTGAAGCGCCGCAACTACTCGCTCTCTCATGCATTCCTGGCGGGGTTGCCGACGCTCGAGACGGTCACCACCAACTATGACACGCTGTTCGAGATGGCGAGCGCATCGATCGACAAGCCCGTGGCAGTGCTCCCCTACGAGCCAGTGCGCCCAGAGGAGCGATGGATACTCAAGATGCACGGGTGCATCTCACACCCCGAGGACATCGTCCTCACGCGTGAGGATTACCTGCGTTACACGGAGCGCCGACGCGCGCTCGCTGGCATCGTGCAGGCGCTCCTGATCACCAAGCATATGATGTTTGTCGGGTTCTCGCTCGACGATGATAACTTCCACCGCATCGCTGATGATGTGCGCAAGATCGTGTGGGCGAACGAGCGCGGCGAGCCCTTCGGGACCTCGATCGTGCTCGATTCGAGGCCGTTTCTGGCGCAGATGTGGGATGGTGAGATCGAGATGGTCGTTGTGGACGAGTCCGAGCAGGCGGGCGTTGCCACAAACACGGTGGGCGCGCTCGCCGAGCGAGCGCGCAAGCTCGAGATCTTCCTCGACTATCTGTTGGCGCAAGTCGCTGATCCGAATCACTTGCTCAACGCCCGCTTCGCGCACTTGCTGACCGAGGACGAGGCCGCGTTGAGCGATGCGCTCCACGCGTTTATCGCCTCGACGACGCCTCAGATGCGTCAGACGGCAGCCTGGGCAAAGATCCAGCGCTTGCTCACGGAGCTAGGCTGGAGTCCACGTCGCTGACCTCTTCTCCAGGAGGATCGATGCCACGGAGCTTCTCGAGGAGATCCTTGCCCTTGAAAGGTTTGAGCAGCACGCGCGCCCTGGAGTCTTGCAAGAAGGCTCTCAGGTCCTCGTCGATCGCTCCCGCCAGGAAGATGATCCTGTCTTCATATCCTTGACCTGCGGCCGCGAGCCAGAACTCTTCGCCGGTCATGTCCACCATATCCAGCTCACACAGGATGTGCATGAATCGCTCGCCGCGCGCGAGCTTCTCGAGCGCGATCGAGGCGTTCGCGCAAAAGTGCGTCTCGTAGGCGCTGCCGAGCAATCTGCCTAGCGTTGGCCCGAGGCCTAGCGCGTCCTCGACGATGAGCACGCGCTCCATCCCCTTGACGCCGATGCTCTCCGGGCGCTGCTCGTGCTCTCTGGGGAGCTGGATGCGCATGGTCGTGCCCGAAGGCGAGCTCTCCACGAGCTTTAGCTCGCCTTGATGGGCGGTGATGATCTGTTTGCTCAACGAGAGCCCCAGGCCGAGGCTCCCCTGGCGCTTTTTGGTCGTGATGTAGGGCGAGAAGAGCTGGCGTTGGATCTCCTCCGGGATGCCAGCTCCATTATCCTGGACATCGATGATCACTTCGTCGGCTGTCGAGCTCACGGCGATTTTTATGGCGTTGCTCTGTCTGTGGCGCTGACCAAAGGATTGGGAGCTGTTGAGCAAGATATTGACCAGAACCTGGGTGAGCTGGGTGACGTTGCCAGAGACCTTCAGGTTCGCGTCGAATGGCGCGAGCTCGAGGTTGGCGTAACGCCTGACCTCGTACCCCGTCAGCGTGATCGCGTCCTGGATGATCTGCTCGATGGTGAGCGTCTCGAACTCGTGGCGCGAGAGCTCCGCGTCGGCGCGAGCGAAAGATCTCAGCCCGTGAACGATCTTGCCGATCCTGTCAAAGCCTTCGCGAACGTCGCTGAGGATCTCTTCCACGTCCTGGTTGCGTTGCCCGAAGAAGAATTGGTGGCCGAGCATCTCGTGGAGCAGCTCGAGGTTGCCGTCGATGTAAGCGAGCGGGTTGTTGATTTCGTGAGCGATGCCCGCGGCGAGCATTCCCAGTGAGTCGAGCCTCTCGAGCTGGATGGCCCGGCTTCGGAGCTCTTTCTCCTCGGTGATATCTTGCATGATGCCGCAGAGCGCGACGGGGGCTCCGTCGATGTCGCGCTCGAGGTGCCCCTTCATGCGCACGAAGCGGATCTCTTCGTTGGGGTGTTCGAACTTGAGCTCGAAGTGAAACGGCTCCCCCTGCTCGGCGAGCGTCTCGAGGCTGCACGCGAGCGTCTCGCGCTCGTCTGCCTTGTACATCCTCATGATCGTTTCCATCGAGGGCCCCTTGTCCGCGACAGGGATGCCGTGGATGTGGAACATCTCATCGCTCCAGAGCATCTCCTCGAGCTCGAGGTCATAGCGCCAGTAGCCGATCCTGGCGATCGTCTCGATCATCGTCAGCAGACGCTGGCGGCCTTCGAGGATGCGGTTGGTGGTCTGGAGCGCGGTCACGTCTCGAGCGCAGGCGTAAATATGACCGCTCTCCATATCGCGATGAGCGTCCCAGAGGAGCCAGCGCCAGCTCCCATCATTTTTGCGGTGACGCGATTCGAAGGTGAGGATGTCATCCTCGGTCTCGAGCTCCGCGAGCCGCTCCATGACCTCCTTGGCGTCATCCGGGTGGATGTAGTCCTTGCACGGATTACCGAGCATCTCCTCTCGCTTCCACCCGAGCACCTGCGACCAGTTATCGCTTAGCCACGCGATCGTTCCATCTTTCTCGAGGACCAGAAACAGAGAGGTGCCGCGTTGGTAGAACTGCTCGAAGTGAGGATCGATCGGCACGAACGCCTCCCGGCGGCCAGTAAAACAGAGCGGTAATGGATGGAGTTACACTGCTGCTGTTATTTTTGCCTTTTCGCGGACAGATGAGCAAGCTCCATCTGGCGAGGAGCCCGTTATCATGTGCGCGTGATCACGCCGTCGAGGCTCCCCCACGCCTCTTCGAAGGATTCGAGCAGGAGGTTCTTGATCGCGGCCTCATCTGGAGAGTGCGGGATGACGTCGGTTTGTTCATAGACGGCATCGAGCTCCTTCTCTTTTTGCTCGAAGTAGGCTTCGACCTGTTCCTGCGTCCACTCGCCGCTGCGGATCTCGATCAGGCGATCCTTGCTCGCCTGCAAGTCGAGGTCTCCGCCCGTGAGGATCTGCTCGGCCTCGTCCATCAGCCGCACCGCGTGGTAGGCGAACTTCACGTCAAAGCCAAACTTCTCCACGAGCGCCACTCGCTTTCCTTCCGGCTCCTTGTTCTTCATCTTGTGGACCTGCGAGTAGGCGAAGCCGCGAAACTTGTGCCAGGCGCCCTTGTGCAGGAACAGGCTCCGATGTTCTCGGATGCGCTTGGCGATCGGGCTCGCGTAACGCACGCACGAGTCGGGCGTGAAGAGTGACTCGAGCATGTTCGGGTTGTTCTCCATGCAGAGCCCGAAGTAGCGCACGATCGAATACACCGTGAGATCCCAGACGAGCTCCTCTCCATCGCGAATGCCGTGTTGTTGATACTGCTCGAAGTTCTTCTTCTGCCTCCCGAACCCAGGGATATCACCGCGCAGGTGGGTGAAGATCATCTCCTTTGGCGGGATGCAGAACCCGTAGATGTCGACATCCGAGCTCGACTGCGCGACGCCATAGGCGACCGAGCCGACCTCGGTCTCGTAATGGACGCACCCTTCCTTGACGAGGAACTTTGGCGGCGAGATGAGCTTTCGTTGGTGGAGCGTTCGGGTGACGGTCTCGGCGGCCATGGGAGGTCTCCTTTTATCGCGAGTGATGGGGCGTTTCATTCGGGGGACTTGCAACCTCTCTCACACCTCGAGCTATTCCGTCGAGGGTGTCATGGCGTGACTTGAAGACATATCGAGGCGTCGATATCCTCGATATGTCGCGCACTCGGGGGAGCACGACGTGCATCTTCAGAGCGGAGCTCGGAGAGGATCGTTCCGGCCACACCAAAAGCGCTGGTGCTCTCGAGCTCGCTCGAACAGTCCATGAAAGAGGGTTGGAGGTTATGGCAAGACCGACAAAAGAACTTATCGACGCGCTCCACGAAACCATCGCTCGCGTTGCCGATGGCGCCAACTATCAGTGGGGCAATATGGGGGCGTGCAACTGCGGTCACCTGGTGCAATCGCTCACAAAGCTCGACCGCGCGACGATCCACGCCGCCGCGCTCCAGCGCGCCGGGGATTGGGGACAGCAAGCGGTCGATTACTGCTCGACCAGCGGGTATCCGCTCGATCACATCATCTCCACGGTCCTCGACGCGGGGATGACGCTGGCAGACATCGAACATCTCGAGCGACTCAACGGACCCGAGGTTCTGCAGCGTCTGCCGAGGGAGCGACGTTGGTTAAAGCGCAACTCGCGCGAGGACCTCTTGTTGTACTTGCAGACCTGGGTGGCGCTCCTCGAAGAGCAGCTCGCGTCGTTGCCGACACCGCTTCCCATCGAGAAGAAGCAGCGAGGCGTGTCCGAGGCATCCGAAGATTCCCAGATCAAGCAAGCAGGCTGAACCTGACGCGCAGGCGCATGAAACAAGGGGGAGCGCCTCTGTTTGTTTGGCGTTTGATCGCGATGCGATAAAGGTTGTCTGTGGATTTTGCTTCTCGTGGCTTCTCATCGGCCTAGAATCCAGATCGTGAGGTCGGATTTTTAGGAGAGGTCGGTCATGGATAAGAGCGCATCAGAATTGTTCGAGGATTTCGAGGCTCGCTTCGTGGGGCTCGGGAAGAAGAAACTCCCCACCTTTCTCACACATGACGAGCTCCCTGCGCTACACATTCAGGGCACGAGCGATCCTGTCGACGAGGTGATCGTGCGCGGGGTGGTCCAGGCGTTCGTCAAGAAGCGCACGTCGTTCTACGACCTGTTTCGAGACATCTTCGTGCGTGATGACGCGGACGCGTTCGCGCTGTCAGCGCTCGAGATGTGGGAGAAGCATGGGTCCTTCCATATGCGGTATGGGTGGATGACCGAGCTTCTGGCGACGCTCGGGGGCGATCACACCGCCATAGAGCTCGAGCGCCACCTGCAAAAATGGCAAAAGCGCAATGACACGTGGCGCAAGCGCGCCATCGCTTCGATGTATGTGCTCGAACGAATCGACACGCCGACTTCACTGATGGCGCTCGTGGGGCTGACGCAGCGCCAGGAGCGCCCTTCTGTTTATGACGAGGCGGTGCGACAGCTGCACCGCGCGGCGTCGAGCAGGAAGTTGGGTTGGGAGACGCTCTCGGATCAGGTCGTCCCGACCTGTGGTCTGGATATGCGCGGCACGCGCGTCTTCGAGCTGGGGCAGCGTTCGCTGGGGGTCATCCTCGATGAGGAGTTTGTCCCGAGGTTGCGCGGCGAGGATCGCGAACTCCTCGATGAGATCCCTGCGCGCGAGGAGGGGGATGATCCGGAGCGTTACGAGGAGGCGGTGAGCGCCTGGGGGTTGATGCGCGAGCAGCTCGTCGACGTGCTCGATATCCAGACGCGGCGTATGGAGCACGCGATGGTGTCCGGGCGCCGCTGGAAGCCGCAGGATTGGAAGACATACATTTTGGAGCATCCGCTCATGATCAACTTCGCCAGGCGCCTGGTCTGGGGGAGCTTCGATCATCAAGGGGAGCTGGTCAGCACGTTTCGCGCGACCGAGGATCATTCGCTGATGAATGTCGAGGATGACGAGGTCGAGCTCGACATGTCGTGTGACGTCGGGATTCTGCACCCGGCGGATTTGCCGGATAAAGAGCTCCAGGACTGGGCTCAGTCATTCGCAGAGTACGAACTCTTCTCGCCATTCCAACAGCTCGATCGCCTCGTGATCCGCCCTCCCAGTGAGAAGAGCAAGCGAAAGACTCTCACCAAATACGCCGATGATACCTTTAACGAGGGCGCCCTGAGGCGCATGATGAAGGAGGAGATGTGGCGCCGAGAGACAGGGTCGGGGCGTCAGCGTCGCTACTTCTACAAGGATCTCGAGGGTGATGGCGTCAGCGTTCGCGCTTACGTGGATCTTTCTCCTGGTCTGAGCGCGGGGGGCGCGGGGTATGATCCTGATCAGACGATCCCCAAGGTTCGCTTCGAGAGCCTCGGGGATGGGAAGCACGCGAAGTTTGACAGTCTGATGTTGAAAGATGTCCCCGACGTGGCGTTTAGCGAGGCGTGTCGGTTTGTCGAGATGGTCAAGCTCGCGCAAGAGGATAGGTGAAGGTGATGGGACGTCGGCATCTGTTTGTGGTGATGGTCGCGGTTTTCGCGCTCCTTTGTTGGAGCGGTTGCGCCGAGCGAGGACCAATGGGGGAGGCGCAGCAGCGCGCTGCTGCGCCTCCCCCATT
>Ga0208061_100206_pt1 | contig 19665 bp, 13 predicted proteins | sample DeeseametaMP0555_FD_184209 | JGI IMG/M metagenome (GOLD analysis project Ga0208061, IMG submission 184209) | Marine microbial communities from the Deep Atlantic Ocean - MP0555 (SPAdes) | ecosystem: Environmental > Aquatic > Marine > Oceanic | place: South Atlantic Ocean | collected 2011-01-23 | reverse complement strand
GAGCCGCTCGTCAACAACGACGCATCGCACGACGACGCGCCGTCCGACCACGACGCACCGCACGACCACCACGACGCGTCGCGCAGATGACCGCCGCAACGTGCGTCATCACCCCTCGCACAGCTCGCGCACCACGACGCATCGTCACACGACGCATCGCTCGAGCAGCGCGCGCCCTGTGCAGCGTCGCACCACGACCACGCATACCCGCAACGGTCGCACGGTGAACTCGCGCACCACGACGACGCGTCCAACGACAACGCATCGCCGCACCACGACGACCTCGACGCATCGTCACCACCCGCACTCCTCGAGTCGCACGACGACGACCACGCGTCGTCATCACCCGCACTCGTCGACCTCGCGGCGCACGACCACGACGACGCGCAAGAAGACCGTGCATCACCGCAGCTCTCCGAGCCGCGTGACCGTGCACCATCACCACAGCGCGCCACCCCGCACGACGACGTCGCGCACCACCGTGCACCACCATCACCACCGCACGCCGCCTCGTTCGACGTCGCGCAATACGACGGTGCACCACTACCATAACCAGCGCACGCCTCCGACGAGCACCGTGCAGTCGAGCTCGAGCGCGGACAACGGCCGCATCGGCGGTCGCGAGAAGAACTTCTACGTGACCGGTGGCATGGGCGTGAGCGGGTTCGCAGCACCTCAGATCGCAGATCTTCCGCTGCCAGGGCTCGACTTCAACCTCGGGTTTGGCGGCAAGCGCGGAATCATCGGCGCGGAGATGGGCCTCGGCCTGGCAGGTTGGCGCTTTGACCCGAGCGCGCCGAGCCGCACCGCGAACCTGACGATGTACAGCATGACCGGTGACCTGAAGCTTCAGCCCTCGTTCTCCTTCTTCGAGCCGTACATCTTCGGCGGAATGGGTGGGCACGTCTTCAACGACCACTACATCGACGAGACCGCCGTGGGCGCCTCGGTTCGCATGGGTGGCGGCGTCGACCTTCGCTTCAACAACGTCGCGCTCAACGCTCAGTACATGCGCTCCTTCCTCGGGATGGTCGGCGACGCGGATGTCTACGAAGATGGCCTCCTCGGCGCCTCGACCGAAACGCTCGGCATGGGCCTCAAGATCTACTTCTAGGTCTCACGTCGCTCCCGCTCGGCCTCCTGGCGGAGGTCGTGCAGGACATGGCGGTTTAGCAGAACGCGAGAACACGCCCCCCGCGCCTTCGGCGCTGCCCCCCAAGATTTGGGGGGCTTTTTTGCGTTGGTTTTGCAGAATGCGAGAACACGCCCCCCGCGCCTCGCTGCGCTCGGCGCTGCCCCCCAGGTTTGGTGGGCTTCTTGGCGAGGATTTGAGCGTCGAGGTTCGCATCGGGCGCCCTCGTGAAACTCACCGCAAATCTCGAAGCTCCAGAACGCAAAACACCAACGTTTAAAAAGCCACCCGCCCCCCGTTTCGGGGGGCAGCGCCGAAGGCGCGGGGGGCTTGCTCACACGTTCTGCTAAACCGTCGCTACACGCAAAACGCCAACGTCCCGCTGCGAGAAAGTTTGGGGGCGATTTTTTTTGCTGTCACGGTGGCAATTTTTTCCAACGGTCAGCAAAAAAAATCGCCCCCAAACTTTCTCGCGCCACCGACGGTGGTTCACGAAAAAAGAGGGGGCGACGAGGTGTGAGAATCACCGGAGCGCAGGAGGTCAGGAGGTCAGAGGACCTCGTAGACGACATCGAGGTCGTAGATGATCGCGCTGCGCGACTTCACACGGAAGAAGTAGATCTCATCATCGGGGAACGTGTACTCGAGGATCAGCGCGCTGTCGCCATCCTTTGTGGCCGTGGCGAGCACGTCGCCGTTGGCGTTGAGCGCCTCGAAGGTCACATCACTGGCGTCACCCTCGATCAGGGTCAGCCCGATCAACACGTCCGCGTTGTTGCCGCGGTGCTTGAACCAATCCTCGCCCTTGTCACAAAGCTGCAAGCCTTGCGTGGTGGACTCCCAGGAGAAGAAGACCGCTTCGCTCGAGGTGTGGTTGCACTCGGCGGCGTACATGTCCTCGTCCTTGCACATCGTCGCTTCGCTCTTGGTGCCGGTGAGCGTGTACGAGCCAAAGCCGCTGCCATCCGCCGAGAACACCAACAGGTAGTGCGTGCCGCAGTGACGCGCCTCATAAGTGAGCGGCTCCTCTGTGGCGTTGAAGGCGAACGTGAACGCCGAACCAGTCGAGGACTTGTCGACCTCGTCCGTCGGCGAGAACAAGGTCATGTCGAACAGGTTCGCGTTGGCGGATTCGAAGAGCATGTTCAGGTCGACCTTCTCGCCAGCCTGGAGGTCGAACTTGTAGATGTCGATATCATCGCCAGAAGGACACACTTCGAGGCTGCTGACCATCGAGCCATCGAGGGGCAAGTCCGTGGCCATCGAAGGGCTGTCGTTCGGTTCGTTCGACTCGTCCTTACACCCTGCGCCGCTCTCGAGCTCCTGCGAGAGCACGTGGTAGTTGATCTCGTCGCCGCCAAGTTTGACGTAGTAGAGCTCGCCGTCATCACCGCCATCGAGCTCCATCGAGGTCAGGCCCGTGCAATCCGAGCGCTCGACGCCTGCGGTCACCTCTTCTTGCGCCTCATTGTAGACCTTGATGTCGAGCGCCGCGCCAAACGGATACGAGACGTACACGCCGAGCTTGGCGCCGGGGCGAGCGCGCACCGAGTGGAAGTCGGGGTTCGCCTCGCACACCTTGAAGCCATCCCAGGAGGTCTTCGAGATCTCTGGCGCGTTGTCGAAGTCATCGTTCCCTGTCGACACCGTGTCGAGCGTGTCATCCACGCACGTCGCGGCCTCGTCGAGGTAGAGGTTGAACGAGTAATAGAGGTCTGTCGCCGTCGGCGTACAGATCAATGAGTTCGGATCATCCTCGGAGGCCTCGATGTCGATCATGCAGATCTTGTAGAAGATCGTCTGATCCTCCTGCTCGCGCACCGCCTGGTTGGGGATCGTGCCGGTCAGGCGATTGCTCGCCGGGTCGAGCTCCATCTCCTCGGAGTACACCAGCGTGTCCGGGTTCGAGATCGGATCGTACTGAGACCAGAAGATGATGTACTGATCGTAGCGCGAGGCCGCCTCGGCGGTGATCGTCGCCTCGACGGGGAACTGCGGTGATTCCCCTTTTTGTGGTCCGAGCGGCGTGTGCGTGATCACCTGCTCGCCAGCGCAAATGTCAGCCATCGGATCGACCGGATCGACGCCGCTGCCGCCGAGGTTCTTTGGCGGGATGATGATCGTGACGCGGTGCTCGGCGGTCTGATCCTCGTTATCGGTGGCCAGGAACGTCGCCGTGTGCACGCGCTGCTCGGCCTGGGTTTCGTCCGGTTTCCAGGTGAACTCGCCGCTCTTGCCATCGACCATCGTGAAGGAGGCGCCACGCGGCGACTCCTGCATCTTGATGTCGACCTCCGAGGAGTCATCGTCGCGGACCTTGACCTCGAAGCGCAGCGCCTTGTCACAACAGTTCTTGTAGAGCTCGTTCGCGCTGCTCTCGAACTGCGGCTTGCCATTGCCCGGCACGATGTTGATCTGAACCTTGCGATCGACGTACCCGCCGCGGCTATCCTTGACGATAAAGATCAGCTCGAGCGGTTCTCCGGCGGTCACATCCGCGGAATCGGGCGTCCAGGTGAACGTCGCCATCGCTGGCGTAGGGAACCACTGCGCGGTCTCGATCGTGGAGAGCTCGTTCTCGGTGCGCGCCTCGTAATCGAAGGTCAGCGCGTCACCATCATCATCGCGCGCCAACACCGTGATCGTGATCGTATCACCGACGGTGTAGTCGAGCGTCGAGCTCTGCGGCGTGAGCGTGATCGTGGGGTCGTTGTTCTCGCTGGGAGGGTCCTTGCAGGCCCCGAGCAACAACGCGGTCGAGACCACTGTGCCCAACATGAGCATGGCGGCGAGGGAGATGCTGCTAAGACGCGGCGTGGGATTCATGTTTCGGGCTCGATTTATCGGGGTGGCATGAATGATAACATTGGTTGCAAAGACGCTATCAGATCCGCGACCCTCGCTCAATCAACCCGCACAGCTAGCGCGGTCACGTTGTCATGGCCCATCTGCGTCACGACCTTGTCCACGAGCGTCTCGCACAAGCGATCGGGGTGCTCCTGATGTGCGCGCACTTGCTTTATGAGCTCCTCTGGATCGATCTCGCCATGCACGCCATCGCTGGTGAGCAAGAAGAGATCGCCCTGTTTGATCACCAGACCTTCCGAGAAGAGCGTCTCGATATCGACGCCGAGCTTGTCCGCGGCCTCGAGCGTGAAGCTGTCGATGCGGCCATCGTCGAGCTCCCCGCTCGAGGTCATAAACCTCGAGATGGTTCGCTCGGCGGCCTTGCGCTTGACCTCGTCCTGCGGGTCGAGCTCGCCGAGCTCTGTCAGGATCGTCGAGAGCGTGTGATCGCGCGTCAGCTGGATCAACTCGCCATCTCTGAACAGGTAGATGCGCGAATCTCCCACGTGACCGATTCCCGCGCGTGAGCCAGCGATCACGAGGCCGCTAAAGGTCGTCCCTCCGCGGTTTCCTCTCGGGTCGAACTCCCCCTCGAGCGCGAGCTGTTGGCTCACCACCCGCGCGATCGCCCGCGCGCTCGATGTCGGGCTATCGAGCAACAGCTCACCGCCCCGATGATGACAGGCGCGACTGAACGCCGCGCAACCCGCAGATACAGCGAGCGAGCTCGCGCGCTCACCATCCTTTATGCCGCCGATACCGTCTGCCACGCAGCAGAACGCGAGCGAGACCTGGCGAGAACCGCTGACGGTCTGCATCTTCACATGCCCGCAAGAATCCTGGTTATTCTTGCGAAAGATGTAGCTCCCCACAGTGGAGCGCGCGCCGATGCGAAGCTGGAGCGGTTGCTCGATCTCGACGCGCAGATGCTCGAGCGCGACCCACAGCTCGTGCGCTGTTTTCAAGGCCAACTCGCCATAGGGCGTCACGCAACCTGCCAGAACCTGGGGGAGACCTGGCTGCCAAGGCTCGCCATGATCGAGCCTTCCCTCCTGAAGCATCGACGCCATCTCGTGGCCGCCCGGGTAGTTGCGGTTCTTGAAGTTCTCGTAGAGCAGCTCGCCGATGATCTTGATATCGCGCCAGATCTCCTCGCTCGAATCCGAGCGCTCGCGCGGTTTGGGCATCGCGCCGATATAAAAGGAGCCGCTCGCGTCATCCCATAACAAATGCGAGCGCGAGAGCCCTCCGAGGCAGACGCCGGACTCGTGCAACACGCCGAGGCTGAGCACCAGGCGTTGCAAGGCGTCGAGGACCTCGTGTGGAGGGAGCGCTCTCCACGTATCATCGTAGAGCACGGGCGTGTCAGGGCGATGATGCTCGAGCAGGGCGATCGCGCGCCCGTCCTCTTCCTTGATCGCGAGCAACCTCGGGAGCCCGTGTCTCGGGCGATCGAGGACGCGCTCGAGCAGCTCAGCCCAGGCGCCTCCGGCTGGACCTGTCCAGAGCCAGCGCACGTAGTCGCCATCACGCGCGAGCCATGCGTGCGAGCGCGAATCGGGGAACAGCGGCCGCAAGACCTCGAAGTTCCCCGCGCCGATCTCGACCCACTCGCCAGGTTGGAGCTCGAGTCCCTTCATCACTCCTCTCGTTTCTTCGATGGGAGCGGGGGCGGTCCCTTGCGCTTGTCAGGCAGCTCGGGCGGTTTCGTGGGTTTTTGCTCGTGGTGCCAGTCGACGGGGTTTGGGAGCTTGACGGTCGCGCGGCTCGAGGGGCGCTCGGCGTTCGGGTGATGGAAGTGGAACACGATCGACCCGAGGCCGATCTCATCACCCGACTGCAACAACTTGGGCTCGGTGACGGGGAGGCGATTGACGGTGAGTTTGTTTCGCAGCGAGAGCGGTTCGATCTCCCAGTCGTGGTCATTGCGAGGGCGGATGATCGCGTGGCGAAAGCCGATGTGACGACGCTCGTGCTCGCGCAATCCGCTCAGGTCCCAGTCGAGCGTCTCGGCGGCGTTCCAGTGATTCGGGCGGACGAGATCGCGCTCCCTCGGGAAGGACCTCCCGATGACCGTGGCGCGCCCATCCTGGAGCTCGCACCGTGGTCCGCAGATGCCACCCTGGCGCTTGAGAAAGAGCGCGGGGTTCTCCTGCACGCGGAGCTGATCCTCGAGGCGCCGCGTCCAGCTCGTGAGCGTCCCATCGCCCAGGATATCGAAGCGAAAGTGCGCCACGCCGAGCGTGATGCGCTGGCGATTGCCGATCGGCACGGCCTTGTCACCCGGCGTGATCTCTTCGCCATCGACGGCCACGTATCCACCGCGCGAGAGCGCCTTCAAGGTCCAGAACCCTCGCTCTCCGAGCTCGAGCAAGGCGTGCGGCGCGTTGATGCGGTAGAGCTCGTGGTCGAGCAAGCCGTCGAAGAAGATATCGACCGGTCCCGCCGAGGAGTGATAGCGCCCGAGGTAGATGCGAGGGCCGTAGATGGTCCACTGCAAATAAGAGGCGACCTCATCATTGGATTTTGGGGACTTGATCAGGGATAGCCTGGCGAGCGCGGGGAGCAAGTGAGAGGAGGAGAGCGAAGGATCGCGCTCCTCTCTCCAACCGCGAAAGACATCGAGGTCGAGCCTCGGGGCGAGCGGCTCGCAGAGCAGACGTTGGCGCAGGCGTCGACGCGCGTTCTCGTCGAGCGCGGGTGTCGCAGGAGATGACTGGTTCGGGTGGTCCACCGGCGCCTCTGTGCGATGGTGCTCCGGACGATAAAACATCAGAACTCGATCCGTCGCTCGGCCTGTCTGGACTGTCGCCAGTTTTGTTGGATTTGCTCGACGAGGTTTTCGACCGCGCTGGCGTCCTCGGCGAAGTTGACATCGCTCGTGTCGATCTCGAGCAATGGCGTGTCTTCATAGTGCGCGAAGAAGTTGTGATAGAGCGAGCGGAGACGATCGAGGTACTCCGGGTCCATGGCCGCCTCGTAGGGTCGGCCCCGCTTGGAGATGCGCTCGAGCAGCGTCTCGAGCGGCGCGCTCAGGTGGATCACGAGATCCGGCTGAGGGACCTGATCGAAGAGGATGTTGTACATCTTGTCGTAGAGCGCGAGCTCGTGATCACTCAGCGTGAGGCTCGCGAACAGGCGGCACTTCACGAACAGGTAATCGCTGACAGTGACCTTGTTAAAGAGGTCCGTCTGGCGCAGCCCTTCTTGTTGTCGGTAGCGACTGAGCAGGAAGAACATCTCCGTCTGGAACGCGTAGCGATCGCGATCGGCGTAGAAATCGGCGAGGAACGGGTTCTCCTCGAAGATCTCGAGCACGGAGCGCCCCTGGCTCAGGTTGGCGAGTCGCTCGACCAGCGTGGTTTTACCCACGCCAATGGGGCCTTCGACGACGATATATCGGGGGAAGTCTTGCAATGTTGGTGTGACCATGTTCCCTGGCGTGAAGAAAGGAGCGCGAATCTCGAGCGAGCGATTCGAAGCAGCCGGCCATTTCGAGGGGTGCGAGCATAACAGGTTCAGCCTAGACTTTGCCACCCTTTCTTGGTTATCACTAGGACCACGAATACGATGACTTCTCAGGCCCACACGACACACCCGGGCCGCTCGAGAGGCCCTATGCTTCACAAGGCACCTGCACATATCTCACCGCTGCTCTGTGGCGTCCTCGCGCTCGTGATGAGTTTGGCGATCGCGTGGATAACACCAGAACAAGCGCACGCTCAACCCAAGGATCCGTTGCGCATGAGCCTGGTCAACGTCGCCTCGAGCGGCGGCGACCAGCCCAAACGCGTGATCGAGAACATCCTCGGCGAGAATCAGTCGATCGCGCTTATCGACACGAGCGTGGTGCGCTCGACGATGGACAACTTCGCGGTCAACGAGAAGATCCTCCGCAAGGGAGAGCTGCGCGAGAAGTTCCAGGAGCGCATCTCACGCATGATGCAGGCCGAGAACATCGAGGGCTTGCTCATCATCGATGTCTACTCCAAGGGGCGAAAGCTCCAGGTCGTGGTGCTCGGTCCCGAAGGGCAGGAGCTCAAGGACATCAAGCGAAGCATCCGCGGCGGCAAGATCGGCCAGGATACAGGGCTCGACGTCCTCAAGGATGTCTTCCCCGCGCTCGGACCGACCGTGCTCGATTACCGCGAGCGCGTTCAGGCCACCGCGCCTGATCCAGACCCTGATCCCGATCCTGATCCAGACCCCGATCCCAACCCGACCCCCGACGCCATCGTCACCGAAGAGAAGACCAAGCCAAAGCCTCCGCCGGGAACCTTCGCCAAGGGCGGCAGCGTGGCCGCGGGCGTCTTCCTCGGGCAGCGCTCGATGGAGGTCACCGAGGTCGAGACGACCCCACCCGATGCGATCAAGCACCGCACGCCGCTTGTTGGCATCGGCGTGAACATCGACGCCATCGCGCTCCCCATCGGTGACAACAAGGATAGCGCGCTGACGATCTCCGGGTTCTTTAACTACGCGCCCTTCAAGACCGAGTTCAAGACGCAGGGTGGCGACGGCTCGACGAGCTCGGAGACGTTCTCGAGTAACTTCGTGAACGTGGGCGGCGCGCTGCATTACAGGCGCTTCTTCACGGCGTCGACCATCGGTGGGATTTACGGTGGCGGGGAGTACATCTCGCTGCGGATCTCGAGCAACCCGAACTACACCGGCAACATCTACGGCGTGGGCCGCGCGGGCGCAGAGCTCGGCATCTCGTTCGCGCCCGAGTCCTACGTGATCGTACACGGCGGCTTGCTGCCGGTGTTCAAGGCGGATAACTCGGCGGGCGCACTGGGCGAGAGCCCGACCTCGCTGGGCTACGAGGCGGGCGGGACGGTGCTCTTCAGGCTCACCGACAAGGTCTTCGCGAGGTTGGGTTACAGGTTCGAGATCGTCTCGCCGACGTTCCCCGAACCTGGCGACACATCGAAGATCGATAACGCGGCAGAATCGCGCGATATCCTCCACACAGGCGGGCTCCAGATCGGCTTCACGATCTGAGCAATGCTCGAATCACTCGAGCATCAACCGCCGCTCATCAACCAATACAACAAAGCGATCGGCCCCGAGGCGATCACGAGCAACCCGAGCGTCAAGCCGACGCCCACGACGTAGCGCGTGACGGGGTTGGGGTTTGCCAGCGCGCGCTCTGGCAGCACGGCAGGCAGCGGCGCGCCGAGCTCCTCTCTGGCGCCGAAGTGACCGCGCAGCAGCTCGACGTTGCGGCGGTTTGCCTTGAAGAAGGCGTCGAAGACATCACCCACGCCAGGGACATATCCGCCGAGCAGGTCGACGGCAATATTGCTCGCCATGCGCACGAGCAAGGGGAGCGGCGCGCCAAGGCGCGCGGCCTCCCAGAAGACATACACGCTGACAAACCAGACCACCCAGTCACCGCCGCCGGGGATGAGCCCGATGATCGGATCGAGGCCGATGCGTTTTTTGATGATCGGGATCTCGAACTGATCGTCCATCAGCAGCGCGATGCGGTCGAGGCGCTTGAGGCTCTGTTCGATCTCGGCGCGCGTGCGCCCGGACTTGGTCTTCGGATCGAGAACAACGGGGGTGGTATTGTCAGACACGGTCATCGATGCGTCGCTCAAGGTATACCTCCTTACTGGGGGTATCGCGCCGCGCGCGGTTTTTGCTGCCGTGGCAGCTGTCGCGTGGGGCGTGTGATCGTACGCGCGAATGCTCGCGAGCTTGGCGAGCCCTCGCGTGGTGATGGCCATCAGTTGGCCACGCCGAATATATCCCCCGTGAGGAAAACACCAAGAAAGTACGAAGGGCGTCCCTTGTGGGCGCCCTTCGTCTCGCATCGCGCGAGAGCAAGAAAAACCGGGAAGTTGTGGGAGGAGTCCTTTGGGAGGGATGTGTCTGTGGTGAGACCCCAGATCGCACAAAGTCTGGCGTACAGTGGGAATTAACAAAGGTTTGGCGGGAAGCTGTGTGAAACACAACTTCGATAGTTTGACTAGCCTCTCCACAAGACCAGGGGCCTTGCTTTAAATGAGAGGAGTTCCCAGGAAGATGTCAAAACACCTCCCGCAACTTCCGAGTTTTTCTTACCTTCTATGTTTTGAGCGAAATGCCTCCAGCTCGATAGCAGACGATCATTTCCGCTTTTATATCTGTTTTTGAAAGATGCGCATACATCCCGATCCAGGCATCAAAGAGACGAACCTCGATGTTGGCCTCCCCTTTAACTTGGTGGATGAGCATCAACTTTCTTGTCCTACATTGTAGGAGAGCACGCAAGAGGGTCAATGGAGAAAATGTAATGAGGCTGAAAAAGTTTATCGAAAGCTATCACAACCTCACACTTTCTTAGCAGCCTTGCTGACTTTAGATGCACACGCCATCGCGGCACTGGAACTTCTGGAAACCGTTGTTGCAATCGGCGTCGATCTGACACCCTTGCACCGAGTTCACCCAGCGCTTGTAGGTGATCACCACGCGATCGTTGGTCTGCGGAGGCATCGACCCCTTGAAGCTGACCGCGTTGGTGACCGCGTCATAATCCCAGCCCTGCTGACGGCTCCTGGGCGGGTCCACGATCATCTGCGTGGAGACATCACCCTGGCGCACCTCCAACGTCGAGGGGAGCGGGATGCCGCGAAGCCTCAAGCCACTGGCGAGCCCTGCCGATGCCTGCGCGATCTGGGCCAGCGTGTTCTGCAACGTGCCATCGCAGATGTTGCCTGCGGTGCCACCCGTGGCGTTGACCACGCGGTCGATGCCCGCGGCGGCCTCGGCCGCGCCGTTACAGGGCTGGCCGGGGATCCAGTAGATGCCAAACGCGGTGGCGTTGGAGTCGGGCAGGCGCAGGTAATCGATGAACGGCTGCACGACCATGTCGAGCTGGGTGTAGTTGATCCCCGAGGAGAGATCGTTGGGCGGATCGCCTGATTGCCCCGCGTCACGCCAGCCCATCTCCGCCTGGATGAAGTCGTCGAACTCGTCGGTGACGCTGATGATCACCGTGGCGGCGTTCTCGCGCAGCTTGTAGGGATCGTTCGCGGCGCGTGGGAGCGCGCGATCGATCGCTGCTGGCGCGATGGTGATCGTGTACTCGGTCACGATCGCCTGGCTCGCGGCCTTGTCGATGCAGTCGGCGAACGCCACCGGGTTGGTGGTAAAGCCCGGCGCGCAGAGCTGCCCGTTCTTCAAGCCGCTGCCACCGCCACCCGGGAAACCTGGGAAGCTCGAGAGGCTCGGGCATGGTCCCATCAACCCGCCATCGCCACCGATCAACGCGGCGACATCCGGCGAGATCGCCGTATCATTGGTGATGTCATCGCAGTGCGAGGTCGCCACGCCGATGCGCCAGTCCAGGTTGGACTGACCCAGGATCTGCGCGAAATCATTGGCGTATGCCTTGACGAGAGCCAGCTCGTCAGCCATCGAACCAGAGCCGTCGAGGATCCAGATAAAGTCCACCTTCGGGCGATCATCGACGCGATACGCCACGCACGCGTTCTCATACATCTCGCCGCTCTTGGCGACGCTCATCGCGCTGGTGGTGTCATCGACGAGGAAGCCCGTCTCCGAGGTCAAGCTCTCGTACTCGGCATCGGGTGCCACCGCAGCGGTCACGATGTACTTGCCCGCGCCGCGGTCGATGACGCCGACGATAAGCGAGAGGTTCCCCGCCGAGTTGCTGAAGTTGCCGCTCAACCCGTGGTTGATCGTGTTCGTGCCCGAGACGCCCGCGAGCACCTGATCGCGCGCGGTGTCAGGGCGACCCGTCGTGCCGAGATCGATCTTGATGCTCACGATCGCGTCGTAGCTGTCGTGCGAGATGGTGCGGCGTCCGTTGCTCACCAGCCGCGCGCCCGGATACTTTGACTGCACGCCTGCGAGCACCGTGTCGCGCAGCACCTCGATGGCGCCAGCGGGTCGGTTGAGCGAGGCGACAAAGCCCGCGTAGGACGCCGAGGCGTGGTTGTAGGCGTGCGCGTCGAGCGCCATCACCGGCGCGCCCTGCGCGCTCTGCGAGATGGCGAGCTGATAATCCGCGCCCGCGTTGGTGAGGATCGTCGGCATCGGGATCGCCTGCAAGAACTCATCGCGGCATCCCAAAAAGTTCACCTCCTGATCATCGGTCTCGCCATCACCGTCGGTATCATCGGAGCAAGGATCGTATTCGCCCTGCGCGCACACCGGATCGTACATGCGGTTGGGGCAGATGCCGATCTGCCCGTCGCCGTTGGCGTCCTCGATGCCATCCTCGATGCCATCGCCGTCGGTATCCACCTTGGTAGGATCGAGGCACGAGTTGTACTCGACGCCATCGCTGATCCCATCATCATCCGAGTCGTTGCGCAGCGGGTTGAGCCCCGGCGTGTTGACCTCGACGCCATCGTCGATGCCATCGGAGTCGGTGTCCGCCACCGTCGGCTGCGTCTCGGCGCCGGTGGTGCGACAGTCGCCGTTGGCGTCCTCGTACCCATCGGGGAGGCCATCGCCATCGGTGTCCGAGTTACCAGGATCGAGCGGGGATGGCTCGAAGTTGCACTCGCAGTCATTGTCCAGACCGTCACCATCGGAATCGACGCCCGCCTGGCACTGCTCGTCATCACCCAGATCGACCATCACCACAGGCATGTCAGGCGGCGGAGGACGCTCCATATCCATCGCGTCCATATCACCCGCGGTCATGTCCGAGGCGCCCATATCCGTCATGGGCGTGTTGTTGACCGGAGGCATGAACGCGTTGGTGCGCGAGGGCTCCTCGCACACTCCCGTGATCGGGTGCTCGGTCTGCCCTTCAGGGCAACCGCCACCGTTGTTGCCATCGACGGCAGGATCGGTGCACCCGCCACAACCGGAGCCGCTGATAAGCGCGCCGGCGGTCAACAAAACAAGCCAATTTCTAAGTGAGGTCGTCACGGTGTCTTTCCCTCTTTGTAACAGGGGCGTATTGCCCGCTCGCAATGTACAGATATCAAACCACACAAACCTACACGATCGTCTGTACTACACGCAAATTCCGTCGCATATCACATCGAAAAAGGACTATCTGACCGTGTCCTGCCCTGCCAAAGCCCACATATGCTGGCGGCCCGGCGGCCCTGGCACGAAATTTTCAAAATCATGAACAAAACAAGCCACCTGCACAAGGCACATGCAGGTGGCTCTCTCGAAGCTGCGCTGAAAATTTCGTGCCAGGGCCGCGCGGGGTGTTTCGCCGGTGGTTCGCGAACACCGGCTCTCGAATCACTTCATCAACGAGCTAAACGCGGCCTTCTCCATCAACGTCGTCAGGCGCTTGGCGAACTGCCCCGGGTTCTCCACGGGGGAACCTTCGGCGACGAGCGCCTGGTCATAGAGCAGCTCGATCCAGTCGGCGACGCGCTCCTTCTCGGAGTCGCGCGTCTCGAGCTCGTGGAGGTGTTTGATGAGCGAGTGATTCGGGTTCACCTCGAGGATGCGGCGCGTGGCGGGGACATCCTGATCCTGCGCCCGAAGCAAACGCTCGATATGCGCGTGCATCCCACCTTCCGGGATCACGAGGCAGACGGGCGAATCCTCGAGGCGCTCGGAGACGCGGACCTCCTTGACGCGGTTGTCGAGGACCGAAGAGAACCGCTCGGTGAGCGAGGCGAACTCCTTGGCCCTGGCCTCCTTCTCCTCGCTCTCCTCGTCATCTCCGAGGTCGAGGTTCTCCGAGAGCGCCGAAATCATCGGCTTCTCGTCGAACTCGTTGAGCGACTGCATCGCCCACTCGTCGACGCCATCGGTCATGTAGAGGATCTCGTAGCCCTTCTTCTTGAGGACCTCGAGGTGCGGCGAGGACTCGAGCAACGCGCGAGACGGCGCGAGCGCGTAGTAGATCGCGTTCTGACCTTCGGGCATACGCTCGACGTAGTCCGCCAGGCTCGTCAACCCCTCCTGGGTCGAGCTCTCGTAGCGCATCAGCTTTGCGAGCTTTGCCTTGTGCGTCGGCGCGTAGTGCAGGCCCTCCTTGAGGACGCGACCGAACATCTCCCAGAACTTCTCGTAGTCCTCGGGGGCGTCCTCGGCCATCTCCTCGAGCATGGCGAAGGTCTTCTTGATGACCTGCTTCTCGATCACGCGCACCGCGCGCGAGTCCTGCAACGTCTCGCGCGAGACGTTGAGCGGGAGATCGTCCGAGTCCACGACGCCGCGGATAAAGCGCAGCCAGCGAGGCAACAGCTCCTTGCAATCCTCCATGATGAACACGCGCTTCACGTACAGGCGGATGCCGTGCTCGGTCTCGGGCGTGTACATGTCGAACGGAGGTTGGCTCGGCAAGAAGAGCAAGCCGGTGAACTGCTGCATCCCCTCGAGCTTGAAGTGCGTGTGGCGAAGCGGCGCCTGCCAGTCATGCGTGAGGTGCTTGTAGAACTCGGCGTACTGCTCGTCGGAGATATCCTCGGTGGAGCGGCGCCAGAGCGCGGAGGCGGCGTTGACCTGCTCCCACTCAGAGGAGCCATCCTCGTCCTCTTCCGAAGGCAGCTCGATGCTGTGGCTGACGTAATCGGCGTAGCGGTTGATCAGCGTCTTGAGGCGCCAGCGGTTGAGGTACTCGTCCTGATCCTCTTTCAGGTGCAGCACCACCGAGGTTCCTCGGCCAGCGCGATCCGCGGGCTCGATGGTGTAGCCATCGCTCGCGTTGCTCTTCCAGCACCACGCCTCGTCCGAACCTGCGGCGCGCGTGATGACCTCGACCTCATCAGCGATCAGGAACGAGCTGTAGAAGCCCACGCCGAACTGACCGATGAGCGAGACATCCTGCCCGCTCTCTGCGGCATCCTGCATCGCCTTGAGCTGCTCGAGGAAGGCGCGCGAGCCGGAGTGCGCGATCGTGCCGAGGTTCTCGACGAGCTCCTCGCGCGTCATCCCCACGCCGTTATCGTCGATCGTCACCGTGCGCGCGTCGGCGTCAGCGCTGACGCGGATGCGAAAATCAGTGTCATCCCCCAGCAGATCCTTCTCGGAGATGGCGCGAAAGCGCACCTTGTCGATCGCGTCGGCGGCGTTCGAGACAAGCTCGCGCAGAAAGATCTCCTTGTTCGAGTAGAGCGAGTTGATCACCAAGCTCAAGACCTGAGAGACCTCCGCCTCGAACTTGTACTCCTGGATCTTTTCCCCTGTATCACTCATCGACTGCTTCTCCTCACTCACTGGTTCTCGTTTTCAGGTGCGCCCTCTGTAGAGCGCTCTTTATCAGCATCGCCGGGATACAATATGTTCGTTCGCCGCAACGTCAAGGTGTCTTGCACGACCCGAAAAAAGATGCCGTGCTCCGGGCAGAACGCATCCGATCTCACATCGGGAAGATGCAACAGCCGCTCCCCCGTCTGCGGCGAGAAGACCGAGACGCCGTTCGTGCTCGCCGCGACCAGATTTCCTTCCCAGGGATGGAGCGAATGACAACCGTGCAGGTCGGCGCCGATAAACCCCGCCTCCTGCCAGGTCTTCGTGCTCACGAGCGTGATCCCGGGCATCTCGAGTTGCTCGAGGTTCGAGCGAATCCCCCAGGAGGCCACCGTGTCATTGTCGAGGAAACAGAGCGGCCAGCCCCAATCCTCTCCGACCAGACCTCCCAGATCTTGCCGGCTCTCGCCGGTCTCCGCCTCCCACACGTTCTCCTCTAGCCATCGCTCGAGGTTCCAGGTGCTCACCACCGCCACGGGTTGCCACACCCAACCGTCGGTGACGATCCACTTCTGATCTGGCGAGACGTGGAGCGGTCCGTGGAAGAAATCGATGTAATGCTCGTCGATAGGTCGCTCATCCTCGCCGAGCTCGGGCTCGCGCTCGGTCAAGCAAGCGCCGGTCGCAGGGTCCGAGACATCGATGCGATTCCACTCGGTACCATGCGCCACGCGCGTCTCTTCGCGATGCGTGAAGAACACGACAGGGAAGTCCGTCTGCTCGGGGTGATAATCACCGCGATCGAGCTCCATCATGACCTCGCCACCATCGAGCCCGACCACATAACCTCGCGACCCCCTCCGCTCGCACACCGCGATGTACTTGCCGCACGGCGAAGGTCCGGCAATCATCGCCCAGTCCTTGGCGAACTCGACATTCGAGCTCGCGTGCTCGAACACCAGAAAGGTCAGATCCTCGGAGACAAACCAGAGGTTATGCTCCGCATCGAGCATGTAACACCCCTTGCCATCCTGACACGGCGCGAGCGCGAGCTTCTCTGGCAGCGAGAAAGGAAGCCGCCAATTCCCGAGGTCCTCGACCTCGAATGAACAGGGAGGCTTCGCATCGAGCACCGTGAGCTTCCCCTTGGAGCCATAGAAGCGGTGCTCCTGAACGAGGTATCCCCAACACACCTCGCAGATCTCATACAGCTGCGAGACATCGATCTCCACGGGCTCTTCGCTGGCGCCATCCACGCCATAGTGATGCTCGAAGCACGGCTCACACACCATGTGGTGGTGGTCTCCTTTGGAGCGCCAGACGCGGTAATAATCCTCGTTGGCTTCCGAGATCAGGTGCTCGCAACTCATCCAACGCTGGTTTCCTGGCCGCCTCAAATGATGGCAGCGACGTGTATGCTCTTCCACAACAATAACTCTCTCTTGCCCCTCGACGTATGCGGCGAGGGAGACTTTTAAACATGCGCTCTCGCCGCTGAGGCGACGCGCTTATAAATAAGGTGTCATCAACCTGAAGAGCCCATCACGCAAGCGCGTGATGATGCCTCTGCTCTCGTAGTCCTCGAGCGTCACGCGCCTGGCGCGCTGAAGCTTCTGCTCTGCAAGTTCCAGGATAGAACTGGCCACGCCCTCATTGTATGCCTCGACGTTGAACTCGAAGTTTAGCCTCAGGCTGCGAGGGTCCCAGTTCGCCGAGCCGAGCAATGACCAGACGCCATCGACGACCATCAACTTCGAGTGGTCGAAGGGCGCAGGCGTGAGCCAGATCGAGCACCCGTGCTCGAGCAATGGCGCCCAGTTTGGCCGCGAGGCGTGATCGATGAAGAAGAGGTTGGATTTTTGCGGGAGGATGATATCGACCTGCACGCCGCGCATGGCGGTGACTTGCAGGGCATCGAGCAAGGTCTCGTCTGGCAAGAAGTATGGCGTGATAATCACCACGCGCTCGTTGGCCGTGGCGAGCGCGGCGAGCAACACCCAGTGCAAGCTCTCGTAGTCTTCATCGGGGCCATCGATGATCCCTCGCGCGGAGACATCACCGACCTGCTCGAGCTCTGGAAAATACTCCTCCCCGAGCAGCACCTCGCCAGTGCAAAAGTGCCAGTCCTCGAGGTTGCTCAACTGGAGGTGATTGACCAGCGGCCCCTCGACGCGAAAGTGCGTGTCGTGCGTCGCGTGCCCCTTGTTCTCGGTGACCATGTGCTCGTGGCGAATGTTGATACCTCCAGTGAACCCGAGCTTTCCATCGACGACGAGGATCTTGCGGTGCGTGCGCAGGTTTAAAAACGCGAAGCTCCCGGGCCGCAGGATCGGCATAAACAACGCCACCGCGATCCCAGCCTTGCGCAGGATCTTGGCGGCAGGCGGAAACGCATAGTAGGCACCGATGCTATCGACGATGACATGCACCTTCACGCCGCGCTCGTGCGCGGCGACGAGCGCGTCGATAAACCGCTGCCCGGCAGGATCGTTGTTAAAGATGTAGACGGAGAGGCTGATGGTCTTTTCTGCCGAAGCGATCGCCTCGAGCATCGCAGGATAAGCCTGCTCGCCATCACGGAGCAATTCGATGGAGTTGCCATCGAGCAGCGCGCGCTGTGTCACGCGCTCGGCCAACCGCGCCAACCCCGCCAACGCGTTGGTCGGGAGCGCATCGGGGGCGCACGCGTGCGGGGCGCCGAGTTCATTGATCGTCTGCTGACGTTCGCCATCACGCGCCAGGCTGATGCGTCTGGCGCGCAAGGCGTTGGCCTTGCGCCGAATGCGATTGATACCAAACAGCAGGTAGGCGAAGGCGCCGAGCAAGGGGAGCAACACGATCAGGCCGATCCAGGCGATCGCCGACTGCGTGCTTCGCTTGCTAAGGAGCACGTGAATGATCGCGGAGGTCGCAGCCGCGAGCGTGCTCACGGCCAACACCGCTGGCCAGAGCAGCTCGGCCCAATGCTCGATCTCCATTACATCCCAGCTCTTTCAGAAACCCTTGTCAAAGCGCCACCCGGTGGGTGCGCTCCTGCGGCGAGGAGGAATGTACTCACTGGCACCCTCGCCGCAAAGTGTCTCTCAGTAGAGCCCCATGAGCTCGGGCTTGAGATCGCGCGTCATGATGTCCTCGACGGCCTGCATCGCGGGCTTGTCTTCGTGGACCACCTGATAGACCTCGTTGCTCAGGGGCATCTCGATGCCGAGCTGCTGCGAGAGCTGGTGCACGCTGTACGAGGTCTTGACCCCTTCAGCGACCATCTTCATCTCGTCGAGGATCTGTTGCAGCGTCATCCCCTGGCCAAGCTTGGCGCCGACGCGACGGTTGCGACTGAGTCCACCGGTACAGGTCAACACGAGATCACCCATACCCGCCAGACCGCTCAAGGTCAGCGGGTTGGCGCCGAGCTTGATGCCAAGACGTGTGATCTCGTTGAGGCCCCGCGTGATCATGCCAGCGAGCGAGTTATGCCCCAGATCCATCGAGCTGACGGCGCCAGCGGCGATGGCGATGACGTTCTTGACCGCGCCGCCGACCTCGACGCCGCGCACATCCTGCGTGGTGTAGCAGCGGAAGCGGTTTGTCGAGAACGCCTCCTGCACGTGCACGGCGAGCTTGTGGTTGTAGCTCGCGATGGTGACGGCGGTGGGCTTGTGGTTTGCGACCTCGCGCGCGAAGCTCGGGCCGGAGAGGTAGGCGAGGTAGGGGTGATGCTTTGCGGGCAGGACATCCTCGAGGATGTCCGAGACGAGCATCAGCGAATCGTTCTCGATCCCCTTGGTCGCGCTCACGATCGGCGTGCAATCGTCGATCTTGTCCGCCACGCTCGAGAGCACCTGGCGCACGACGTGGCTCGGCGACACCGAGAGGATCATGTCCTTACCCGTGACCACGCGCTCCAGATCATTGGTCGCGCTCAGGTTATCGGGGAGGATGATATCCGGGAGGTAAATGTCGTTCTCGTGCGACTCGTTGATCGTGTCATCGAGCCCTTGATCATAACACCAGATCTCGACATCAAAGCCCTTATCTGCCAACAACTTCGCGAGCGCCGTCCCCCACGAACCGCCACCGATGACACCGACCTTCATCTCGCCTCCTCTCGTTAAATACTCGAGCCGCTTCCTTGATTCTTTCTCGTGCGATCAACGTTTCATCTTCGCCACGACTTTGCAATAGCGTCCTGCTCGCGCTCCGCGTTCGGTCGCCCCCACCCCCCGCGGCCCTCGCTGTCGCTCGTCCGCGGCCCCCCTGTGTCTCGACCTACGGTCTCGGGAGGGGGGCAGACTTGGCGTCGGGTGCGCGGTTGGCGGCCCACGGGGGTGACTTACTGCAAGGCCAGTGTTTTGCGCATCGCGTCGGTTTTGCAGAATGCGAAGGCACGCCCCCCGCGCCTTCGGCGCTGCCCCCCAGGTTTGGTGGGCTTCTTGGCGAGGATTTGGGCGTCGAGGTTCGCGTGGGCAACCTCATGAAACTCACCGCAGATCTCGAAGCGCCCCAGCGCAAAACACTAACGTCCAAGAAGCCACCTGTCTCGCCCCACTCCGGGGGGCAGC
>Ga0208061_100201_pt1 | contig 20305 bp, 17 predicted proteins | sample DeeseametaMP0555_FD_184209 | JGI IMG/M metagenome (GOLD analysis project Ga0208061, IMG submission 184209) | Marine microbial communities from the Deep Atlantic Ocean - MP0555 (SPAdes) | ecosystem: Environmental > Aquatic > Marine > Oceanic | place: South Atlantic Ocean | collected 2011-01-23 | reverse complement strand
CGCCTCGATCTTCTATCTGTCTGGCGGGGCAAACCGTTCTGCTGGTTTGCCCCGCTGCTATTACAATGCGTGAGATGGCCCGAGGATTCTCCTCGGAGTCATCTGGTCCCTGCCGATCAGTTGCGAAGGACGCCTTTGCCCATGGCGACGTTGATCATGCGAGCCTTGGTCTTCTCTTCGCCGCACAGCGAGAGGAAGGCTTCGCGCTCGAGGTCGAGCAGGTGCTGCTCGGTGACGAGGTTGCTCGGCGAGGTCTGACCGCCGGTGATCACGTGCGCGAGCTTCTGGCCGATGAGGCGGTCGTGCGCGCTGATCTGGCCGTTCTCGACCATGCTGTAGAGCAGCATGTCGATCGTGGCGTAGCCATCGCGACCAGGGAGGCGGAACTTCTGAGGACGAGGCGCGCGGAAGCCCGATGCTGCCAATCCGAGGACGCGCTGCTTTGCCGTGTAGAGCAAGTGCGAGCGGTTGAGCACGACGGTGTCGCGGTTCGGATCGAGGAAGCCGCTCTCCATCGCCTCTTCAGCGCTGGTGGCGACCTTGGCCATGCCGATCGTCAGGAAGATCTTCTGCAGGAATGGGAGCGCTGGGAACTCCTTGTTGTCGGAGTGCCCACCGAAGGTGTTGCGCAGCAACTGGAGGTTGCCGCCGCCGCCGGGGATAAGGCCGACGCCGAACTCGACGAGGCCCATGTAGAGCTCGCCAGCTGCGACGACTTGGTTGGCGCCCATGGTCACCTCTGCGCCGCCACCGAGGGTCAGGCCCGTGGGTGCTGCGACGACGGGCTTGGCGCTGTAGCGCATGCCCTGGTTGGCGTCCTGGAAGCGCTTGATCAGGGCTTCGATCTGGTCGAAGGCGCCCTGGTTCGCGGCGCCGACGACGAGGCCGACGTTCGCGCCAGCCGAGAAGTTGTCCGAGTCATTGGCGATGACCAGACCTTCCCACTTGTTGTTCTCGAGCTCCTCGAGCGCCTCTTCCATCATGCCGATGATGTCGAGGTCGACCGTGTTCATCTTGGTGTGGAACTCGAGCGCGAGGACGCCGTCGCCAGCGTCATACAGGGTCGCGCCATCGTTCTCGCGCACGGTGCGATCCGCGCGGCCGAGGAGGTTGATGCTGAGCTCTTTCTCGTCGCGCTCGATCGCCTTGTACTCGTTGGCGGTCCAGTCGAAGTAGAGCTGCGTGGTGCCATCCCACTTGTAGAAGGCGTCGTGGCCAGCTTCGACCATCGCGTCGACCCATGCGGGCACTGCGAAGCCGAGCTCCTTCATCTTCTCTGCGCCCCACTTGACGCCGATCGCGTCCCAGGTCTGGAACGGCCCGAGCTCCCAGTTAAAGCCCCAACGCATCGCGTTGTCGACGTTGACGATATCATCAGCGATTTCGCCAAGGCGGCGTGCCGAGTAAGCGAGCGAGCGGAGGGTCACCTCGCGAGCGAAGTCAGAGGCGTTGTCGGTGCCATCCTTGAGGACCGAGGCGATGCGCTCGCCAGGAGTCTCGAGGTTGCGCGCTGCGCCGGTGGACTCGAAGCGGGGCTTGACGCGCTCGCCGTACTCCATCGTGTCGAGGTTGAGCGCCTTGATCTCCTTGCCTTCCTTCTTGAAGAAGCCAGCGCCAGCCTTGCGACCGGTCCAGCCCTTCTCGACCATCGTGTGGATGTAGTCGGGCATCTTGAAGACGTCGCGCTCTTCGTCCTCGGTGAGCGTGTCGTAGCAGTTCTTTGCGACGTGGACGAAGGTGTCCAGGCCGACGACATCAGCGGTGCCAAAGACGGCGGACTTGGGGCGACCCATCGGCTTGCCGAACAGGACGTCCACGCCAGCGGGCGTCATGTCGTACTTTGGCATCGTGTGGATGATGCTCATCATGCCGTGGACGCCGATGCGGTTGGCGATGAAGTTGGTGGTGTCCTTGGCGAACACGATCCCCTTGCCGAGCACGTTCTGACCGAACGCGACGGCTTGCTCGACGACCTCGGGCTTGGTCTTTGCCGCGGGCACGATCTCGAGCAGCTTCATGTAGCGCACGGGGTTGAAGAAGTGCATCACGAGGAAGCGCTCCTTGAACGAGTCCGAGGTCTTCTCGAGCATCCCTTCGATCGAGAGGCCAGATGTGTTCGAGGCGATGATCGCCTCGGGGTTGGCGTACTCCTCGATCATGTCGAAGGTGTTCTGCTTGATCGAGAGCTGCTCGGGGACGGCCTCGATGATGAGGTCCACGTCGCCAAAGAGCTCGAGATCATCGCTCATGTTCGCGGGCGTGATAAGCTCGAGGTCACGCTTGGAGAAGATGGGAGAAGGCTTCTGCTTCTTCATCTTCTTGATGGCGCCAGCCGAGAACTTGTTGCGGAAAGAGCGATCCTGCTCGCTCTCGCCCTCGCCAGGCTCGATCCCGATGACCGAGGGGACGATGTCGAAGAGGATGCAGGGGATGCGCGCGTTGGCGAGGTGTGCGGCGATGCCGCTTCCCATGACGCCAGCGCCGATCACGGCCACTTTCCTGATTCGCTTGCTTGCCATCGATGTCTCCATTCTGGTGGTGATAAAACAGACCGTGCTCCCCTCGCGGATTTCTGTGTTGGAGAGGGGAGGTATATACTGCCTTTTGAACGCTTGATTGATATGCACGACACACCGTGTGTGCCAGTGATGCGACAAGAATAGGGCCATCCTTGGGTATGGATGCGCGCGAAAACCTGGCAAAAAGGTCGCGCCCGGCGCGCACAAACTGACCTTCCCTGGTCAGCGATCCATGTGGAGCTCTTGCTTCGCGTGCCAATTTATAGTGAGTCCCTCGTGGGGAGGTCAAGGCACTGAACGGTGATTCATTCAAATTTTTCCTCACCTCGATGCCCGCTTTTTTACCTCATCCGCTGGACATTTTTGATGATGTCCACAAGAAAGAGGTGGAGCGCGCCCGTGTGGTTCCGACCTTTTGGATGAGGTCGCATATCCAGATGCGCGCTCTGCCCCATTGTCTTCATCCTTAATTATTCGAGCCCGAGACGGAGGTCGTGAATCAGATGGTCGAGCCAGAGCATATCGTAGAAAAGGTGAGCGCCGAGCTCGGAGAGGGCACGACGGTCGACGTCACAGACCTGACCGGCACGCACGATCACTACAAGGCCACAGTCGTCTCCCCCGCGTTTGATGGGAAGCTCCCGATCAAACGTCACCGCATGGTTTATGCGGCCCTGGCAGAAGAAATGAAGGGGCCGATCCACGCGTTGACGCTCGAGACGTACACCCCACAGGAGTGGGAAAAGCTCGCGTGATACGAGCAGGTCGGCGCGCCCGACCTCACAAGGAAAACAAGCAGCCGCTTTTTGAAAGAGAAAGAGAAAAAGATGAGCGATAAGAAGAAGATCTCCCTCCCGATCGTTGGCAATGAATCCGCCGTGGCCGAGGCCGCTGGAAAGACGCGCGCCGAAGGGGGCGACGTCATGAGCGAGATCGATCACGAGGTCAAGAACAACCGCATCGTCCTCTATATGAAGGGGACGCCCGATGCTCCCATGTGCGGCTTCTCCGCGCGCGCCTCGCAGATCCTGGCCTCCTACGGCCAGCCCCTCTACGCGGTCAACATCCTCGAGGACCCCGAGAAGCGCCAGGCGATCAAGACCTACTCCGACTGGCCGACCATCCCTCAGGTCTACATCGACGGCGAGTTCCTCGGCGGCTCGGATATCCTGATGCAGATGTATGAGAACGGTCAGCTCGATGATGTGATCGGCTGAGGTTGAAATCGAGCCATTGATTCTTGGTTTTGCCAGCACCACGGCCGTGGTGCTGAGCGAACCGAAGGGGCCGAAACATGTGCCATCGACGGTGAAAAAATCGCGTCGGTGGCACATGTTTCGGCCCCTTCGGTTCGCGCGCGAGGTCGCGCCATGACAGATCCAAGAACCTCTTGACATCATTACGGGGACACTCTACCTTGCCTCGCCCTTGTGGGTTTGAAACGCGCATGGGGTGAGGCGCTCTGGAAAGCTCGCGTGATGTCTGCAACGCACTCGATTCAAAGCTCTCCAGATGGCTCGACCACACCTCGCCGCGACGAAATAGATTCGAGAATGTACGCGCCAGCAGATGATCTCTGTAAAGGTTCTTGCTGACGCCACAAGAAATGATGCCAGCGTGCGCCCTGTCAGTTATGGCTCCGGCACAAACCCGAAAGAGCCCTCGCGCGCATCGCTAGCTTTGGAAACGTAAAGGAAGAGACATGACGGTTCGTATCCGACTCCAGCGCCACGGCGCAAAGAAGCGCCCCTTCTACCGTGTTGTTGTTGCTGACCAGCGCGCACCTCGCGACGGTCGCTTCATCGAGCTTCTTGGCACCTACGATCCTCTCGCGAAGATCGTTCGCCTCAAGGCCGATCGCTGCCACCACTGGGTCAAGGTCGGCGCACAGCCTACCAAGACGGCCAACTACCTCATCTCGTTGCTCGAGAAAGAGGGCGCCGTGATCAACCTGAGCGAGGAGGGCGCCGACAAGGCCGCGACGGAAGCTCGCAAGGCGACCAAGGCGGAGGCAAAAGCTGCCGCGAAGGCGGAGGCTGCGAAGGCCGCTGAAGCTGCCGAGGCCGAGGCCGAGGCAAAGGCTGCCGCAGAGGCAGAGGCGAAGGCCGCTGCTGAAGCAGAAGCTGCTGCAAAGGCAGAGGCAGAGGCTGAAGCTGAAGCTGCAGATTCGGAAGACGCTCCTGCAGAAGAAGCGGCTTCGGAAGAGGCGTGAACCTGAGTCGGGAGGGATTTTGCATGACAAAATCCCTCCTCGTTCAAGGTTCTGGTTCGAAGCATCAGCGCGCTGGCCAGATGGCTCGCGCGCCACTAGAGAAGAGGTTGTCGGATGGATTATAACGAGAGCAGGCAGAAGTTTCGCGCCCTCGCACAGTACGTGGCCCAGTCGATGGTCGCGGATGAGGATCGCGATAAGATCGAGGTCAAGACGCGCATCGATCGCGGCGAGCTCGAGGTCTTGCTCAAGGTCCCCGACAACTACCGTGGATTGTTCATCGGCCGCAGCGGTCACATGGTGCGTTCGTTGCGCCATCTGATCTCATCGGCAAACATCGAAGCACCGACCACGGTCTCGCTCGATATCGATTGAGGAGATGTTCGCCTTACCTTAGAAGGCGAACATCTCGACAGCAGCCAAGGTTGCTCTCTTCGCACGCCCCGCATCCTCACTCTCCGGCGATTGACTCCGGGAGGGAGTGATTTCGGGGCGTTGTCGTTGGTGAAATTATGGAAAAAGAGCCAGAAAACGAAGCGATCGCCATCGGGAAGTTCGGGCGCCCCCACGGGACGCACGGCGAGCTCAGGTTGTGGACGTATAACCCCGAGAGCGCGCTCTTCGAGCGCAAGATCAATGGCTTCGTCCAGGGAGAAGAGGGGGAGCAGAAGGTCGTCGTGAAGTCGATCCGCTGGGCGGATCGCTTCGCCATCGTCAAGCTCTCCGGCGTCCATCGCCGCGATATGGCCGAGCCCTTCAAGAACCTCGAGCTGTTCGTCCTCAGGGAGGATCTCCCCGAACCTGACGAGGATGAATTCTACCTCGTCGACGCGCTCGGCTGGCCCGTGCTGCTCACGCACGGCGAGGAGCTCGTCGAGATCGGCGCCGTCGCTGGCTTCATGGATGCTGGCGCCAGCGACGTGATGCGCGTGCAGTTGTTGGAGGACGCGGAGAAGGAGAGCCTGCTCGTGCCGATGCTCGATGAGGTTGTCCTCGAGATGAACCCCGAGGGCGCGCGCGTGGTGCTCTCTGCCCTCGAGCTCTGGGCGCCCGAGGGCACAGAGGAGATCCTGGGGCTCGAGCCCCAGGTCGTGAATGATGAGGCGACTGGCGAGGAGGAGTGAGCGATGACATCGGAGCGTTTTCACGTCGAGCTGCTCTCGATCTTTCCAGACTTCTTCACCTCGCCGCTTCAGACGGGGATCATCGGCAAGGCGCTCGAGCGCGAGCTCGCGTCGGTGAAGTGCACGAACATTCGTGACTTCGCCACCGACAAGCACCGCACCACCGACGATGTCCCCTATGGCGGGGGCGCGGGGATGGTGATGAAGCCCGAGCCGCTCGTCGCCGCGCTCGAGGATGCGCGCGAGCGTCACCCTGGCATCACGCGCATTTATATGACCCCGCAGGGCGAGCCGTTTAATCAGAAGATCGCCAGGGAGCTCGCCGAGGGCCCCGGGATGTTGCTCGTGTGCGGACGCTACGAGGGGATCGACGCCAGGGTTCGCGAGGGGTGGATCGATCGGGAGATCTCGTGCGGTGATTTCGTGCTCACGGGCGGTGAGCCCGCGGCGCTGATCATGCTGGACGCGGTGATCCGGTTGCTGCCTGACGTGTTGGGAAATCCTGACTCGCTTATCGAGGAGAGCTTTAGCACCTCGCGTCTCGACTATCCTCACTACACGAGGCCGCGGTCGTTTCGAGGGATCGATGTCCCCGAGGTCTTGCTCAGCGGGCATCACGGCAACATCGAGGCGTGGCGTCTGGAGCAGGCGATGCGGATGACGCGTAAGCGTCGACCGGATCTGCTCGAGGGAAAGGGCGAGGAAGAGTGAGCGCCTGTGATTGGGCGAGCAAGGCTGGACGAGCAAGGTTGAACGAGCAAGTCGATGAGTTCTCGACTCTTACCTTGCAATGTCGTAACTGGGGTGATAATGCTTTGCGCCCCTTGAAGGATGGGCTCGGGAAACGAGCCTGCAATGAGGGTCAAGGCCAAGGGAATCGCGCTGGCGCACAGTGATGCCAGCCGCCGCGATAAGAGAATACCGCCTGCCGCATCGATCGCGGCGCGGCAGAAGCGATAGGAGATATCATGCAAGACATCATCAAGAAGATTACTGAGGAACAATTGCGCGACAACATCCCTCACTTCCGCGCCGGCGACACCGTGCGCGTGCACTTCACCGTGCGCGAGGGAGAGAAGGAGCGTATTCAGGTGTTCGAAGGCGTCGTGATCGGCCTCAGCGGGAGCGGTCTCTCCGAGACCTTCACCGTGCGCAAGATCTCGGCTGGCGGCATCGGCGTCGAGCGTATTTTCCCGCTCCACAGCCCACGCATCGACCACATCGAGCTCTCCAAGATCGGCCGCGTCCGTCGCGCCAAGCTCTACTACCTCCGCGAGCGCTCCGGTAAGGCAGCGCGTATCCGCAGCAAGCGCGATCGCAAAGGTATCTGATACTTCCAAAGGCAACGCGCCGTCAGGCGCGCTGTCCTGCAAGGCAGTAAGAGAAGAGGGCCAGGGTGAACTTCACCCTGGCCCTCTTCCTTTTTGGCTCGCTCGATTGGCGCTTGCCTGTTGCGCGTCGCAGGGCGACAATAAGCCCTGATTTCTATGGAAAGTCCCCCATCTTCCGCGTGCATGTGAGCGAGCGATGATCAACGAGATCGTCTTTCAGGGTATCTTCGGTTGCACGAGCCCCGTCAAAATCGGCTCCAAGGAAACCTACGTCGACTTCGACATCCCCCCCTCGATGACCGTCAAGGATGTCCAGGCGGTGGTCATGGCGCTCTTTTTCCCGAGCCGCCTCGACACGGCGGGACGCCGCGGCGTGGAGTTCGGTCAGGATGTCAAGATCGCGGTGACCTTCGACGCGGTGGATCGCTCGTGGAGGATCCTGCGCCGTGACTCGGACGATTCGTTGCGCTTGCAGATGCGCGAGGCCAACGGCTTTAAAGACATCGCGCGCGGGGAAAACGTCGAGGCGGTTTTAAGCGACAAGTTGCGCGTGGCGCCGTGGCCGATCTTCTCGCTGCTTTCCTTCTGGCGCTGGGACGAGGCGATCCCCAAGGACGAGGTCGCCTTTGACATCGACGCGCTGCCAGCGACAACACGCGACATCATCTTTCGCTACAAGGTCGCCCGCGAGCTCGAGGTGATCGAGGATCGCATCAGCCAGCTCGAGCAACGCGCCGAGATGGCCAAGGAGCGGCTCGGCGAAGGGTTCAAGCTCGAGGACAAGCTCGAGAAGGCGAGCGCCAAGTACGAGGAGATCGCCATCGCCGAGCTCTCTGAAGAGGACCTCAAGCTGCTCGGGGAGCGCGACGAGCGCCTCGCCGAGTTCGAGCACCAGCTGCGTCGCCTGGAGGCCGAAGAGGAGGACGCGCGGGAAGAGGTTCATATCTCACTGCCCGACAAACCCTGGCGCAACCAGCTCTTCTGGATCGGCCTGGCGATCGCGGCGACCGCGATCGCCACGAGCATCGCCATGCGCGAGACGCTCCGCCCCATCGCCGCTGCCAACGTGCTCGGCCTGGGGCTGACCGCCTGGGCGCTCCTGGTTTATTTCACGGATATGGAGCGCGCGGGCGTGCACGTCGTGCGCCTCGACTCGATCAAGCGTCGCCTCAATCAGGTGCGCGAGAAGCAGGTGGCCTTCAAGGAGAAGATCAACCACTTGCTCATCCACGCTGGCGTCGAGAACGAGGCCGAGCTCGCCGAGCGCTTCGAGAAGTCCACGCGCCTCAAGGAGATCATCGACAAGATGGAGACGCAGCTCGACAAGGTGCGTCAGCGCCCCGTGTATCAGACCGCGCGCCGCGAACTCGACGAGATCAATGGTGAGCTCGAGGAAGCTCGCGCCGCCAAAGAGGACGCAGGCCAGAGCATCATGTCAGCCTATCAGCTCGAGAACGACCTCAAGAACCTTGGCTTTGATCCAGAGAAGGTGCTCCAGGAGCTCGAAAGTCAGGGCTCCAGGCAACAAGAGGAGCAACCCGAGTACGAGCGGGACGAGTTCTCCAGGCTCGCAGAGATCGCCGCGCGTTGCGGGTTGATGGGGCGCGATGGACTCGATGATCGCGTCGTCAAGATGTGGGCAAAGATCTGCGCGCACGTGCTCGGATCTCGCTTCAAGGATCTCGCGCTCTCGCCATCGGGCGAGCTCAAGGTCTCGACGCTGACCTCCGAACAACTCTCTCTCTGGGGCGAGACGCGACCGCGCGAGAAGCGCATGCTCGCGGTGGGGCTCTCCACGGCGATCTCGGTCAACATGCCCTCCAAGTACAGCTCGCTCAACGCACTCATCGTGCCAGATCCTGGCAACGAACTCTCGAGCGAGCACGCCACCAAGTTCTACGAGGTCATGCAAAGCGCCTCGCAGAAAGTCCAGGTCATCCTCCTCGGATAAGATCCTCATGTCACAAGCAGAACTCTTCCCCAGGACCGAAACCATCGGGATGGGGCAGGTCGAGCGTCAGGCGCTCGACCGCGATTATCGTTTGATCATCGGCGTCGACGAAGCTGGCCGTGGCCCGCTCGCTGGTCCAGTGCAGGTCGCCGCCGTCGCGCTCGAGCTCGACGGCGTCCTCGAGGCCGAGTGGCTCGCCGAGATGAATGACTCCAAAAAGCTGAGCGAGTCCAAGCGCGAGAAGCTCTTCGATCTGGTCATGGAGCACGCGCTCGCCTACGAAATCGTCTCCTACGATCGCGAGAAGATCGACGATCTCAATATCCTGCAGGCCACACGCGCGGCCATGAAGGATGCCGTCGAGTCCGTCGCCGAGAAGCTCTCGGCGGAGGTCGATCGCGTCTACATCGACGGCAACCAGAAGATCGAGATCGATCTCCCGCAAACCACCGTCGTCAAGGGGGATGGGCGCAGCTATCACATCGCCGCGGCGAGTGTGTTGGCGAAGGTCTCCAGAGATCGCCTCATGGTCGAGTACGACGAGCAATGGCCCGAGTACGGCTTCGCCAAGCACAAGGGGTATGGGACCAAGGCGCATCGCGCGGCCATCGCCGAGCATGGACCCTGTGAGATCCATCGCCACTCGTTCGCTGGCGTCAAGGAGCACCTCCCCGACACAGAAGGCTCCGATTCGTGACAGGACGCAACATCGCGTTCGAGACCGCCGAAAACCTCCTCGTGGGCACCTGAATAATCGCCCCGAGGAGGTTTTTTGTGTCTGAGTCGAATGAATCGAGCAGTGCATCGCAGCAGGACAGGCCCGCGCTCGGCGCGCGTGGAGAACAGTTGGCTGCGGATCATCTGGTGGAGCAGGGGTGGGAGATCCTCGAGAGGAACTGGACGACGAGCGTGGGAGAGGTCGACATCATCGCGCGGCGCTTCGAGGAGCGTTACGGGCGATCTATCGAGCAGGTGATCTTTGTCGAGGTGAAGACGCGCCGCGCGAGGACGATGCGAGATCGCCCCGAAGCGAGCGTGACGGCGACGAAGAGAAAGCGCCTGGCGAAGTTGGCGAGGTTGTGGATGAAGGTAAACAGGCCACCACGCGCAGAGCAGCCAGTGTCACTGCGTTTCGACGTGATCGGCGTGGTGATCGGTCAGGGCGTCAAGCTCGCGCACACCGCCTCGGCGTTTGACGAACAGGGGCGCCTGCTCTGATGGTTCGATGCTCGTCGACGGACCGCCGTGATTACTTCGGCGTGACTTCGGTTTTTTCGTCTTCTTTGGCTGCCTTTTCTTCGGCGTAGGCTTTCATGCGCGCTTCGTATTCGGGCATGAAGTCCGTGCGCTGGAGTGATTTAAAGCTCGCATCTCGGAGCTTGAAGACGAGCGCCTCCTTGTGCTTGCCCTCGGGCATCGGCTTATGTGGGACGCCTTCGATATGGAGGACCATATCGCCCCAGCGCTCGACGTAGAGGCGCTCCGCATCAGCGCCCTCGCCGAGGGTGTAACAGGTCGACTCGCCATGTCCACCCTTGGTGGTCTGGGTCAAAAGCTTCTCGCCATGGAAGCGTCGTGAGAGGGCGCCATTGATCGCCTTGTAGTACTGCTCGGCGTCCTCGACGCTGTCCCAGTTGCTCATGTGAGCGATGAGGACCTTCTTGTCCTTGTTCTCGAAGGCAAAGATCTTGTCACCGCCCCATCCCTCGACAGCTTCCGGGAGGTTGACGCCAGGGAGCGGCGCGCCCGGTTTCTTGAGCAATCGCAGGTGCTGTTTGAGCGTGAGGTGCATCTGGAACTCGCCCACGACGTTGCGATAGATCTCGCTCCATTCCGATCCGAGCGCGCTGGCGGGATCGAAGTCAATGAGGACGGGCATATCCTTTGCGAAGTAGCGCTCCGGGTGGATGATCTGTTCGGTGGAGACGGGCGCCATCCGATAGATCTCATCGACCTTTTCCCAGGAGCCGAGCTTCTGGTAGGCGAGCAGCACGAAGCGCAGGCCGCCGATGTAGGGGAAGATCAAGGATTCCTGGAGCGAGGGCGGGACGTCCTCCATCGAGGAAGCGGCGCTCTCACCGCTCGACCCCAGAAGATCCTGGATCGAGGTCAGGTTTTCGATGGTCATGGCGCTGGCGGTGCCAGCGATCATGGGCATCTGAGCGATCGACTCGACATCGCCCTGGGGGAGTTGTTTTTCCTCGCGCAGGGTGAAGTCGATCATGAGCACGGTGGCGTCCCCCTCGATGAGCGCGCTGCGCGCGATCTGGAAGTCGCTGTTCTCCTTTGGAGAGAAGGCGGCCTGCATCTCGAGGATGTCGAAGTGCTGATCCTGGAGCGCGTGGAAGATCTCGTGCGCCATGGTGGGGCGCTGGAGCGCTTCGGGGAGCCCGCTCATGATGTAGAGCTCCTTGATGTCCTGATCGTAGAAGCCCGCGATCTGAGCGGTGAGGAGATCGAGGATGAGTTTTTTGTAATCGAGGCCAGGGGGGAAGAGCCCGAGGCGTTCGTAGAGGCGCCCTTCGTTGACGATCTCCTCGTCTGTGTACTCCTTGGCGATGCGCGAGATGAGCGCCTCGCGAAGTTGTTCGCGGTTTTGCACATCTTTTTTGAGCGGTGACTTGAGCGGGAGCCCGCGGATGATGGCGACATCCTTGGCGATCGCGTCGGCCTGATCGAGGAGCCCATTGGTGGGGGCCTTGTCAGGTTTCTCGTCGCTCCCTTGCTGCGCGCGGAGCGCGGCCGAGGGTGTGAGCGCGAGGAGCGCCGCAATGGCGATTGCGCCTGCGCGAGCGAGCGAAGTATGAGGGGCATCAGGTCGGGTCATGAGGCAGCAACTCGAGTTCGTAGAATGCGTCAACGTGGCCTGGCCGAGAGGTTAACATGGAGGGTGGGCAGCGAGAAGAGACCCAAAATTGTCTCAGCAAAGTTTACGAGATGTGAAATATGGTGCATAAAGCACTGTGCGTCAGGTTGTGATCTCAAGCATATCATCCTGGATGGTATTCTTTGGAGAGAGATCCTCTGCGGACAGGCGACACGACTCGCGCCTTTCCACCAGGCAGATCGCCGGCGCTCGAAAAGAGAGTCAACAAACCGGAAGGAGAAATGATGAAGAAGTTTTTTGCACTGATGGTCATGGTTGCCATGTTCGGCATGGTCGCATGTAAGGGTGAGGAGAAGAAGGACGACGCTCCCACCGAAACCCCCGAGACCGTGGAGCAGCCTGCAGCTGAGGAAGAGGCACCTGCCGAGGAGCCTGCAGCTGAGGAGCCCGCAGCTGAAGAGCCTGCAGCTGAGGAGCCCATGGACGAAGAGGGCGGCGAAGAGCCTATGGCTGAAGAAGGCGGCGCAGAAGAGGGCGGCGAGTGATCGCACCCTCGATGGCGTGCGCGGGTTCACTCAGGTGAGCGCGCGGATGTCATCGGCCCCTTTATAAAACAGGAGAGGCCGCGCAGCTTTCGAGCTGCGCGGCCTCTCCTGCTCTGGGCGCTTCTTGACGATGTTATGGGCAATGTGCAAGATGAGCGTCCGAGGGCAAAAGCTTTTTTGATGGGCGTCCGCGCTCGACTGTTCGATCCGTGACGTTAAACGAGGGTGATGTGGTGAAGACGGCGTTGGTGAGATGTTTTGGGGTGCTTTTGCTCGGTGCGTTCGCGACGAGCTTGATGGGGTGCCCGAACGATCTGTATGTCCCCTGTCAGCTCGATCCTGCATCGACCAGTCGAGAGCAGCAGGAGTGCGCCTCTCAGGAGGGCGTGACCTGTTCGGTGAGCAACTTCTCGCAGTGCGACACGCGAGTGTGCGCGCGCTATGAGGGGAGCGATGCGTTTTGTACGCAGGCGTGCGCGACGGACGCTGATTGCGGCGAGGGGCGTTGCGAGGACTTCAACATCATCCAGCCAGGGACCTCCAGGTTCTGCGTCTCGCCCGAGGCGCTCTGAGGGGAGCATCACGCGCCATCGCCGCCGCTCCGTGGTGGGCGTGGTCGGGGTGTTCAAGTTTTTGAGAATATTAAGGTTTTGTGGGGTTTGCTTGACGGTTTGGCGCGCACTTCGTTACGCTTGTGACGACGTGGACGCCAGCGCCCCGGTGCGTGTGTACGGGTGGCGCGAGGGATCTTCCCCGTGAGATTTCATGGGGTGTGCGACGAGGGAATCTTCGTTTTCAGCGCCGCACAAATCGAGTAGAGTGACGCCGTTACTGCCTATGGTTTGTCGAAGTGAGGCAACCTGCCTACATGGAGAAGGAAGTTCGATGAAGCGACGCTTTGCGTGCACGTTGATGGTCATGCTCCCCTTGATGCTCTCGATGAGCACAGTGGCGTTCGCACAGGACGACGATGGGATGTCGTTCGGTGTGGACGAGGTCGAGACGCCTGCAGAGGCGAGCCCTGTGGCCGAGTTCCTCGAGGAGGGCAAGAAGCTGTACAAGGCGGAGAAGTTCGCCGAGGCCAGCCTCCTCATCTACAAGGTGATCAGCGCGGTCGATAATGGAGATGTGGGCGCCGAGGCGCTCCTCCCCGAGGCCGAGTACGAGCTCGGCAAGGCGCTCTTTCGCCTCGAGCTTTACCAGGGCGCGCTGACCTACTTTGGCCGCGTGGTCGATGCGGGAGATGCGCACCCCTATTACTTGCCGACGCTGCGTGGGTTGGTGCTCCTGACCGAGGTGATCCCATCGGATCAGACCTTGCTCTCGAGGCTCGCTCCCTACGCGAGCAACTTCCCACAGGACGTCCCCAAGAAGTATCGCGATCAGTACGCCTACCTCGTGGGGCGCTACCTGTACTCGGTGGGCGAATACGAGAAGGCGCTCGAGCTGCTCAACTACATCAAGCCGAGCAGCAAGGAGTACCTGAACGCGCGCTACATCGCTGGCGTGACGCACGTGGGTAACTACGACGCCAAGCAGGCCGTGGCGGCCTTCAAGGATGTCTTGCGCCCCCTGACCGGGAAGCTCGCCGACGATGACTTGGAGCCCGAGGATCGTCAGCTGCTCGAGCTGACCTGGCTCGGTATGGCGCGCGTGTTCTACTCGGTCGGTGAGTACAACAAGGCGATCAAGTACTACTCGTTGATCCCGCGCAAGTCGCCCGTGTGGCCAAAGGCGCTCTTCGAATCGAGCTGGGCATACTTCCAGCTCGACAAGGCGAACAAGGCGCTCGGCAACCTGCACACGATCAACTCGCCGTTCTTCGCGCGCTCCTACTTCCCGGAGGCGCCGATCCTTTCCGGCGTGATCTTCTTCTACAACTGCAAGTATGCGCGCGTGCGCTACGAGCTCGAAGAGTTCGAGTTCACCTATCTGCCCATCAAGGATGAGCTCGAGACGGTGATCGCGGACAATGAAGATCCGGGGAAGATGGTCGAGTGGTTGCGCGATTTGCAATCCGGGAAGTCGGATTCAGACGAGCAGATCACGAGGATTCTGGCGGCATCGCTCGATGACAAGCAGATCCAGCGAAAGCTCAAGCTGATCGAGGCGACGAGCGTGGAGCTTGGCAAGATCGAGAAGTTGCCCTCGACGTGGAAGTCGAGCGCGCTCGGCAGCTCGCTGGTCCAGGACGCGACGGTGGCGCGCGAGTTCGCCATCAACGAACTCGGCGAGCTCGTGCAGAGCAGGCTCAGGCGCGTGCGCGACCAGATCGTCGATTTGAACGTGAACAGAGAGCGTATCCTCTTCGAGGTCGAGCGCGCCGAGCGCGGTGAGATCGAGGCGGAGATGCGCGCAGAGATGCAGCTCGAATCCAATGTCACCGACACCAAGCGCGTGGCGGTCACCGACGAGGAGCTCTACTGGACCTTCGACGGTGAATACTGGAAGGACGAGCTGGGGTACTACTTCTTCACGGTAAACACAGAGTGCAAGCGTTAAGCGCTGGCCAAAGAAGGTCGCCGCCTCTAACACAACGAGGAGAGGCGGCCTTTGTCTTTTGAGAGCGAGCCGCCTGGCGGCAGCAAGAGCAAGTAAGACGCAGGAAGAGGAGAGAGACGATGTCGATGACGAGATGGCTCGAGACACGCCAGATGTGGCGCGTGATCACAGCTTCCCTGTTGTTATTCACGCTCGCGCTGGCGCCTGCGAGCGTGTTCGCTCAGGAAGAGGGCGAGGCAGCAGCGGCAGGTGAAGAAGAGGAAGAGAAGGTCGAGACCAAGATCGCGACGGTCGATGACGACAAGTTGCAGACCGAGGCGCCCACGCTCGAGAACGAGAAGAAGGGCACCGACGTGATCCGCGGCGAGAACTTCGCCAAGGCGCGCCAGTTCGAGAGCTTGAAGAAGCTCGACGGGCAGATCCAGAAGATCAAGAAGTTGATCTCGATCACGCCCGAGGACCACCCGGATCGCCCCGAGTTCCTCTTTAACCTCGCCGAGCTCTACTTCGAGAAGTCGAAGTACTACCAGCTCAAGGCCTTCGAGACGCAGGATCGCTGCTACAAGCTCGAGGATGAGGGGGCTGACGATCGCAAGAAGGACATCTGCAAGAAGCAGATGGAGGACGAGCTCAAGGAGGCGGTGCGCTGGCGAAAAGACTCGGTGGATGTCTACACCGAGATCATCACCAAGCACGATGGCTTCGCCAACATGGACGAGGTCCTCTACTACCTCGGCGCGAACATGATGGAGCTCGGCAAGCGCAACGACGCCTTGCAGATCTTCAAGCGCCTGATCACGAACTACCCTCAGTCGAAGTTCGTGCCGAACGTGCTCGTGGCCTTTGGCGACTACTACTTCGACGCTGACGAGATGGGCCAGGCGCTCAAGGCCTATGACAAGGTAACGACCTCCTATAAGGACTCGGCGGTTTACGGGTACGCGACCTACAAGAAGGGGTGGTGTTACTTTAACCTCGACGACAAGGAGCGCGCGCTCGATCTGTTCCTGGCGACGCTCAACTTTGCCAAGAAGCGCTCGGATCTGCCAAACGCCAAGCCGCTCATCAAGCAATCGCGAAAAGACATCGTGATGACGTATGCGTATGTGGGCGCGGCGAGCAAGGCGATCCCGTTCTTCAGGAAGATCACCGACGATGACCGCGAGGAGTGGCTCATCATGGGTGAGCGCCTGGCGATCTATTACGCGGACAAGGGTAAGTTCGACGACTCGATGTCGATGTACCGCGAGCTGATCAAGCTCAACAAGGAGAGCGTCAAGACGATCGACTACCAGTACGAGATCGTGCGCAACCAGAGCTCGCGCAACGCCTACTCGAAGGAGACCCTGAAGCAGCTCGTGTTGCTGATGAAGCTCGTGCAGTTTGCCGACCAGGGGAAGTTCAAGGATCGGGACAAGCCCGAGATGAACTACAAGGCGAAGAAGGCCAAGGTCGAGGAGCTCGAGCGCAAGTGGGCGCAGACGTTCCACCGCGAGGCGCAGCAGACGCGCAACCCGGATCTCTACGCCAAGTCCTACTTCCTCTATAAGGAGTACCTGGCGACGTTCAGTGATTTCGCCACGAAGAAGAACGCGTACACGATGACGTTCTTCTTTGGCGAGCTGCTCTTCAAGCTCGAGAAGTACGAGGAAGCAGCCACGAATTACGAGAAGGCGCTCGGGATGGATCCCGAGGGGCCCTACACCGAGGAGATCGTGCTCTCGGCGGTGCTCGCCTACTTCAAGCTCGTCTCCGTGGCCGAGGACAAGCAGGATCTCGCGAACAAGTCGAGCGAGCTCAACGCCGATGAGGAAGAGGGCGATGGCGAGGGCGAGGATGGCAAGAAGAAGAAGCCATACGTCGCGCCCACGCCTCGTGAAATGCCCGATCTTCACCAGCGCCTGATCACGGCGTGCGAGCGCTACATGAAGTACGCGCCCGAGGGCGAGAAGATCGTGGACGTGAAGTACACCCGCGCGCGCGTCTTCTATGACTATGATCACATGAAGAAGGCGGCCGTGGCGTTCAAGGATATCGCCTGGTCACACAGCGATCATCGCCTGGCGGTGGTCGCCGCCAACCTCCACCTGGATGCGCTCTACGTCGTGCGCGATCTGGACACGATGGAGGTCGAGGTTCACGCCTACCTTGGCGAGAACCCTGCGGGTGAGAAGGTCAAGGATCCGCCCATCCAGGACGAGATCTTTATCGAGGAGGTCACGGCGATGGCCGCCGCGATCTCGTTCAAGAAGTGCACGGTGTACGACGAGAAGGAGCAGTGGAAGCCCGCCTCGGAGTGTTTTGTCGCGTTCTTCAGGAAGTACACCGATTCGGAGTACGGCGATGACGCGCTCTACAACGCGGCGCTCGACTTCGAGCGCATGAGCGAGATCGGTAAGGCGATCCAGGTCCGCGTCTACTTGCTCAAGGCCTACCCCGAGTCCAAGCACGCGCCCATCACGCTCTACAACATCGCGGCCAACTACCACGCGCTCGCGATTTATAGTCAGGCGGCCAAGTTCTACGAGCTCTTCGTGCGCAACTTCCCGGATCACGAGAAGACCGAGGATGCGTTGAGGAACGCGTCGACCTTCCGCTATGGGCTGGGTCAGTACGATCGCGCGATCGTCGACTACGAGCGTTACCTGGAGCTGTACGGCAAGGACAAGAAGGACACCGCCGCGCAGGTCCACTTCAAGATCGCCGAGACCTACGAGAAGAAGGGCAAGCGCCGCGACGCCTTCGAGCAGTACGAGGAGTACCTGCGTCGTTGGGCCAAGCATGGCACGACCGAGAACAGGATGCAGGCGCACCTCAGGCTCGGGCTCTACTACTGGGGTCGTGAGGGCAGGAAGAACCGCTCCAGGGCGCTCAAAGAGTTCGAGCGCACGCTCAAGGAGTACAACTCGCTCTCGGAGGAGGAGCGCAAGAGCGCTGGCAAGGGCGCGGCGGATGCTGCGGCGCAGGCCAAGTTCATGATCGCCGAGGACATCTTCGAGGATATGGCCAAGATGGACATCAACTCGCGCAACGAGAAGGAGCTCCAGAAGCGCCTCAAGAAGAAGATGGAGAAGGGCGCCGAGGCGGTGAAGATGTTCGAGCAAGTCTTCAAGTACGGTCGCCCTGACTGGACGATCGCGGCCTTCTTCCGCACGGGAGATGCGCTCGAGAACTTCGCCAACTCGATCCGCGGCACGAACTGTCCCAAGCGCCTGAGCTATGATCAGTGCGAGATCTACAAGGGCATCCTCGAGGACAACGCCTCACAGATCGAGAACCAGGCGGTGGCCAAGTACATCCAGGCGCTCGAGGCGTCCAAGGAAGCCAAGTGGTTTAACGAGTTCACCAAGGAGGCCGAGATTCGCCTGGCGAATCTTCGCCCCAAGGAGTGGCGCAAGCCGAGTGAGTTCCGCGCCGAGCCGGATTGGATCCAGTCGGGCTTTATGGGCGTCGACTTCCAGAAAGAGATCAAGGACGAGGATCGCCTCGAGGATCTCGATCGCGGAGATGGCGCAGGAGACGAAGAGGCGCAACCTGCTGCGACCGAGGCGCAGTGACTCGCGCCACCCGGTCCGTGAGATCGCCCGTCTGCTGGAACAGGCGCGCCGCCAGGGCGTGCTCTGATAAGGCGGGCAGGTCCGCATCAGTCAGCAAAGAAGCAGTCAAGCAAGAGACGGCAAGGCATTTATGACACCGACGTTTGGAACATTGGATAAGGGCGCCGCTCGCATGGGTAAGCGCGTGATGTATGGCCTGAGTGTGGCCATGGTCGCGCTGAGTTTCTCGGCGATGGGGTGCAACAAGAACAAGAAGGAAGAGCAATCAGCGCTCTGCGTCAAGAACCCGAACCATCCTGACTGCAAGAGCCCGCTCCCTCCAAAAGAGGCGCAAGAGGACTTCAACGAGGGCGTCACCGCGCTCGATGAGGGGAACCTCGACAAGGCCGACCGCAAGTTCGCGGCGGCGACGAGGACGGCGCCAAACTTTGGCAAGGCGTGGTTTAACCGCGGCCTTATCGCCGAGCGCCAGGGCAAGAAGAAGGACGCCGAGGAGTACTACCAGAAGGCCGCGCAGGTCTCCGGGAAGCTCGGCGCGCCGCTGGTGAACCTGGGCATGCTCTCGCTAGAGGATGGAAAGCGCGACGAGGCGTACTCCTACTTCCAGCGCGCCATCGAGAAGGACAAATACAACCCTCAGGCGCACAACAACCTGAGCGTGATGATGCGCGAGCGCGGGGACTACAAGACCGCGGTGGTTCACGCGCGCCAGTCGCTCGCCGGTGACTCGCAGAACGTCAAGGCCTACGCCAACCTGGCGCTCATCTACTACAAGATGAAGTTCAATGACGTGGCCCGGCTCGTGGTGCTCAACGCCATCAAGATCGACGAGAATGATCCGGATGTCTGGAACACGTTTGGCTTGATCGAGCTGGCGGACAAGGACATCACCGCCGCGATCCGCCACTTCAAGAAGGCGACCGATCTTAAGCCCGAGCACATCGAAGCGCAGATGAACCTGGGCGCCATCGTCCTCAGCGTGCGTGATTACGAGGAGGCGATCTCCATCTTCGAGAAGGTGCTCGAGCGCGATCCTGAGAACGACGAGGCGCGCGTCTCGATCGCCGTGGCCAAGCGTGGCCTGGGGGATCTCGAGGGCGCCGAGAAGATCTACAAGGAGGTCCTGGAGAAGGACGCCGAGAACGCGCTCGCGCTGTTCAACCTCGGCGTGCTCGAGCACGAGCACCTGGCCCAAAAGACGATTCTTGGCAACGGCGAGGCGCCCCCCGCCGATCCCGTCAAGAATATGGAGTGGACGATCGAGAACATGAAGAAGGCGGTCAAGAATTACGAGACCGCGCGCGGCTACTACCAGAAGTTCCTGGCCGCCTACGAGAGCCCTCAGGGCGGAGAGGACCCGAAGGTCAAGGAGGCGCAGGAGCGACTGGCGCAGATCGAGACGCTGATCACGTCGACCTACTCTCAGGTCCAGGCGCTCGAGGACGCTAAGGTCGAGCTGGCCGCGGCGCTTGAGGCCGAGAAGGCCGCCGCCAAGGAGCAGGAGGAGCAGGAGAAGGAAGAGGAAGGCGGCGCCGAGGGCGAGGAGCCCGCTGCTGATGGCGGCGACGGCGAGGAGTCCGCGAGCGTCGGAAAGGTCGACTGACCGCCGGCGCCTGATTCCTGGGGGGGATCTCCAGGTCGTGGCGCCTCGATACAGCTTGCCAGAGAGACTGGCCGAACGAGCGAGAGGGTGCTCGCGTTTTGGAGACCTTGTGAGGTCTCCAAACGCGGGCACCC
>Ga0208061_100200_pt1 | contig 20394 bp, 17 predicted proteins | sample DeeseametaMP0555_FD_184209 | JGI IMG/M metagenome (GOLD analysis project Ga0208061, IMG submission 184209) | Marine microbial communities from the Deep Atlantic Ocean - MP0555 (SPAdes) | ecosystem: Environmental > Aquatic > Marine > Oceanic | place: South Atlantic Ocean | collected 2011-01-23 | reverse complement strand
GATGATGATGGAACGGCAGACCTTATCGCGCTCCTCCCTGCTTATTTTCATGACCCGTTGCACGAGGACACGACGCACCTCGGAGGCTCGAGCCGCGATGCGGATGTCCTCGAGGCGACCCATCGCAACTCCGCCGAGTTTGACTATCGCGAGCAACTGAGCGAGCTGCGAGCGCCGAGCATCATCTTCCACGGCGCGAGCGATCCTTTCGGTATGGAGGGGGCCGAGGAAGCCGCGAGCGCGCTCGCGAACTCGCTGCGAGCAAGCGTCATCATCGAGCGATGTGGTCACATCCCCTGGGAGGAATGCCCCGAACTCTTCTTCTCAGAGCTGAAGCGCTTTTTGGCCGCGCCCGAAGTGTACGAGGCTCAAGAGATGGTGAGATGAGGATGCGTCTTGGCGAGCTTTTCGGTGAGCGCGTCGGCTTCCTCGACCTCGACCTCTTCCCCCGCGAGCAAGCGCTGAAGATCCTCGTCGCTGAGGATGGGGATCTTTCTCACCCGCGCGTCGAGGTGCTCGACGGTCGTGTCATCCTTGGACACCAGGTAGGTCGTCGCCGAATCCACATGGCGCGTCGTCGATGCACCGAGCCGTTCTATCTCGCTACGGATCATGCCTTCCCGATATCCGTAACCTGAAAAGACGAATGTGGCACCTTTGGGCTCGACCTTGTGCATGGGGTGATCCTCTTGTGGATGGTATGAGCAGGAAAAGTATTTGGGGGTAAAAAGCCGGTCAAGAGACATCCGTTCCGTATCTCGTCGCGACGCAGCAACACACGAGCACTCCGATTGTTTGCTTCCTCGGGACTTCATGTTCACCATGGAGCCGAGGCTCGCTGCCTGTAGAGGTCAGCGCGTCGCGCGCTCTCGGGGTCATGCTATGCCGAGGAAGCAGCGCGTTTGATTCGACGCGATCAGAATAAGCTGGCGTCCTGGGGAGTTCCTGTGCAAAGCATCGTGCGTGTTCTCGAGGACACGCGACTGTGCAAAATAACGAACGTCCATACTTTTCCTAACATGAGCCCCGAACCGGACAGATAGAACATGCGAATGCCTAAACGGCTGACCCCCCTCATCGAGTGCGGCGTGATCGATCGCGTCGTCAGACCGCTCCTGAGCGGCAAGGAAGCGCGCGTTTACCTCGTGGAGAGCGACGGCGAACTTCGCGCGGCCAAGGTCTACAAGAACATGCAGAAGCGCTCCTTCCGCAACCGCTCCTCCTACACGGAGGCGCGCAAGGTGCGAAACTCGCGTGACAACCGCGCGATGAAGAAGCGCTCCACTTATGGGCGCGAGCGTGACGAGGAGAGCTGGAACAACGCCGAGTCCGACACCATCTACAAGCTCTATCACGCGGGCGTGCGCGTACCCACGCCACACATCTTCCTCGACGGCGTCCTCGTGATGGAGTGTGTCGAGGCGCCCGAGGGTGGCGTCGCGCAAAGGATCGCGGATTGCGAATTCTCGCCAGAGGAAGCCGCGCAGGTCTTCGACCAGATCCTGCATCAGGTTGTCCTGATGTTGTGCGCTGATGTCGTGCACGCCGACCTGTCGGTCTACAACATCCTGCTCGATGCAGACGGCCCGGTGATTATCGACTTCCCGCAGTCTATCGGGGCTTCGAGCAACCCTCACGCCCGAGAGATCTTTCTGCGTGATGTCGCCAACGTCACCAGGCACTTCATCCTGGGGCGTCCCATCGAAAAGCTCCGCTTTGGCCACGAGATCTGGGATCTCTACGAGCGCGGCGAGCTCTTGCCGGGGGTGAAGTTGACCGGCGAGTTCGAATTGCCCGAGCATGAAGTCGACGTGGACCTGCTCATCGACGAGCTCTACCAGATCGAGGAGGACGCGGCGCTGGATGAAGAGGAGTATGGTGAGGGGAGCTTCGATGACTTCTTGCACGGTTGATATGTGAGAGGCGCGCGTCGATCGAGGGCAGTCGTGTCCATAAGATCGCTGGTAGGACATCGCGGTTTGCCTCATGCAAGAGAGACCAGGGAAAGCCCCCGATGGCATCACGCTATCGGGGGCTTTTTTTAGACATCTCTTGATTTTCGAGGTTTTGCTGTTTCTCGAAAGGGGACTCTTGTAGACTCGCTCTCAATCCACCAACGCTCTTATTTGCAGAACCGAGGGACACTCATGTCACCAATCAATCACCGTATTCTCTTCTCTGTCTCCATGATCGCGCTCCTCGTCGGGTGCAGCGGCAATGATGGCGCGGATGGCGTCGATGGCACCGCAGGCGCCGATGGGCGCTCATCGCTCGTGCGCACCACGACGATCGAGCCTGGCGATGTGTGCCCCGCAGGAGGCACCCAGCTCGAGCATGGTCTCGATGATAACGCCAACGGTGTGTTGGACGATGATGAGGTCGATGGTCAGACGCCTGTCTGCGCGGGGCCTGCTGGTTCAGAGGGACCCGCGGGTCAGGATGGCACCATGGGTGAGAATGGCGAGGACGGCGCGACGAGCTTGTTGCTTGTCACCGAGGAGCCCGCTGGCAACACCTGCGCCGCTGGCGGCCAACGCGTCGACTCGGGCATCGATGATGATGGCGATGGCGCGTTGAGCGCCGAGGAGATCGACTCGACGGCGTTCGTATGCAACGGCGCGGATGGTGCTGTTGGTCAGGACGGGCAGGATGGCGCGACCTCTTTGGTGAACACGACCGAGGAGCTCGCTGGCCCGAACTGCGCCGATGGCGGCCAGAAGATCGAGGTCGGCATCGACGATGATGGCGACGGCGTGCTCTCGGCGATGGAGGTCGATCAGGTCTCCTATGTGTGTGATGGCGCCGATGGGCAGCAAGGACCCCAGGGCGATCCTGGCCAGGACGGGCAAGATGGCACGGATGGCACGAATGGCACGGATGGACTGACCTCGCTGATCGATATCGTCCCCGAGCCAGAGGGCGTGACCTGTCCTGGCGGCGGCCAGCGCATCAACACTGGCGTGGATGATAACGGCGACGGCGTGCTCGATGCTGGCGAGATCGATTCGACCGCGACTGTCTGCAACGGCCTTTCTTGCTCGTTCGACACCGTGACGCTCACCGCCGCTGATTCCGTCAGCGTTCGTCAAAGCGGCGGCACGATCCAGGACAACCGCTTCCGCGCTTACACCGGCTCGGATGGCACCGATATCATCGGTTGGGCTCGCTTCGATGTCCCCGCGGAGTTGAGCGGAAAAGTCAATCAAGTCTTCTCGATGACGCTGACGCTGACCCACGAGGCGCAGTTCGGTTCGCCGTACAGCAACCCCGTCATGGAGATCGTGCAGAGCGATCTTGATGGTTGGACGCGAGCCTCCGCCACCAACCAAAACCTGACCGTGGATCGCGTCGTCTCGGGGGGCTACACCAGCTTCCCGTCCGGGGCCACCGCCGCCGACTTCGCGATCGATGTGAACGCTCACGATTGGGCCTCGGAGTTTAACACCAGCAACATCACGATCGGAACGCGCGAGAACACGCCGAACTATCGCTACGTCTACTTCTTTGGCTCGAACGACCCCGCCACGGCTCCTGTGCTGACCGTCGAGTACGGCGCGTGCCAGTGATTTCTGATTATGGCTCCAGAGCCCCCTTTGGCGCGTCGCCAAAGGGGGCTTTTTTTGTATGCAACCCCTCGCGCTGCTTGCCTGGCCAACACCCTCTCGAAGAGCGCTCGCGTCGCTACGGAGTTGTGATGTGAGCGCTCTTCGTTCATGTTCGAAAGGTCACGTACGAGACCCCCACATCGACGAGGATGCTGTGCACACACGACTCACGCTGGCCTTTTTGGCGCTCATGGTCGCGTCAGGATGCGATACGACGGAGCCTTCAGATCCGAGCACGACCCCACCAGCCACTTTGACGGATATGAACGCCATGGATGACATGAGCGTCATGGTCGATATGACCGTCACGGCTGATATGAGCCCGGAACCCGAGCTCGACATGAGCGGTATGACGGATATGAACGCCATGGATGACATGAGCGTCATGGTCGATATGACCGTCACGGCTGATATGAGCCCGGAACCCGAGCTCGACATGAGCGGTATGACGGATATGACTGTCGCTGATGATGGGGGCTCACCCAACACCCAGAGCGGCTCGCCCACGGGTTATTTTCCGCCCGAAGCGGTCTGGTATCGCGATATCTCGGACGCGCCAAAGGACCCCGAATCGGACGCCGTCATCGCGGGCCTGGCCGCGCGAGGAGGTTGGGGCAACGGAGGACGCGCGCAGATCGACTTCTCGCTCGAGGTGTTGCGCGCGGACGAGGACACCCCCTTTCGCGCGTTCGAACCCACCAGTGCGTTTTATACGCCGGACTGCGACCTCCAGGAGATGCCTGTGCCCGAAGAGGGCGCGCTCGAAGGGGAGGAGGGTTATGCTTGCGAGAGGGACGGTGATTGCCACCTGATCGTGTTGCATGAACCCACGAACCAACTCTACGAGATGTGGCGCGCTGACATTCGCGGGGATGTCTTCCTTGGGGGTTGTCTGGCGGTCTGGGATCTGGATCGGGTCTATCCACCAACGGGTCGCGGCGAGCAGTGCACGAGCGCGGACGCGGCCGGTTACCCGATCGCGCCGCTGTTGTTTACCGCGGATGAGGTCGCCGCTGGCGAGATTCGACATGCGCTGCGCTTTATCCTGCCCAACGATCGCATCCGCGCTGGCGAGTATGTGCACCCCGCCACGCATGGGACAAGGGCTGCCAGCGGCGGACCTGACACGCCCCCTTATGGAGCGAGGTTACGCCTGCGCGCGGATTACCCGCTCGAAGATCTCCCGAACGAGGGCGCGCGCGTTGTCGCGCGGGCGCTGCAGAAGTATGGGATGTTGCTCTCTGACGGCGGCCAGATCCTGTGGACAGCGCAGAGCGATCGCTTCACACAGAACAAATGGGAGGGACTGCTCGGGCCGCACGATCTGAGGGCGTTGGAGGTCACTGACTTCGAGATGGTCGATGCCGGCGAGCGCATCGAACTCACGCTCGACTGCGTGCGCGATCCTTGAGGCAGTGCACTCCCGCAGCGTTCTTGCGTTTGCCATCTCCTCAGTCCTTACCTCGGTCAGCACGCTGCGCTTCCTGTTGTCACGTTGCCGATCGTTTGTTCTTTCATGGGGTGTGATTGTATTATACGGTTTTGCGTGGGAACAAATCATCCACACATCTTTCCTTTGTCGAAGCGAAGGCGCGGCAGATGCCAACTTATGAGCAGATGAAGAGAAGAGATGGGGCGGCGTTTGTTCAGAGCAAAGATGACTTTATTTCAGGAGTTTTGTGATGAAGCCGACCGAAAGGTTCCAGAAGTTCTCGGGGAAATTTATCCGAATACCGGAGGCGCATTGCACCGTCTATGTGCCGGCTGATGGCGAGTATGACGAGGACGACATCATGTTCATCGTCGAGAGCTATCATCCGATGGAGTTCCTCGAAGAAGGCCATGAACTCGTCGGACTTCGCTTTCACGGAAAGGACCGGAGCGAGCGTGCGATCGGCTTTGTCGCGGTCAGCGACGAAGAAGACCTCGCCTGGGTTTACGAGGATGGCAATGACGAGCCCCTCGATACAGCAGCCTCCGAGCTGACCCTGGAGCTCGAGGAGTAAGTCACGATGGCTGCCGAATCCCTATCGGCAACTCCGTCTGTTGGATGAGCGCGGGTGGTTATCCGCGGCTTCTTTCGCGCACGTGCGCGAGACGAGCCGCGAAGATGGGCGTAGCTAACACAAACAAGGGGGCGCCGGGCGAGTTTGTCATCGCTTCGTGGTCAAAGATGTTGTCGATGTGCGCATGTCACGCAACAATGGTCGCAAAGCTCTCACTTCACCCATCGTTCGAGAACCATCATGACGCGTCTTTTGCCCATTGTCTTCGCTGCCACATGTCTCGTGGCGTGCTCCGCAAATAACGAGGATCACTCGCCAGACATGATGAACCTGGGTGGTGAGGATATGGCCGAGAGCCTCGACGCCGCGCCCGAGGTCGACGCGTCTTCATCCGATGATATGACTGCGCCGCGCGATATGAGCGACGTGCTCGACATGCAGGACGCACCTGATCTCGGCGATCCCGAGGATATGCGTGATATGAGCGTCGCGCGCTCGCCGTGGCCTCTGGACGAGTCAGGATCGCACGTGCTCGCGTATCGATTCGATGACCTCGAGCGCGAGGTCAGGCTCGCAGTCCCCGAGCAATCACCGACGGGCGCGTTGATCCTGCTTCATGGCTCGGGTCAGACCGCCGAGAGCTTTCAGGGAAAACGCCGCGCGCTGATCGCGCTCGCCATCGAGCAAGGATGGCTCGTGATCATCCCGCTGGCCGATGCGCCAGATGGCAAGACGCGCTGGAACTTTGATCGAAGCCCGGACGGACCACGGGACGAGTTGTTTATCCTGAGCTTGCTCGATCATATCGAGCAACAGGGCGTCCCCGGTCCGCGTTTTCTGGCGAGCTTCTCCAATGGAGGAAGGCTCACGCACACCTTGCTCGGGCAGCATCCCGATCGCTTCGACGCGGGCGGCATCGTCGCGAGCAACCTCGGGACCTACGATGTGCTCGGGACCGAAGAGGATCGCATCGTGATGGGAACCACTGGTCCCGCCAACGTGTGGATGGCCAATGGCAGCATGGACCCCTCTATCCCATTCGAGGGCGGCGAGACGGAGTCTGGGAGAGCGTCCTCGGTTCGGGAGGCGATCGAGCGCTGGACCGCTGCCAGCGGGTGCTCGGGCGATGGGATGCGTCGTAACTTCGCGGGTGGTTACGAGCTCGTTTGGCGTGATTGCACAGCGGGCTACGAGGTGGTCCAGGTGGCCTATCAGTCCAGCGATCACGCGTGGCCAGAGGAGGGCGATGTCCCCGAGTGGAACACCAACACCGAGCTCATGAGCTTCTTCCTACGCCATCTTTGAGCGCGCTCACTGCCCGAGGTCCTCGCAAGAGGAGCCAGGGAGGTTGCCTTCGAAGCGAAACCCAGCGTCGAAGTCGTCGACCTCGGCCAGGAACTTCTCCGCCTCGCAGTCGGGGAACTTCTTGTTCTTCTCGATGACCATCCCTTTGACGATGTCTCTCAGGTTTGGCGCGCTGCCAAGATCCTGGAGCTCGTCGTTGAATGATGCCGAGAGGCTCCCGAGCACTTGAAGCGAGGGCAGCGTGCCAAACGTTTGCATCGCGTTGTTCGATTGCACATGAATGAAGAGCGACTCCTCGAGTGATTCGAGCCCTTCGAGGTTCTTCAACTTCGGGTTGCTCATGATCGTGAGCCCTTCGCCTTCATCGACCTTTCCGACGCGCTCGAGGTTCTCGAGACCTTTCAGGGATTCGAGGTTGTCGTTGCCTGTGATCGTGGCCCGGAAAGTGATGGCTTTAACATTCTCCAACCCTTCGAGAGAGCGCAGGTTTTTGTTGTTCTCCACGTTGATGCTCCCGATCTCTTCCACGTCAGCGAGGAAGGCGAGGCTCTCCAGGTCTGGCGATGAGTGGATTTGGAGAGCGGCGATCTTCTTGACGCCCCGAAGGTGCTCGAAGTCCTGCTTTCCCTTGAACCCGAAGAGGTAGAGCTTGTCCATTTCCGCTGGAAGAGGTCCATACTCTTCGATGTGATTCAAGATCCCCTGCGCGCTCTTGCGACACAGGTTTGTCTCGTCTTCGAAGTCGCAATTTGCTTCATCTCGTGTGGCCGGGTCTTCGGTCTGTTGGTTGGTGTCCTGTCCGCCGCATGACAGGAGCAGGCCGAAGAAGAGTAATAGAGCGAGCCTGGTTTTCATCGGTTGTTGCCATCGCTATCGGATCATCATTCGCATGATGCGAGTGTTTATCTTCAAGATGTTGATGTCAAGGTGTAGGTCTTTGATTGATTGTTTTGGTGCGATGGCTGGGGATGTCGTCACAAAACAAAAAGCCCCTGGATGCGAATATCCAGAGGCTCGTGGGATGAACTGAATGTGTCGACGTCTCAGTCGTGGAAGCTCACGGAGCCATCCTCGAGCGAGTAGAACGCGGAGACGATGGTGAGGTTATCGTCTGCGACCGCTTTCGAGATGATGCGCGAGCGCTCGACGAGGTCTTTGGCGGCGAGCCTGGCGTTCAGGTGCACGACGTCGTCGACATTGTCGGAGTCGCACTGGTGGACCGCGGGTTGGATCTGGGCGAGCAGGTGATTGAGGTTGTAGCCGTTGTCGCCGCCAGCGAGCGCTGCGGTGACTGCGCCGCAGCTCTGGTGACCGAGCACCACGATCACGGGGCTGCCGATGTTGGCCACGGCATACTCGATGCTCGCGATGGTGTCCGTGTTGGCGATGTTGCCTGCCACGCGCAGGACAAACAATTCACCCAGGCCAGTGTCGAACGCGAGCTCGGGGGCGACGCGAGAATCGGCGCAGCTCAGGATGATAGCCCAGGGTTTTTGGCCTCCGGTGAGATCGGCGCGGCGTGCTTGATCACGCAGTTTTCCTTCCGTTGCGTCTGTGACGAAGCGCTTGTTCCCTGCCTTGAGGCGTTCGATGATGGCTTCTGGCGAATCGAAACTCATGGTGCTCCTCTCATGGTGTTAAATGGGGCCCCATCTTCTAGCAGCACTCGGGCCAAATTCACAAGCAGGAGATGAGAACCTCATTTTTGTGCTCGAATACAGGCGTCTTGCTTGCCTGATTCTGGCACGCCCTGGAGAGGTTTACTTGTTCACGAATTTGCCGCGCCCCCAGTACGCCCTGTGACTGTCGATGCCGATCGTGATGTTTCCGCGCTTGATCTCACCGCGTTCATTACGCGCGAAGACGAACTTCTTTCGCGCCGCGGGCACGGCGAAGATGTAGTCGATGCTCTGCCCTCCGACGACGCGAGCGCGAGGATGCAGCGAGGTCGGGTCCCAGGATGGGTTGCAGCGGTTCGCGCTGCGAGGGCGGTTGAGGTCGCCCGTGACGATCACGTTGCGGCCTCGATCATGCTCTCTTGCCACCTGTCGTTTTAGCTCTCTCCACGCCTGCTTCCAGTAATCTCGGCGCTTGTCGGTGTGGCTCTTACAGGACCACGCGCCAGCGATCAGGTGCGTGTTGATCAGCGAGACGTTGCGCTTTGGCGAGTAGGTGACGGTCACGAAGCGCGCCGGGCTCACGCCTGCCCAACCTGGTGATGCGAAGGTCGCGCGCTCCCTGATCTCTCCCACGCCCTTGAGCGTGTTCGGGGTGTGCACGTTGCGCGGGCGCTTGGTGTACCAACCCTTGCTCTTTTGGAACCTGGCCCTTAGCTCCTGGATCTCACAGAGCTCTCCGCAAGGATCGGCCTCGTTGATCTCCTGCCACCCGATGAGCTTTGGTCCCTTCTTGCTGCCGAGCACGCGCTCGAGCCTGCCAAAGACCTCTCGCAGCTTGCCTCGATCGCGGTAATTGCGCCCGATGTTGGCCGTGGCATACGTCATCACGACCTTTGTCGAGGCAGACGGGTTTGCCTTTCCTCCGCGCTCTGCGGCGATGGGGAAGCCCGTCTCGGGGTCGATGACAACCTCCGCTTCGGCGGTCGCGTCGCCCGAGATATCCGTGATGTCTCCAGCGTCTTCACCCACAGGATCGAGGATGTACTCGCCGGCCGCTTCATCGAAGAAGTAATCTCCCTCGTCGGCGTCCTCGTCCACGATCTCTTCTTCAAAGCTCATTTCCTCGATCATCGCTTCGTCGAGCGGTTCTTCTTCGCCGCCCGAGACATCCATGGCGCCGCCGCAACCGCTCGCGAGGATAAAGAGCGCGATAAGGAGCGAGAGGGGAGCTGTCTTGGAGGCGTGTGACATGATTCATGACCTTGTGAGCGTGGAGACGAGCATCGAAACATCCTGACCGGGGCGGCGTCTCATAGTTGTGGTGCGCGCCCCTCGTCGCTCTTGATTTAGCGAGAACCGTGCCAGGACTTTGTCGATGCCTCCGTTAAAGGTCGAGTGGTCGAACCAGTGTGTCGCGCTCGCTCCCATACCATCACGGCAAGGCGGGCATCGGAATTTCTTTCGATGCCCGCCTTGCCGCATTCCACAAGGACCAACCGAGGCATCTTCTCCTCTCTCGGTGTGTGGTTTCCATGTCTCGCTGTTGAGTTTATGGCTCACTTCGTGGTCAAGAACCACTGCTCCTTGAACCACGCTGGCGCGTTGCTCAGGCCGCTGGGGATCGCGCCCACGGCGTGCTCCTCGATCTCTTCGAGACGGTCGCCTGAGATCTCGAGCAGCGCTGCGATCTCGCGGATCGTAGCGCGCTCTGCGTCGCTGACCTCGCCGTCGATGTGCGAGAGGACGATCGTGTCGCGCACGATCGCCTCTCGTGTGGCCGTGTTAAGCTCGTGCTCCTGGATCACGCGCTCCAGGCCAGGCGCTGCCCACAGCTCATCGAGATCCACGCCGAGCAACCTCGCCTGTGTTTCGATGTAGGCGCGCTCGCGCTCGTGAATCAATTGATCTGCGCGCGCGATGGCCACCAGCGCCGAGAGATACGCCGGCGCCAAAAGCCTGGGCGCGGACGCCCTCTCATCATCTGCGACGCTCCCCGAGGTCGCGAACGGTGAGAACCCTTCAGGTACATCACCCGGCTCCGCGATCAGCACCGAGACCATCGTCTCGCCGCCAAAGTCGAGGCTGTAATACCCCTGCTCGTGCGCTTTCACATCGACCACGTCATGCCCCACGGAGTCGGGGATCGGCATGTCGGAGGCTGGGACAAAGCCGCTCTGTGCCAGGCGATCCACCCAGCTCGTCGTGCGCTCGTGCCGCTCGGTGCGGCGATCCTCGATCGGGTTGCCGAGGATGTCGTTGATCTCCCTGCCAAAGAACTGGATCTTTAGCGCGTCGCCATCCTCCTGCGAGATGTCGAGTCGATCGATGACCTTGAAGACCGTGCTGAAGTGAGAGAAGCAGTTGCGGAAACGCTCGATATAATCACGCTCGAGGTGGTTCGAGTTCGGCTCACACAGAATCAATGCGCTCGGGTCGAGCGTGCGAAGCCGCGCCAGGACCTGCGTGCGCACATCCTCGCTGTCGATATCGCGGATGTGGTGGAGCGCGAAGGAGGCGTTGATGATGGGGCGATCGAGGCGCTCGGCGAGCTGTGTCCACTCGTGCTCTTGCATGTTCTCGGCGACATTGCAGATCGGCTCGAATGTGCAGGAGATCCCCAGGCGCTCGGCAGCCTCGAGGACGTTCTTCTCCGCGAGATCGAGCGACCAGTCCGCGGGTTCGATCCCTACCACGTGGACCTTCTCCGGAGCCACGCCGCGCGCGTGCATCTGCTCGAGCAAGGTTACGATCTGACGACCCGTGCCGATGCCCACATCCATCAGGTGAAGTTCCTGGCGACCCTCGGCGTAGCGAAGCATCGCGTCGTTGGCCAGGATGGTCGTCAGCGACACGATCGGCACGCGGTTGGCCAACAGGTTAAAGAGGTAGATCTGGGGAACCTCGTAATCATTGAGGTAGAGGTTTGCCTTCTTGATCGAGTCCTTCGAGAGCCGGTTGGCGATGGCGCCGCCAAAGACGTAGTAGCGCACCGCGCTCGGGTCGGCCTCGGTGTCGACCGCAGCGAGTAACTCGTCGAGGTCGCGCTGCGCGCCCTCGAGGTTGCCTACCGCGATATGATTGACGACGTCGTAGAGCGCATCCGTGTAGGAAGGCATCATGGAAACCTCACTCTTGTGGGGGCTCCACCATCAGCTCGAAGAGATGATCTGGGTGCCCCGGTGACAGATTGTTAAAAAGCACTCATGCTTTACCAAAATCACACCTTCTGCTCCACCGTTGTTTCTCGTCGAGGTGATTCTTTCACCGGTTGGAAGTCATCGAAAAGCCAACATGTTTCGCGGTCGTCTCTCTCCGCAACTTCGCCAGGATCACTGTGCGTGCGCGATCGGGACGCGTCGAAGGCGGAGCGTGATCCTGGCGCTTGACCCTTCGGGGCTGATGCGCACCTTCGAACAGACTCGAAAACACCACGACAAAGAGGAAATGCGATGGCAGAGCAGATCGAAACACTTCATCTGGACAAGGTCATGGAAGAGCACCGTGGGTGAGTTCGAGGTCTGAGGATGTCGAAGGAGAGGTTGGTGTTTTGCGTCCTGGTGCTTCGATTTTGGCAGTGAGTTTTGCAAGCGCCCCCCTACTCGACCTGCGGTCTCGGCCGGGCCCCCGCGACAACCTGCGGAGGGAGCTTCAGTTCGAGCAGTGAGCTTTGCAAGCGCCCCCCTTCTCACGCTTCGCGTTCGGTCGGGCCCCCACGGCTCACTTGTTTCAAGAGTCATCCAGCCGGCAGGCCGACTGGATGACTGGCAGCCCCCGCGAGCGGGGGCTTATTCTCACGCTCCGAGACGAGGCTTGTGTTTTGCGTCGGGCACTTCGAGATTAGCAGTGAGTTTCACAAGGACACCCACGCGAACCAATGAGCCAAATCGATAGCTAAAGAATAGACCCCTACGAATGTGGGGGTCGCGGCGTCGAGCCGCGGGGGCCCGGCCGAGACCGCAGGTCGAGTAGGGGGGCGCTTGCAAAACTCACTGCTAGATTCGGAGCGCGAGTTTCCCCCTTGATGACCCTTGGCGCCGAGCAAAAAAAGCCGCCGGGCTATTTTGCTGTGGGTTGAAGTCAACTCCTCCTACAGCAAAATAGCCCGGCGGCTTTTTTTGCGGGCCACCGTCGGTGGTTCACGCGAGGACCACCGTCGAGTTCGACTTCAGGGGAGCTCGATCCTGTAAAACCCCTCCGCGGTCATCTCCTCGCCGCCGTTCATATAGAACAGCTCGACGAGGTTTTCTGCGCCCTCGGCATCCTTGACGATGGCGTTGGGCATCTCGTAGTCGGGGACCGAGGTGTCGTAGACGAGGTAGGCGCCACGCTTGGTGGTGAAGCTCGCGCAGGCGAGCTTCTCTTTGTGTGGTCGGCACATGTGCGTGTAGCCGAGGACGTCGTGCGCCATGCCTGATTGCGTCGCATCCACGAATGTGACGATGTGCTCGATGGCGATGTATCCTGGCGGGACCGCCTTGTCCCGAAGGATCGCGCGCCCGGTGTATTGCTCGGGCTTCGAGAGCTCGGTGTCCACGGGGAAGTCGGCATCACCCGAGACGCGGAAGAGCTCGCCAGCCTTCCCGGCGAGCAGCACGTGGTGGGCTTTGCCATCGACCTCGATCACGCCGCCCTCGGTCACCCAGTCGCCTTGCTTCGTGGCGCTCTCGGTGTCTGCGTGAAGCACCTTGCCTTTTTTGGCCTTTGCGAAGGCGTCGAGGGAAGCAAACGGACCCTCGACCATCCTCGCCGAGATCTTCTTCGTGCCCTCTGGATCCTTTGTCGCGGGCGCCTCGGGCTCCTTGTCCTTGGCGGGTGTCGTCGAGGCCGTCGTGTTCTTTGCCTCGCTCGTTTGCGCCGCGAGCGAGGTCTGCGTGGCGTCCTCGGCCTCCTCCTTTTTGTTGGAGCAGGCCACGAGCGAGAGTGAGAGCGCGAGGATCGCGATAACGCGGGGAGTGTTCGGTGTCATCTGGCATTCCTGAATGCGTGGGGGGACAGAAAATGTCGTACTCCTTATCCACAAAGTGCGCGCTGTTGTCATCCCAGCAATCTCCTATAACACGCCAGCCTTCGCGTCATCGGGGGCTTTCCGGTGCGCGAAGCGTGATTATCCTCACTCGCACGTTTTAAACGCCTTTTCTGGGCGTGAGCGTGCCCCTCCCTTCTCTTTGGATGATCAAAAACGCATGGACCAAGCTCAAACGCGCGCCCCTTTCGGGACGCTGCTCGGGGTCGCGCCAGGTGGCGTCCCCGTGTACTCGAGCAACTATGATGTGGGCGCCGAAGAGCTGGATCGCAGCGACTTTGTCAGCCTCGTCGACGACATCTACATGGGCTACAAGTGGCAGTGCGTCGAGCTCGCGCGTCGTTGGCTCTACACGTGCCATGGCCTGATCTTCGAAGAGGTCGGCATGGCCTACGAGATCTTCGGGCTGACCAGCCTTCGCGACCCCGAGAGCGGTAAGAGCTATCCTCTCGAGTCATTCCGCAACGGCTCGAAGCGACCTCCCGAGGTCGGCTGCATGATCATCTGGGATGAGGGCGGCGAGTTCGAGCACACCGGTCATGTGGCCATCGTCACGGCGGTCTACGAGGATCGCGTCGCCATCATCGAGCAGAACAATCGCGATGAGGTCTGGCCCGATGGACAGACCTTCTCGCGCGAGATCAGCATGCGTCGAGCATACGATGGCGGCGCGTGGCTGCGCTCTCCGATGAAGGAGGGCACCATCCTCGGGTGGGTGATCCAGACCGAAGACGCCACCCACGCGCAACCTGATATGTCCGCCAGCGCGCTCGAGATGTCGCTCTCTGTGCAGGTCGTCCCGCCACAGGATCGCGCCGACGGCTCGTGGCTCAACGAGGCCAACGCGGATGAGGCGATGTTCGCCCAGGTCATGCACGGGCACACGCTCGTGAGCGAACCTTCGACGCACTATCACTGGGTGGCCATGTCCGAGTCGCTCGAGCGTGTCCTCAAGTGCGCCACGCATGATCTGCACACCATGTTCTTGCACGCCACCGACTGGGTCCTTCAAAACCCCGAAGAGCGCATGCCGCCTTTCGATCTCCCGCGTGCCCTGTGGTCTCGCCTCGAGAGATCCTGGGAGGATCGCAAGAATCATATGATCACGGGGCGGTTCGATTTTTGCGCCACGCCCGATGGCGTCAAGGTCTTCGAGTACAACTGTGACTCCGCCTCCTGTTACATGGAGTGTGGCAAGGTGCAGGGGCGTTGGGCCGAGCAATATCGCGTGGAGGAGTGGGGCGATGACCCCGGCGAGGAGCTCTTCGAGCAGCTCGTGAGCGCCTGGAGGGCGAGCGAGGTCGGCGGCGCCGTGCATATCATGTATGACGATCACCCCGAGGAAGCCTACCACGCGCTCTACATGCGCGAGGCGCTCGAGGCCGCGGGCATCGAGGTGCGCACGATCCTTGGCGTCGACGAGCTCTGCTTTGGCGATGAAGGGCAGATCCTGGATGCCCTTGGCGAGCGCGTGCGGTGGGTGTGGAAGACCTGGGCGTGGGAGACCGCGCTGGATCAAATCCGCGCCGAGTGCGAGGACGATGACGCCAACGTCCCCTTGCGCGACAGAGGAACGCCGAGGCTCGCCGACGTCCTGCTCAACCCGAGCGTGCGCGTCTTCGAGCCGCTCTGGACGCTGATTCCCAGCAACAAGGCGATCTTGCCCGTGCTCTGGCATCTCTTTCCAGGGCACCCCTTCTTGCTCGAGACCCAGTTCGAATTGACCGAGAGCCTTCGCGAATCGGGATACGTCGCCAAACCGATCGTCGGGCGCTGCGGCAGCAACATCGCGCTCTACTCGCCAGATCAGGGGTTGCTCTCGAGCACCTCCGGGAAGTTCTCTGGCAAGGACACCATCTATCAACAGCTCATGATGCTCCCCAGGCTCGAGGAGCACTACACGCAGCTTTGCACGTTTTGTGTCGGCGGGGCTTACGCTGGGACATGCACGCGCGTTGACAGAGATCCCGTCATCAAGTCCGAGAGTGATATCTGGCCGCTGCGCGTTCTCCCGGACAAGCTGCACGCGACGCTGTTCGATGACGAGGCGTGAGCGCCTCCTGGGGTCAATTGGGAGGCGCTCACATGGAGTGATGCATCACTCCCCTTCGGAGTGAATCGTGGCATCGAGCTCGTCCATGTGCTCGGCGTAGGTCTCCCACGTGGGGAAGTCCCCCTGAGCATTCGGTTCGAAGGTCCAGTGCGAGGTCTTGCTCTCTTGCAGAACCTCCGAGACCTCGATCATGGCGTTTCGGTGCGCGTCTCCCAACACGAACTGCATCATGGCATCCTGATCACGCCACAGGCTCATCGTGCGGCCTGTGCGACACGCATCGGAACCTCCGAGGTTCGCGGCGATGAACCCATCGCGCGTGAAGAGGTCTTCGGTGATGGCCATGTTATGCGCGCCAAAGGCGACCTGTTCCGCTTCGGAGGCGCGCGGCAACCCGGCCGTGCCCGCCATCACATAGCTCGCTGCCGGGTCGATGATTTTGCCATCCTCTCCAACCCCTGGCCCCATCCAGCCCGAGGGGGCGAAGTCGTGCTCGTCGCAGGTGTCGAGCTGGGAGATGACCTGTTCGGTGTCCTTGTTTTCTTCGGGCTCGTCTCCTCCAAAGCAAGCGGGTGACATGCTCAGCGTGAGGGCAAGCAGCAAAAGTATCGGGCGATGGGCGTGCGTGTTCATCATGGCTCCTTCGAGTCAATAAGGGTTGCAAAGTGCAGGTTCTCGAACGTTTGCCCCAGACGCCGTGACGTGTAGCGCTCGAGGCTCGCGTAGAGCCGAAGCCGGGTGACCTCCTGGTGAGAGCGAGGCAACGGCTCGGCGATCACGGCCCACAGCTCCCCATCTTCTGTGTCCACCCGCAGGTAGGTGTAACTCCCCGCGCGATGTGTGGACATGACGCGGCCCGAGACCTCGCCCTCCATCCAGGTCGCCGAGAGCAGTGGGTTTGCTCCCGAGGCGCTGTGAGGCGACGAGGTCCGCGCGCTCACGAGTCCGATGCTGGATATGGCGATGATGAATAGCGCGATCACAATCGCGCCCCAGATTCGTCCGCGTCGAGTCATGACATGAGCTCCTTTCGATAGGGCAGTAAGCCAGTCACGGACGAGTTTAGGTGGACCTCCAGCGCGCTTCTTGACCTCGCGCGCCAAATCATTGACTCGAGGCGCCATGCACAATGGAGCGCCCCGGATGTCACTAACCTCCTAAAACCGATTGTTTGTGAGAGGAGTGATATGATGCCGCGTGAATGGATCGAAGAGGCTTATGTGCTCAATGTGTCGACGAGAGCGCTCGTCGACGTGTGCCACGAGATGGGGTTGGATGTGACTTCGCGGTTGAGCGATGTCAGCGTCACGCGCGGCGCGCTCGACGCGCCGAGCGGGCGGTTGCGCGTCTCGAGCGCGCGATCACTCTGGTCCTGGGCGCACGCGAGCGCTGGCGCGCCCGATTTCTCACTCCGGGTCGCGCGCTCGGTCGCGTTCGGTTCATACCAACTCGTCGACTTCCTCGTCTCGAGCGCGCCGAAGCTCGAGCACGCGCTCCGTTCGCTCGCGCACGGGCTCCCCACGATCAACCCCGCGCTCGCGGCGAGCGTGTACGAGGAGAAGTCGCTGCTGCACTTCGAACTCCACGGGCTCTCGCACCTCTCCTACGCCGAGTTCGTGATGTCGGTGTGTTACGTGCACTCGAACCTCGCCTTCGGCAGGGACATCCCGCTAAAGCGCGTCGAGTTCGCGTTCCCTGAACCCGTCGATCTCGAGGCGCACGAGCGCCTCTTCGCGTGCCCTGTGCATTTCGAGGCGCCGTGCACGCGAATGAGCCTCGATGCCCAGATCAAGGGATCGCTCCATCGTAACTCCAACGCCGCGCTTCACGCGACGTTGCAAGAGCATATGCGAGAAACACTGGAGCGCATGCGCGCGCCGAGGACCATCACGGATATGCTCCGCGCGATGATGTTGGAGGAGATGGAGACTGGCCATCAGGTCTCGCTCGCCAGCGCCGCGAAGCGGCTCGGCGTGTCGACGAGGACCTTGCAGCGCCAACTGCGCAAGGAGAAGCGCTCCTTTTGCGCGGTCCAGGACTCGTCGCGTGAGACCTACGCCTACGAGCTCCTCGCGCAACCTGACCGCTCGCTCGCGGAGGTGAGCTATATGCTCGGATTCTCCGAGCAGAGCGCCTTCCACCGTGCTTTTCGCAGATGGACGGGGACCACTCCCAGCGCGTGGCGCGCGCGAGCGTATGCCTGAGGGCTTCCCGATGTTTTTGGTGGTGTGTCTGTGTAAGGCTCACACGGCGTGCGTCGATGGCGTTCCTTGATGGAGAGGTGCCTTCAGGGCGCCTCTCCATCAAGGAACATCTGCCTGAGCTCTTTTATCGGGCGCGCCATATGATCCTCGAAGCGGATATGAATCAAGGGCTCGATCGTGGCGCCGCGCTTTTGCGCGGCGCGCACCTTGTGCATGTACTCGCCGAGCTCGAGCGGCGCGTCGTCCGAGTCTTCTTTGCCAAACTTCGCTGAGAGGAAGGCAAACGGGAGGATCATCAACGGCGCGCGGATGCCGAGGTTTCCTCGAACAAACGCCTGCAACTGCATCTCGCCCATCACATCTGTCCCATAACCCGTGAGCAGGTGATAGATGTCATGCGTCTCGCGATAGCGCTTGGAGACGTAGTCCACGTCGTTGCGCAGCGGCTGATCGGTGCTAAACGGCTCGATCTGGTGGTCCTCGTAATACTGCGCGAGCTCCCGCCCGAGCGTCCCTTCCGGGAGCGCCCACCAGGCGTCGAGGTCGACGTCCTCGGCTTGCATCGAGGGGCGCTCCTCGAGGAGCGTCTTGCCGTCCGGGTGCTGACGCATCTCCTCGACGAGGCGCGCGTAAACCTCCTGCTCGAAGCAGTCGTTGATGAGCGCGCCCGCGATCGGGTTTCCAGGGTCTTCCTTGGCTGCCTTCAGGGCCTTGTAGCCGATCTTGATGCGGGTCAGGAGGGAAGGGTTTTCAGGCAGAGTGGGGAGTGGTGCGCTCGTCACGTCGATCCTCGTGTTTTCTGCGATATGCGGGGTGGGGTAGCCCCGGCTGACTTTGCAAAAGATACACGAGGAATCACGTGTTTTTCAACGACCACACTTCTTGGTGTCTTTTGTCTTGTTCTTGAGCGGGAAGCGCGTGCCATCCAGGCTCGCGCGCGCTCCACACCAGAACTCGCGGCAGCCGCCCGAAGCGTCCTTGATATCCACGTAGTCCTTGCCAAACGTCAGCTCGAGCGTGCAGTCGGCGTCATCGGTCGCCGCGCTCCCCTTGTAAACCCAGGTGTTGTTTCCTTTCGAGGACGCCTCACCACGCAAGGAGCAGGAGTGATCCAGGTCGAAGTTGAGCTCGATCCCGAACTCGATGCTCCCGTCCTCGAAGGCCCAGATCGAGAGGCAGTCAGTCACCTTGTCCGTCTCCTCCGTGTCCACATCCACCACGACCTCGTGCGTGTCGAGGAACTCGCCCTCGGGAGGTGCCGCTGGGACCTCCACGGCGCCTCCTGCGGGCTCCGTATCGACTGACGCCGTGGCGCGCCAGACCTTCTCGGCGTGCGCCTGGAATCCTGTCGGTGCCTTGCCAAAGTCTGGCTTGAAGTCGCCTCCCTTGGTGTCTCCGTACTTGTTGCCCGCCGCGTCCACCGCGACGTTGTCGCCAAAGACCTCCTTGGTCCCGCGCAGCGCGTACTTCTCGCCATCCTCGATCATGAGCACCTTGTGCCCCAATGGCACTTTGCCGCTGATTTCACACCCTGCGGTGTAGGCAAACGTCGCCTCGCCGACGCCATCCTTATCGAGGTCGCTGACCTTCCACTCACTCGCGGCGACCTCGATAAGCGCGGTCCCATCACACCCGGTGACCAGCTCCTTGAAGTCGCGCACGGTCTCCCACTTGCCCTCCTTGCTCGCGCGGCGTGCGTGGCGGATCTGGAGCTCCTGGATGCTCTTGCCCCCCTCGGTGCGGACCTGTTGCGCGAACACCAACGCGTTCTCGCCCTTGCTGTCCTGCCAGCCGAGCGCGTGCGTCACCGGAAACTTCATCTCGACGCCCGATGGCGCCTTGTCGTTGTAGGGAAGCTGCGCGACGTCGGCGTTATTGTTCGCGGGCGCCGTCTCTTTCGTGTCAGCGGTTGGCGCGCTTGTTTCGTCGCTGTCTGTCTTGGCGGAGGTCTCTGTTGGCTCCTTTGACGGGGTCGCGGTCGCGGATGCGCTGGTGTCATTCTTTGGCGCGTCTTGCTTCTTCGAGTCACAAGCAGCGGCGCAAAAGAGAACGAGCGTCATGAACAGGATCTGTGTGCGGTGTGACATGGGCATGCCTCGAAACTCGTTGTTGAACTTGGGGTTGAGAGCTTAAGAGCTTTCGATACACGAAGTGATCTGTGGGGGGAAGCGAGAACAGCGCGTTCAGGCAGAGACCGCGAGCCCTCGGTGGATCAACCCGACGAGCTGCGCCTGGGAGCTGACCTGACACTTGCGCATCGCGGACTTGAGCTGCACGCGGATCGTGTGCGTGCTCCGCGAGAGGATCGCGGCGATGTTCTCGACCGAGTACCCCGAGACGATATGGCGCGCCACGCGCGCCTCCGCTTCGGTCAGGCCATAGATCGTCTGGATGTGTGCGTCGATCTCGATATCGAGGTTGTCAGGATCGGCGATAAACAACAGCGAGCTCGAGCTTCCTTTATGACCGAAGGGATTCCCCATCGTCTGCAAGGGGACAAGGCGCACCTCGTAACCATCGAGGTGACTCGTGGCCTCCGTTTCGGGCGCGCTGTTCGTCGCGGCGCGTTGTTCGAGGTG
>Ga0208061_100199_pt1 | contig 20406 bp, 16 predicted proteins | sample DeeseametaMP0555_FD_184209 | JGI IMG/M metagenome (GOLD analysis project Ga0208061, IMG submission 184209) | Marine microbial communities from the Deep Atlantic Ocean - MP0555 (SPAdes) | ecosystem: Environmental > Aquatic > Marine > Oceanic | place: South Atlantic Ocean | collected 2011-01-23 | reverse complement strand
GCGTCCTGGTCGAGGGAGAGTCCGGCACAGGGAAGGAGCTCGTCGCCGAGGCGATCCACAACAACAGCTCCCGCAAGAGCGGCCCGTTTATCGTCGTCGATTGCTCGGCGATCGCGCGCGACCTGATCGAGAGCGAGCTCTTCGGGCACGTCAAGGGCGCCTTCACCGGCGCGACCGGCAACCGCAAGGGCGCCTTCGAGGCCGCTCGCGGTGGCACGCTGTTTTTGGACGAGCTCGGCGAGCTCCCGATCGACCTCCAGCCAAAGCTGTTGCGCGCGCTGGAGAACCAGGAGATCAAACCGGTCGGCAGCAATGACACCATCAAGACGGATGTGCGCATCGTCGCCGCGACCAACCGCAACCTGATCCACGAAGTGCGCGAGGGGAACTTTAGAGAGGACCTCTATTACCGCTTCGCCGTGATCAAGGTCGCGCTCCCGCCGCTTCGCGATCGACAGGAGGACATCTCGCTGCTCGTGGATCACTTCCTCAAGCAAGCCAACGAGATGGCAGGCCGAGGGGACGTGGATATCTCCTACAAGACGATGGAGAAGCTCAAGCGTCACAGTTGGCCAGGGAACGTGCGCGAGCTCAAGAACTTCATCGAGCGCGCCGTGCTGCTCGCGCAAGGGGACACGATCGAGACCAAGTTCCTGAACACCGGCGATCTGCGCCGCAGCGAAGAGAACGCGCAGAAAGCTGGCGAGGCCGCCGCGCCCATGGCCCAGTCCGCCATCGAGGAGAACCTCCCCTTCAAGGAGGCCAAGAACCGCCTGATCGAGGAGTTCGAGAAGTCATACTGGTCCACGCTCCTCGAGCGCACCGATGGCAACGTCTCCAAGGCCGCGCGCATCGCTGGCGTTCACCGCAAGAGCGTCGAGTACATCCTCAAAAAGCTCGACCTCACGCGCGAAGACCTCGGCGTGTAAGCCACTGATACAACACCCGAACCTCTGCGGCGAGGAGGATGCCCAGAGCATCCCCCTCGCCGCAAATATACCGCACTTCATACGTTGATTTTTCCGCCGGAACGCTCATGCCTCAGGCTTTGATTTGTATGCCGACTTACAACGAGTCGGAGAACCTCCCCAAAATCATCCCCGCCATCTTCGAGGAAGTGCCCGATGTGCATATCCTCGTCATCGATGATGGCTCTCCCGATGGCACCGGCGCGATGGCCGACGAGATGGCGGCAGCGGACGAGCGCGTGCACGTGCTCCATCGCCAGACCAAGGAGGGGCTCGGGCCTGCCTATGTGGCGGGTTTTCGCTGGGCGCTCGCGCAGGATCGCTACGAGGTCATCCTCGAGATGGACGCGGACTTTAGCCACCAGCCCAAGTATTTGCCCGAGATCATTCGACAGGCCGAATACTACGACGTGGTGATCGGCTCGCGTTACATCGCGGGCGGCGGGACGTCCGATTGGGGGCTGATGCGCAGGTTGATCTCGCGTGGGGGTGGCCTCTACTCGCGCACGATCCTTGGCATCGACATCCAGGATCTGACCGCGGGGTTTATCGCGTGGCGCAGAGAGGTGCTCGAGACGCTCGACCTCTCGGGCGTCGAGGCGTCAGGTTACGTCTTTCAAATCGAGATGAAGTATCGCGCGTTCAAGGCGGGCTTCAGGATGCTCGAGGTCCCGATCGTGTTCCCAGATCGGATCGCCGGGGACTCGAAGATGACGCCTGATATCGCGCTCGAGGCGCTCTGGCGCGTCTGGAAGATCAAGGGACGTCTGGGTTAAACCGCGTCAATTGCACTGGCACGTATCTGTGTTGCAGCGATCCCCCAACCCCCAGAAGCTGCAATCGTTGTTCGCGCTGCAGTGGTTCGAAACACACGCATTGGTATTCAGGCAACACTTACCAGAGGCGCATGTCGTGCCGCAATCTGGCCGGATAAACTCACCACAGATTTCGACCTCGGGGGAGAGGCCGCACCCTCCAAGTTGGCGGTGCGTTCGACAAGCCACGTCGATTTCAGACGCCTTGTTACAGCACTCGTTTGTATCGTTGTTACAAACATAGTCCTGACCACCGAGGCAGACGCCTTCTGCGTTCTGGCAAGGGTTCTCGATCATCTGACCGCAGATGGCCGCGCTCTCGATGTTGCATGGGTCTCCGGTTCGGCCATCGCCGCATACCGCGGCGATCTCTGCCGCCATATCACAGGGCATATCGCCAAGATCTGGCGGGCTCATATCGAGCATGTCCGCGGTCATGTCCCAGGGCATATCCACCGAAGCATCTGACATATCGAAGCCACTGTCGTGCATATCGCCCAGATCCAGGCGCATATCGACAGGGGCGTTTTGATCCTCGGGGAGTGATTGATCCATCTCAGGAGACAGGTCCGCTTCGGGAGACTGATCTTCACGGACAGGCCCCATATCCGCGATCGTCATATCACTGATGACCCCGGACATATCCCCCTCGCCACCGTCGCTGTTCTGCGAAGAACCACTCGGTCCTCGCACGCAACCGACGAGCAGCAAAAAAACAAGAAGCGCCAACGACCAGACGCGAGTCTGCACAAACATCATTCACCCCGAGACAGACAAGGAGCGCTGTTCTGAAGCGACTTCAGACAGCAAAATTACAGTAGCGTCATAACAAACAGAGCACAAACATCCGCGCACCTGGCGACCTAACCTGGTCTGGCTACGTCGCCAAAGCGAACCCGCGCGGTGTTGGCATCTTTTATGATGAGAAGACCCTTCGTTTTACAAAGCACGTCGCAGTTCATAAAAGCTGCCAACACCGCGCGGACGCCAACCTCACGCGAAGCACCAAAACAGGGTGTGGTTGCATCGAAATACTTGTAGAACACAACGATTCGTCTTCGCGGCGTGCGGCGAGGAGCGACCCCGATGAGGTCTCCCTCGCCGCACACCGCGAGAGGATATACGCATGAAAATCGCGCGGAGGATTTGACAAAGAGTTGTCACGCGCAACATTGAAGAGAAAGAACATGTCCGTAAGGTTGCTCCCGATGGAGAGAGGACGTTTCGCGAGGCCGTGAAGATGCGCAAAGAATGGTTATCAGGTTTGGTGGTGTTGATGATGTGGTCTGGCTGCACGCCGATCACAGGAGAGATCGACGCGTCGAGTTACGATAACAGCTGCCTGCTCAACGGCGACTGCGTCACGATCCGAGAGGGGGACGCGTGTGACGAGTGCGGCTGTGATAACGCCGCGATCAATCGACGCGACCGCAGCCTCTACGAGCGCGACTACGAGCGCGCCTCGAACACCTGCGCCTCGAGCGTCGGGGGAGTGCAATGCGGAGCATGTCAGGCGGGGCGCACGGTCTGTGTCGACAACACGTGCGAGTTCCTCCCGCAAACGTTCTTTTACACAGACAGCCGCGAGCGCAGCTGCGAGACCGTCGAGGATTGCGCGCTCGTTCCTGTCGGCGATCCATGCAGCGTCTGCCTCTGTGACCAGGGCGCGATCAGCGCGAGCGCGCGAGAGAGCTACATGGAAGAGTTCGAGGCCGTCGAGTGCGGCGTCCGAGAAGAAGCCTGCGCGGCAGACTGCGCGCAGCCAGAGCTCGCCTGCCAGGATGGCATGTGCGTGGTTCAGTGAGCGATGAGACAACGTGAATAGGTGACTGACGAGTCACATCTGATAGACCGAGAAAACCACTTGACCGCTCGGTCGAAAGTTGCTTGTGTAACCATGACTTCTGGACGGGGTCGTGGTATAAGAATGGCGCCTTGGCGATAACCAACAAGCGGGTTTCTTGCGGTTTTTGCTCCAGCGCCAGCGTTGAAATGGTGTGGATGAACGAACCACCGAGGATGATGCGATGACAGCGATCTTCGATTTGAAGACATTGGCCGCCGTGGACTCTTCCTGCAAACCGAACTGGGGTGGGGGCGCATCGGGTGCGTCACGTCTCTTGTTTTGGCTCACGCCAGGTTCGAGCGTCGAGATCGAGAACCTCGAGGCGCTCCCGCGCGAGCCAGTTATCGTGGCGATGAACCACACCCACTTCTATGACTTTCTGCCGCTGCGCGCGCCGCTCTACCCCAAGGGGCGCCACTTCGTCTCGTGGGTCAAGGCGCGCGCCTACAAGGACCCGATCGCCGGGAAGCTGCTGCACAACACGGGGAACGTCCCGATTTGCTCGCGCGGCTACGTGATCGCGGCCGATTACTTCGCCGTCTTCGGCGAGCGCATGACCAACGAGCAGTACCGCGCCGTGCGCGATCACGTCGATCATGACAGGGAGCTCCCCACCGACGATCCGAGGCTAGAGCGACTCGCCACGGAAGGACGGGACATCCTCGGCTGGAGCTTCAATCCGAGCACGCACAACTACGGCCAGGCGATCCGCATGATCTTCTATGATCTGATGCAGATCTCACTACAGAAGACCGCCGAGAGCGTCTCGCGCGGCGAGCACGTGCATATCTACCCGCAGGGTTCGATCGCCGCGCGCCTGATCCCAGGCAAGATCGGGACCGTCGAGGCCGCGCTCGCGCTCGGACTGCCGATCTTGCCTGTTGGCGTGAGCGGTTGCCGCGAGACATTCCTCGGAGGGAGCTTCATCCCTGTGCCGGGTCAGAAGATCACCGTTCGCTACGGCAAGCGACTTCACTCGATCCCGAGGGAAGAGTTCCCGCACAACTACCGCCCCTTCCACCCGGACGATCAAGCCACCCAGCGCGAGAAGCTCGAGCATTACACGCGCAAAATCATGGAGGACTTGAACGAACTCCTCGAACCGGACTATCAATGGGCTCCTGACTTGCAAAGCGACGCCAAGACAGGTGTTACCCGTTTCTTCTGAGGATCATCCTTGCCAGCACTCCAGCGCTTCCGAACCTCGCGGCATCGCCGCCTCGCCCTGACCTCCTTTTCGCTGCTGCTGTGCGCGGCCATCGCGTTCACCGCGGGATGTCGCAACAAGCGCGAGGACCCTACCCCCACCGCGAAGAAGGTCAAACCCGCGCCCGGCGCAGAGCGCTGGGAAGGCGCCGCGCTCGAACTCCCCGCGGGAGCGCCCATGGTGCTCGTCGTCAGGAGCCGCGCGATCCTCTCGGGCATCGGCTCGCTCTACGAGTGGATGATCAGCGAGCCCGCCATGCTCGGCGAGGGTGATGTTGGCATCGTGCGCGCCCGTGAGCTGGTCAACCTGCGCGAGGGGTTAAAGCAAGAGTTCGGGATGGATGTCCTCTCCTTCGAGGACTGGTCACGCTACGGCGTGGATCTCGACCAGCCTGTTCACGCGGGCCTCTACCCGCTGGCGGATTCTGGAGAGGCGTTCGTCAAGCTCGTGGAAGACGAGCTCGTCGAGAGGCTCTCGATCGAGGATCGCGCCCAGATGATGGCCTCCCTCGAATCGTACACAGGCGGCAACGAGAAGATCCTCGGGCTCTACTCCGAGCTCTCCAAGAAGGGCCGCGGCGCCGAAGCCAACGCGGGCGGGCGACTGGTTTTCTCGCTCTCGGATGAGGCGCGCGCGCTCGACACGATCGACCGCATGATGAGCGCGATGGAGACCACGCGCTCGCGCCCATCGACGGCCTCCACGTTCAAGAGGATCTACTTTATCGACCGCAAGGAGGACATCCCCGTGATGGGGGTGCGCACCGAGCGAGGCTACCTGCTCGTCGATATCGTCTACGTCCCGAGGCTCGACTCCACCGAAGAAGGAGCGAGACGCGCCGAGGCCACAGCACGCATCGAGGAAGCCGTCGCGCGCTCCTCGCGAGGTTTTCCTCGCGCGCCCCGGCCCCTGGATGAACCGGCGCTCGCGCTCTCGCTCGATCAGGAGGGGTTCTCCTCGATCTCACGCTACTCCGGCTATCAGGCCGCGCTCTCACGCTCGCTCAACTCGGCAGCCTCCGAGCGCGACAGCGAGCTCTTACTCCAGCTCACCGACGCCATCCGCGGCGAGTACGCCTGGGATGTGGGCACCAAGGGGTTGTCAGGGTTTGCCTACGAGCTTCACCTTGGCGGAGAACGCGATGGGCAAAAGCGGCTGCTCGGCGCGCACATGACGCTCTTTGGCGAACATGGCCTCGAGCTCCCTCCGAACACGCGCGAAGGCACCGACCTGGCGCTCGAGAGCCGGAGCATCGGCACGAGCTTCGACCCGATGATTTTCACCGAGGCGCGCTGGAAGCAATGGCTCGGCGTCGAGCACCCCGATCGCATCCTCGAAGCGTTCGATTACGATCCTGATGGCATCGCATCCGCCTGGACTTACCTGCTCGCGCTCCCTCGCAACGTCGCGCTGCTCGCGGCAAACTTCGAGGAGATGCTCAAGGCCGAGGCGCCCATCGATGTCATCCCGCTCTACGCACACCGCGACAAGATCGAGCGCATCGACCTCGTGCTCCCCGGCCTGAGCCTCTCGAACTTCTACGCCAAGCCTCACGTCCTGGGGCTCGTCAGGCTCAAGCCAGAGGTCGCGCCGATCGATCGAGACGTCGTCAGCGCCGCGCTCCGCGACACGCTCTACCTCATGCTCGACAACGACGACCTCGAGATCTTCACCCCCGAGGAGACCGCGCCGCTGGCCGAGGGCGACACGGAAGAGACCCCCGAAGCGGTCGAAGAAGAGGCCGAGCACGACTACGCGAAACCGCTGGCGCCGAACAAGGTCGGGGCGATGAGCCCATCATCGGCCTCCAAGCTCCACGGCATGACCTACTTCTATCAACGCGATGGCGAAACCCCCTGGATTCTCTTCGGTTATGGCATGAGCGCCGAAGAGTTCGACGCTGAAATCGCCAACGTGCGAAAGCGCCAGAAGGGCACCAGCGAACGCATCGACGCCCCCGCCGCGCGCCTGCGCGCAGAACCCGTCGGGCTCGTGCAACTGACCGCCAAATACGCGCCAAAGGACGAGTTTGGAGGCTTCGACCTCGGCATCCTCGCCCAACGCATCGGCCCACTACTGCTGAGCGTCGAATCAGGCGCGAGCCAACAGCGCGCGATTCGCTACGGCTTCGACCTGATGAACCCACCCGAGCTCGACTGAACGCCCCCGAACAACATCCTATAAATCTCCCACCTGCCCATGAAACCAGGGCAAAAGTGGACGACATCATGTATATCCTTGCTAAAACAGAAACGCGGGTCACATGCTCGCGACCAGCAAGAAGGGAGAAAGGACGATGTCGAAGAAATGGATGGCAACGCTGGCGCTGGTGCTCGCGCTCGGCGCCTGTAAAAAAGATGACGCTGGCGAGACGCCCCAGACCTCGAACACCGAACCTGCGGACAACACGAGCGCCACGACGCCAAGTGATACGACCGCCAAGGAGCCCTCAGAGACCTCGCCGACCGCAGATACGCCTGCCAAAAAGCCGCTTGAGCGAAAGAAGGTCGACGTGGCCAAGGCCAAAAAGCAGAGCGAGAGTTTTCGCGCGCTGCTCGCCAAGGGGCGTAAGGAGGTCAAGTCCGGCAAGTTCGCCGATGGCGTGGCGAGCTTTGAAAAAGCGCTCGAGATCGATCCGAACAACGCGCGAGCATTGAGCGAGCTCGGCTGGGCGGCCTTTAAAAACAAGGACCTCGACCGCGCCGAGACGGCCACCCGAGCATCGATTCGCAACAGCCGCCAGAACAGCGTCTCGGGCGCCTCGCTCTACAACCTCGGGCGCATCCATGAGGAGCGTGGTGAGAATGACCAGGCAGCCACAGCCTACAAGCGCTCGCTCGAGGTTCGTCCGGGTAACAAGATCGTGGCCAAGCGCCTGGCAGACCTCGAAGCCAAGGGCGCCAAGGTCAGCGAAGCGAACAAGCGCTGCTTCTTCATCGAAATGTCGAGCAAAGTCCCTGAGCCCAAAGAGGTCTGCAACGCCTTCTGGGACGCGACCTCACGCGCTGCGGCCGCATCAGCAGGCGGCGCGACGATCGAGTGCGAAGCGGTCCAGGCGCCACAAAAGGTGGGCGATGTCACCGTCGTGACGTTCACCATGCGCGAGACCGAGATGAACATGATCGAGCAGTACATCGCGATCCTGAAAAAGGACAAATGGTACGCGCACAACTTCAACACGTATGACGTGCTCGGCGTGAGCTACAACGGACAGGACGGGCTCTTTGGCAAGATCGAAGCGCGGGAGCTTGTCGGAGGTGGAGCACCAGAGCTCGTGGTTCCCTACGAGTTCGACTTCTACGATGGCAATTACTCTGAAAACACCGTCGAGACCTACGGCGAGAAGGTCACGCAGGTGATTTCACTCGATGGCGCGAAGCCGACGATGCTCGGGGTCTTTTACACGAGCCGCAAATCGGAATCAGGGCCATGGCTCGATGATATGCCGAGCGATGCCAAGGACGAGGTCAACTTCGACCAGCGCTCCGAGCTCACGTTCGCGGACGGCAAGGCCACGCTGAAGGCGACCGACGGGAAGAAGTCCGCGAACCCTGAAGGCACCTTCGAGTTGGGCAAGGCGCCGCTGCTTTGCTACGCCGCGAGCGAGATCGACATGTTCTGAGTGATTCGGTGATTCGAGCCTCGAGGTGCTCGAGGCTCGAATCACTCATCCTCGCCATGCCTCGCGGCGAGCGCGATCTGGCTCCTCATCGAGCGATCTTCTATCGATCATTTCACGCCTATCGTCTTCGGTGATGGCACCTTCGACGCCTTGTCACGCATCCCCCTCTCTGTGATGATGGTTGCGCTCGTCACTACTTTTTCGCGCGACTCCTCCCCCTCCTTACACATACAGAAAGGACACCGATGCGTTCGATCAATCCCGCCACCGAAGAAGTGATCGCAGAATATGAAGCCTTCGACGAGGCGCGCATCGACCAGGTGCTCGACCTTTCCCTGGAGAGCTATGGGAGTTGGAAGCAGACCTCGTTCGAGGAGCGCGCGAGGTTGATGCGGCGCGCGGCAGATATTTTGCGCGATCGGTGCGAGGAGTGGTCTCAGTTGATGACCGCCGAGATGGGTAAGCCGATCAAATCAGCGCGCTCGGAGACCAACAAGTGCGCCTGGGTGTGTGATTTCTACGCCGAGAACGCGGAACGGTTCCTGACCCCCGAGGTGATCGCGACAGACGCGAAGTTGAGCATGCGGCGCCATGATCCGCTCGGTCCGATCCTGGCGGTGATGCCCTGGAACTTCCCGCTCTGGCAGGTCTTTCGATTCGCGGCTCCTTATCTGATGGCGGGCAACACGGGGTTGCTCAAGCACGCGGGCAACACGCAGGGGAGCGCGCTCGCGATCGAGAAGATCTTTCTCGAGGCGGGCTTCCCCGAAGGCGTCTTTCAGACGCTGGTGATCGAATCGGACGCGGTCGCGGGCGTGATCCATGATGATCGGGTGCGAGGCGTCACGCTGACGGGCTCGGAGCGCGCGGGTCGAGCGGTCGGGAAAGCCGCTGGCGAAGCGCTCAAGCCAAGCGTCCTCGAGCTTGGGGGAAGCGATCCTTGCATCGTTCTCGGTGACGCGGACATCCAAGCAGCGGCAGAAGCGGCGGCGCTCTCTCGCTTGATCAACAACGGTCAAAGTTGTATCGCAGCCAAGCGCTTCATCGTGGTAGAAGAGAGCTACGACGCATTTGTAGACGCCTTCCGCGCACGGCTCGAGGCGCGCGTGATGGGAGATCCGACCGATGAAGAGACCGACATCGGCCCGCAGGCCCGCGAGGATCTGCGCGATGGACTTCACGAGCAGCTCGAGAGAACAGTGGCAGCCGGAGCAAGGTGTGTGCTCGGAGGTGAGATCCCCGAGCAAACAGGTTATTATTATCCTGCGACATTGCTCCTGGATGTGAAGCCAGGTATGGCAGCCTTCGATGAAGAAGTCTTTGGACCGATCGCGCCAGTGATTCGAGCCAGAGATGAACAGGAAGCCGTGGCGCTCGCGAACCACTCCGATCTCGGATTGGGCGCGAGCTTATGGACAGGAGACATGGATCGTGCCCTCTCGATCGTACCACGCATCGAGTCAGGGCACGTCGCCGTCAACGGCATCGTCAAAAGCGATCCCCGTTTGCCCTTTGGCGGAATCAAAAATTCGGGGTATGGAAGGGAACTCTCGCGAGAGGGCATCCTTGAGTTCGTCAACACCAAGACGGTGTGGATGGGCTAGAGCGCAACGAGAGCACGTATGATCTTTAACCATGTCGCCATCGAGGGGTTAGCCATTATAGAGGCGCCCCATCGCATCACATCCGCCCAGATCGAGCACAGGATTGGCCTCCATGGTGAGAAGATCGGGATTCGCCCCGGCCTCATCAAGATGTTGACTGGCGTCGTCGCCAGGCGCTTCTGGGATGAAGGTGTCATGCCCAGCGAGGTCGCCACCATGGCCGCCGAGAAGGTGCTCGCTGACACGGGCCTCCCGCGCGAGAAAATCGGCGTGGTGATCAACACATCCGTCTGTCGCGACTACCTCGAACCGAGCGTGGCGAGTATCGTCCACGGACGCCTCGGGCTCGCGCCTCACTGCCTGAACTTCGACGTCAGCAACGCCTGCCTCGCGTTCCTCAACGGGATGGTGATCGCCTCGAACATGATCGAGCGCGGTCAGATCGACTACGCCCTGATCGTCGACGGTGAAGGGAGCAGGCGCGTCATCGAGTCCACGATCGCCAGGCTGCAAAAGAGCAACTCCACATCACAAGATCTGCGCGATGACTTCGCCACCTTGACGCTCGGCTCGGGCGCCGCGGCCATGATCCTTTGCCGCGATGATATGGCCACCACCACGCACCGCTTTCGCGGCGGCGTGAGCCTCGCCGCGAGCGAATGGAACCACCTCTGCCGCGGCGACGAGGAGCGAATGATCACTGACGCGAGCCAGCTGCTCAAGGCAGGCGTCGCGCTCGCTCGCCAGACCTGGTCACTCGCCACCGATGTGCTCGCGTGGCGTCAGGAAGACCTCGACGAGTTGATCCTGCACCAGGTGGGCTCGATTCACATGAAGACGCTGCTCGAAGAGCTCGATCTCTCGGACCAACGCGCGTTTGTCACCTACTCCGAGTATGGCAACATCGGCCCCGCAGCCATCCCCTTCACGCTGGCCAAGTCTCGCGACGCAGGCCGGGTCTTTGAAGGGGACAGGATCGCGCTGATGGGCATTGGCTCCGGTCTCAACTGCGCGATGATGGAGATCATCTGGTAACCCTTTCAATAATGCGGCGAGCAGCGGCGCTTTACTCGTCCTCTCGCCGCAGCAATGCTCTCAAAAAACATCATGAATCTCGATCCATCCACAGCCTCGTGGTCCAACGAGTACCCGTTCACCTCTCGTTGGCATACGACCACCTCTGGCCACCGTCTTCACTACGTCGACGAGGGGCAAGAGCATGGAAAAGCCATGCTCATGGTCCACGGCAACCCGACGTGGTCATTCTACTACCGCAAGTTGGTCGAGGCCTTCAGCGACGAGTACCGCTGCGTGGTGCCCGATCATATCGGATGCGGCCTCTCGGAGAAGCCACAGCGAGGGTATGACTACCTCCTCAAGGATCGCATCGATGACCTGGAGGGGTTGGTCGAATCACTCGGGCTCGAGCGCATCACGCTGGTCGTCCACGACTGGGGCGGCGCCATCGGCATGGGTTATGCCGCGCGTCACCCTGATAAGATCGAGCGGATCGTCGTCTTTAACACCGCCGCGTTCCGCTCCGAGAGGATCCCCTTCTCGATCGACATCTGTCGGATTCCAGGCTTCGGGCCGCTCGCGGTGCGGGGCCTCAATGGCTTCGTGCGGGTCGCGCAGATTCGCGCCATCCACGATCGCGCGCGCCTGAGCGGCGCGGTCGGCGAAGCCTACGTCGCGCCCTACGACTCCTGGGAGAACCGCATCGCGGTGCAAAGGTTTGTCGAAGATATCCCGATGGAGCCCGAGCACCCGAGCTACAAGACGCTCGTCGAGGTCGAGCGCGGCCTGGAGAACTTCACCGAACACCCCATGCTGATCGTCTGGGGTGATGAAGACTTCTGCTTCGACACGTCCTTTCGCGAGGAGTGGCAGCGGCGCTTCCCACAAGCCGAGGTTCACGCGCTCCGTGACGCGAGCCACTTTGTCCTGGAAGATGCGCACGAGCGCATCATCCCCTGGATGCAAGACTTCCTCGAGCGCTGACGAAAACAACTCGAAGAGCTATTCGCTGAGGCGAGAGAGGATGTGCACACATCCTCTCTCGCCTCAGCTTTTTTCATCGCCAGCTTCGCCATCGCGGCGACGTGCTCGCTCGGCTCGCCACCGCGGGGCGTTCTTGTTCCACCAGATCAACGCGCCTGTGAGCGGCATGGTCGCGCCGATAAGCGCTGCGAGAAATGCCAGTATTCGAGTCCACATCCCATAAATCTCGCCGGTATGGAGCGCGTAGAACGTGCTCTTTAGACGATCTCCCCCGCTGCGTTCCTCGAAGCGATCTCTTCGCAACAGGGTCCCCACCGTCGGGTCGATGTAGACCGTGTCCGACGCCTTGGCGTGCGCGGCGTCATCGGGCACCGCTCTGATCGTGTAGACCAGCGTCTTCTCATTCGGGACGGACAAGCGGTAAGACTTTGCCGGGCCAAGAGCCTTCTTTCCGGCTTCGAGCGCCTCATCGTACGACATGGCCTCGGTCTCTTTTACATCGAGCGGTGTGGGAGGCTTGCTGCGCTCCTTCTTGGAGTTCGTGACGACGTAGAGGCCCTGCTCGAACCACTCGAAGGACCACCTGAGCCCCGTGAAGCCCATGATAAACAAAAAGATCGCGACATAGATCCCGACCGAGACGTGCAGATCGAAGACGAGGCGTTTGCTCCCGCCATCGGTCTTGACCTTGAGCCTTCGCCGAAGCATCCGCATCGACCTCGGCCACCACACCCAAACGCCTGTCAGCACGATGATGCAGAACATCAATGTGGCGCAGCCCACGATCATCTTGCCGACCTTGCCAGCCAGCAACCAGCGATGCAGCGAGAACACCTTGAAGAAGGCTGTCTCGCGGTACACACGCCTCCCCAACACCGCGCCGCTGTACGGGTTCACAAAGATCGTGTCCCCTCGCCCCACGCTCACCTCGATCGAACGCGTCGGATCAGATGAGATCGAGAAAGAGCCCGCGTCGACCCCTTCGACCTCGGCGCTCACGCGGCGAGAGAGCTCCTCCAGGGGTAGCCTCTCGCCGCTCGGAACGACGGTGTAGAGTTCGGGGTGTGTGGCGTGAACGATCTCCTCCTCGAAGGAGAGCATCGCCCCGGTTAAACAGACGATGGTCACGATAATACCGCTCGCCAGCCCCAGCCAGAGGTGGATCTTGAGCGCTGCGGTGCGAGCAAACTTGGAGAGCGAAAATGTCATTGGCGAATCACGTGCTTCGAGAAAAGTCCTTACTCATTTATTTGAAAACGATTTTCATTTTCAAGAGAAATCTCGAGATTCACCGTTTCTGGTTTCGCGTCTTGCCAGCGCTTCGCCCAGAACCCCGGGGGCAGAAATTTTGATACCCGCGAAGATCGGAGGGAGTTGAAGAGATGCGCGCCCCGGCCCCCCCGAAACACGCCTGCCATCAAGAAGTGGCAAGCATCCTTCGAACCACGATGCGCTAGCGCAGGTGAGACGGCGTGTTTAGTCCACCCCGGCTGCGCCAGTGGGGAAACTCGCGCTTGGATTTTGGCGATGAGTCTTGCGAAAGGGCGCCGTGGCAAAACTCATCGCTACACTCGAAGCTCCAAGACGCAAAACGCCCTACCTGAATCGAAGCGCGAGTTCCCCCCTATCCGAGCGCAGCGAGCGATGGGGGGGCAAAAACGCGCCGTCTCACCCTGGCTATAGCGCCAAAACCATACTTCAAGCACATTGCTTCACCGTGGCAGGCAAGTGAGCCAGCCTGCTGGCTCACTTGCCTCTTGAAACAGCGACGTTTTGGGGGGGCTCCACCGCAAAACTCCATCTCTTCAACTCCCTCCTGGCCACCGCAGGGTGCAAAAACACACCACGACCCCACATCGCGACCTCTCGAACAGATCGCGAGTGACAGGGGTCTTGCGCGCAAACCACGACGCTCAGTCGAGGAGCTGCTGTGATTCGACGAGGCGATAGTAGAGAGATTGGTGCGCCATGAGCTCGCGGTGTGTCCCGGCTTCGACCACCTGACCGCGATCGAGCACGACGACAGTGTCCGCGTTGCGGATCGTCGAGAGCCTGTGCGCGATGATCAACGTCGTGCGCCCTTCCATCAAGCGCTCGAGTGCGCGCTGCACCACAGCCTCGCTCTCGACATCGAGCGCGCTGGTTGCCTCGTCGAGGATCAACACCGCGGGGTCCTTGAGCACAGCTCTGGCGATGGCGATGCGTTGCTTCTGGCCGCCGCTCAGGCGCACGCCACGCTCGCCGATCACGGTCTCGACCCCTTCGGGGAAGTCCTCGACAAAACCGCGCGCGTTCGCGGCCTCGAGCGCCGCCAGGACCTCCTCGTCGCTGGCGCCGGGCTTCCCGTAGAGGACGTTCTCGCGGATGGTCCCCGAGAACAGGATCGGTTCCTGCGCGACCATCCCGACAGACTCGCGCAAGGCGTCGGGGTCCCAGTTCTTGAGATCGATGTGATCGATGGCGATGTCGCCCTGTTGAGGATCGTAAAACCTCGACAGGAGCGCCGCGACGGTGGACTTGCCAGATCCCGATGGGCCGACGAGCGCGAGCTTCTTTCCTGGCTCGAGCGTGAAGGAGACGCCACCCAGCGCATCGATCTCTGGCCGCGTCGGGTAGGCGAACCTGACGTTCTCGAAGGTCACCTCGCCGCGCTCTGGAGGTTGCACGCGAGCGTCTTCTTTCACAGGCAACGCGGGTTGGCGGTCGAGCAATCCGAAGACGCGCTCGCTCGCGCCGACAGCTTTCATCAGGTCGCCATACAACCCACTCAATGCACCGAGTGAGAACGAGAGCATCAGCGTGTAGAGGATGAACGCGGTCAAATCACCGGGCGTGATCGTCTTCTCCATCACCATCGTGCTGCCGACCCAGAGGACCACAGCCATGGCGCCATAGCCGAGGAAGGACATCCCACCGCCAAAGAAGGAGCCGAGCACGGCGCGCTTTTTGGCGAGGTTAAAGGACTCCTCGGTCGCCTCCATGTAGCGGCCGCGCTCTTGCCCCTCGCGCGCGAAGCTTCGCACAGTGCGCACGCCGGAGATCGTCTCCTCGGCGATCGAGGTCGACGCAGCGATCGCATCCTGGACCTTCCTCGAGAGCTTGCGGACCATCCTGCCGTAGACGATCGCCACGCCGAAGACGACGGGCAGCAACACGAGCAGCACCAGCGAGAGCTTCCACGAGGTGATAAACATCAGCCCGAACGCCCCCACCGCCTGGGCGCCGTAGCGAAGCAGCATCGAGAGGTTCACGGTCACAGCGCTCTGCAACACCTGCGTATCACTGGCGAGTCGGCTGGTGAGTTCGCCGGTCTTGCGCTCGTCGAAGAACCCCATCTCCTGGGACATGATCGCGCGATAAAGATCGTTGCGGAGGTCGGTCACGATGCGATCGCCGACCACCGTGAAGAGGTAGTAGCGAATACTCACGAACACCGCTTGAACCGCGAACAAACCGAGCAAAAGCAGCCCGATCGTTCGCATGTCCATGCCCGCGGTTCCCCCCTGCTGGATCACATCATCGATGGTGAACCTGGCCATTTGAGGGTAGAGCAGCCCGATCCCCGATCCGATAAACAGCGATAGGGTCGCCAGGGTCAATGGCCCCGCGTGTGGTCTGGCGAGTTTGAAGAGCCGGCGAAAATTACTCGACTCCTCATCTGACGAAAGAGAGGAAGATTCCGCGGCAACCGAGGATGCCGAGGAAGATATCGCGTCGCTGCTCATGTTTCAGGTCCGTGGTCGAGTCTATGGCGAGGGCTGCTGTTCGAGATGACAGCAGCAGAAAATGTGCGGCGACTTGCCAACAGGTCAAGTGCGAAAGCCGCGGCGAGGGGAGATAGGAGCAGGGGCTTTCTCGCCGCACGCCGCGGCTTTGTGGTTTTCACACAAGCCGTGTTAAGAAGGATGAAGAAGACAGATGCTGCCACCACGATCGGTGGGCATCCCAGACAAGGAGTGATCCAGACATGTGCGGAATTGTCGGTTATATAGGCTTTCGCGAATGCAGCGAAATCTTGCTCGAGGGCCTCAGGCGCCTCGAATACAGGGGGTACGACTCGGCAGGGATTGCCATCGGCGTGGAGGGCGGCGAGGTCTGCACCGTGCGAGCAGAGGGCAAGCTGCGCAACCTGGAGCGCGCCTACGATAAGGAAGGGTTCGATGGCGTCGTTGGCCTCGGGCACACTCGCTGGGCCACCCATGGACGCCCGACCGAAGAGAACGCGCACCCTCACCGCGCCGGTCGCGTCATCATCGCGCACAACGGCATCATCGAGAACTACGCCGAGCTCAAGCAAGAGCTCATCGCGCTCGGCCACAGCTTCGAGAGCGCCACGGACACCGAGGTCATCGCGCATCTGATCGATCGCGAGCTGGCCGACGCCGAGGCCGAGGGTGGCGAGCGCGACCTCCACGCCGCGACGCAGCGCGCGCTGGCCAGGGTGAGAGGTTCCTACGCGCTCGTGATCATGTTGACGGATCGCCCGGATCAGCTCGTCGTGGCGCGCAACGCATCGCCGATGGTGCTGGGCGTTGGCGATGGCGAGATGTTCGCCGCCTCGGATATCCCCGCCGTGCTCAAGCACACGCGCGAGTTCATCTTCCTCGAGGATGGCGAGACGGCGGTCCTCGAGCGCAGCGGCGTCAAGCTGTTCGACGCCGAGGGCAACAGCATCGAGCGCGATTGCAAGCGCATCAACTGGGACCCGATCTCGGCAGAGAAGCAAGGCTACAAGCACTTCATGCTCAAGGAGATCTTCGAGCAACCCGCGCGCATCGTCGACACCCTGCGCGGCCGAATCACTCCAGAACACGACGACGTGATCCTCTCCGAGGTCGACATCGACGACGCGTGGCTTCGCGACGTCGAGAAGATCGTCTTCGTGGCCTGCGGCACGAGCTTTTATGCATCTCAGGTCGCCAAGTACATGATCGAGCGTTACGCGCGCGTTCCGGTCGAGTGCGACCTCGCCAGCGAGTTCCGCTACCGCGACCCGGTGATTACAGACAAGACGCTGTGCGTGGCGATCAGCCAGTCTGGCGAGACCGCCGACACGCTCGCGGCGATGCGCATGGCCAAGGAAGAAGGCGCGCGCTGCCTGAGCATCTGCAACGTCGTCGAGGCGACCATCGCCAGAGAATCGGACGGCGTCTTCTACACCCACGCAGGCCCTGAAATCGGCGTCGCCTCGACCAAGGCATTCTCCACGCAGCTCTCGGCGGTGGCCATGATCGCCATCTGGCTTGGCAGGCGCCGCGAGACGCTCGACGCCAAGACCGCGAGCGAGCTGATCGCAGCTCTGCGCGCGGTCCCCACGGCGATGGAGGAGGTCTTAAAGGAAGAGTCGACCTACGCGGAGCTGGCGCGCGACTTCTCGGACACGCACTCGTTCCTCTACCTCGGGCGAGGCGTCCAGCACCCGATCGCGTGCGAGGGTGCGCTCAAGCTCAAGGAGATCAGCTACATTCACGCGGAGGGTTACGCATCGGGCGAGATGAAGCATGGCCCGATCGCGCTGATCGACGAGCAGCTCCCCGTGGTGGTGCTCGCGCCCAAAGATCGCGTCTACGAGAAGTCACTCTCGAACCTCGAAGAGGTCAAGGCACGCGGAGGGCGCGTGATCGGTGTGGTCACCGAAGGAGACGAGCAGGTCGCGCGGTTCGCGGACGTGCTGATCGAGATCCCGGACACGCACGAGTTCGTGCAGCCCTTGCTCACGGTGGTGGTGGCGCAATTGCTGGCCTACCACATCGCTGACTTCAAGGGGACCGACGTCGACCAACCTCGCAACCTCGCCAAGAGCGTGACGGTCGAATAACTCACGACCCCATCGAACAGACAGGCCCCGAAAAAAGCGGCGAGAGGGCGGAATCTTTTCCACCCTCTCGCCGCTTCATATCGTGTTACGATCGCCTAAAGAAAAGCGCCTGAATTGCTGAAACCAGGCAGACCTGATACGCTTTTCTGACTCTTCGAGACAGAAACAGGGGAGTCTTTTCGATTTCCTGATACTGATGTTTGGAGCAGCATTTACCGTCGAGTCGATAAAACTCGAAGCGCGCTCCAGGTTGCCAAGGGCAGCTGTTAGTTAACAAGATCGCTGCAGTGAGGACGTGATGGGCAGTTGGTTCCGCACACCGAAACAAAAATTCTACGCCGGCTTCTTCGGCGTGATGATGCTCCTCTTCGGGGTGTTGACGGCCATCTCCATGGGCGACGGCACGAAGGTCTGGAGCAAGACCTATGACGAGGCACAGTTCGAGAGCGAGTCGATGGACGACAAGCTCGTCGGAAACTTCGAGCTCGATAGCCGCGAAGTGTGCATGGTGCGCGTCAAGGGCCTCACGCTCAATCAGTCCTGGCTCTGGGTCAAGGTGCTCATCCTCGACGAGAAATCTCGCCCCGTCCACGACTACAAGTTCGACCTCTCTTACTACCACGGCGTCGAGGGCGGCGAGTCCTGGTCCGAAGGCGATAAGGATGACTACAAGGTCTTCATCCTCCCGAAGGGGAAGTACAGCGTGGTGATCTATGGCGAGGATGATAACCCCGCTGGCGTGGGCTCCAAATCAGGCGCTTACGCCCCTATGTACAGCACGGGTTACACGACCATCGATCGCTCCGAGAAGATCCAGGTCACGGTCACCAAGGACGTGATGCTCACGCGTTACTTCCTGATGTTGTTCATCGTCTTCCTGACGCTGTTTGTGGGTTACGTCTACATCCGCAGCGAGCGCTCCAAGACCGAAACCCCCGTCTACTACGACTACAGCGGCGGCGATGGCGCGGGTGGTTACGTCGACCCTTACGCGGCGACCGACTACACACCGAGCGGCCCCACCGGCCCCACGGCATACCGGAGCGATGATACGCAGGGGCAAACCTACGACCTGACCGATCAGGCCGCGGGCAGGGATCCTGAGGACAAAGGGTGAAGAAGCGTCTGTACATCGTGGCGCCACTCTTTCTGTGTGCGGCGGGTTGTGGGAACCTCGAGTGGGTTTCGTTGGCGGGATGTCAGCGGATCATGCCCACAGGGGCCGAGCAAACATGGACTCCGATCATCGAGTCCGACAGCCCCGAACCCACACGCCTGATCAGCGTCACGAGCAGCGCACCAGGGATCATCGAAATCGGAGATTCGAGCCTCCAGAACTTTCAGATCCGCAGCCTCTCGCCAGGAGACGCCACGATCACTCTAGAGGTTTACATCTCCTACGAGACCGAAGGTTATCGAAGGGCGACATTCCCCGTCACCGTGACGGATAACGTGGATGATATCCCGACCTTCGACAACACGTGTTACAGCGATCAAGACGAATATATTTGGGGCGAACGCCCCGAAAACAGAGAGGAGTCCTAAGTTATGAGCGAGCTGATGTCCGAACATAAGAGCTTCGTCATCGGGATGTGCGCGCTTGCCATCTTTTTGTTCATCGGGAGCTTCGCTGCCAGCGCTTACGGCGCTGGCGCCGACGCGCCAAAGCCCGAGGAACAACGTGGCCACAGCGTACGTCACGGCGGCCACTTCTTCATCTTCTACAGTGGCGGCGGCTTCGGGCAGGGTGCCCGCGGCGTCGGCGGACGCGGCGCCATGGGCGGCGGTCCAGGCATGGGCAAGTGAGCTGTCAGGTCATTACCTGACAGACACACGCACAATGGATGATGCCAGCGCGCTACGCGTCCAGCGCCTCCAGATAAGCGAGCGTCGCCTCGAAAGGATCCTCGGCAAGGTTGATACCGCCGAGCACCGCGACACCGTGAGCGCCTGCCTCCAAGCAGGCGCTCACGCGCTCTGGCGTGATGCCACCGAGCGCATACACAGGCGCCTCGCTTCGACGCACCGCGTCAGCCAAGCCCTCGACCCCCACCGCTCGAATCACAGCACCTTCAGGCTTTGGCGAGTTCGGCTCGAACACCGGGCTATACGTGATGTAGGACGCATCTCCCCTGGTGTTGGCGACCTCTTCGTCATCATGACAACTCACCCCCACGACGCGATCGCGACCCACGGTCGAACGAACCGCGCGCAAGGGGAGCCCGTTGGCGGGCAAATGCACGCCCTGCGCCGCAAGCGCGCGCGCCACATCCAGCCTATCATTGATCACCAGGACGCCATTGTAAGAGGCGACGATCATGGCGAGCGTTCGGCCCGTCTCGTAGAACTCGCGAGGCGTCGCCTGCTTGTGCCTCCACTGAAAAAAACGCCCACCTGCAGCGCACGCCTCACGCGCGACATGCAGCACGTCTTCGCAAACCGACCCATCGAGCACGATCATCAACCTTGGGAGTTTCATCTTTTCTTCTCACGAGTGTAAAAAATAAGCGGCGAGGCGCGGCGAG
>Ga0208061_100198_pt1 | contig 20410 bp, 17 predicted proteins | sample DeeseametaMP0555_FD_184209 | JGI IMG/M metagenome (GOLD analysis project Ga0208061, IMG submission 184209) | Marine microbial communities from the Deep Atlantic Ocean - MP0555 (SPAdes) | ecosystem: Environmental > Aquatic > Marine > Oceanic | place: South Atlantic Ocean | collected 2011-01-23 | reverse complement strand
GGAGCCAGCCTGCTGGCTCCTTGCCTCTTGAAACAGCGCCGTTTTGGGGGGGGGCCAGTGTTCGCATTTCTCCTTGGCTGCCTTGATTTTGGGCTTCGCCAGACTCGGTCCGAATCTCTTCAACTCCCTCATGGATCACGAACTCGGGGGTTGCTTCTTTCCACAAAAGCCCCATTTTGATCTCGCCGTGGGGAATCATCGAGGGGGTAAGGTCGTTACACTGATGTTCGCCACGCTTGGATGAGACGGTCTGGAGCATTCGTGCACTCTGAATCAAGACAATCAAGACACACAGCCAACGCGACGCACAGATTGCGTCGACTCACGTTGCTCGGGCTTATCCTGGGGCAACTGTTGGGGACGTTGCTGGTCGTGTTCACGTGTCGTGATGGGGAGTGTCCGCTCCAACGTATGCGCCGAGTGATCGATGGCGACGATTCTGGGAAGACGCCAGATCTTGCGACCGAGCTCGCGAAGCTCGGGGTCAGCCTCATCGACGGTGTAGGCGTTGGCGAACTCCTGGTCGACGGACAGGTTCCCGAGCTCCCCTGCGAAGTTGCCAGCGCGAAGAGCGCCCAGGCATTTTCATCCCCCTTCGAGAAATCGCGCCCTGCGTTTTCTCCGGTCACCATGACCACGCGCGCCCTCGTCGCGACGTTCCACGACGCGCGAGGACAGCGATCACGTTCGCTCCTGCGAGACGCTCCCAAACAATCTCCCCCGATCTTTGCCTGAAGACGCAGAACGCGCCGGCAGCGAAAACGACACCGAGGCGACCTCTTGATAGGTCACGGTAAGCGTTCACCCTGCGGTCGGCGAGACCTCGAAGACGACCTCGATGAAGCGGCCATTTTATGCGCTGCTCGAGGGTGACGAGTGTGTGGTTGCGGTTCGAGAGAGTAAGGCGAACGTCAGGTTTTGCGGCGAGGATTGCCGCGAGAGAGTGGGAGAAGAGAGAATGCAATCAGCAGGAAAAGGCACGAGTAAGCAGAAGCAACACCTCCTCTTTATCATCGCCGCGGCGTTGGCTGCGGGCGGGGTGTCTCCGATGGAGGGGAGCCGCCAGGTGACGGATGGAGATGTCGAGATTCCGGCGAGTTTTCCGTCCTCGGCGCGCGTGATGGAGGATGGCGTCTTGCTGACGTCGCGTGATTACGGCGTCAAGATCGACCGCCTGAGCCTCGATCCGCAGCTGCTCGAGCTCTCCTCGCGCAGGAACGTGATCGATCAGACGGCGAGCCGCGTGATCGAGCTCGGCGAGGTGGTCGAGGCGGCGGTCGGTGAAGATGGCGGCGAGCGACAAGTGCAACGCCTCTATGGAGAGGTCGAAGGCCCCGAGGAGCTTTCGCTGACGCTCGCGGGCGTGCAGGTGGAAGGTCGCGTGTTCGATATGGGCGGCAAGATGCGTTTGCCCGATGAGGGGGTCAAGATCTCGGGGACGTTGCCTGTGGATGTGACCGTGAGGAAGGAGAAGCGGCTCGATCTCTGGCGCCCCGGTCAGACCGAGACGGTGATCGCGGTCGACTTCGAGCTCCCGCCCGAGTTCTTCGACGAGGTGGACTGGGAGATGCTGACCTGATCGCGCTCATGCACAGTGAGGGGCGTGCGAAGCGATGTTTCGGGGGGACGGGTTGTGTTTCAGGGCCAATTGATGCACATTGGATCAGGCATTCATCGAACACCTTCATGTGTTCCTGGAATGAAATTGAGAATCATTACTGATCGAACCTGACGAGATCAGCGATCAGTCGCATCCCCTGAGAAACGAGCCCATGACAGATACGATTGATCGGTCAGACCTGCTCGATTGGGCACACCACGAGCACGAGCACCTGACAAAGCTCTTCGACGACTTGCGCGCGACCTTTAACAAGATCGCCGTCGGCGAGTTGGAAGGCACGCAGCGTGAGGAAGCGCTCGACCAGGCTGTCGATGACCTCGAGGGGGCGCTCGACGACATGCTCGAGCACTTCAACGAGGAGGAAGAGGTTTACTTCCTCGCCATCGAGGCGCGCTTCCCGGAGTTCTCCGAGCAGATCGAGAACCTGATCAGCACACACGAGAAGTTGTGCTCGCGCACCCAGCGTCTCCAGCGCCTGCTCGCCACGCGCGAGGATGATCTGAGCGAGATGAGCGGCGAATTGATCGCGCTCATCAACGAGCTCACGCTCTCGCTCGAGCGTCACAACGAGGAAGAGCAAGAGGTCTTCGTGCAAGCGCTCAAGCGCTTGCCAGAGGACGAGCGCATCGCCCTGCTTGACGCCAAGAAGTCGCTCGGATAATCCGTTAGTCCTACCCAACGCGTAAGGCAGGAGGACGTCCATGGATGCGAGCATTTCCATCGATATACCCGGGCGAGAAGACCTGGAAGAACTCGCGCAGCTATTCCACGAGGATATGCAGGAGCTCGGCGTCTCGACCACGCTCGAGCGTCAGCGCTCGTTGGTCTCCCGATTACTCGAGGATCTCGAGTCCGAGGAGCCGCATTGCCTCTGTTGGGTCGCGCGAGAAGAGGGCGCCGAGCAACGCATCAGCGGCCTGATCATGGCAAACCTCAACTGGTCCCCGAAGTTCCAGGGGCGCTCGTTGTGGATCGAATCACTCTTTGTCCCCGAGCATGGCCGCAGACGCGGCATCGGCCGTGGCCTCGTCGATCACTTGCTCGACTGGGCCGAGGATCATGGTATCGAGGGTATCGATATCGAAGCGTATCGCGGCAACACGCCAGCGAGCGTGCTCTACAGGACGATGGGCTTTCGCAGGTTGGGGCGCGAGCGCTTCTACTACATGATCGAACATGACTGATAGGGCGTGTTCCGGGCATGCCGCTCTGGAAAAGAAAGAGGGCAGGTTTTCTCGAGAAAACCTGCCCTCTTTCTTTTGGTGCTTTGTAGAACTCAGTTCGAGGTCATCGCCATGATCTCTGTGCGACCCTCGTGATCCTTGCGGAAACGCACGGTCATGTACTTCCTGTCTTTCTCGAAGCGAAGCGAGTAGCCATTCTTGTCTTCTGGCGCGCCGACGAGGTTGCCGATGACAGGATGGACGGTTTCCGCGCCAGCCTCGGTCCAACCTTCCTCGTGGAGCAGGCGGCGGTAGGTGCCGACGCTGCGCTCGACGGATTCGTTGGAGATGACCACGTTGGTGGTGTAGGGCTCTTCCTTGTCGTTACCGCCAAAGTTCCAGGTGCGCTTGCAGCCCTGGCAGAGGGGGAACCCACCGCGCACGAGGCCATCCTCGTCAAAGCCGTGCTCTTCAGGGTTGGCCTTGCGGATGTCGAAGTCGTCGTTGCTCCAGACCGCGGTGACGATCGCCTCGTTGGATTGCTGATCGTAGAACGCCTCGATACTGCGCATGCCGTGGATGCGATCCTCGAAGTCGATCTTGAAGCTCTCGAGGTTCTTGTAGGTCGCCATGCTGAGGTGCTGGCATTCGAGGAGGTCGGGTTGTTCGCTGATGGCGAGCTTGAGTGACTCGAGCTCCTTGCGAACGCGTGAGAACTCGTTGTGTTCGACGGAGCAAGCCCCACCACCCGCATCATCAGAGCATTTGGAGTCTGTGCCATTCTGTGCCCCGACCGCCTTTTCGATGTTCGACGGAGGGAGCTCCTTGGCGACCTTGAGTTTTGCCTTTCGCAGGACCTCGGGGTCGCCGTTGCATGCCTTGTAGCCTTGCTCGATGTTATCGACGTAGGTGGCCATCTTGGTGGCCTGCTTCATGAGCATGGTCTGCGGGTCGAACTTTTGCTGCTCGCGAATCAACGCGCCGGTCATGGCCATGTAAGTGTCCGAGATCTCGGCGGGCATGATCTCGCCGTCCATGGCTGCCTGCGATAGCTCCTCGACGCGCTTTTTGGCCTCGGGGTTGTCGCTGCCGATGTAGGAGGTCATCGGGTTCTCGTGCACCTTGGAGTTGATGCCGACCTCGACGAACTTGCGTTGGTACTCGGCCATGATCTCGCGCGGGTTCTTGCCTTTGACGGGCCGCGTGGAGAAGTAGACCTCGTTGTTGTTGAGGTCATAGAGGCGAGGGGGTTCGTGCCCGAGCTCGTCGAGCGCCATGGCAAAGCGCTGGGTGTTGCCAGGGTTCATGGGGCTGAACCAGGCAAGATCCGCGTTGGACTCCTTGACCGTGAGCGAGACCTCCTGATCGTTCTTCGGGTCCTGCTCGGGGGAGAACAGGACGATGCTCGCTGCGATCCCGGTCAGGACGATGCCAGAGGCGCCGAGCTTGAGGATATTGCGCAGGGATTTACGGGCCGAGTTTGTCTTTTTAGACATGTGATATCTCCTCGCGCGATCAGCGGCAGTTTCTCATGTAGCTAAAGCTGTAATCGATCTTGAGCACGTTTTTGAGGCACCTGTCCTTGCGCGCCGAGAGGCGAGAGAAGCCGATGGTGATGTGCTCTCCGACGATCCCTTCGACGGGCCTTGGCGGGACGAGCATGCTGTATTCATCGCCCATCTCGATGGTTCCGTAGGGGTTCTCGTGGCTCCCGGAGAACTCGCCCTTAACGAGTCCGTAGCGGATGCCCGCGGCGTGGGGTTGGTTTGGCCCGAGGTTCGAGAGCACGGCCGACGCCTGGTAGACGTTGAGTGGTCCCCAGACCGAGACGGAGTTGGTGCTGCTGTCGTCGGTGATGTACTTGGCAAACGTCGGGCTGCTGACGCGCGGGTAGTTCCCCGAAGGTCGCTGCGCCCCGGCCAGGCCGAGCACGTTGGTGGCGCGGTCTGCCTCGCCGCGCGTCGCGCTGCTTAACAAGCCCGTGGTGCGCATCAGGCTGTAGGCGTAGGGGAGGCCACTGCCTGTGGTGCGATTGAACTCCTGCGCCGCGGCGATGAAGTTGAGCTTGTGCTCGAAGGCGCCGAACTGGCTCGCGTTGGCGACATCCATGGATGCCTGCCAGGTCGACTTTGCCGCGGTGATCTTGGCGCGCAGGCCTTGCCTGTTTGTCTTATAGAGCTCGTTCATCCCCACGAACATGAGGATAAAGATCGGGAGCACGACGACAAACTCGGTCATGGCGGTCCCGTCTTCGTTCTTGTGGAACGAGGACAACAAGCGCAATGGCGAGTGTTTTTTATTTTGCGAGTCCATCGATGACATCCCTATTGTCAATGGTTCCGTCGAGTCCCTTCATGACCTTACGCATGTAGAGCTGGTCCTGGATGATCCCGGATGCGTCCGAGCCAAAGAGGATGCCCTGTTGGAGCATGCCGGTCTTTGCCTCATCCCACATCTCGCTCGGCTTGACCGGAGATCGCTCTCCGGGCAGCGAGAACGGGCGAAGTTTGCCTGTCCAGCCGGGGTGGAACATCCAGATGCCGTGATCGTGGATGAAGCCACCGAAGTTAAACGGGGCTGCGCTCGGCGGGAAGTAGACCTCGCCGCGCGCCATCGTCCACACGCCCCCCTTGGGGGTGAACAGCTGGTTGTCGTTGTAATCACGCGACATGTAGTTGTAGTTCTCGCGAAGTTCGCGACTGAGCGCAGGATCGGAGACATACGACCAGACGAAGTTCGAGCGAGCCATATGATGTTCGCCGGACTCCGAGCGCGCGGTCAGGAAGATCGGGCTGCTCGGTGTGGCGTCTTTGCCGAGGAAGCCTGCTGCGCACCCCATCGCGGAGTACATGCGGTTGACCTTCTCGCGAGGTCCCTGTCTGGCGATGAACGGGCGGCTCAGGGACTGGCGCTTGAGCACCTGGAAGTTGCGATCCCACTCGAGCATGGTCCCTGCCGTCGAGACGTTGAACGCAGCCGTGGGGGTCAGGCAAGACTCCATCGGCGCGAAGAATCCCGAGGCGCGCTTGTAGGGGAGCGACCCGCGTTTTGGATCACTGTTGAGGTTCCCGGAGTTCGCGGGTTTGGGGAAGGTGCCAATAAAGTTCCCCTTGTTGGTGCCGCCGCGAAGGATCGCTTCGGCCTGTCCCCAGTATGCGGTGTAGTCGCGAATGTCTTTCTGAAAGTCATCGAGCGCTTGCAGGTTTTTGGTGATCTTATCCCCTGTAAAGCGCCCTATGACAAAGAAGATGTAATCGATCCCCTCCAGGGCTATGACTAGCGCGTTGCCGATGCAGTTCATGCACGCGGTCCAGCAACCGCACCAGAACCCGCAGCAGCAACGACTGCACTGCCCCGAGTACCAGCTGGCGAACATCGGGTACTGGAAGTAGTACATGTTGCGGATGCCGACCGTGGTGCGTTTGCCGATGTTGGCAAAGGTCGCCATGTTCATGCTGCGCGCCTTGACGGCGGCCTGCGAGAAGGCGGCGGTGTCGGCGGCCATCTGCGCGTCGAGCTTGTCGCGCGTGAGCTTGCCTGTGTCGTAGATGATCAGACCGACCAAAAAGACCATCAGGGTCGCCGCCAAACAGAGCATGCCGATGGCGCCGCCCTGATCTCGTCCGAGCATCAGAAAGCGCTCTCTCAACGCGGAGAGAATCCCTGGCCGACCTGTCTCGGGGAGCGAAAGAGGAGGAGGCGTCAGTGTACTCTCCTTGAGGTCCTCTTTATGTGGGGTGATGGTTTCCATCATAAAGCCTCTTAACGCATGGATGGTTGAGCAGGGAGAGTGAACTTGCGCTGGACGGGCATGTAGTTACCTATGCGCCCGGCGACCGATTCGGTGCCGCCAAAGATCCATGCGAACCAGGGGAAGACCTGGTTATGCTTGTAGGTGAACTGGACGCCCACCTCGCCATTTTCGTTGATGATCTCGAACTCGTCCTCGAGCGCCATCCACGCCTGGGTGCATTTGCGACCTGCGCGCATGTTGAAGCTGACCGAGTCAAAGCCCTTGGCGTAGGTGGTGTTGTTGGAGCGCGCGGTGAGCGAGCCCATGGTGGAGCTGTTGGTGCTTCCGCCGAGCGAGAAGTACGCCCAGTTGTTTCCGCTCAGGGTCCACTCTCGCTCGCCGGTGACGCCAGGGCCAGACCGGAAGCTCGCCGCGACGCCTGTTCTGGCGCGGCGGAAGGGCGGTCCAGAACCTCCGGGGAAGTTTCGACCGATGTAGAAGTCCGTCGGCGCGCTCGGTGCGAGCACGAAGGCTGCGGCGGTGCGAGCGCGGAACTTGACGTCATCCTGGGTGGTGCCGTTGCGGCTGACGTCGGCTTCAGGCGCCCAGAGCCACGCTGCGCGCGCGGACTGATAGGCGGCCAGGTCTGCGAGCAGGTTGGTCGTGTTGTTGAGGCCAAACTGCGTGAGCCCCGAGGTCAGCAGCAGGAACGGCGTGAGGATGATCAGCGTCTCGAGCATGACCGCGCCGCGGCCGAGCACGCTGGCGCGCTTGACGTGAAGCCTCTTGACCTGCTCCTTTCGCTGGTTGAACGAGAGGTAGAGCAGGACGGTCGCGCCCCAGATCGTGGCCGAGAGCGCGAAGTGAATAAAGAGGCGCGTCCAGTCCGGCTGGAACTGCTCACCGACCGAGAGGTAGTAGAGCTGCAGCGTGGGGATGTCGACGAGCACGATGGCCATCAGCGCCGCGATCAGGAGGATCATCAGGCTGTGGAACGTCATGCGTGCCATCGCGCCGAGGATGCTCCATCGGACCGCGCGCGTCGTGCGATCATGTGGTCGTGTCTTTTCTCGCGTCACCATGGCCTCACTTGTTGCATTCTGAGGATGTGCTCATCGAGTCCTCCCGGCGTATCGGGGAACGCCGAGACGCAGGGGCGGTCTTCGGTGAAGCCCGATTCTTTCTGCTTGGCCGGGACGCAATCCTTGCGCCCCGCGCGCAGACATTGGACGTACTCGCGCTCCTCGGGATCCATGAAGGCGACCTGTCCGGCCCCTTCAGCGTCCTCGAATTGTTCTTCGATGACCTTGTCGATATTGCGCTCGCCGGTCTCTTCGTCCTCTTCGAACTCGGCGAGTGCTTCTTCGAGATCTTCCTGGTTCACGTTCGGATCGCTCTTCATCTTGTCGCGAACCTTGCTGTTCTGGCGGACTTGTTTATTCGCCTCGAGCGTGTCGTCGAGCATCTTGCGCGTGTTCTCCATGGGGTCACCCTCCATGAGATCGAGCGCGTTGAAGTCGTTGGCGTCGCTCTTGAACATCTGCCCGACCATGTGACCGACCTGTCGATCGGTGAAGCAGTCGCCGTTTCGACCGAGCATGCTCCTGCCGATGTCATTGGCGTTGCCACCGGCGGCGGCCGTCGAGCCCATGACGATGTCCGAGGCGAGGCTCTCTCGCTCGATCTTCTGGCGCTCCGCTTCGGCGAGCGCCATCTCGCGTCGTTTGATCTCTGACTTGGCGACGGTCAGCCTGGAGTTGCAGACGATGATCTCGTCGAGCCGCTTTCCTTGATCCTTGGCGTCGAGGATCAGCTCGCAGACATCGCGCGCCGAGACCCACTCCTCGATGTGCTCGGGCTTGAGGCATTGCGTGTTGTTGCTCAAGACCCACTCGAAGTAGCGGCGATCCTCGCGTGACATGGTGTCGTCGATGATCGCCTGACAGGTGGACTCGAGCGAGAAGTCCTTGGCCTCGGCGCAGGTCATATCGGTCTTGGCGATCAGGTTCTGGTTTGCCTTGGTGGCCTCGGGCTCACCCCAGCTCGCGCCGAGCGCCACGCCGAGCACGCCCCACTCGTTGAGTCGCCTCGGGGTGAGCAGGCCTGTCAGCCCCGCGCATGCGCGCCTTGGCTTGCCGCCGAGCGCCTCGGTGCAGAGCTTTCGCGCCGTCGGCGAGGCGCCGCGGACGGCGCAGTCGAACAGGGTCGTGACTTGTTGTTGGGGGAGCAGCGGGAGGGTCTTTAATCCGTCGACGAGCAACTTGGTGTGATCTTCAGCGAGCGAATCGAGCCCGACGAGACCTGCGTGCCAGCGCAACGCGACGCGACGCGCGATATCCTTTGTCTGCTTCTGGTCGCGCGATCCCTCGATGCAATCGATGCCAAGCCTTGGCGAGTTCGCCAGCCGGCTGGTGAGCTCGGTGGAGATCTGCCGGGACTCCTGGCCAATGAGCATATTGCAGGCGCCGAGGCGGATGTTGTGGTCGCGATCCAGGGCGAGCGCGCTCATGGCGAGCTCGGGGCTCGCGAACTGATGCAGCATGTTGGCGCGAACCTTCGGGGCAGCCCAGGCCGCTGGCAGCGAGAGGCTCGCGATAAGGGATGCGAAGAGGCACGCGAAGACCTTGGTATCTTTCCACCACGCCTGGCGATCGATCTCGTCGAAGATGATCGCGAGCGAGCCGCCAAGGCTTAACGGCACGACTCCGAGCAGCGCATACAGCAATGGCGTCAGGGGTTGCTGCCAGGTGGTCATCGAGTAGACCATGACCACGGCTGCGCCCAACAGGCCAAACGCGAACGCTATGAGGATCCCTCTTTTCATACTGCTAGTGTCGCCTTGGTGTTGATTCGAGAGGTGCTCTTGTCGATTTGTTTTGAAGTGGCTTAAACCCGCTCAACATCAGGATACTCGATCCATTCGTGGAAGTCGAGTGGGTGTTCGGGAAGCAAGCGATATGCCACGCGCTATTCGAGGGGCAAATGCCCCGGTGGGTGTGACGTCGTGTCACAGGTCTGGGGTCAATTGTCCCAGGTCTATTGTAGCCAGATCGGCTGGGGCCCGATCGCGTTCACGGGGGTGTTCTCTCGAAGAGGTGTGGTCTGTATACCTCGGTCAAGGGGAGGTCGAAGAAGACGCTCGCCGCCCCAGGATCGCCTCGGGCACAGAAAAGCGCGCTCGCGACGTTGACCTTCGAGGGTTTTTGGCAGTATGACGGGGGCGCGTATGCTGTGGCGTAGAGTCGATTCGTGTGCTTTTTGACCGTCGACTTGCATCACACCTCCAGAGACATGATGCGGCGTCGCCGCGTCATCTGGAGTCGTGCTCGTGCCCCGGTGCTCTGAGGGCGACCGAGATAGCGCATCTTGCGCTTTGGGTGGAGGATGATCCTCCGCGGGTAGAATGAAGGATTTGCGAAGAGAGTGAGTGGAGCCTATGTCGCTGCAATTTTCCGAGAAGGGCGAGGAGAAGTTCCAGGAGATCTTGGGGCGTTACCCCGAGACGAAAAAGATGGCCGCGCTTTTGCCCGTCTTGCTTCTGGCGCAGAGCGAGTTCGGTTGGGTCTCTGTCGAGGTGATGGACTACCTGGCCGAGCGCCTCGAGCTGCACCCTGCCAAGGTTCTCAGCACGGCCACCTTCTATTCGATGGTCAACAAGCAGCCGATGGGCAAGTGTCACGTGCAGGTTTGCACGACGCTCTCCTGCGCGCTGCGCGGCGGCTACGAGTTGCTCGACACGCTCGAGGAACAGCTCGGGATCAACACCGGCGAGACGAGCTCGGATGGAAACTGGACGCTCTCGGAGGTCGAGTGTTTGGCCTCCTGTGGGACCGCTCCGATGTTCCAGGTGACGTACTCTGATGGCGAGATCGATTACTTCGAGGATCTGGGTGACCCGGACCGCCTCGAGGCGGTCTTGAGTGAGCTCAACGCGAAGTTGGCCTCGCTGCCCGACCCCCGTAAGATGCATGACGAGAGAAGGAACTGAGGCGTCCGCCAAGGCAAAGTACCACGCTCGCGCGAGCGTGGTGTACGTAGTAGGGCGTTCGCACCTCGAGAGAAGAGAGCATAGGAAGAGCGATGGAAGAGAAATTCTTGAGCCGGCACTTCACCGTCGATAAGGCATTCAACCTCGACGTGTTCAAGGAGCAGGGCGGGTACAGCGTCCTCGGCAAGGCGTTCAGCATGGACACGGACTCGATCATCGCCGAGATGAAGAAGTCCAACCTGCGCGGGCGCGGCGGCGCTGGATTCCCCACGGGCGTCAAGTGGGGCTTCATGCCTCGCGATAGCGACGTCGAGAAGTACCTCGTGATCAACGCCGACGAGGGGGAGCCAGGCACCTTCAAGGATCGCTACATCATGGAGCTCGATCCTCACCGCCTGGTCGAGGGGTGCATTATCACCGCGTGGGCGCTCGGGCTTCGCACGGGGTATATCTTCGTGCGCGGCGAGCTCCAGTTGGCGATCCGTCGCCTCGAGCAGGCGATCCGTCAGGCGTATGATGCGAACCTCCTTGGCAAAAACATCATGGGCAAGGGGCTCGACTTCGACCTCTACGTGCACTCCTCTGCGGGCGCCTACATTTGCGGCGAGGAGACCGGGCTCATCGAGGGCCTCGAGGGAAAACCTGGGCAGCCTCGTATGAAGCCTCCGTTCCCCGCCGTCGTCGGCGTGTTCGGGAAGCCAACGCTCGTGAACAACGTCGAGACGATCGCTTCGGTGCCATTTATCATCGAGCGCGGCGGCGACTTCTGGGCAAAGCTCGGGATCGAGAAGAACGGTGGTCCAAAGCTGTTCGGGCTGAGCGGTCACATCAAGAACCCCGGCGTCTACGAGGCGCCCTGCGGGATCACGGTCGGCGAGCTGCTCGAGCGCTTTGGCGGCGGGATGCTCGACGGCAGCGAGCTCAAGGCGTTCATCCCCGGCGGATCTTCCTGCGCGGTGATGACGCCGGACAAGCTCGACGCGCAGATGGGCTATGAGACCTTGCGCGAGGCGGGCTCCTCGATGGGGACGGGCTGCATCACCTTCATGGACGAGACGACCTGTATGGTTCGCCTCTCCGCGCGCCTGGCGCACTTCTATCACCACGAGTCCTGTGGTCAGTGCACGCCATGTCGCGAGGGCACGGGGTGGGCATACAAGGTGCTCAACGCCATCGAGGCGGGCCGTGGTCGCCAGGAGGACCTGGATCTGATCATGGATGTGATCGAGAACATCGAGGGGAACACGATCTGCGCGCACGGCGACTCGCTCGTGATTCCTGTGCGAAGCTACATCCAGACCTTCCCGCAAGAGTTCCAGGATCACATCGACAGGAAGGGGTGCCCCTTCCCCGTGTGGCAGAAGCGTCGCAAGTTCGCTGCGGCCGAAGCTGCGGCCGAGTGAGAACTCGCAGAGCGCGCGTGACGCTGCGGTGAAGCGCGCCTCTTGAAAACAATTTGATGCCTGTCTTTGCCTCGCGAAACAGGCCAAAAACAAGCGCCCTCTCTGGCATATGCCAGAGAGGGCGCGCTCGAATCTCGAGCACCAAGATGCGCTCAGGCGCATCGAAAGAGCGCGGCGGATAAATTCGATGGTTGAAGAAGTGCAGTGCAGTCTGCTAAAGCAAACCGCGAACATTCGCCCTCATTGGGCGAGGGTGGCTGGGAATGCCTCCCAACCACACCTTGCTCCCTGATTTTTGTGGCCATCGTTCCGTTCGAGTGTTTTGAACGATGTGCCCTAGACACCCTGGGCTGATACTGGAGGCGTCCGAGATGGGTTTTTGGGAACCCCTTTTCTTCTGGATTTTTGCCATCGGCGCGATCGGATCGAGCGCGGCGGTTGTGATCTTTCGCAACCCGCTCTACAGCGCGCTGTCGCTGATCCTGGACTTTTTCTTCTTCGCCGGGCTCTACGTGCTGCTCTCAGCACACACGATGGCCATCATTCAGGTGCTCGTTTACGCGGGCGCCATTATGGTCCTCTTTCTCTTCATCATTATGCTGCTCAACCTCAAGGATGAGGAGCTAGGAGAGTTCGAGTTCAAGGTCCATCACCTCGTGAGTCTGGCCACCGTACTCGGGCTCTTCTTCTTCATTAACAGCGCCATCGCGCCGTTGGTGGACGAAGATGTCGTGAGCAAACAGCGCGCGATCGCCGAGCAGAAGTACGAAGAGGACGTCAAGAAGCACGAAGCTGCCCTGGCCGAGGTCGAGGCAGCTGGCGATGACGAGAAGAAGCTCGCGGCAGCCAAGGCGAAGGCCGAGGCGCTCGAGCCAAAATATACCGTCCGCACCAAGTCTGCCTTGCTCGGTCCGCTCTATTCGGATCTGAGCGAGCCAGGGTTGGATAAGGCATGGAGCGAGAAGATCGCTGCCTACCGCACGGGTCGAAGCGACCCGAGCCAGGGCAAGTGGACGCGCTTCGATAGCTCCAAGCCGATGATCGTCCCTCCCGTCCTGACTGGCGAGCGCCTCGAAACCGAGCGCGGCGTCATCAAGGCAGCCGAGCCCGCGGGCTTTGGCACAGTGGAGCCGATGAGCATCCTTGTGGTGAACCGCTTCGTGGTGCCCTTCGAGTTGACGGCCTTGTTGCTTTTGGCCGCCATCGTGGGCGCTGTGATTATCGCCAAGCGTCGCCTCTAAGAGCGTGAGGGGGATAAGGATGAAGCGGACTCTAAACGTGAAACGAATGCTACTTTTTGTGAGTGAGGGAGCCTCGAGATGATGTTCGAGCCAACTCTTGAGCAATACCTGATCCTCGGCGCCATCACTTTCTGTATTGGTGTCTTCGGTGTGATGGTGCGACGCAATGCCATCACGCTGTTTATGTGCGTGGAGTTGATGCTGAACTCGGTGAACTTGACGTTCATGGCGTTCAGCAAATACCGCGTGGATCTCGATGGCCACATCTTCAGTTTCTTCGTGATGGCGGTCGCGGCGGCAGAAGCCGCCGTCGGTCTGGCCATCATCCTTCACGTCTTCCGCCACAAGCGGAGCGTGAATGTGGACGAGATGGACAGGCTCCAGTTGTGAACTCGCGCGCAGCGCTCGGAAGGTACAGTGAACGCGGCTCTTGTCGCTGCCACGCTGTCACTCCCTCGAGCGTTGCAACCAAGGTTTTGGAGGCGCCACAGGCGCGCCTCTTGAAGTGACCGTGCACCGGATGTAGCCAAGGCTGCTGGAATGCTCTACCAAAATGATTTCTACTACTTGGGTTTGATCGTGTTGATGCCCCTTATCGGGGCCATCATCAACGGCGTGCTCGGCGCGAAGCTTCCAAAGAAGCTCGTTGACCTGATCGCGTGCGGCTCGATCCTGACCTCCTTTTTCTTCACGCTCCTGAGCATCCGAGCTCTGGTCGAAAACGGCCAGGGCGAGGGCGTGGAGAAGGTCTATGGCCACCTGAGCTACACTGCCTATCAATGGATCTATGCGGGAGACTTTGGCGTCGATATCGCCTTCTTCCTCGACCCATTGACGGCGCTGTTGCTGTTGCTCATCACGGGCGTCGGCTTCCTGATTCACCTCTACTCCGTCGGCTACATGGAGCACGACGAGAGCAAGTGGCGATACTTCTCGTATTTGAACCTGTTCTGCTTCGCGATGCTGTTGCTCGTGCTGGGCAAGAACATGCTGGTGACGTTCATCGGTTGGGAGGGCGTGGGTCTTTGCTCCTACCTCCTGATCGGCTTCTGGTACGATGACGACGCCAAGGCCGCTGCCGGTCAGAAGGCGTTCATCGTGAACCGCGTCGGTGACTTTGCCTTCCTCGTCGGGATGTTCATCCTCTTCTACGAGACGGGCACGCTCGACTATATGGCGATGGCCGAGTTCGGGACGTCACAGGCAGGTCTGGCAAAGATCGCTCCTGTGGCAGGCATCGCCGTAAGCCTGATCTTCATCGGCTGCACCGGTAAATCCGCGCAGATCCCGCTCTACGTCTGGTTGCCAGACGCCATGGCGGGTCCGACGCCTGTCTCCGCGCTCATTCACGCCGCGACGATGGTCACCGCAGGTGTCTTCCTGCTCGCAAGGCTTAACTGGGTCTTCACGATCAATCCGCAGGCGATGATGGTCGTCGCGTGGGTCGGCGCGCTGACGGCGTTCTTCGCCGCCACGATCGCCATCGTACAAAACGACATCAAGAAAGTGCTCGCGTACTCCACCGTCTCACAGCTCGGTTACATGTTCCTCGCCGTCGGCGTCGGGAGCTTCACCGCGGCTGTCTTCCACCTGATGACGCACGCCTTCTTCAAGGCGCTGCTCTTCCTCGGGTCCGGTTCGGTGATTCACGCCATGAGCGACGAGCAAGATATCCGCAAGATGGGCGGGCTCAGAAAGCATATGCCATTCACGGCGGGGACCTTCCTCGTCGGTTGTCTGGCGATCGCTGGCTTCCCGCTCTTCAGTGGTTTCTTCTCCAAGGATTTGATCCTGTGGAGCGCGTTCTCCAACGCGCACATCTTCCAGATCGAGACGATCGCAAACCAGCCAAACTTCGTGCGCTTCCTCGTCGAACAGGCACCAGCGCTCGCCAGCGGCACCGGCCATGACGTCATGGTCGCGGCCAAGGTCACGGCGATCGGCACGTTTGTCCTGGGCTTGATCACCGCGGGGATGACGGCGTTCTACATGTTCCGCCTCTACTTCCTGACGTTCGAAGGGGAGTGTCGTGCGGACGAAGAGACCAAGTCTCACCTCCACGAGAGCCCACCCGCGATGGTCATCCCACTGGTGATCCTCGGCGCCTTGGCGTTGCTCGGCGGTATGACTGGCTGGCCACACTTTATCGCGCACGTCTTCGAAGAGAGTTCCCCCTCGATCTCGCACTTCATGCTCTTCTTCGAGCATTGGTTCGACGAGGTCTTCAGAGTCTCGAACGAGTTCCGCATCACCAACCGCTTCGGCAGCCACGCGGCTGGGTACGAGGCGATGGTCACCGCGCTGGGCACCACCGCTGGGCTCACGGGCATCGGGCTCGCTTACTTCATGTACATGAAAAATACCGAGATTCCCGGCAAGATCCAGGAGCGCCTGCGCGGCCTCCACGAGGTCCTCGATAACAAGTACTACGTCGATGAAGGCTACGAGAAAGCTTTCGTCTGGGGCTCGATCAAGATCGGCGAAGGTCTGACATTCTTTGACAAGCAGATCCTCGATGGAGGTCTGGTCAACGGCGCTGGCGCGATCATGAAGTCAGCGGGTCGAATCCTTCGGCACTTGCAAAGCGGTAACGTGCAGCGTTACGCGACCTACATCACGCTCGGCGTGGTGCTCGCCATGATCGCGGTCATGGTGATGTACGCCTGACGTACGAGCGCGACGAAGAACGGATAGTGTGAGTGGTTGTTCTTTAAATAGAATCACCACTCACGAAGAAGAGAGAATACGAGCTTCGCGGGCGACGCTGACAGAGCGCGCCTCGAGGCATGAACAAGCCCTCAAAAACTATTTGTGGGCGACGCAGCGATAGGATCTCGACCGATGATGGATGCGGTTGGCCTGACAAGTTTGGTGAGTTCTTTTCTCACGCTCGGCGCGCCCCTGACGGCGCCGGGTACGATTCCCTGGTTGACGGTGGTGACCTTCGCGCCGCTGCTCGGTGTGTTGGCCTTGATGCTGATGCCAAAGCAGCAGCTCCAGGCGTTGCGTACCACGGCGCTGATCACCACGATCGGCACGTTCGTCGTCAGCCTGAGCGTCCTGGTGTTGTTTAACCCCCAGGCGACGCTCACGGCAGGGGCTCCGTTCACCTTCCAGATGATCGAAGGGCCCGTGGAGTGGATTCCTCTAATCGGGATTCACTACGCGATGGGCGTCGATGGCATCAGCCTCTGGCTGATCATGCTCACGACCTTCCTGATGCCGCTCGTGATCCTCTCGACGTATTCTGCCGAAGATCGGCACGTCAAAGAGTACATGATCTGCCTGCTGGTTTTGGAGACGGCGATGCTCGGTGCCCTCGTGGCGACCGACGTGTTCCTCTTCTACATCTTCTGGGAGATGATGCTCATCCCGATGTACTTCATCATCGGTGTCTGGGGCGGAGAGGACAGGGTTCAGGCTGCGGTCAAGTTCTTCATCTACACGCTGGTTGGCTCGCTGCTGATGCTGATCGCGATCCTGTATGTCTACTTCAAGGTCGGCGCCGACACGGGAACCTACAGCTTCCTGTTCGCGGATCTCTTCAAGGTCCAGCTCAGCTACAACGAGCAGTTCTGGCTCTTCCTGGCGTTCTTCCTGGCGTTTGCCATCAAAGTCCCGCTCTTCCCATTCCACACATGGCTCCCGCTGGCGCACGTTCAGGCGCCCACGGCAGGCTCGGTGGTTCTGGCGGGCGTGATGCTCAAGATGGGTACCTACGGACTGCTCCGCTACGCGTTCCCGCTCTTCCCTGAAGCGCTGCGCACCTTCGCGCCTTATATCGCCGTGTTGGCCGTAATCGGCATCCTCTACGGAGCGATCGTGGCGATGGTGCAACCCGACGTGAAGAAGATCGTGGCGTACTCGTCCGTGAGTCACCTCGGCTTCTGCGTCCTCGGCTTGATCGCGATGACGCCGCAAGCGTTGCAGGGTGGCCTCTACATCATGCTCGCGCACGGTATCGCCACCGGCGGACTCTTCCTCTGTGTCGGCATCCTCTACGAGCGACGTCACACCAAGAAGATCGACGCCTTTGGCGGCGTGGCTCGTTCCATGCCCGTCTTCTCGGCGCTCTTCATGGTCATCGTGATGGCTTCCGTCGGGCTGCCTGGCCTTAACGGGTTTGTCGGTGAGTTCCTGGCGTTGATCGGGACCTCCCGCTCGCACTTCCTCTTCTTCAAGGACCCCTACATCGTGGGCCACGTCCAGACCGAGCAAGGGCTCGCCTGGGCATGGAAGACCCCCGAGTACTTCCCGATGAGCGACTTGCAGCAAGCAGGTCCAGAGCTCACGGCCATCTTCCTGACGGCGTTCGCCGCGCTGGGCGTGATCTTCGCCGCGGCTTACCTGCTGTGGATGTGGCGCCGCGTGATGTTCGGGCCGCTCGACAAGGAAGAGAACAAGAACCTCGAGGACGTGAACGCGCGCGAGCTCGGCTACCTCATCCCGATCGTGGCCATGGCCATCATCATGGGTGTGGCGCCAAACTTCTTCCTGAGCCGCATGGAGCCATCGGTCTACCAGTTCCTGACCTACATGGATTCGCAGGTGTCTCCGAGCGGGCTTGTCCGCGTGGAGACGCCAGAGGCGAGCATCCTGCCCCAGGGGCCGATGCTCGAGCTCGAGGACAAGGCAGAGAAGGGCGCGGGCTCGGCTCGCTGATAATGATTTGAATTGGGACGCGCGCGAGGATGACCTCGGCGCGGACCTCGAACCGTTCGTGATTGCGGCGTGGCGCTCACTCCCTGGCTCGATGCCAGAGTGGGCAAGACGCTCGACTGAGATAGAGAGCAGCATATGCTGGCGAACATCTTGACTGGCTTCCAGACCCTGGCGATGCTGACGCCCCCGTCAGCTGCCGAGTATCTGGCGCTTATCCCCGGCTCGATCGTCGCGATCGTGGCCATGATCGTGATCCTCGTGGACACGTTCCACAGGCCCGGGACAAGGCGCGATTACCTGGCTTACATCAGCGCTATCGGCCTCGGGCTCGCAGGCCTGAGCGCGTACTTGCTCTGGGACAACACCGTCGATGGGACGACCTTCCACGGGATGCTCTACCTGGATCGCTTCGCGCTCTTCTTTGTCTTCATCGCCTGCCTCTCCGGCGGGATAGCGATGTTACAGACACCTCCGTTCATGAAGTTCTCGCGGATGGACCGCGGCGAGTTCTATATGCTCGTGCTGTTCTCGGTGTCCGGGGCCATCTTTATGGCCAGCGCCGCGGACTTGCTGACGATCTTCATCGCGCTCGAGATCATGTCGATCCCGGTCTATTGCCTGGCTGGCTACATGCGCCGCGATCCGCGCGGCGCGGAGTCCTCGATGAAGTACTTCATCCTCGGAGCGTTCTCCGCTGGCCTGATGCTCTACGGGATGTCGATGATTTACGGCATCACCGGGACCACAAACCTCGAGCACATCGGCACCGGGCTTAACCGCATCGTGACCCCCATCGTTCAAAACGGCGTCACCAGCGTCCCCGAGGCTGCTCAGGATGCAGGGTTGCTCCTGACGGTCGCCATCCTGCTGATTCTCAGCGGCTTCGCGTTCAAGATCGCTGCGGTGCCATTCCACATCTGGACGCCTGACGTCTACACCGGCTCTCCTGCTCCTGCCGTCGGCTTCATGGCCACCACGGTCAAGGCTGGCGCGTTCGCAGCGATGATCCGCGTGTTCATGATCGCCTTCGAAAGCTCACAGCTCAAAGGTGGCTTCTTTGGCATCGGTTGGATCGACGTCTTCTTCTTCCTCGCTGCAGCGAGCATGGTGCTCGGCAACGTGGTCGCCATCATGCAAACCAACGTCAAGCGTATGCTCGCTTACTCGAGCATCGCGCACGCTGGTTACCTGTTGCTCGGGTTCGTGGCGGCTGGCGCAGACGTCAAATTCTTCCTGCACAATGACACCGTCCTCTTCTACCTGCTGACCTATACCGCGGGCACCGTTGGTGCCTTCGGTGTCCTGAGCATCCTCGGTCGCAAGGGACGCACCGTCGAGACCTATGAAGATCTCACTGGCCTCGGGCTCAAGTACCCGTTCGCTGGCCTGATGATGGGCATCTTCATGTTCTCGAGCGCGGGCGTGCCTCCGACCGCTGGCTTCGTTGGCAAGTTCTACATCTTCTCCTCTGCGGTGCAGGTGGGTAACGCGACCGGCGAGTTCTCTTTCATCGGCCTCGCCATCCTCGCCGTGCTTACCAGCGTCGCTGGCGCCTACTACTACCTCAAGGTGCTCGTCTGCATGTACATGCGCGAGGAGAGCGAGCCCGGTAAGTTCGAGATGGCCGAGGACACCGGCGCCAAGATCGCGCTCACTGCGGCCGCTGTGTTGACGCTGTGGCTCGGCGTGGCTCCTGGCGCTGCGATTCAAGCCGCGCGCGAGGCTGTCGTCGACTTTGGCGGCGCATCCCCCGCGCTCCAGAAGACGCTCGACGATGGCGCCAAGCAGCTCGAGCAGATCGAGCAACGCTCCAAGGCCAGCGAGCAAGCGCCACCTTCTGACGAGCCAATGGGCTGAGATACAAGCTCCACTGGAGCAGCAACGCTATCCAAAACCGCGCCTTTTCCGAGGCGCGGTTTTTTGTGTTTATCGATAGTCCCGCTCTAGAGTTCGACGGCGCTTAAATCAGATTCACTTGTAACTTGGGCGGATGCGTGCGTACACTTGTGGGAGAAAAGGTTGTCTTTGCAACAATTCGCTCGCCCCCTCGAGGCTATGAACCACCTTCTAAACTCCATGATCGCACGCGCAGAGGGGGAGTACCTCGAGAGAGAAGCTCAAGAAGTCATCATCGACTTCGTCTCCGAACTTCCTCGACGCTTTGATCTGATGAACGAACTCGCCAAGAGCGAGGGCGCCATCCTCGAGGACACCCTCGACATCTTCTACAAACGCTTCCCCATGGTCGCCCAGCGCCACAGAGAGACCAGCCCCAGCGGTGTTCGGGATCTGCGCCTCGTGCTTCGCTACGCGTCGATGGCGTACGTCCTCGACGATCTGCGCTATCTCGACGAGAAGCTCCTGAGCTGGCTTCGACCGATTCTGCACTCCTACCTCGAGACCGAGGCGATCGACTTCGCCTTCTCCACCCTCGTGAGCGTCTCACAGGATCACCTCACCAAACACGTGGCAGAACTCATCTCACCATACCTCGAGCGCTCGAGAGACCTCCTGGTGTAGAGCTCGGTGTGAGCGCTGTCTCGCCGCATCGCGACGCTGCTGAACGAAAATAGGGAGCGCGCCATTTCTGAACGCTGGG
>Ga0208061_100196_pt1 | contig 20551 bp, 17 predicted proteins | sample DeeseametaMP0555_FD_184209 | JGI IMG/M metagenome (GOLD analysis project Ga0208061, IMG submission 184209) | Marine microbial communities from the Deep Atlantic Ocean - MP0555 (SPAdes) | ecosystem: Environmental > Aquatic > Marine > Oceanic | place: South Atlantic Ocean | collected 2011-01-23 | reverse complement strand
GTCCTGGTGTCCCTTGGCGTTGAGCAGACCGAGGCGAACTGGCAATGAGAACTCTTTGGAGTCGTAGTGGAACCTCAGCGGCGACAACTGCGCCTGCCCATCCTTGAAGGTCACCTTCTTGGGGTCGACCTTGGCGACAAAGAAATACTGACCTCCCTCGATATACGGCTTGAGTACTGGCGCTGCGCCCTTGGGGATGTTGTACTTCTCCTGCTCGAGCCACTTCTCCAGACCGTTCGATTCCTTCGCGCTCAGGATCACCACGTTGTACTCGCCGACGTCGAACTGCGCCTCGATCTTGACGCCGAGCTCCGGCTCGGAGGGTTCTTCTTCGGGTGCCATGGCGCCTTCGAGGACCGCGCCATCCCCGTCGTCCTCGTAGACGCGGACGTCAGGTTTGTAGCAGGGGTCTCTCTCCCAGTATTCGACGAGTCTGGGGGCGGCGAGCTGGTCGACGCGCGTGAAGACCTCGTCTTTGAGGACCTTGACGTTCTCTTCCTCCAACACCTGTGGAACAGGGATGACCATGGCGAAGCCCTCGGGAGGGCCCTCGTAGTTGTTGCGCATCGAGAGGACGGTTTTCGTCCCTTCGCGCATCATCACGACCATCGTCGCGTTGTTAAACATCTCCTGGTCTGCGCCTGAGACGTAGAATCCGCAGAACGCCTGCGCCTCGGTTGGCGCGAGCATGAACGTGAGCGATCCCGCCGTGAGCATCAGCGCGGTCGCGATCGAGCGTGTCGAACGGAGCATAAGGGTCCTCTTTTTACAGTTGCGTTCAGTTCGAGAGAGTCTTCTTTTTCCTGCGCACGCCGAGCGCCAGCGCACCCAAAGCGATCCAGCCGAGCGCATCGGTCGGAACGCTCGGCGTGTGGACGCTTCGGCAGGCGCACATTTTGGCGCGAGGAGGTTTCGGGAGGTCGACCTTGTAAGGTCCTTCAGGCAGCAGGTTGACCGTAGGGATGCTCTCTTGCGCGAGCGCCTTCTCGAGGTCGACAGCGCCTCGTTTGGCGAACGCGGTGTCCTGAGCTGCGGTCACGCCAGCGCCTCCATTGGGAGGTCCTCCCCAGATGCCATACTGAGGGTTCTCGCACTCGACCTCGCCCTCCCAGCGATTGAGCATGATGTAGCGGCCCTGGAAGTTGTTGTAGCTCGAGAGCTGCGCGCCTTCCTCGTTGAGCTTTGCCTCCGGGCCATAAGGTGTGCCTCGGCCACCGATGATCGGAGGAGCTGCTCGAAAGACGAGATCATCCTTGAGGTCATCGATGGTGTATCGCGCGTGCAACCTGGTCAGCACCCAGTTGTAGGAGCCGAGTGATTGCTCGAGCTCGACGTTGGTCGAGCCGGGCTTGCCGACCACCACGTCTCCTCCGAGCGTCATCAGCTCGGGGTCCTGCAACGGTGGGGTGGGGCAAGGATCGCAAGAGTTCGATGCCCAGGCGTACTCGGTGATCACCGCGCCCGGGTTGTTCTGGAGAACCCAGTCAAAGAGTGAGACGTAAAACGCGGCGAAGTCATCGCGCACGGTCGTGTCCACGAACAGGTTCGTGGGGATAGCCACGTTCTTGTAGTTGGCGACCTCGTAACGCGTCTCTCGCGCCAGGATATGAACGATCAGATCTTGGTGCCCCTTGGCATTCAGAAGCCCCAACCTCACCGGAAGCGAGAACTCCTCGGAGTCGTAGTGGAACCGAAGCGGCGACAACCTCGCCATGCCTTTCTCGAAGGTGACTTTTTGCGGGTTCACCTTGGCGACAAAGAAATACTGACCCCCTTCGATATACGGCTTGAGCACTGGCGCTGCGCCCTTGGGGATGTTGTACTTCTCCTGCTTTAGCCAGGTCTCTAGCCCGTTCGATTCCTTCGCGCTCAGGATCACCACGTTGTATTCGCCGACGTCGAACTGCGCCTCGATCTTGACGCCGGTGTCACGATCTCGTTTAAAGCGAGGGCGCATGCTGCGCTCCTCGACCGAGGTCGGCATGGCGATCGATTCGTCATCGTAGACTGGCCCGTAGCAGGGATCTTGCTCCCAGTATTCGACAAGCCTCGGCGCAGCGAGCGCGTCGACCTTGTTAAAGACCTCGTCCTTGAGGACCTTGACGTTCTCCTCTTTCAGGACCTGTGGGACGGGAATCACCATGGCGAAGTCCTCGGGGGGACCTTCGTAGTTGTTGCGCATCGACAACACAGTCTTTGTGCCCTCGCGCATCATCACGACCATCGTCGCGTTGTTAAACATCTCCTGGTCTGCGCCAGAGACGTAGAACCCGCAGAATGCCTGCGCTTCGCTCGGCGCGAGCGTCACAGCACCCAGCGCGCAGGTGGAGAGGAGCGCCAGCGCGAGGGCGCGCCAGCCATGAGTGGAGGATGTCTTGAACATGGTGTTATCCGCTTTCGATTAGGGGGATTCCCCGGTTTTCTGCCATCGCCTGAGTAGTCCGAACACGCCAAGCAACAGCAGCCCTTCCAGCGGAAGATCAGAAGGTGTCGATGGCGAGGTCGCGCAGTTGGATTGCTTCGCCTCGGGCTTCTTTGCAGGCTTTGCTTCTGGCGTTGTTTTGGCGGCGTCAGAGGTCGCAGGGGGCGTTGTCTCGATGGCGACTTTTGTCTTTGGGGGAGCCTTGTCCGGGGCACCCTCGAGCTTTAGCCCAGGGATTTGTTTCTGCGCGAAAGCTTCGGGAAGCTCGAACTTTCCGCGAGGCGCAAAGGCGATATCACTGGCCGCGCGGGTTTGCTGGCCGCCGTCTGGAGGACCGCCCCACACACCGCGCTGAGGACTCTCACACTCGATCTTTCCTTTCCAGTGATTGAGCATGATGTAGCGGCCCTGGAAGCTGTTGTAACTCCCAGGCCTGGCGCCTTCCTCGTTCATCTTGGGGTTCTCGCCGTAAGGCGTGCCTCGACCGCCGATGATCGGATCGGCTTTTCTGAAGACCAGATCCTCCTCCAACTCATCCTTGGTGTAGCGCGCGTGCAGACGCGTCAGCACCCAGTTTCTGGTGCTCGCTGGAGAGATGTCGATGCGCTGCTTTTTGTGCATATGTACGCGTTGCTTGAAGCGCATCGTTTGCGGCGACTTCGGGTAGGACCAACTCTTCATGTTATCTTGAATACACATGCGAATCGGGCCGTGCTCGTAGCTCATGTCCACCACGCGTCCGTAGGAGACCTTGCCGTCCTTATCGATGGTCACCTCGAGGTTCATGGTCAGATCCTCGACGTCGGGGATTTCCTTTAGCCCCTTCTTGTAACACTCGAGGAGGTCACCGCGATGAGAGAGCGTCAGCCGGTGCATCACCGCGCGCTTTCTGGCGTCTTCCAGGTCAGGTGGCCGAAAGTCGATGGCCAGCTCTTCCTTTCCAGCCGAGCCACCCTCGATGACATCCACTCCCAATGTGTAGAGCTCCTCGCTCTTTAGCGCGGGCACGGGGCAAGGATCACAGGTGGAGGAGTCCCAGGAGTATTCGGTGATGACAGCCTTGGGGTTCTCCTCGAGGGTGCGGTCGAGCAGCGTGGCATAAAACTCTGCGAACCTGTCGCGGACGTGGTCCTTGACGAGGATGTTCGTGGGGATGGTGACATTCTTGTAGTTGGCGACCTCGTAACGCTGCTTCTTTGCCAGGATGTGCACCAGCAGGTCCTGGTGTCCCTTGGCATTCAGAAGTCCCAGCCTCACAGGCAGTGAGAACTCTTTGGAGTCGTAATGAAATCTCAGCGGTGAGAGCTTCGCCTGACCATCCTTGAAGGTCACCTTCTTGGGATCGACCTTGGCGACGAAGAAATACTGACCTCCCTCGATATACGGCTTGAGCACTGGCGCTGCGCCCTCGGGGATGTTGTATTTCTCTTGCTTTAGCCACTTCTCCAGACCGTTCGATTCCTTCGCGCTCAGGATCACCACGTTGTATTCGCCCACGTCGAACTGCGCCTCGACCGTCACGCCGAGCCCGCCGCCCGGAGCACCGCCCGAGGCGTAGTCAGCCACGCGAATGTTGCCGCTCCCCTTGGCGTCCTCCTTGTATTTGAGGATGAGGCAGGGGTCTTGCTCCCAGTATTCGACGAGTCTGGGGGCGGCGAGCTGGTCGACGCGCGTGAAGACCTCGTCTTTGAGAACCTTGACGTTTTCTTCCTCGAGGACCTGCGGGACAGGAATCACCATGGCGAAGTCCTCGGGAGGACCTTCGTAGTTGTTGCGCATCGACAACACAGTCTTTGTGCCCTCGCGCATCATCACGACCATCGTCGCGTTGTTGTACATCTCCTGGTCTGCGCCTGAGACGTAGAATCCGCAGAACGCTTGCGCTTCGGTTGGCGCGAGGTAGATGAAGGAGATGGATGCAAGAAATGCGAGGATGGCGTGCGGCGAGGAGAGAGAGCGAAGTCGCGACATCAAGGCCTCCATGACCTCCGAGTCGGGGAACTCGAAAGGGCGCGTGGTGAGCGGCATGAACGTTTTGTGTGACAGAGCGAGGATGCATCAAGCTCGTTGCATTGGCGAGCATCAAATCGGCCTGTGCGCTGGCGGGTTGGCATCGACGAGGGGTTAAAATTCAGCATCTCCACCGGGCGTGAACGCTTACAAGAAGGGTCGCGCGTGCTATGGGGGAGGGCGGTTGGGCTGGAGGTGTTCGCGCGGGGTTTCGAGATGTACTCCGCGCATCTTTTGTGGCCAACGGATGAAGCAAGGAATCACTGGCGCCGAGGAGGGGTGACCGATGAAGCAATACATCGATTTGTTAAAGCACGTGCTCGAAGAGGGCGCGCAGAAGGGGGATCGCACGGGCACCGGGACGCGCAGCGTCTTCGGCTATCAGATGCGTTTCGATCTCTCGCAGGGGTTTCCTGCGGTCACGACCAAGCGCCTCTGGTTCAAGGGGGTCGTGCACGAGCTGTTGTGGTTCCTCAAGGGGTCGACCGACACGGCTTACCTGCTCGAAAACGATGTGCATATCTGGGACGCCTGGGCTGATGAGGATGGCCAGCTCGGTCCTGTTTATGGCAAGCAGTGGCGCTCCTGGGCGAGGGCTGATGGCCAGACCGTAGACCAGATCGCGCAGGTGATTGCAGGGTTAAAGAGCAACCCTGATTCGCGCAGGCATCTGGTGAGCGCGTGGAACGTCGGCGAGCTCGATCAGATGGCGCTGCCTCCCTGTCACACCTTCTTCCAGTTCTATGTGGCGGAGGGGAAGTTGAGCTGCCAGCTCTATCAACGGAGCGCTGATTTGTTCCTCGGCGTGCCCTTTAACATCGCCTCTTATGCGCTCCTGACGCATATGATCGCGCAGGTTACGGGGTTGCAGGTCGGTGATTTCGTGCACACGTTGGGCGACGCGCACATTTATCTAAATCACCTCGAGCAGGTGCAAACGCAGCTCGAGCGCGAGCCGTTCCCGCTGCCAACCCTTCGACTCAACCCCGAGGTCGAGGACATCGACGCCTTTGTCTACGAGGACATCGAGCTGGTCGATTACAAGCATCACCCTGGAATCAAGGCGCCGATCGCGGTGTAGACCGTGGCGACGAGGAGGAGTGCGATGACGCGTTTTGCTGCCATCGTGGCTGTGGATCATCAATGGGGCATCGGCGATGGGGAGGATCTTCCCTGGAGGTTGCCGCTCGACCTCAAGCGCTTCAAGAGCCTCTCGATGGGGAAGCCGTTGATCATGGGGCGTCGGACGCACGAATCGATCGGGCGCGCGCTGCCAGGGAGGCGAAACATCGTGCTCTCGCGCGATGCCTCTTACGAACCGGCGCCTGGCTGCGAGCTGGCGACGAGCTTCGAGGAGGCGCGCGCGCTGGTCGAGCGAGGTGGTGACGTGAGCGAGGCGATCATCGCCGGAGGCGCGGGGATCTATGAAGCGTTCATGCCACATACGCAGCGCGTGTACCTGACCGTGGTGCACGCGTCCCTCGACCAACCAGTCAGGCTTTACCCATTGGCCGAAGAGGGGTGGGAGGTGCTCGAGCGCGAGCATCACCCGAGCGACGAGCGACACGATCACCCCTTCACCTTCCTGACGCTCGAGCGGCGGGCCGATGCGCCAGCGCTCTCGCTTGTCCCCGAGGCGTGGCGGACGAGCTGATATAGAGCGGCGGTGCCGAGAAAAAAAGAGGAGGGGCCGAATTCTGGTCGACCTGGATCGCTGTCTGCGATCCAGGTCGACCAGAATTCGGCCCCTCCTCTTTTTTCGTGCCACGTGATCCGCTCCGTGAGGAACCATGCGGGTTTTTGCTCAAGATCCTCCGTGGCCGTGTCGCTATGAATATGCAGGAAGGGGTTTTTATATCTCAGTGGTATCTCAGGAGAGACCAATGCGAAGGAGCATCGGTGTGGCAGCGTTGTGCGTGTGGGGGGCGCTCATGATTTGGATCGGGGCGATCATGCTCGGCCGTCATCTGGTCGCATTGCCCGCGCAGACAACCGATGACGCATCGCTCGCGGCCGCGCTCTCTGCGCGGCGCTCCGATACAAACCAGCGAGGTTGGTTCGCCGCGCACGCGCTCTATGGAGAGTGTGGCTGCTCGCGCAGGGTGGCGAAGCATCTGCTCGAGAGCGAGCGCCCCGAGGATGTCCGAGAGCTCGTGATCCTCGTGGGTGATGACCCCGCGCTGCGAACTTCACTGACCGAGCGGGGCTTCGACGTCGACGTGGTCGAACGAGAGGAGCTCGCCGCGCGCTACCATCTGCGCGCGGTGCCTGTGTTTGCCGTGCTCGACCCGCTCGACCGCGTGCGCTACGTGGGCGGTTATACCCAACGAAAGCAAGGACCTGTGATCGAGGATCTGGACATCCTCGAGAGGCTCCAGAGCGATCGCTCGATCGCGGCGCTGCCACTCTTTGGCTGCGCGGTGAGCCGTCGCCTCCAACAAGCCGTCGATCCCACTGGCCTCTTCTGAATAAAGGAGTGATCTGATGTCCGAGTCCGCCGCAAAACCGAGAACAGTGAGAGCGATGCTGATGCGCACGCTCGTGTTGCCAAAGGAAATCACTCCCTTCGAGCACAAGTACCTGGCGCGTATGAACCGCATCACGTTCGGGTTCTTTCTGGCCAATATCCCTGTCTTCATGTTCGTGGGGTGGTTGCATGACACGGGCGTCGGGATGGCGTTGGGGTTGAGCCTTGTCACGTTGCTCGGGCCGGCGATCGCGCTCTTCGCGCTCTCCAACCCTCGCCACATCTCGCTCGTGCACGGCGTCGCTTCGATGTGCATGGGGGGCGTGCTCGTGCACCTGGGGCAGGGGCCGATGCAGATCGAGATGCACTTCTACTTCTTCATCCTGCTGGCGATGCTGGCGATGTTTGGGAACCCGCTGGTGATTCTTGTCGCCGCGGCGACCGTGTCGGTTCACCACCTCGTGGTCTACTTCCTGCTCCCATCGAGCGTCTTCAACTATGACGCGAGCATCTGGGTCGTGATGGTGCACGCGCTGTTTGTCGTCATCGAGTCGGTCGCGTCGGTGTTTCTGGCGCGCAGCTTCTTCGACAACGTCATCGGCCTCGAGAAGATCGTCCAACACCGCACCGAGCAGCTCGTGACGAAGAACCGAGACTTGAGGTTGGTGCTCGATAACGTCTCTCAGGCGTTGATGACGGTGAACCTCGATGGCGAGCTCTCGAACGAGCGCTCGGCGGTCGTGGATCGTTGGTTCGATGGCGTCGAGGGAGACCACCTCTCGGAGTTGTTCGCGCAGGCTGACTGTGGTGCCGCGGAGTGGTTCGAGCTTGGCCTCGAGTCCTTGCGCGATGGGTTTCTCCCCTTCGAGCTGTGCATCGAGCAGCTCCCCTCGGGTTTGGAGCTCGGTGAGATGCACATCCGCGTCGACTATACGCCGCTCTTCTCCCCGGACGGAGAGCTGGAGGGGCTGTTGGTGATGATGTCGGATATCACCGCGAGGCTCGAGCACGAGCGCCTCGAGCGCGAGCAGCGAGAGTTCGTCACGCTCTTCTCGCGGCTCCAGGAGGATCGCGTCGGGTTCCTCGAGTTCTTCGCCGAGATGAACGCCATCATGGAGCGCATCGAGCATCACTTCGAGCCGGAGCGCCTGACCGAGGTCTTGCGCGAGGTGCATACGGCCAAGGGGAACTGCGCGCTGTTCGGCCTGAACTCGATCAGCGAGGGGTGCCACGAGCTCGAGAACCACCTCGCCAATGATTTCGATGAGGTGGCGCGCGAAAAGGCAGCGGCTCTCGTCGAGAGCTGGAAGGGGCTTTGCGTGAGGTTCCAGAAGCTCGTGGACACCTCCTCCTCCAAGATCGAGATCGACGACAACGAGTACGCCGAGTTGTTGCGCGACACGCTCGCGGGGTGCCCGCACGAGGTGATCGCCGAGAGGATCCGCTCCTGGCGCCTCGAACCCGTCCGTCGACGCCTCGAGCGACTCGCCGAGCAAGCTCAGGGGCTCTCCAGGAGGCTCGGGAAGGGGGACATCGAGATCGCCATCGACAGCGACAACGTTCGCCTCGAGCCGGAGCGTTGGAGGAGCTTCTGGGCCGCGCTCGTGCACGTGCTCCGCAACGCGATCGATCACGGCATCGAGTCGACCGATGTGCGCCTCGATCGAGGAAAATCACCCGTCGGCAAGCTCACGCTGTCGGCGCGCGTCGAGCAAAACTCGCTCTCGGTCTCGGTGGCCGATGACGGGAACGGAATCAACTGGTCTCAGCTCAAGCAGCGCGCGAAGGCGTGCGGTATCGAAGATCTGCAGAGCGAGGCCGAGATGTACAAGCTGCTCTTTGTCGACGGGCTCTCCTCTCGAGAGGAGGTCTCCGAGACCTCCGGCCGAGGTGTGGGGATGGCCGCTGTCCTGGAGCAATGTAACGCACTTGGCGGCCAGATCTCGGTCGAGTCGACCCTGGGTGAAGGGACCGCCGTCGTCTTCGATTTCCCGAGCGTTCTCTCGGGAGACGGGAGCTTCTTTCCAGAAACATGTGCGGCCGAATAAGCGGTCCGTCCGAAAGAGGATAAGATGTCGAAAGAAAACCAAATATTGTTGCGGCAGTTGTGCGAGGAGTCCTGCGTCGAGCTCTTTGGAGCCTACGAGGTGGAGCTCGAACTCCAGACCTCTACGCAAAAGGACAACTGCGAGCTGGTGGGCTTTATCGGCTTCACCAACCCGGAGCTGCGCGGCGCCTTCGCCCTCGCGATCGAGCGACCTCCGGTCGCCATGGGGATCGAAGCCTCGAGCGCCTCGGACTGGGTCGGTGAACTCAGCAACCAGCTCCTCGGCCGCTTCAAGAACAAGCTGCTCGCCTACGGCGTGGTGCTCGAGATGAGCACGCCGATCGCCATGGCCGGGCGCGAGATCTCGTGGGTGAGCGAGTTCTCGCATCACAACACCCTCCACTTTGGCTCATCCAACGGAGCGGTGGTCATTTACATGGATATGGAGATCTCCAGCGAGCTCGAGCTCGAGCTCACTGGAGAGACGGACAACGAAGCGATTTTGGAAGGGGAGCTGCTCTTCTTTTGAGCGGCGCTTGATCGAGAAAGAACGACCTCTACGGCGAGAGATCGCCAACAACAACAAGGAGCATGGAAATGAGCAACAAGATCTTGATCGTGGATGATTCGGCAACCGTTCGTCAGCAAGTCGGCCTGGCATTGCAGCAAGCAGGTTTCGAGACCGTAGAGGCCAATGATGGCGTCCAGGGGCTCGAGGCCGTGCAGGCAGACGCGAGCATCGCCGCCGTGATCTGTGACGTGAACATGCCCAGGATGAACGGCCTGGATATGGTGCGCGCGGTCAAGGCTCAAGGTCGCTTCGCCGACCTGCCGATCGTGATGCTGACCACAGAGGGGCAACCCTCGCTGATCAGAGAGGCTAGGGAGGCTGGCGCCAAGGGGTGGATCATCAAGCCCTTCAAGGCAGTACAGCTCGTCGCCGCGGTTCAAAAGTTGACCGCGTGAAACCAAGAGTGCTCGGTGTGTGACAGGAGGCCCGTGTGATGGACAATCAAGAGAAAGCACTAGAACCGCGACCGCGACCGCAGCAAGGGGGTGATGCGGTCGCGCAGGTCGAAGCCGCACGTGAGAACGTGGCGGATTTGATCAAGCGCTCCAACGCCCTGAGCGAACAGGCTGTCCTCAACGTGGGGATGCTGATGAAGTCCGTGGTCGCCGAGACCGTCGACTACGTCGACTCGCTCAAGACCGACCTCTCCTCGCTCGATGCCGCCAATGAGAACGGCCTCCCTCATGTCGTCAGCGAGCAGCTCGCCGTCGTCGAGGCCTACCTCGGCAAGGTCGAGTCGCTGGTGGTGCGCCAGGAGGAGCTCTCGAGGTTGGCCGTCTCTCACTCGGAGAAGATCTCTCACGCGGGGCGCCTGATCGAGAACATCACCAAGGAGGTCAAGCTGCTCGCGATCAACGCCCAGATCGAGGCCACTCGCATGAACGCCGAGAATCAATCCCTCGGCGTGATCTCGCAAGAGATGATGCGGCTCTCGAAGTCGGTCAATGACGCGAACACGATCGTGCGTGATGTGACCGAGAACCTGCTCGAGCTGTTGCCGTCGATGTCCGAGCAGGCGCGCTCGCTCAAGTCATCGACGGCGGCATTCTCCGATGACATGAACTTTAGCGCCAAACGCATCGAGCGCTGCAACGAGGATCTCTACCTGCAGATGCGCGAGACCTTCGCCCGCGGTGATGTGCGCATGGAGACGATCCTGGATCACTCCTACTCGGTCCTCTCCGAACTTCAGTTCCAGGACCCCAGCGCGCAGCTGCTCAAAAAGATCGACAGCGAGCTCGAGTCGCTCTCGAAGCGAATTTCGGACGATGGTGACGAGGGCAGCGGCGCAAAGGGCACGAAGGAGGCGTCTTACAACCTGGGCAACGGTGAGGTGTTGCTCTTTTGATGAACAGACCCCCGCGCCGGGCGCGGGGGGAAACAATGGCAAGGAACGATGGGGGCAGGACGAGTTTGTAGCGAAGGTCCTCGGGAGGTCGAGAGATGAAGCAAATCAGGATCGTATTGATCGAGTCTGACGAGGGGCAGGCCAACATGCTCTCGCGCAGGTTGAGGGCGCAAGGTTACATCGTCGATGTGGCCACGGACCCGATCGAAGGCGCGACGTTGGCGTTGGCAGAACCTCCGACGGTCCTCGTCGCAGAGCTTTGGATGCCGGGGATCTCGGGTGTCCAGTTGTGCCGACTGCTCCAGTCCGAGGCGTCGACGGCGCACGTGCCGGTGATCCTCTCCGGGCCGGGCGATGTCCCGAAGAACAGCTTCTGGGCCGAGCAGGCAGGCGCCATTGACTACGTCCCCTCGGGGCGCGTGGGCGCGCTCGTGCGCGCCATCGAGCGCGCCGTCGAGCGCGCTCAGCAGGAGGATGTGTTCTTCACCTACCTGGGCGATGGCTGCGTGGATATTCGGGAGCGGATCGCGAGCTTGCTCGATGACGCCCTCTTCGAATCGGTGCTCGCGAGCGAGGTCCGCGCGCTCGGCGCGTGCGGCTCCTTCGAGAGGTTATTCGACCTCTTCTCACAGCTCGCCGCGCGCATCACCGCCTATCGTTGGATCGCGTTGCGCACGGACTCTCCGCGTCGGTTCGCGATTCACACCAACCCGCTCAACCGGACCGAGGATCTCGAGACCGCCAGATCTGTGCTCTCGACAGGGGTCGACGAGGGGACCTTTATCCTGATCGAGGATGGCGACGCGATCGATATCGATGCGCAGTTCGTGGCGCACGAGAAGATCGAGTTCGGGCACTTGAACATCGGCGCGCTGGCGATCGCGTTCGAGGAGTGTGACGACGAGGGGCGACACCTCGCCGGGTTCTTCGCGCGCGAGCTCGGAGGGCCACTCCGCATGGTCTCGCTCGTCGAGGAATCACGCCGGTTGGCGACCACCGATCCCCTGACCGGGCTCGCCAACCGCCGCGCTTTCCTGGGCGAGTTCAAGACGCTTCTTCACGAGCGCCGCAGCGGTAAGGATGGCGTGTGTGCGTTGATGTTGGATGTCGATCACTTCAAGCAGATCAATGACAACTTCGGTCACGCCGCCGGGGATCTTGTCCTCGCCACGCTCGGGGGTGTGCTCGAGGGCTTCGCGCCGTCGATCGGTTCGTCAGCGAGGTGGGGAGGCGAGGAGTTCGTCGTCTCGCTCGACCAAGTCGACTATGCTCACGCGGTGCGGTTGGCCGAGGAGCTCTGCGCCACGATCGCCGCGCTCGAGATCGAGCATGACGCGACGAGGATTCCGATCACGGCATCCATCGGCGTCGCCGCGCATCGCGTTGGCGATGATATCGAATCACTCATCGATCGCGCCGACCGCGCGATGTATTTGGCCAAGACCTCGGGGAGAAATCGCGTCTGCACCGAGGATATGCTCACCCGCGAGGATATCACGCCGCCGCGCGAAGAGGCGCTCTCTTCGGCTTGATTCAATGGAGATATGGCGCGCAGATCTCCTTTAGCATCTCCAACTCGTCGCGCACGGCCTGGAGCGCTCCTTCCTGGAGCGCTCTTGCCTGACACATGCCATCGTATCGGATCTGGACGCGCTCGATCTTGCGCTCGAGGTAGCGGCGAAGCGCCAGCGTGTTCTGTCGATTCTCCAGCAAGGGGGCGCCGAGCAGCCGGGCTTCTGGCGAGAGCTCTCGCCAGGGCGTCGGCGGCGCGGCGGTGAGATCGATGTGTAGGGTGTGGTAGAGCTGCTCATCTTCCCATAGTAGGATCTCGTCGAGGACACACGCGCCGCGCTCTTCCCAGATATGGCGGCGAAGCGGGGTCAGATCCTGGGGTGATTGGGCGACGAGGCGAGGTCTCCCGAGCGCGTCGAGATCTGCCTGCGCGAGGATATCGATGATCGAGCGCGTGCCCATCCCGGCGATATAAACCAGGTCGAGGCGATCTTCGCTGGAGATGGGCTCGAGCCCATCTCCGAGGCGAACATCGATGCGTTGCTCGAGGTTGGCCTGGGCGATGTTTTCGCGCGCGAACGCGAGCGGTCCAGGCCGAAGGTCCGCCGCGACGGCGAAGGACGCGTGGTCTGAAGAGATGAGCGCGATCGGCAAGAGGGCGTGATCGCACCCCACGTCAGCGATCCTCGCCCCTGGCGGGCAGAGGCGCTGGAGCTGACGCAGGCGCTCGGAGCGAAGCTCAAGGGGACTTGTCATTCTTGTTCGCCGTGGACGCGTCTTCGAGCTCTTGCTTGCGGATCATCTCGCGCACTTCCTTGACGTGTTCGTCATCGAGCGTGGAGGACATCTCCCTGAGCGCGCGTCGCGCGTCCTGGGTAGTCATCTTCTGTTTTTGAAAGTCGACGCAAATCAGGCACATGAGGGACTCCTTGGTGGTCTGCTCGGGTGGGGCTTGCCCCATCTGATGAGCGTGAGGTCTGTCTCACGCGGTCATCAAGATCAACGAGTATAGGGGTTGGGATACTCCGCGCCAAGTCCTTCGCGCGTCGGATTCTCGCGTGGCGAGGGCTGGCGGCGTGGCCTCGCGCGCGTGACAAATCCGATCCAGGCGTGATAGTCTCTGTCAGACGTTTGCAATTCAATGAATGTTGCCATTTATGCAAGGTGGCTCGTTGATCAAGGCGCGACAATCCTGGGCGGAGCTGTCGTATCGAGGGGTGACGTATGTCCAATGAGGTGCTGGATCTCGACATTTTGGCGGAGGTCTTGTTCGAGCAGGGGCTCGATGCATTGATCGAAGATCTTGAAGGTGAGGCGAGCACATCGCATGTGCTCGACGTGCTTCGCTCACGTCGAGATATCCTGCTCGAGCGCCCCTGGGAGCTCGCCCTCCAGGTGATGGCCGGGCTCGGGCACCTCGCGGCGTTCGGCCCCGAGCTCGCCATCGCCCGAAAGCAGACCCCGATGTCCCTTCGCCACGGGTTTATCCAGGGCGGTGAGCCCGAGCCGATCCACGTGATGCACGAGCACAGTAACTTCGTGGGCGGGTTGGCCTTTACCCCGAACGGCACCGAGTTCTACTCCTCTTCAGAGGATGGCACCGTGCGTCGCTGGGTCGTCGGTCAAGCCGAGAGCGCCGAGGTGATCAAGGAAGGCTCACCGGTAAACCGCCTGCGCGTCGACCTCGAGGGGGAGAACCTCCTGTTGGCAGGCGATGACCACACCATCGAGATCTGGTCGTTGGACCGCCGCGACCGCATAACAACGCTCGGCGGTCACAGCGGCTACGTCAGCAAGCTCGAGCCCTTGCCCGATGGCCGCATCATCTCGGTCAGCTCGGACAGCTCGGTCAGAGTCTGGGACCAGAACAGCGGCGCCTGCCTCGCCACCTTCGGGAGCCATCACCACGCCTGGGTGTTTGCCCTGGGGGTCTCGCCAGATGGCCAGCGCGCTGTCACCTCCTCGCTCAATCACACCATGATCGCCTGGGATCTCGACGCGCTCGAGGTCGAGCAGGTCATCATCGGCGAGGACAACGGCGACGTGCACATGGTCATGGGGAACACCTACCTCGCGGCGCCGAACACGTCGGGGAGGGGGCATGATGACGCGCCCTCGGTGATGCGCTGGACCTCCGATGGCGAGCGCCTGATCTCTGCTTCGAAGGATATCGTCGTCTGGGACGCGAGCAACTTCGAGGAGATCGATCGCTTCGACGGTCACGCCTGGAAAATCAATGACATGCACCTCTTCGATGAGGACCGCAAGTTGGTGACCGTGGCCCACTGCATCAAGATCTGGGATCTGGAGACCGGTGAGGAACTCCGCAGCTTCCTCGGGCATGACTCCAGCGAGATCTATAGCGCGGCGATCTCCCCGGACGAATCCCTGCTCATCACTGGTGACAAGAAGGGCGTGCTCAAGATCTGGGACCTTGCCTCCATTCTCTCGGGCGAGATCGAGATCAAGCATATGGGGCAGGTCAACACGGTGGTCGTATCACCGGATAACCGCCACGCCCTGAGCGCCTCATCGGACAAGAGCGCCATTATCTGGGATCTCGAGACAGGCCGCGCGCGCCACGTGCTCACCGGCCACCGAGACCTCTTCGTCAACGCGCAGACGTTTGTCTCCGAGGGGCGAGAAGCGGTCACCTCGTGTTCTGGCGAGATGTTCTTCTGGGATGTCGAGAGCGGCGAGCGAACGCGCGAGTTCCGCCACCACAATCAGCTCTATGGCTTCGAGGGGATGACCTTCTATGACGAGGAGCGCAAGGTGGTCATCGGCGACACGATCCGCTCGCTCTATCACTGGGACCTCGAGGACGCCTCCTCGCGCGCGCAAAAAATCAAGGGGCGCACTGCCTTCTGTAACCACTTTGCCTGGAGCGAGGACGAGCGCTACGTGCTCTCGAACTGTTACTTCAACAAGTCGGATGATTACGACTGGGATGATGATGGCGAGCGCGTGCCCGTTGATCCTGATGACCCTCGCCCGTTCAATAACGGCGTGCAGCGTTGGGATATGGAGAAGCTCGAGCTCGACCACGAGTATTACCCCGAGATCCTGCGTGGCACCGATGAGGACACAGAATATCCCTCGAGGGTGCTGTTGGATGAGGCGCGCGATCTTGTGATCGGAGGGAGCTCTCAGGGGCCGATTCATCTGTGGAGTTACGAGAGCGGTGCGTTTTTGGGAGAACTCCGCGGCCACCCGGAGTATATTCTTGTCCTGGGCTTGAACCAGGCAGGGCACCTGATCAGCGTCGGGCAAAACGACCCCAAGATTCGTATATGGGACCCCGAGACACGTACCCCGCTTCGAGAGATCGATTGCCCTTATGGCAAGATGTTCGATCCCGTGATCTTCGCTGATGGGAGATACCTGGCGGCATATTGCTCACCGTCCTGGGAGCTGATCGTCCTCTTTGACATCGAGGAGGGGCGCTTGCTCACGACCTACACCCACTTGTGTGGCGTGAGTATGATCACGCCATCAGCGGATGGGAGCTTGCTGGTCGTGGGGGATCGAAACGGGGACGTGTTCGTGATCGATGTGACGTCACAGGGGAATCGCGATGACTGGTTGTTTGTCGCCTCGTGATTTCGGATCCAGAGAGGTAGTGTAGGAGGTCGCTTTTGCGGAAGGTAATCGTACACGTCGAGGACAACGAGGGGGATGCGTTCTTGATCAAACAGGGCTTTCGAAAGCTCGATGACATCGAGCTCGTTCACTTCGAGCGCGGTGGAGAGGCGCTGAGTTGGCTCGAGGAGAGCGAGGCTGCGCTGATCCTCGTCGACTGGTTCCTCCCCGATATGGAAGGGGATGAGTTTGTCTCACGAGCATGCGAAGCCTCGCTCGAGACACCCATCGTGTTGCTCACGGGTCTCGCTCTCGATGAAGCCGACGCGCCCGAGGGGATCGAGGTCGCGAACAAGCCCCAGTCGTTAGCGCAACTGCGCGACCTCATCGCTCACCTGATGACATCTTACGGTATCACTTCGATGGACGCAGACCCATGAGGCCAGGGAGATATCCCGGCAGAGGATTATGAAAAAACAGGCGCTCCATATTTTGCTCGTGGAAGACAACCTGGTCGATGCTCGACAGATCATCCGCCAGCTCAGTCGGCTCGAGCGTGTTCACGCCGAGATCGTGCACGTCGAGACCTACGAGGGGGCCATCGATGCCCTGGTCGAGAGCCAGGCCGGTTTCGACATCATCCTGCTCGACCTCGGCTTGCCCGACACCTCAGAGTTCGAAGCGTTGCGCGGGCTCTCGGCGCAGTTCCCGTGGGTGCCGGTCATCGTCCTGAGCGGCTTCGATGAGGACGCCATCCTCGATCTCACCATGGATATGGGCGCTCAGGATTACCTCCAGAAAGGCTCCTACGAACCCGCCTTGCTCGGTCGCGCCATCTCGCACGCCATCAAACGCAAGGCCTCTCTCGAGATCCTCCACCAGCTCGAGGCGCGCCAACAGGTCGTCGAACGCTTCACCGAGGAGCTCGTGATCGTCCACGAACTCAGCGGTGAGTGTCTCTACACGTCGGGCGCGCTCCAGATCTTCTCGGGGAAGTATCGCACCAACCTCGTCGGCAAGGCGATCCAGAACCTGATGTACCCCAGAGATCGCGACGAGTTCAATCGCCGCGTCCGGGAGCTCGGGCCGCTCGATGTGATGACCTTTCGCTTTCGCCTCGAGGGGAAGCAGGGCAAGACCGAATGGGTCGAGTCGCGCACGACCTGGCTCGATGATGGTGAGGATCGAGATGCGCCGCCGCTGATTTCGGTCTGGCGCGATGTCACCGAACAACAAAAGCTCCAGGAGCAGCTCCTCCACTCCCAGAAGATGGAGGCCGTGGGTCGCCTCACCGGCGGCGTGGCGCATGACTTTAACAACCTGCTCACGATCGTCCTGAGCTGCTCGGAGTCTCTGCTCGGCTCACTGCCGGATAACCACCGCGGCGTCGAAGATGTCAGGATGATCATGGACGCCGCCGAACGCGGCGCGGCGCTCACGCGCCAGCTCCTCACGTTCAGCAGGCAGGAGCTCATCCAGATCATGTCCGCCGACCTCAACGAGGTCGTCAACTCCCTCTCGGGCATGCTCGAGCGCACCATCGGAGAACATATCGAGCTCGAGGTGCAGCTCGCCGCGCGACCCTGTTTCATCCAGTCGGACATCTCCCAACTCGAGCAGGTGGTCATGAACCTCGTGATCAACGCGCGCGAGGCGATGCCCGCTGGCGGCAAGGTTCGGGTCGAGACCGGCGCGGTCTCTTTCGACAAGGACTCCCTCCCCGCCGCCGCCCCCGCGCCAGGGTACTACTACTTCGTGCGCGTCAAGGATCAGGGGTTGGGGATGAGCGCGGATGTTCGCAGCAAGATCTTCGAGCCCTTCTTCTCGACCAAGGAGCGCGTCGGTGGGATGGGCCTCGGGCTGGCAAACGTGTACGCGATCGCCAGCCAGCGCAGAGGGTTTATCACCGTCGACTCCGAGGTCGGCGTGGGCTCGACCTTCACCGTCTACTTCCCCAGACACGAGAACGCCGATGAGCTGGACCGGCAGGATGAGGGGAAGAAGAAGTCCGAGCTGCGCGAGGCGAACATCCTCTACGCCGAGGATGATGATATGCTCCGGCGCCTGGCGAGTAATCTGCTCACCGAGCAAGGCTTCAGCGTCTCGAGCGCGTCCAATGGCATCGAGGCGCTCGAGCTCCTGCGCGCGGCCAGGAACCCCTTCGATCTGGTGATCACCGATGTGGTCATGCCCAAGATGGGCGGCGCGATGCTCGCGCGATATGTGCAAGAAGAGAGCCCCGGCACGATCATCCTGTTCACGACCGGCTACACCGAAGACGCGACCTTCGTCGAGGAGTTCTCGAGCAAGAGGTTCCCTTGCCTGATCAAGCCGTTCGCGCCGAGCAAATTGCTCGCCAAGATCCAGGAGTGCCTGGAGCTTCGCGAGCAGCAAGCCCTCGATGAGCAGGAGTGAGCGTCAGCCCCGGATGACATCGACGAGCGCGGCGATCTCTTCGAAGTAGCGCCGCTGGTTGAGCCCCATGATCGAGTTGTGATCCCCGTTCTCGAGCAACACCAGCTTCTTGTGCTTGCTCGCCGCCCAGGTGTGGTTTCGCTCCGCGTGCGAAGGGCTCACCAGGTCATCCCCGCGCGCATGCAGCAAAAGCATCGGGCTGATAAACGCCCTGAGCTTGAGCTGGTGATCAAAGATCATGCGCGCCTCCTGAGATAACTCCGCCGACGTTGTCCCCAGATCTTCCGGGCGCGCTCGCAGCAAGATCCGCTCGAGCGGATCTGCGATGCCGCTCTCCAAAATCAACCCTCCGATCCCCGGACGCCTGTGCGCCAGCTCGATCGCATAGATCGAACCCACGGAGCGACCCATCACGATCGTCTTCTCCGGTGGACTCCCCGAGGCGTCCAACACGGGCACCACATCCTCGAGCATCGTCGCCATCAAGGGCTCACCGCTCGAACCTCCGTAGCCTCGGTACTCGGCGAAGAAGGTGTTCAGCCCCATCTTCGCGAAGACGTCCATCAGCCACGGCACATAATCCGCGACGATCTCGCCGTTGCCGTGAAAGTGCAGCAACGTCAACCCATCCGGGTCCACGATGTGCTGCGCGCAACAGAGCGTCGCGCCCTCGACTTCGACTTCGACCTCACCGCGTGAGGGGCGCCCCGCGCGTGGGAAGAAATAACGCTGGGAGATGATCGGGTGGTCAAACAACATGGCTCGTCTTGCCTCACTGGATAGGTTGGCCAAACCCTATCACGATCCTCTCCTCGAGGCGTTCGAGAATTCTTGCTCGATGCTCGCGCGGCCTTGCGCCCGAGGTCGCGATCTTTAAGGATGTTCCCCTGATCAGATGCCTGGTTTCTTGCCTTTAGAGGTCCTCGTGAACGCTCCGATTTATCTCGACTACAACGCCACGACCCCGATCGCCCCCGAGGTGCTCGAGGCGATGATGCCCTATTTGACCGAGCACTTCGGGAACCCGTCGAGCTCTCATGCGTTCGGGAGAGCCGCGAAGGATGCCGTCGAGGAGGCGCGTCAAAAGGTCGCCTCGCTGCTCGGCGTCAAATCACACGAGATCTTCTTCACCTCCGGTGGCACCGAGGGGAACAACCTCGCCATCCTGGGCGCGGTCCCGATGTTCCCCGAGGCCTCGGGTCGCAAGTCGATCCTGACCTCCACGATCGAACACCCGGCGAGCTCGAGGCCCGCGGAGCTGCTCGAGACAAGGGGCTGGGAGCTGCGGCGCGTCGGCGCCAACGCCCACGGGTTGATCGATCTCGACGCGTTCGATGACCTCTTTGACCAGGACGTGCTGCTGACCACGATCATGCACGCCAACAACGAGATCGGCACGATCCAGCCGATCGCAGCCATCGCCGAGCGCACCGAGCGCGCCGGGTCCTTGCTCCACGTCGATGGCGCGCAGACCGTCGGGAAGATCCCCGTCGACCTGAAACAGCTCGGCGTCGATATGTTCACCATCGTCGGTCACAAGTTCTACGCCCCCAAGGGGGTCGGCGCGCTTTATGTGAGGGAAGGGGTCGAGCTCGATGCCAGGTCTCATGGCGCAGGTCACGAGCGCGGTCTCCGCCCCGGCACTGAAAACGTCGCGAGCATCGTCGGATTGGGCGCGGCCTGCGAACTCGCTGGCGCCAGGCTCGCGGACGAGTCGAAGCGGTTGGTGGAGCTTCGCACGTTGCTCGCGAATAACCTCCAGAGCGCCTGGCCAGATATGGTCATCAGCGGCAAGTTCGCGCCGAGGTTGCCTCAGACTTTACATATTTGCCTCCCCGGCAAGATCGGCGCCGACGTGCTCTCGCACGCTCCAGAGCTGATGGCCTCGACCGGCGCTGCCTGTCGCGGGCCTGAAGATCCTCCCTCGGCGACGCTCACCGCCATCGGTTACACGCCCGAGGTCGCGCGCGGCGCGATAAGGCTCTCGCTCGGCCATGGGACCACGCGCGATGAGATCGAGCGCGCGAGCAGATTGCTTATCGAGGCCATCGCCAAGAGCAGGAGCTTTGCATGAAGCGGCTTTACACGATCGCGACGCTGTCCCTCTTGCTCCTGGCGACCTCTTGCGACAAGGAGAAGGCGCATAACCACCGCGGCGAAGAAGAGGCGGCCGGGGG
>Ga0208061_100194_pt1 | contig 20711 bp, 19 predicted proteins | sample DeeseametaMP0555_FD_184209 | JGI IMG/M metagenome (GOLD analysis project Ga0208061, IMG submission 184209) | Marine microbial communities from the Deep Atlantic Ocean - MP0555 (SPAdes) | ecosystem: Environmental > Aquatic > Marine > Oceanic | place: South Atlantic Ocean | collected 2011-01-23 | reverse complement strand
TCGCCGCTCGCCGCTTCTTGTTTGGTGTGGGCGATGTGCGTGATTCACTCGCAGCAGGCGATCTTCATTTTGGCGGTGTCTTGGCCATTGGGGCCGTCGACGTTCACGACGAACTCCCACTCACCCATCATATGCAGCTTCATCCCTTCGACGTTAAACGTGGTGGGCCCGCCATCGACCGTGGGCGTGACCTCCATGCCGTGCCCATGCGCGGGCATCGTCGCGTCGACCGTGATCGAGACCTCACCATCGAGGGGCTTGTGCTCGGAGTCATGGACGATGACCTCCATGTCGAAGAGCTCGTTATGCGGGATGACCGCAGGATCACTCTCCCAGTGGATGTGGTAGTTGCCGCCTTCGGACAACGCTTCACGCTGAGTACCACCGGTGCTGTGGTTTTCATGCGCCGAGTGATTGGCGTGATTTTCGTGGTGGTGATCGTGGTTGTCCTCTTCCTCGGGCTCTCCGCACGCGAGGGAGACGAGCGAGATGGAAGCAGCCAGGATCAGGATGGTGATGCGGTTATAGGGCATTTTCATTCTCTCGAGTCAGTGTTTGAAAGCGCGAACACATCGAAGATACGCGCGACTCTGACACAAGGATTGAAGGGTTTCAAACGACCAGACGAGAGCGAGGGTGAGGCAAATTGCCTCACCCTCTCTCGATGGCCACGAATAGCCTGGTCAACGGCCATCTGCCACCAGGAGTCCGCGCAGCTCTATCCGAACGTTGGATAGAGCCGCCGTGAATGTCTGTCGCGTCGAGGCAGTCGCTCGCTGCTCGGGTCGATTAGCCCATTCCCATGATGAACGAGCCAACGAGCATCAACGGGATACTGAGCAAGGTCAGCAGAGCAGGTGTCTTCGTCCTGTCCCAGTGCATGATCACGAAGATCCACATCACGATGGGGAAGAAGAGCGAGAGCACTCCCCAGAGGATCGACTCCGAGAAACACTCGACGAGGATCCAGATGTTGCACACGATGAGTACGATTCCGACGACCAGAAGAACCAAGCCTCCAAGCAGGCTGAACATGAAACTTCTCCACGTTTGTGGTGGCCGTTGTATGAGTGTTGGTGAGTTGGCCACGAAACCCGCGATGATGACTTCATCACCGCCTCGACGTTTTCTATTTTAGGCGCCTGGTTGTTTTAAAAAATATCAAAATAACGAATTTTTCATTCGTTTTTTTACACGCATACAGCTTCCGACGCGCGGCGCCTTCTCTACCAACCCAGGACAACACCCGGCTCCCCGAGCCAGAGATAGGCCATGACCTCGTGCCGGCCAGCGCGCGCGGCGGTGCGCCGAGATGCCTGATTCCTGGCATCGATCGTGCCGCAGACAAGCGCGCCGGGATGATCGGTCGCGATCCAGTCAGTGAGCGCGCGCTGTCCACATGAGGCGAATCCTTTCTGGCGCTCGCTCGGGTGAATGATCTCCTCGATCATCCAGAACCCAGGGATGCCCAGCGAGCAGGTCTCTTCTGCGGCGAGGAGGCCCGCGATTTCTCGCTGCTCGCCGGGGATGAGGAGGACATAGCCGAGCTCGATACAGCGCTGGAGTTCGGTGAGATCTGCGGGCGCGAGCCAGCGCCTGGAGTCGGGAGCACCTTGAAAGTGCGCCTCGTACATCGCATCGAGTGCTCTGGACGCTTCGCTGGCTTGTGCGAGCGTGGCGAGGTCGCCAAAGATTTCGGGCGTGGGAGAGGTCTTTCGAGCGACGCCAATGGAGAGCACCTGGTCGATGCTCGTCGAGATGCCCTCTGACCACGCGGGAGGATGAGGGTATGGCCAGAGCACCCTGATGATCTGAGGATGGAAGCGCGCGAAGTGTTCGCGGAGCGCGCGCAGGACATCAGGAGCGTCGATCTCATCAGAGAAAGGTCGCTCGGTCGCGATGAGGTCGACAAAGGGCCTCTCGATCGCGCCACCCATAAAGCGAATGCCCGCGAGCACATGACCCAGGCCACCGAGTTCGATGATGCGATTGAGGTAGTGCGCGGGCTCGGCGCCAGGGATAGGGCATCCCTTTTGAAAACGCTTGCCAAAGCTCAGGTCATCGCAGCGCGAGAGCTCGAGGTTTAACCAACGCTCGAGCGCTGTGTCAAACCCATCAGCGTTGTGAACGAGCTCCGGGCGAAGGCGTTTGGCGCTGTCCCAGAACATCGAGAGGCCGTCTTTTATCACGTGGGGAAGTGTCCTTCTTTGGGGTAGGCGAGCGCTTCGAGATCCACGACAGGTTGGTGGGCCTGGGCGCGGAGTCTGGCGACGAGGTCGTCATTGGTCCAGGAGGAGTGAGGGACGATGTGTGCGCGTTTGTCTCCTGAATCAGCCTCGAGCAGGATCTGGCCGCGCCCGACCTGGATGCTGATGACTTCTTTCAGGACGAGCTCTTCTCCATCGACGAACAATACACGCACGATTCCTCCTTCTTCTCTCGTTGGGTGACACCTGTTCTTACCAAACATCGAAGAGGCGATGAAGTGCTTTCCCTGGCGCGGTGCCGAGCTTTATTCGGGCAGAGCGCTGGTGGCCGAGCAACCGAAGCCGCGCAAAAATCGCCCGACCTGGGCGTCTTACTCACCGACGGTGGGCGATTTTTGCGCGGCTTCGGTTGCGAGCGAGCGTCGACGTAGATGAGGACGCGAGAAAGGTTCTTGACGAATGTTCAGCGTTTTCGGATGGTTTCGAGTCGAGGATAAGGAGGTCACGTCTATGGACAGGCAGGGAAACAGCTTTCAAATTCTGGCGAGCGGCTCGAGCGGGAACGCCACGGTGTTGCAGCATGGCGAAACAAACGTCTTGCTCGACATGGGGATCTCGCTGACGCGTACCAGGAAGGCGCTGCGCGAGCTCGGGCTGGGGATCGAGGATCTCGACGGCGTCGTGATCACGCACGAGCACAGCGATCATATCAAGGGGCTCGAGATGCTCGTCAAGTATCACCCCGAGGTGGTCCTCTATGCGAGCAAGGGGACTCAAGCGAAGGTCCCCAGGGGCGCTCAGGTCCAGACGATCGAGCGCGGCAGGAGCTTCGAGATCGGCTCGCTCTCGTGTCATCCCTATGCGACGCAGCACGACGCCAACGAACCGCTCGGGTTTCGCTTCGAGGGTGAGGATGGCGCGAGGCTTGGCTGGGCCACGGATCTCGGTTACTGGGATGATGAGACCGCCGAGCATCTGGAGGATTGCCACGTCGTCATGATCGAGGCCAATCATGACCCGGACATGCTCTGGAAGGGGCCATATCCCTCGTTCCTGAAGCGCCGCGTGTCGAGCAGGCTCGGCCACCTCTCGAACGTGCAGGCGATGTGGTTGCTCGATCGGATCGCGTCTCCATCACTGCAACGCGTGATCCTGGGGCACCTGAGCGAGAAGAATAACGACACCCACCTGGCGCTAAGGACTGTCTCCAAGGCGCTCTCCAACGCCAACATTCCTATCTCTGTGGCCGAGCGAAAGAGCGCAGGTCCCGAGCTTGTCTGGGAGCCCGGCGAGTTTTCTCATTCCGATCACACAGAGCGCGTGAAAGATGAGGACGCCACAGAGCAGCTCCAGGCGAGCCTGTTCTGAACTTGCTCGATGAAATTATAGCTTTGTTTTCAGTAGCTTATGGGCCAGGTGTTTCTTCGCGCTGCTCTTCTGTGAGGTCGCTACAATCCGGGTACCCGGCTTCAGAACCATCGCCAGACTCCATCTCCCATGCGTCTGGGCCACATGTGTTGAAGTACCAGAGTTGACCATCCGGCGCCCGCTTGACAGCTGTGCCATTATTACAGCTTCCCATCAGGTTCTGGGTGTACGTCGGTTGGAGGTGAAAGAGGCATTCGCGCTCTTCATCGATCGGCCACCCCTCGATCCCGCCAGTGATTTTGCCACAAGATGACAGGCACACCATGGCAATACACAGGATCAGGACATGGATTGCTTTCATTCGGTTTCCCCCCTTTTATTAGCTTCGATTGACTTCTATCTGAATCTAGCAGCAAAGCTCGGCTCGAAGAAATAAGCGTCGATAAGACGGCATCCATGCGGTGATCCGCGATCGTATGGTGAGCGGATCTTACTGGCGAAGCGCGTCGACGAGCCTCTGGATGCTGCCTTCGACGCGCGCCAGGGCATCACTCAGGTCCTCTTCCTCTTCGTCCTCGGCGAACAACTCCTCGGGTTGTATCGGCGCGCCGATCTGGAACCTGATTTTCCAGGGGATGATCGGCGTGAATATCAGCGGTGATGTGAGCCAAATAAACGCCAATATAAGTCGCCACATCAGATCGATCGGGAGCAGAGAGAGAAGGATCGCTCCGCTCAAACCGAGCAGTGAGACGCACCAACGCTTGACGCCGAGCAACCTCGGCAGGATGAAGATCCAGGCCAGGGCGCGAGCGCGGAACAGGATCGGCGCGGTGTAGTGGCTCCCCTGGATTCCCATGGGAACGATCGGAATCCTGGTGGTTCGCGCGATCTTGAGGAAACCTCTTCTGTCGCCGAAGTCGACGCGGTTTGCTTGCCAGATCGGGCGCATCGTCTCGTGGTCTCCGCCTGGAAAGACCAGCAATGGCACACCTTGTTCCAGGGCGCGGTATGCGTCCTCGTAGGTCGAGGGCACGGTGCCAAGCTCGGCGTGGAGCGCGGTCACAGGCCAGAAGCGAAAGCCAAGGGGGTGCGCGAAACCAGCGAGCGGGCGCTCGTTGCCAAACTGACCCGCGTACAACACGGCGAAGCTCGCGAGCTCGGCGAGCCCGAGGCCAGCGGAGTGATTGGCGACGAGAAGAAAGGGTTTATCTGTGGGCAGGTGCTCCCAACCCTCGAGGGTCGGTCGAAAGAGCAGGGCGATGATCGCGTGAGCCGGACCTTTCAAAAACCTCACGAATCGATCAGATGCTCGACCTGGAGTCGAGCGCGAAACCTCCTGGTTGTTATGATCGTCCTGGCTATCCATGAAGAAGCCTTTCTCGATTGCGAAGGTTTGGGACTTTTTTAAAAGGCAGGATTACGGCCGTCTTTTGATTTATGCGTAAAATAGAAATTTTACACAATCATAACATCAGACTCATTCGTGCACCTTTTCGAGCACCTCTTGTCAGGGTTGGAAATCCTAACCTGACGTCATGACTGCCCACCACACCCATCCTGACGATGATTTTCGCCGTTTTTCGGCGCTGACGATAGAGGGTGTTGAAGAAAGGTTGGGGTTTTGCAGCGGGAGCATCGAGTAAAGCGATGAGTTTTGCGAGGGCGCCTATTACAAGAAAAGCCATTCGCCCAGAAGACCGGGCGAATGGCTCGAAAGCTGGAGCCGTTATCAAGGCTCGAGTGATGAGGCACGCCTCACTGCTTCTTTTGCTCGAGGATTTTGAACTCGACGCGGCGATTCATCGCCCTGCCTTTGTCCGTATCATTTGACTTGATGGGCTTCGCCTCTCCGTAGCCCTTCGCCTCGAGCGTGTCCTTGGAGACGCCCTTGCTCACGAGGTACTCGACCACAGCCTCGGCCCTACGTTGAGAGAGCTCGAGGTTGTTCTGAGTGTTCCCCTGGTTATCGGTGTGACCCTGGACCTCGACGCGAACGATCTTGGTCTTGTTTGCCTTGAGGACGGAGGCGACCTGGTTCAAGACATCGAAGCTGCGAGGCTTGATCGTCGCCTTGCTGGTGTCGAAGTAAACGCGGTCGAGGATTTCGATCTTCTCCTCGGTGACCCTGACCTTGCTCTCTCCTTCGTCGGGGCAACCATCCTCGTCCTCGACGCCGTTGATCACTTCCGCTTCGTCGGGGCAGCTATCGTCGGCATCGAGGATGCCATCGCCATCGTTGTCTTCATCAGGGCAACCATCATCATCCTGGTAACTATCCTTGTCCTCGGGCTTTTCGGGGCAACGATCCGCCTCGCCGAGGATGCCATCTCCATCACTGTCTTCATCGGGGCATCCCTGATTGGCTGAAGTACCCACCTCATCGGGGCAACGGTCATCGGTGTCGAGGATGCCGTCGCCGTCATTGTCCTCGTCGGGACATCCGTCCGAGTCCTGGAAGTTATCCCTGTCTTCGGGCTCGGCAGGGCACCTGTCTTCCTCGTCGTTCAAGCCATCGCCATCGCTGTCACTGACCGGTTTGGCGGGCGCTTCAGGTTTGGGAAGAAAAGCGTACTCGAGGTTGAGAAAGACCCGAAAGTCCGGGGTGCCCACGCTGCCGGTCACGCCGGGTCCTCCTCCGATTTGCGCGACGAGGCCGTTGTTGAACTTGCCTTTCAAGCCGAGCAAAACCTCCACAGGTCGCGCCTTCGTGTTTTTGGCGGCCTCGTCGATATCAGCGGGGTTGTTTCCATCCTTGAAGCTGTAGCTCCCGAAGACGCTGCCAACCACGGATAACCACTCGGGGGGCAGGGGGACATCCACGGCGGCGCCCCATCGAAGGGCGTCATCGCTGACGTAGTTATGCAGCTGGCGAGTTGGTCTGATGGCGTATCCACCCTGGAGGGCGACGACGAACCTCTGGAGGTGGTAGTCCAGCGCGAGGCGAGGAGCGACGCGAAAGACGCCATCAGACGCATAGTTTTGATCGTCTCCAGTAGGAAAGTAGACATCCGCTGCCAGCGCCAGGCCGAGCCCGTTGAAGCGTTCGTGATCGAGGAGGCGAACCTTGGGCGTCAGGCGCATATCCGAGAGTGAAAACGAAGAGACCTCCTGGTTTCCCTGGACAAGCCCCGCGCCTTCGCCCGTCTGGTAGATGGTCACAGGCAAAATCACGCCCAGCTCGGCGAAGTCAAAGAGCCCCAGCGCGAGGCTCGCCTCTCCCTTGAGTTGGTTGTCGATGATCCTGGTGACTTCTGTCTCCTGGTCACCAGTGATGGTGGAGATCGTCAGCGGATCGTCGACGTAGTGAAAGAAGAGGCCCCCGGAGAAGCCAAACCCAGGCAGCACGGTGGAGTTCATCACGTTGAGGGTGTTGCCACGTTGCGATGGCATCGGCTCGAACTGTTCGAGCTGGAACGCCGAATCCGCCTGCGCATGTGCCAGCGAGGGAAGCGCGATGGTCGCCGCGATGATGGCCACGCCGCGCGCGATTTTGGAGGCGGAAGAGCGCCGGACAAGCCCCGCGAACAGGAGACCGACAACCAGGACGATCCCCAACGGCGCTGGCGTCTTGCCAGGGCTTGTCGAGCAGCTCCCGCCGCCGACTTCATAATAGGATTCATTCGGAGGAGTGGTCTCGCCAGGGGTGGTATTGTTCCCCGGCGTCGTGTTGTTTCCAGGCGCCGTATTGTTCGCAGGCGTCGTATTATTCGCGGGCGTTGTGTTGTTTGCCGGAGTGGTATTGTTGCCTGGTGTCGTGTTGTTCGCCGGCGTCGTGTTGTTGGCGGGGGTGGTGTTGTTCGCTGGCTCGACATCCGGCGTGCTGTTTGGATCGAGCGGATCGGAGCCCAGCTCGAACTCTACGCCATCGCTAAAGCCATCATCATCACTGTCGCTGTTATCATCGTCGGTGCCCAGGATGATCTCACGGCAATTTGTAAGTCCATCACCATCATTATCGATGCATTGACTACAAATGGTACCGACACAACTGATCGGATCGCTCGCCACGTCAGAGAACGCTTCGAATCCTACGTTGGCGAGCAAGTCACCATTGAGCTCATCGCCACGGTAGGAGCTCCCGAAGGCGAGCCGCACGTCGACCTCGGTATTCACCCCTTCGTTTTCGACATCAGCGCGCGGGAGCGCGAAGTCGATGAACGCATCAGAGGTCCCATTGAACATCGACGCGGTCTCGTCGACGACGCGCAGGTGCGTATCAAAGCCATACTGGACGATCGCGCGCTCAGCGGTATCTCTCGGATCATTCAGGTTCTCCTGAACGGTGTTCTCCCAGAGCCAGACGGTCCCCCTGCCATACTTCTGCTGACCGTTGACCATGAGCAAGAACTCGAACTCGTCGGTGTCGTTGTCCACATCGATGGCAACTCCCCAGGCGAAGCGTTTGAGCGGATACTCGTCGTCAGTCCCCATGAAGTTCGGGTTCAGGATGTTCTCGTCTACACGGAGACGAAAATAGAAGTAGTCGTCATCCGAGGCGATGTACGCTCCAGGGGTCATGAGATCCCCGACGAGCTCCCATGCCTGTCCTCGTTGGGCCTCCTGGAGTCGGTCGTTGGGCGCGTCATCGCTGGGTTCTGCCAGGTACACCTCGGTCCACGTGATCGGCTCCCAACGCGAATCATCAGTGGGGAACGATTGCGCGCTCGCCGTCGAAGCAAACGTGAGGCTCATCGCCGAGGCCAAGAGCCAGCACAGGCGCCTGCCGTGATTCACGGTCAGTTGTCGTTTTTTCATCTTTATTCTCCATACAATTATTGTTTTCAGCATGTTTTTAAATGAAGCTAAAAACACACCACTTCACGAGATGATTTTTCGAAACACTATTCAACAATTATCTTATTGTAGAACTTGACTTATCCCCCTTGATTTATCGGTTTTAATTCAACCCTTTATAAGGGCATGAAACCTCTATAGAAACCATCCAAAGTAACGATAGAAGCTACTTGCTCTTGATGTAGAGAAAGCCTCGGAGTTCGAGCCTGAACACGATGTGAATGACGTGTTGTCGTGTAGGATCTGGAGGGAGGCTTTGGGAGCGCGCACGAAGGGCGTCTCCACATTCGAGGCCAGCGCTACTGTAGGAGCCACGCCGACGGCATGCCATGAGGTTGAAAGCAAGCGAACGAGGCTTTGATCGCAGGAGGCTTGCTGTACGTGGACAACACGCTCGTGAAGATCAGTTCTCTCGCATCCTCGGGTCATTCCCCCCCCTTGTTGTCTTGTAGAAACCCTGGAATCACTCGCGACTTGGCGAGCAAGACCAGGAACTCGCTGCTCCTCAGAGCACCTGCACGGTGAGCGTGACGATCGCTTTGAGCGAGGTGTCATCCTCGGGGACCTCGCCGCTGCCAGCGGTGGTCAACTTCATGCCCTCTTCGACGTAGGGCTTGAGGTTGACGTCTTTTTCGGTGGTGAAAGAGACCGAGGTTTGCCCTTCGGGGACATCCTTGAGGGTCGCGATCTGTTTCTTCTCGAGCGTCGTGCCTGATTTGGTGGATTCGACGAAGACGTTGACCTCCTCGACGAAGTCGAAGTTGTCCGTGTCTCCCTCGGGTTGCTCGGTGTCTGTGATCACCATCTCCAGATCCTGGAGGAAGATCGCCTTGGCTCCCTCCGCGTTTTGCTCTTCGAGCTCCTCCTCGAGGTTGACCGTGAGCGTCATCGGAGGAAAGAGGTTGTCTACAGGCAACAGATCAAGCGGATTCTCTGCGCCTCCGGTGATCGTCGCCTCGGTGCTCTCTTCGGTGATATCGAAGCTGCCGATACCCGCGCTCCCGCAAGCTGTGAGGGTGGCGATGACAATCGCGAAGGAGGCTAAGTGTAACTTTTTCATGGGAAAACCTGATGGTTGTCTGATGAAGAAGGAGAATTCTAAACCACGAGAGCGAATGGTCAAAACGCGTCATTTTCCTTCTACTCCCACGCAGACGCATTCGCTCCTTCAGTAGGTTGACGGGGCAAACAGGTCGTAGGTCACAATTTTTTTCGCGGAGGCTCTTTTTCGAGCACGTTGCAGGCGACGAACGTGCAGCGTATCGCATGAGGCCATGCTCCCACGAGGAGGTCTCATGGGAGTAACCCGAGCAGGAAGCAGGCGCTCTGCGCTGGGGAACGATCAGCGCTCTCATCGCACGCCGCCTCGAGGTGGCGCCTCGCGAGCTTCACATCGCGCGAGACCCCGCTCTCCATGATATGATGCGCGCCGAGCATCACACACCCGGGCTTATACTCGAGCGCGCACGCCTCCTCGAAAGAGGCCGCCGCCCGGGTCATATCACCGCCACGCAGTAGGGCTCTGCCAAGGCCATAGCACGCCCGAGGCGAGCCCAGCTCGCACCCCTGCTCGTAGGCGTCCTTTGCGCTGTCCGGATCGCTCGCCATGAACTCTATCGTATAACCCGCGACCCAACAGGAGCGTCCTTCTTCTTTCGAGCTACAATGCTCCATCGCTTGTTGGTGGAGGTCTCTGGCTTTCTTTTCCCGTTTGGGTCTATCGTATCGATGAATCTGATCGAAATTCTTGTTGTAGTAACACGCTCCCATGTCATGTTCGCGAGCACAGGCTAGGTATATTATTTTTCGAGACTTATATGAGCTTTCTGGAGAGGCTATATCGTAATAATCTTGAAAGTGATGTTGCATAAAGATTTCGGACTTTTGTTTATCCCCTTTTTTAAACCTGTCGTGCTCTTTCAAGATCTTCTCGCGCGTCTCCAAGGCGGGGAGGGGATGCTCGTAACCATTGACGAGCCCTGCGAGCGCTCTCCATGCTCGTGGAGAACCTGCCGCGACCGCCTGAAGTAGCAACGTGTATGAGTTCTTCTGGCTCGCGTCTCCATCCACATCATCAGTGAGAGACCACCTCCAACACTGCTCGGGCTCACCCTTTTTACATGCCTCTTTCATGCTCGCGCGCTGCTTCGTCATCTCCTGTTCGAAGGCTTCGAGGGCTGCCACCTCCGCGACGGGATCGATGTCCGAAATCTGAACCAACGCGTCGAGCCCTTCTGCATCACACTCGGCCTTGGCGTCCGCGCTCCTGGCCAACTTGCAGGTGCGCAGCTTCGCGCTGATAGCCCTTCCATACCAACGCTCTTGGTAGGCATCTCTTCGCTGGCGATCGCGTTCACGTCGGCGTCGTTCCTCGCGTTGTGCTGCGGTCTCATTCTTCGGGTCGCTGATCTCACGAGCGACGCTCCACCCGCCGAGACAACTGCCTCTTGGGCCCTCGTAGACCCCATTTCTGGTGGTGTGTTTGGCTCTGCATTCACGCTCTTTTTGATCCTCTAGCCACCTGGCCTCCAACTGCGCCTGACTTTCGCCGCGCGCGACCGTTTCACACGACTCGGCGTGGCCAACAAGGCACAATGATTTGGCCTCCCTGGCCCAATCAGGAACATCATCGAGCTCGCCAGCCGAGAAGTGAAACTCGCGCTCCAGCGCGTCGCCCGAGGTATCACGCTCCACCTCGCGCGTGGCGTGTTTGACCGTCGTCTGGCAGGAAAAGGCCCCGACCAAAGCCATCAGAAGACATCTGCTTTCTAAAGCGAGTAATTTCATACGTAAAACATCTTTCGCTGGTGGTATGTTCGACCGATAGATAGACCCTAAACCACCATGCATGACGGTTTAGAGAATCCATAGAGGGTATTGCAAACCGATCTTCGCGAAGGTCCAGCCAGGTTGCCTCGTGGCTGTCCCGAGCTGCGAAGTGAACCCCTGTTCTCGGGCGCGCTTTGCTCGAGTTCATCCTTCACACCTCTTTGAAATTCCATCATCGTCGAGCCATCAGGCTCGGCGCTAGAAAGTACGCCTTAACCGAATGTCACGGTCTTTGATGAATGAACACGACAACGCTTTTTTTGGACGCGGCTCGAACTGAACACGTCGCGATCTTCATGATCGCGCTCGCATGCGCAGGTTTTCTGGCAGGATGTTCTCGCCAGGATGCTCCAGCGCCGCTCGACTCGGGCGTCGCGATGGACATGTCAGATCTCGGCGGTCTCGATCAGAGCAGCGCCGATCAAGGGATGCAGCAACCTGACATGAGCCAGGACGCGGACCTTGGCACAGACCTCGGCGCCGATATGCCGACAACCTTGACCACGTGCACCACGCTCTTTGGCGCCCCGAACGAGAACACGGGCCTCGACCAGACCCAGTGCAGCCCTGTCTGTGAAGGTTGCGCCGATGGCTTCATGCACACCGCTGGCGCCATCGACGAGGCGACGCTCGAGCGCTGGCGCCAGCTCGAACACGCCACGCCATTTCCAGAACTCACACAGGATCCTTATGAAGATCCTGCCCCCGAAGCTGCGCCGGAAGGTTCCGTGTGTGGCGTCCTCTTTGTCGATGAGACAAGCTACGAGCTTGTCAACTACACCAGCCATCAGGAGGCCGAGGAAGCTGGCGCCATACCGACCCATTCAGGGGAATGTGGGCTCTGCTCGACCCTGAACAACCTCGCTGTCTACGCGGGCAATGGCGACCTCACGACGCCAGTCAGAGAGTGCGGATTGACCGGTGTACGCGAGGGCGACCAGGCAAACATCGACTGCCTGCTCGAGCTCGGCTTTGACCTCCCGTGCGCGCAAATCTGGTTCTACAACACACGCCACACCCGCACCGAGTGCGGTCGCCCATGCTTTGCTGCGCTAAATGATCCCTACCACTTTCCAGACGGTCGCCTGAACGATTGCCTCCAGTGCGACGAGGACAAAGCCGGTCCGGTGTTCAAAAAATTCGCCGGCAGGACTCGCCGCAACTCCGGCCTCGCGACCGCCATCTGTAGACCTTGTGAAGGGCTCTTCGCCACCGATCATCGCTACCGATAGTTTCCATCCCCCATGAGGGAGTTGAAGATATTCGAACTCCGGCCCCCCCGAAACACGCCTGCCATCATGAAGCGGCGAGCGCCCTTCGAACCACGACGCGCTAGCGCAGGTGAGACGGCGTGTTTTGTCCCCCCCGGCTGCGCCAGGAGGGAAACTCGCGCTTCGAATGTAGCGATGAGTTTTGCAAAAGAGTGCCATGGCATAACTCATCGCTACATTCGAAGCACCAAGACGCAAAACGCCCTGCCTGAATCGAAGCGCGAGTTTCCCCCTTATCCGAGCGTAGCGAGCGATGGGGGGGACGAAAACGCGCCGTCTCACCTTGGCTATAGCTCCAAAACCATACCTCGAGAACGGTGCTACACAACGGCAGGCGCCGTTTTGGGGGGCTCCAACGCAAAACTCCATATCTTCAGCACCCTCCATCGCTCGATCAGGGGTAAATCCGCGGCTTCTTTGGCGTTGGTATTTGGCGCCTTCCTGTTTCGGTGCCAACCAAGAAATCACGGACTCCCGGGGCAAACGCCGGGGCGATTTTTCGACATCTCTCGACTTTTTTCGAGCTCCATAGAAATACGCTCATGACCGCTCGATAACTGCACGATCGCGGGTTTTTCCCATCTTCGTCCGGGATTTCATTAACCGATCGGTCAAAATATCAGTTGACCGATCGGTTAAATGACTCTAGGTTGATCCTCGAAAGCACGAATCATCAACCCACGGAGATTCACCATGGCTCACAAATACCTCGGCGTTCTGATTCTTCTCGTTTGCGCGTTGTTCTCGATGGAGGTCGCCGCGCAGGACGCGGCTCCCGTACCTCCAGAGCCCACGGGCATGGCCGAGCGCGCTGTGGGCGATGAAAAAGAGATGCCGAGGCGATCGGGGGTTCTTCAGCTGGTGCGTCTGACGGATGGGACCACCTTGCGCGGCTACGTCACGCGCCGAGGCGACCTGTTCGACGTCAAGCTCACGAGCGGCTCGCTCGTGACCGTCCCGAGGGAGTCGGTGCTCTCGATCCATGACGCGGATCTCGCGAGAGAGACGACCACGCAAACCTCTGAAACGCGCGAGCTCGAGGATGGCGATACGCACCGCACGCGCTACCTCTACAGCCCCTCGGGGATGATGCTCGAAAAAGGGGAGGGCTACATCTCGGTCAAGGAGCTCATCTTCACCTCGATGGGGTATGGCGTCACAGACAACATCTCCATCGTCGTCGGAGGCGCCATGCCGCTCTGGCTCGTGACGGTCCCCAACATCATCGGAGGCGTCAAGGTCGGCGGAAGCTTGACCGACTGGCTGCATATGTCGGCTGGCGGCGAGGTCTTCGGGATGCCGGGATATATCTCCGGGGACTTTATCGACTTCGGGGGATTGGTCTTTGGCAATGTCACGCTCGGAAATCCTCGCGCTCACTTGACGCTCAACGCTGGCTACCCGTTCTCTCCCAATGGCATCGAGAACCAGATCTTTATCGCGAGCCTGAGCGGCTACTACGAGTTTAACCATATCATCGGGGCCGTGACGGAGAACTGGATCCTCCCCTCGACTGATTTCGATTCCTTTGTGAGTTTTAACTCCGTCGCAGCGCGCCTTTCTCCGGGTGACTTTGCCATCGACCTCGGCTTGATTTACTTCTCGGACTTCTCACGAGATGCCGGGCTGTTCACGTTCCCGCTGCCGCTCCCCTGGATCGATCTTTCGTGGAGCTTTGGCGGTTGAGCCAAGAAAGTTGCGATGTCTCGGTTTTGGTTTGTGCTAGGATGCAAGCCTCTTATCAGCTTGCAGCGCACCACCGAGACCTCCTGAGGACCACGGATGCCAAAGACCCATCCGATACTTCTTTGCTCGCTCATCCTCGCCACGCTCCCCATCTCATCGCTCGCCAACGGGCAGGACACCCCGCCCGCGCCCGAGGCGCTCGCGCCGCGTCCTGGCGATATGCCCGAGCGCAAGTCGGAGGCGCGCGAAGCAAGGAAACCAGCGCGCGGCGAGCTCGCTCGCGTCGAGTTCGATAGCGGCCAGCGTGTGGTGGGGTATGTCACCGTGAGAGGCGATGTCGTCGACATCGAATTCGAGGATGGCACCTTCCTCTCGGTACCGCTCGACGCGGTCGCCTCGATCGAACCTGTGCAGCAGACTTATTCAGTGCAGCGAGAGTTATGGCGTGAAAACAAACGCTCCACGCACCGCGTGCGCTACCTCCTGAGCCCATCCGCGTTCGCGCTCGAACCGGGAGAGGGTTACGTCTCGCACAAGGAGTTCGTGTACACCTCCTTTGCCGTGGGCCTCACGGAGCACGTCTCCGCCTACGCGGGCACCTTCTTACCGCTCTATCTGGGGCTCATCCCGAACCTCGTCGGAGGCGTCAAGGTGAGCGCCTCGCTCACCGACAGGTTCCACGTCGCATCCGGTTTGGGGGGGATGATTTTCGTCTCCCCATTCCTGGGTGATGAGCCGCTGGCGGCGGGGCTTGTTTCAGGTACGGTGACCTACGGAACGCCAGCGATGCACGCGTCGATCAACGCAGCGATACCGCTCGGGGGAAGAAACTCGTTCGATTTGAGACCTGCCTTCTTCACGCTGAGCGCGTACAGGCAATTCACGCCCTGGCTAGGGGTGATTTCGGAGAGCTGGGTGATGCCCTTTGGCGAGGAGCGCGAGGTCGAGTTGGGGATAGGCGCGACCTCGCTCTCGGTGCGTCTTGTCGGTGAGAAATGGAACCTCGACGCTGGCCTGAGCGCCTTCGTGTTAAGAGAGCGTGGCGCCTTCGAGCCGCTCCCTTTTCCCGTCCCCGTCCTCGACATCACGCGCAACTTCGGAGGAGCGACGATAGAAGCTACTCCTCCTCCATCGAGAGAATAACCGGAGGCGATGGCTCGCCATCCATGTAGTCCCGCTTCTCGAGGTACCCGACCGCGCCCAACGCGCGCACCATCACCTTGCCGCTGTCGGGATAACCGCAAACCTCATCGCGTTCATAGGGCCCGATCCCGAGATAGAGCAGGTCGCTATCGGGTGAAGCGTTGGCGATCTGGTGGGCGACTTTGGTCCCCGCTGGGCAGGAGATGCAATCACCAGGTTCGAGTGGAATCACGCGATCGCCATACCTGAGGCGCCCCTCTCCCTCCAAAATGAAGAAGATCTCGTCCTCGAGGAGGTGCCAGTGAAAAGGGCACCCGACCGATCCCGGCGGGAGGCGGTTGAAGACCATCCCGAGTGATCCTCCCGCGTCGCGCATATGCGGCGTCAGGACCTTCCAGGTCCCCGCCCAGGGCGCGCCCTCTCCAGTGGTTTCTTCCTCGACATCTGCGACGTTGACGACGGGCTCGAAGACTTCTTCCATATCAAACCTCTGCGTTGATGGCTGCTCGGATTTTCAGTTGCACGTGTCCGAATAGCTCTACCATCACCCGATACGAGGCGCCAGAGGCTTCATGTCAACGATCGCCATAGGCGCGCTCGCGAGCCCGCTGAAAGCGGTTTCGAAAGTGTCGCACGGGGTTATCGAGCACCTTCTTGACGGTCGGTTTCCTGGACGGCTGCGAACGTGGTTTCACGCTCTTTCTGGTTGGGGAAGCCGTCTCTCAAGAGTCTTCTTCAGCGTCTGCTCGAATCACCGTGGGCTCGAGGCGGATCGGCTCTGGTTCTACCAAGATGCCAGAGGTGTTCGCCGCGGCCACATTCGCCGCCATCGCCGCATGCATCGGATCCTCTGAAACATGAAATGCGTTCGCAACATAGACCGAACCGACGCCAAAGAAGACAGTCAGCGCCAGCGCCAGTCCGGACAGCGCGCCTCGTTTGTAGGAGGGGAGGCCAGCGACGGTCAAAAGCGAGGACGTGTCGTCCTCTTGGTCGAGCTCCTCCTGAAACAACAACGGTTTGGACAACGTAGGGATCGTACAGAGCAGCTCTTCGAGCACGAAGTCCGTCTGAGGCAACGTCTCGCGATAGTCGAGGAATGCCTCGTCTTCATCGCATCGCACCAGATGCTCCGGGCATGCAGCGGCGCCATCACGCACCGAAGCGCAACGCATCGCCACGGACTCCTCGATGATCGTATCGCTCAATGGAAAGGGCGCTCGGGCCGGAGAGAGTTCGATCTCCTTGTCTTCGGTCATGGCAGCGAGCTCGCGAAGCTTCGCGGCGACCTCGTCGAGAGATTGTGGACGAGCGTCGGGGTCCTTGGCCAACATCGCTTCGACCAGTTCACTGAGCTCGGTCGTGAAGCGCTCCCGGTCGAGGATCGGCGCGGGCGTATTGATGTGCTCGAGCAACATCCCCATCAGGGAGTCCGATTGGAACGGGATGTGACCTGTGCAAAGTTCGAACAACATCACGCCGATGGCGTATACGTCCGTGGCCACGGTGAGTTCCTGCTCCGCCTTACACTGTTCGGGGCTCATGTACGCGGGCGTCCCATAAAGCTCGCCGGTACGCGACAACCTCACGAGATCACCTCGCGTCGCCTCGCAGATCCTCGCGAGGCCAAAGTCGAGCACCTTCACCGGGCGCTCGGTGGTGCCGGTGAGCATGATGTTGGCGGGCTTGAGATCGCGGTGAAGCACGCCTCTCTCGTGAGCATGCGCGACGCCCTCACAGACGCAGGCGATCCAACCGAGCGCCTGCGACAACGAACCCACGCCGCGCCTCATCTTCTCCGCGAGCGTCGTCCCCTCGACGCGCTCCATCACCATGTAATAGGCGCCGAGCTCCTCGCTCCGGCCGAAATCGAAGAGGGTCACGCAGGCAGGATGCTCGAGCCTGGCGAGCGCTCTGGCCTCGCGCTCGAAGCGCTGGCGGATCGTCTCGTGATCCTCGTGATCATCGCGGAGGATCTTGATGGCGACGCGCCTGTCGACGGACAACTGCGTCGCGCCGAGGACAAGGCCCACGTTGCCCGAGCCGAGGATCTCTTCGATCACATAGCGGTCTCCGATAGTTTTCCCGATCAACGCTTCGCCAACGATATTCATCATACTCATCGATCTTCTCCACAGTTCTCCGCCTGACCGATATCGCGAAAAAAACGCCGGTCAGCGAAGAGAGTTGGAGGGAGTTGAAGATATTCTCCACATCACCCTCTTGGTCTCTGTCGACTCGTAGATAAAAATGCGCCGCTGCAATAAGGCGTCAAAAGGAAACTTCAGAGCGCCTTGACGTAGAGAGCACATGGGTTGTGGGGGTCCCAGAGGGTGGGGAAGACCTCCAAGAGGCGAAACCCCATCGCCTCGTAGAAGCGGCGCGTCTGCGCATAGGCCGCGGACTCGCGGCTCTTATCGAGGGTCTTGACCTGGAGGTATTCGATGCCTCGCGCACGGCACCAGCGCTCGACCTCCTCGATCAGCTTTCTCCCCAGTCCTCGCCGCCTCGCGTCGGGATCGACGGCCATGATATGAACCTCGGCGGCGTATTCGCCGTGCAGCCCGAGGCCGATAAAGCCGAGCACCTCGTGGCGCTCGTCACCGATGAAGAAAAGAGGATGTGTTTGGGTGAATTCGATGTAGTCGATGATCGAGGATTCGATCCCGAACCACTCTGGCAGAGCGCGAAGGATCGCTTCGACGCGCGCTGCGTGTCTGGCGCCGGTAGCTTCGTAGGTCACGATGATTTTTCCTGATCCTCGTCGTCGTCCTCATCGATCAGCGCCCAGAAGAGGGTCATCTTCAGGCCGTGCGCGCGAGGGTCCTGGTGCGCCTCCTGATCGAGGTCGGAGATGATCGGCACCATCGTCTCCCAGAACATCTTTGTGAGGGCTTCGAGTTTTTCGGGCAGGATGTAAAAGCTCAATGTCCTGGCGAACGCGCGCTCGTCCTCGTCGAAGAAGCGCTGTCGCACGGTGTCAAAGAGGTTGCCCATCAGGCTATTCAGGCCACCGATGCGTCGCACCCACTCCGGGCCAAGGAGCGCGTTCACGCTCATCGTCGTTCGGTAGACCGGCGTGGCGGGCGTCTCGTCGAGGAGGATGCGCTCCTGCTCGAGCAGGAGCGCGAGCGCGTCATCGATCTGCTCCTCGGTGTAGGACTTGAGCACCTGGCGCAGCCTGCCGAGGCTGAGCGGCGCGCGCCAGAGCATGAACTCGATCTGGACGGGCAGGTTATGCTCTTCTTCAGGGATCGTGTAAGACTCGCGCAGCTCTCTCGAAAGGTTCTTGACGGTGCGCTCGGAGACATCGAGGTGCTCGGCGATCTCGGCGTTGCTCAACCCCTGCATGCGCAGCTCCCTGAAGTAAACCACGCGCACCAATCCGGTGAGCTCCTTCAAGGAGATCCCGAGCATCGTCGACGTCTTGACGATGATGCCGAGCAGGGAAAAGAGCACTCTGTTCTGGAGCTCTCGCTGCTCGGTTTTGTCGTTGTCTTCTCGCGTCATCTCTTGCTTGCTCAAAAGGAGCAGTCCAACTGGCCACCCATCTCGATCGCGCACCAGGAGCGCGCGTCCTGACCTCCCACAGGATCGATGGCGAAGGCTCTGGGTCGCCTATCATAGATCACCTCGAGCTCGACCATGCCGCCGTTCTCCTGCAACCCGAGCGCGCCCCAGCACACCACCTGGCCATCGTCTCGCAATCCGCACGAGGTGCTATAGAGCGCCTCGTAGCTCCCGGGCGGTGAGGTCAACCTGTCATACCCGAGCAAATCCCAACAGTCGATGCTCCCACTCGAAGAAAGGGCGCAGACGCGCTGCGTGCCGTTTTGGCGAACCTGAATATAGGCGCCCGGTTCTTCGAGGACGGCGCCATTGGACGAGCAGAGCAGGGCACCCTGCGAGGTCGCGCCGCACACCGTGGAGATGCGTCCTCCTGGGCTGGCGCCCTGCAAATCCGCGGTCGCGAAGTCCGCCATACCGAACGCGCCGCCTGATTCTCCGGCGCCAAACAAGGGTTCGAGGCCGATATCGAGCGATGTGGCGTCGAAGCAACCGAGCTGACCGCTGCCGCCATCGATCCAGCAACCCGCGTCGCCCAATACGTGAATCTCGCGCCCGATCGGCGCCGGCACGAGGTAGGTGTCTCCGACATCTCCCCAACAATCCATCGCGATGCGACTGCTCGAGACGACGCCACAGCCAGCGCCAGGCCCCAGCGACATTTGCTCGAAGCCAAGCTCTGTCGGGACCTCTAACCTGCCATCCGAGTTGTCTCCCCAGCAGAGCGCGCCCTGCGCGCTGTAGGCGCAGGCGGAGCCGTTGTAGACCACGAGCTTGTCGTGCATCGTGGGGAGGGTGGGCATCGGGATCTCGTCGGGGACGGTGTTGTTCCCTGCGCTCGTGTTGTTCGCGGTGGTGTTATTGGCGGGCGTCGTATTATTTGACGCCGTGTTGTTGGTTGGGGTGGTATTGTTTGCCGAGGTCTGATTGTTCAGCGGTGAGGTCTGATTGTTCGGGTTCTGGTTATTGATCGGCTGATTGTTAGGCTCCTCGAAACACCACGCCTCGCCATTGCAAGGGAACGGCATCTCGAGCTCTCCTGGCAGCGGCGTGTTGGCAGGACCACAAACCACGCCGCCAGGGACCTCGTTTGCCTGGAGGTTCTGCGGACAGTCGAACCCCTCGATGATCAGCTCGCTCGAATACAGGCAGTACTGGTTTCCCTCGACCCTTGCGAGCTCTCCGCTCCCACAGTCGAGCTCCGCGTCGTCCGCCGAGCAACCCGTCCAGAAGGTCGCCAGAGCCCCGATCGACGCCACCATCAATAGCCTGCCCGCCAGGGCCCCACGTGTCGTATTTCGCATCGCACCACTCCGAGATGATAAATAGAGCAATAAGGGCATATTTTTTCCCTTAGGTATATTTCTAGAGGGTTTCGGAGTGGAAATCAACCTTTCTTTGGGTTGCTGTCGCGCCCCTCGCACCCCCCGCGGCCTCCCTTCGGTCGCCGCAGCCCCCCTGTATCTCGACCTGCGGTCTCGGGAGGGGGGCAGACCTGGCGTCGGGTGCGCGGTTTTTGGCTCACAGGGTGGCTTGTTGCGAGGTTGGCGTTTTGCTCTTTGTGTCGGTTTTGCAGAATGCGGGAACACGCCCCCCGCGCCTCGCTGCGCTTCGGCGCTGCCCCCCAGGTTTGGTGGGCTTCTTGGCGAGGAATTTAGCGTCGAGGTTCGCGTCGGCCTCATGAACCTCACCGCAGATCTCGAAGTGCCCCTACGCAAAACACAAACGTTCAACAAGCCACGAGATCGCCCCGTTTCGGGGGGGCAGCGCCGAAGGCGCGGGGGGCATGTCCTCGCTTTCTGCACAACCTGCAACAAGAAGCCCACCTCTGGGGGGCAGCGCC
>Ga0208061_100193_pt1 | contig 20714 bp, 15 predicted proteins | sample DeeseametaMP0555_FD_184209 | JGI IMG/M metagenome (GOLD analysis project Ga0208061, IMG submission 184209) | Marine microbial communities from the Deep Atlantic Ocean - MP0555 (SPAdes) | ecosystem: Environmental > Aquatic > Marine > Oceanic | place: South Atlantic Ocean | collected 2011-01-23 | reverse complement strand
CAAGCCTCCCCGCGAGCCAAAAACCGCGCACCCGACGCCAAGTCTGCCCCCCTCCCGAACGCAGTGAGGCACAGGGGGGCCGCGGACGAACGAGAGTGAGGGCCGCGGGGGGTGTGAGGGCCGCGGGGGGTGCGGGGGGCGCGCATTGCGGTTGTCACTGGTCTGATGATTGGACTACACTTCGCGAAGTTTAGATGAATGATGATTCATTCACCCTTCGCGAAACCCATCTTCGACGGAGCCCATAATGAGCGAGTCCGCTGCACACGAACGCTATCCCAACCTGTTCGCACCCCTTGATCTGGGGCACGTGATCCTGAAAAACCGCGTCATCATGGGATCGATGCACGTCGGTCTGGAGGAAGGGATCGGACCGCTCACAAAGCTCGGCGCTTACTTCGCGGAGCGCGCCCGAGGTGGCGTCGGCTTGATGGTCACAGGAGGCGTCGCGCCAAACATCGCGGGGTGGACAAAGCCCTTCGCCGCCACCATGAACAACCGCCTCGAGATGCTCAAGCACCGCGCGGTCACTGACGCTGTGCACGAGGAAGGGGGCAGGATCGCCATGCAGATCCTGCACACGGGGCGCTACGCGTTTAGCCCATGGCAGCTCGCGCCAAGTCGCATCAAGGCGCCCATCAACCCGTTCACGCCCTTCGCCATGAGCAAGAAGCAGATCCACCAGACGATCGAGGACTTCGCGACCGCCACGAAGCTCGCCAGGGATGCGGGCTACGATGGCGTCGAGGTGATGGGGTCCGAGGGCTACCTCCTCAATCAATTCATCACCACGAAGACCAACAAGCGCACCGACGAGTGGGGCGGCTCCTATGAGAACCGCATCAAGTTCCCGCTCGAGGTCTTGCGCGCCTGTCGCGCGGCCGTCGGGCCTGACTTCATTATCATCTACCGCCTCTCGATGCTCGATCTGGTCGACGATGGGTCGACCTGGGACGAGGTCGTACACCTCGCGAAAGAGGTCGAGGCCGCCGGCGCCACGATCATCAACACGGGCATCGGCTGGCACGAGGCGCGCATCCCCACCATCGCCACGATGGTCCCACGCGCCGGTTTTGCCTGGGTGACAAAGCGCCTGATGGGCGAGGTGAACGTGCCGCTCGTGACCTCCAACAGGATCAATATGCCCGAGGTCGCCGAGCAGGTGCTGGCCGATGGTTGCGCGGATATGGTCAGCATGGCGCGACCCTTCCTGGCCGATCCCGAGTGGGTCAACAAGGCCGAGCAAGGCCGCGAGGATGAAATCAACACCTGCATCGCCTGCAACCAGGCTTGCCTCGATCATATCTTTCGCAACAAGCGATGCAGCTGCCTCGTGAACCCGCGCGCCTGCCACGAGACCGAGCTCAAGATCTTCCCCGTCAAGCGCCGCAAGAAGATCGCGGTCGTCGGCGCGGGACCTGCCGGACTCGCCGCCGCCTGCACAGCCGCAGAGCGTGGGCACGAGGTCACCCTCTTCGAGAAGGATGACAAGATCGGCGGCCAGTTCAACATGGCCAAGCGCATCCCTGGAAAGGAAGAGTTCGAAGAGACATTGCGCTACTTCCGCACTCGCATCGAAAAGTCTGGCGTCACGCTCTCGCTCTCCACACCCGCGACCATCGACGCCTTGCGCGAGTTCGACGAAGTGATTCTTGCGACCGGCGTGCACCCGAGGCAACTCGACCTCCCGGGCATCGATCACGAGAAGGTCTTGAGCTATGTCGAGGTCTTGCGCGATCGAAAGCATGTCGGCGAGCGGGTCGCCATCATCGGCGCTGGCGGTATCGGCTTCGATATCGCCGAATACCTCGCACATGATCACGAGGCGGAGAGCCCCTCGCTCGACACCGAACTCTTCATGCAGCAGTGGGGCGTCGACATGGAGCACACCACCGCTGGTGGCTTGACCGAACCCGAGCTCCCCAAACCTGCGCGACAGATCACCATGTGCCAGCGCTCACAGGGCAAGCTCGGCGCTGGGCTAGGCAAGACCACGGGTTGGATTCATCGCGCGAGCCTCAAGAACTTCGACGTGGAGATGCTCTCCGAGTGCTCCTATCACAAGATCGATGATCACGGCCTTCACATCACCGTCAAAGGACGCCGCCGCATCCTCGACGTCGACAACGTCATCGTGTGCGCCGGTCAAGTGCCAGCCAGAGAGCTCGCAGGCCCGCTCGAAAGGGCTGGCGTCAAGGTGACCCTTATCGGTGGCGCAGATGTGGCCTCGGAGCTCGACGCCAAGCGCGCCATCGACCAGGGGACGAGGTTGGCCGCGGCATTGTAAACCAGCAGGAAACATTGTTGTGAGTGTCAACCTTCGCGCACGTCGCCATCTTTATCTGGAAGCTAAACTTCCAAACTGGCGCCTGTAGGCGCGTGAGGTAGCGAAATGAGTGAAGAACTGATCCTGACAACACTTCCCCTGGCTGTTGGTCCCTGGCAAACCCTGGACCCCTTCCTGTTCTGCGTCCACCACCTCGATCATTTCCCCGAGGGAGACGAGGATATGGCTCCTGATCGCAAGCACTTGCGCGGGAGAAACATCGGGATGGACTTCGCAGGAAAGGATGGCTGGAACATGTATCACGGGGACCGCCACCCCGGATTCCCACAACACCCCCACCGCGGCTTCGAGACGATCACCATCGTGCGCCGAGGGTTTATCGATCACAGCGACTCGCTCGGCGCCGCAGCGCGCTTTGGCGAGGGCGATGTGCAGTGGATGACCGCGGGCAAGGGCGTGGTTCACTCGGAGATGTTCCCGCTGCTCGAGCAGGACGAGCCGAACACGCTCGAGCTCTTCCAGATCTGGCTGAACCTTCCGCGTGAAGACAAGCTGACCGATCCTTACTTCACGATGCTCTGGGACGAATCGATCCCACTCGAGCACTTCGAAGACGAGGCTGGCAAGAAGGTTCAGCTTCGCGTGATCACTGGCGCGCTTGGGGATGTGAGAGGACCCACACCACCGCCAAACTCCTGGGCTTCACGCGATGAGGCGCATGTGGCGATCTGGTCGCTCGTGCTCGAGCCGGGCGCGACCTGGAAGATCCCCGCGGGCCCAGATGACGCCAACCGCGTACTCTACTTCTTCGAAGGCGCGCAGATGAAAATCGCCGGAAAGCGCGTCGACGCGGGCACCGCTGTACAGGTCAAACCGGACGCCGAGATCGAGATTATCAACGGCGACAAGCAGGGCGAGCTGCTGATGCTGCAAGGGCGCCCCATCAACGAGCCTGTGGCGCAGCATGGCCCCTTCGTGATGAACACCTCAGCAGAGATCCGACAGGCGATGCTCGAGTATCAGCAAACGCAATTTGGTGGTTGGCCATGGGATGCGCACGCGCCCGTACATCCCCGAGAAAAGGGGAGGTTCGCCATCCACGCCGATGGGCGCGAAGAGCACATGAGCAAATAAGAAGCGCTGGCGTGAAGTTGGCTTTCAAAGCCAACTTCACGCCGGTTCAAAGGATGACACCAACGCGGTGTAGCAGATGACGTCGGGTTCGATCATATCGAACCCGACGCGCTTTTGGAGCCTGTGATAGAGCTCGGCCTCGACGTGGAGTTCGAGCGTCTGGTGCGACGCACCAGACGTCTTCGTGGGAGGATCGAGGTAGCGAATCGGCGCGCCGTCCCCGTCTCCAGCGAGCGCATCCGCGTGCTCGTCGAGCCAGCTCGTGATCGCCTTGATGGCGACCTGCGCAGGCGGCTTCTCAAGCTCTGTGGCCCTGGCTTCGATCTGCTCGAGCAGCGTCGTCTCGGCGGTCACAGAGAGCGTGAGCGGGTGGCGCAGCTTGCAGTAATCCTTCTCGGAGTACTCCTCGAGCGCGAGCGTGAGCGCGGTGCGAAACAGCGTGCGCAAGGTCACGCCATCTCGGTTGGCCAGCTCGTCGATGCGCGTCTTGAGATCTTGCGAGACGTAGCTGATCACGCGCGAGGTCTCGATCAATGGCCTGGCGACGTAGCGAAACGTGCTCACGGGCTCCCTTGGCGATCGCTCCTGGAGCGCCATCACCTGGGCGCGAATGCGCTCGGCCTTGACCGGATCGACCTGCTCGATGATCGCGAGCACGGCCGGATCGAGCTCGCTGGCGAGGTCCACCTCGGGCTCGGCGTCGCGCTGTTCGAGTAGATGCTCGAGCGCCTTGCTGATGAACTCGTGCTTCTTGAAGTCATGCGCATCCAGGACACCTTCGAGGCGCTCGGCCAGCAATGGCGAGAGCATGAAGTTGATGGTCTTCCTGGCGTCGTCTGCCTCGATGGTTTTTGTGGGACGAGGATGGCGCTGTGTCATGACTTCGAACCCGAACTCACATGCCAGTTGACGGTCACCGCGCAGACCTCGCGCATCTTCTGATCGTGGAGGATGACCTCGACGTCAAAGCGCACCTTGCCCTCGCGATCGAGCTCCTCGAGGATCTCTTCAGGACCTCGCGTCGTGCGCGCGACGGCTTCGATCTGGCCTCGGGCGACCTTCTTGTATTCGATCGCGGCGGTCGCGGCCACGGGCCGCACCTTCATCACGCGCGCGCCGAGCACGCCGATCATCGCGCCGCCAGAGGCGCTCTCTGCCAGGCAGTAGAGCGCCGCGGCGTGTTGTGAGCCGATGTGATTCCTGAGCTCTTTCCTGTCCGGGAGGATCGCCACGGCGTAGCCGGGCTCGATCACCTTCATCTTGATCTGGCTATGGCGCGCGAAGGGGACGATGCGGCCGTAAGCCTTGCGCACGAGCTCGGTGACAAGTGAGGGGCTGACATCTTCGACCTTGTCGAGGAGGGGCCCGAGGATGCTTTGAATCATGACCTTGTAAACTCCATACGATGGAAAACAGGTCATGTTCTAGCACATCCGGAGCATCGATGCGCGCCGTATACCGGAAGCGGTGATTCAGGGCGTGAACTTTTGACTCAGCGTCCTGCTCTGGTCGGATTCAGGGGTCACGATCACGTGCTCGTCATGGGCGGATTGGCGCTTCCACTCCATGCTCGCGCTCGCGGCGGCAAACAATGCGAGGATAAGAAGCCCCACCACCGTGAGCGCGAGGAAGAAGTCCAACGCGCTGCGCTCTATCTCGTCCATCGGTTCCTCGTGGCTGCAAGGTGCTAAAGAAGACCTCGCCCGTATCATCACCGACATCGCGAGTACTTCTTAATTGATAATGAGTTTCATTATCATAAAAATCAAACGAAATTTCACGGCAAACCAGCCCATCACCATCTCTTCGACACCCTCCACCAGCCAACCATGGGCTGGTTCGTCGAGATACAAGCGTCTCTCAGGGAGTGACCGCGGCCTGTAAAAAGATCGAAGCCAGGAACATGAACCCGCCACCGAGCAGCACGCATATCCCCGAGAAGACTGCCGCTCCGGTGTGTTTCTCCTTTCTTGCCAGCCAGATCCCCAGGCCAGGATGCGCGAGCGCTGCGAGCGCTCCGAGCGCCACGACGACGCCGATGGTCCTGTCGGGAGAATTGCCGCTGCCAAGAAACACGCTCGCGAGCAGCCCGAGCGCGATCGTGAGGCCGATCGCGACGAGGATATCCAGCGCCACCAAACCCCACGCCAACTTCTTCATGCTCACCGCTCCCTCATCACCAAAAATTACGATGCTCGTGGCCACCATTGCCACAACGGAGCATCCTGGGCATAAACGAAAGAATGCACCTTGGAGCAAAGGCTTACAACAATACAGCCTCCAACTCGCGGATGACGCTAACGCTCGATTCGATGCACAATCACGAGCGCCCCTCTCGACAAAGAGAGAAAGAGCGCCAGGGGGGATGTGTATAAACCTGCTCTTTACACGGAGTTGTTATGCCTGCCCCCAACAAATCTGGCTCTCTTTCTCTCTCTGGCGCGTTCGCCATGCTCGCGCTCTGCGCGAGCATCCTGGCTTGTGTCGGTCCTGAAGGTAACGGCGTCCCACCGGGTGAGGTCGCGCCGTGGGATGTGCGCGGTAACTACGCGCTGGAGTACGACAACAAACTCACGATCACGCTCAATGTCGGCGGCGTGGAGCGCCGCGCCACGGCAAATGGACCCGATGAGATCGTGGATCTCGGCACCTACATGGGCGAACCGTTAAAGCTCGATCTCGGCGAGTACTGTGGCAGGGAGGAGGTCGTCTGTCCGAGCGAGGCGCTCTGGGACAAGGTCTCCATCAGTCAACAGGACGTCGACAAGAGGTTCGACGCACACATCATCAACGTCATCGACAACACCGACAGAGATCTCCCTCCTGGTCAGCGCGCGGGCGTGGTCGGTGGGTTCGTCAACCACAAGGACCTCGACAGGTTCACGCTCGGCATCGATGGCCAGAGCGCGAGCGAGGGAGACTGCGGCGCGCTCGCCATATCACTCGCGGCAGGTCGCTTCCAACGCGAGGGAGAACGCACCGAAGAGGTCACCTACTACAAGGACGCCGAAGGCAAGGAGTGCGATCCCCAAGCCATGACCGAAGGATGCGAGGAGCACACGCGCGATCAACTCATCATCCCACCAGATGGCGCGATCACAGGGATCACAGATGGCAAGGTCGGCATCGGTTGGCTCGGCGCGTGCGCGTTTGGTCCGGTCGTCGCTGGCGCCACGCTCACCATCGAAACGGGCTTCGTGGGCACCCGCACCGGAGACTTCGATCCTCCCGAGTTCACCCCCATCGAGATGCCCGATGTCCCTGACCAAGATGTCTTCGTCGATGAGGATATGAGCGAAGATGCAGACGCGAGCAGTGATTCCGAAGACCTGGATGGCATGGACATCGGGATGATGGAAGGAGGGGACTGAGGCCGCGCTAATCCTTCCAGGGATCGAGCGCGTCAGCGGCGATGAGCTCGGTCTCGACGCGTTCGATCCACACACCTTCTGCCCACCCACCTACGGGCACGACGCGAAAGAACGGATGCTCCGCGCGCTCGCACGCCATCCGCATCATCGTCGCGGCGCTCCCATTGCTCGTGTGCGTGATGATCGTCGCCTCGACGCCGCGCTCGAGCAGCCACTCGCAAAGCTGCCATCCCTCGCCAGGATCTCCTTCAAAATCAGGAAGATAAAGGTCATTGTCGAGCGAATAGAGCGCGACCGTGTCGCCGTGCTCCTCGAGCCACTGCTTCGCCTCGGGCACCGTGCGTTCGATGTGGTGGGGGATCTCCCCGAGGACCTTGCGAAAGCGCGCGATGCGCGCGTCGGCATCCTCCAGAATAAACAGCACGGCAGATCCTCCTGTGATCTGAGGTTCAGGGCAGCGTCAGCGTCGCGCTGGCCGCCGGATAGGTCTCGGTGATCAGGTAAGCGCGCACCTGCCTCCCCGAGAGCGCGGCGTCCAACCTGAGCCTGATGCGGCTCACGTTGCCCGTGGCGTCCATATTGAGCGTGGTCTTGGCGCCGATATCCTCGATCGCCACTGGTTCCCCGGTGATATCGTCCACGAGCATCACGCCCACGTAGTCCTCGTCTGGATCGATGCGCGACTCGGTGAGCGCGACGACGACGTGCCCGTTATCGACCGAGAACATCGCATCGGTGAACAACCCTGGCGGAGTAGCGACGCCGCCGTTGTGTGGCGAGATAAGCGCCGCGCCGCGAGCGATCAGGAGGTCGCTGTTGGGGTTGCACAACCCGAGGTCGCGAAGGAAATCACCGTAGACCGGGATGTCCGCGCAGATGGTCTCGACGGTGACATCGCCAGGGACCACGAGGCCGCCATCGAGCTCCTCATTAAACGCCACCCGGAAGGTGTTAAAGCCGAGCGAGAAGTTCAGGACCTCGAAGCTAAATCCATCATCCGCGGCCATCACCCAGCGTCCCTTGTTGAAATCGAGCGAGACGGGGAACACGCCACCGGTTTGTGGGACAGGTTCGAGCGCTCCGTTTGGACCTGTCGGCGCGGCCTCGATAACCCAGCCCACGCCCTGATTCGAGACACCCTCGACAAACACGATCAGGTAATCGAGCGAGTCGAAGCCGATCTGATTGTAGCTCGGCAACAGGGTTGGCAGCGGCGCCGCGAGGCGATGCAGCCAGAGGACGCCCGCGTCTGCGGTGTTGTCCTCGGGGAATGGGTAGAAGGACGCCTCGTTTCTGTCGCGCTCGAGCTCGAAGGTGAACGTCTCGAGGAAGTTGCCATCGACCGTGCCGCCCGTGGTCTTGAGCCCGGTGCGCATCGGATCGATGAGGTAGCTGCCCTGTATCTGCACCGAGAAGTTGCCCATCATATCTGGCGCGAACTCCTGCTCGGGGACGACGACGATAAACTGTCGATCCGCAGAGATCGTCACATCCGCAGCGACCGGAGGATCGAGCGTCACCTGCAGGCTCGCTTCATCGAACAGCGCGAGCACCGTGTCTCCCATCTCGCGCACACGCAGCGTGAAGGTCAGCCCCTCGTGAGCCTCGGCCTTGGCGGGAGGCGTCTCGAGCTGTGATCCAAAGCGGCTCGTGTAGAGCAGTGATACACCCATGGGCGCCGCGGGCTCGTTTGGACCCTGAAGACATGCGGGGTTCCCGGCTTCGGCTGGCCTCAGACAGAAATCTGCTGGCACTCGGAAGACCTCGCCAGATTCGCCCGCGATATGGATCGCGGACGGCGAGAGCGCTGGCGAGCTGTTCAAGTCATCTCGATCGCCATCGATCAGGCGGAGCGCCCACCGCAGCTTGCCCTGATTATCGAGCGTGACGAGGTTGCCATCGCCCGTTCCAAAGTAAATGTTGTCGTCGCCGTCGATAGCTGGCGAGGATCGAATCGGAGCGCCCCAATCAAACGCCCAGCGCTCCATCCCTGTGTTCACATCCAGCGCATAGACGGTGCCATCCGCGCTCGCCTGCACGATCGTCCCGTCCGAGAGCTGCGCGGGGGAAGCGTAGAGGTGGTCCCTTGTCTGGAAGGACCAGAGGAGCGCTCCGGTGCTCTTGTCCCAGGCGCGTACTGAACCATCGAAGCTGCCCGCGATCACGCGATCGTCGAACACGAGCGGGCTCGCCACCACGCTCCCCATCGTCACATCCGTCCACTTCTCGTTCCCCTCGCGATCGTAGGAGAACATGTTAGGCAGGCCGTCGATGAGGTTGTTGTTTCCGATGAAGAAGTCGCCAGTCTCGATGTCGATGGCGGCGTTGGACCAGGTCTGGTCGAACAATCGAACGCGCTTGACGCGCGTGCCGTCGACGCGATCGACGATATAGACGTTGAAGTTGTCATTGCCTGCGATCAGGTTGCCGTCGATCCCCATCGCGACGTTGCCTTCCCACCAGTTGATGTAGGCGCCAGTGCTCGCGGGTGCGTCAGCCTCGAAGGCCCAGTTCATCATGCCGGTCGTGGCATCGAGCGCGTACAACTTCCCGTCGCCCGACCCAAAAATCACCTGGTTCATGTCGTCGAGCAGCGCCGACGAATCGATCACCTCGCCGGTTTGAAAGCTCCAGTTCGTGCCCCCATCCTTGTCGAGCGAGTAGAAGACGCTATCGCCGCTGCCGATATAGATGTTTCCGTCCCCATCGACCACAGGAGAGCTAAAGATCCCGCGCGATGTGGGGAAGGACCACAATTCGCTGCCGTCATCGACGAGTGAGAACGCGACGCGGCCGCTCTGTTCGGCGTTGGCGCGAAACTTTGGCCACGGCGCATCGCGCAGCGGCGGAGGCTCCGGGTTGTTGACGTTGTTTGGCGGCGAGGTGTTGTTGACCGCCGTATTATTCGCCGAGGTGTTGTTGGCAGACGTGTTGTTGGCGCTGCCCATGTCAGCCGAGTTGTTCCCTGTCGTGTTGTTCGATGCCTGGTTGTTGGCAGACGTGTTGTTGATTTGGGTTTGGTTGTTGCCAACCGTATTGTTCACGTCAACGTTGTTATTCTGGCTCGGATCATCAGCGCCACAGCCCACGGCAAGGAGCGTGAACAGGGCAACCGACGGCAACAATGTTTGGCAGAGTGGCGTTCTGACATGCATGACAAGGCTCGTATGTGAGGGGTCGAACGAGACCCTCGGATATGTGAAAGCGTTCGATAATAAAGCAAAAATGGCACGCACCCGGCGCGAAAATAAACAGCGCTCAGGTTCGTGCTAGCACTATAGCGCCTCTGGTGATCGATTTCACGTCTTCGCCCGAGATCCTCACTTTTTCGGATTGTTCGTCGCCAGCGCGGCCGCGCCTGCGACCTGTTTCGAGAGCCAGGAGACAAGCCCCGTCTTGTCCCGAGGGCGCTCGGTGAGCGGCGCTGGCGAGAGCTCCACGCAAGGCGTGCGCTCCAGGATAAGCGGGCTGCGCGTCTCGGTCACATCTCCCACGCCCTCGTGAGCGCGGCGCTCGACCAGCCCGTGGCGCTTGGCGTAAGGATCATTCAGGACGGCGCGTTGAGCGCGCCGCGAGATCAGCGTGATCTGTTCGTCCAAGCCTGCGCTCGTGATCCTCTCGCGCCAGTTCTGCAAGTTGTAGCGCCGGAACTCCATCTCCAGCGAGAGCTCGAGCGCCTCGCCAGAGGAGCCTCTGGCGAGCTCGAGGCCGGGGATGTTCCAGAGCGCCTCGATCGATGTCGCCGAGAGGAAGAACCACCCATCGCGCGCCTGATAAAAGCGCTGCTCCGGGGCCACGCCCTGAGACTCTCCCCGCACCAACGGCGCGCGGTCAAACATCGTCCTCGCCTGCATCATCGTCGCCGTGCTCGAGAGACACGCCGAGACCGAACCACCTTCACCGCTCTTTTGACGCCTGTAGAGCGCGAGTAACACGCCGAGCGCGCCATAAACCCCGGTGCACAGATCGTTGAATGGGAGCGGGAAGAGCGACGGCCCAGAAGGGCCGCCCCAGGTGCGCTGGATGCCGCAGGCCGCCTGTGCGGTCTGCTCCCAGCCTGGACGATCCCCCCATGGACCTTCGGTGCCATACGCGGTCAGGTGGGCGTAGATAAGGCTCGGGAACTTCTCGCGCAAACGCCTCTCGTCGAGTTCGAGTTGTTTTGCGGCGCCAGGGCGAAAGTTCTGAACCACCACGTCCGGCGCGTAGCTGTCGAACACCTCGCGCAGCGCGCGCGATCCCACCGTGGACTTCAGGTTGATGGTCTCGGAGGTCTTCCCCGCGTTGTACGCGATATGAAAGGGCTCGACCCAGGGCGCGCCAAAGCGAGGGTTCTCGACGCGGTGCACGCTGGCGCCGAGCTCGGCCAACGTGCGCGTCGCCGTCGGTCCCGCGATCACCTGCGTGAAGTCGAGCACGCGAATCCCGTGAAGCGGAGGGAGCGACACGTCCTCTCCCTCCACGCTCACCGCGCGCTTTGTCCACATCTTCGCGGCCTCCTCGGTGCTCACAGCGCGCGTCTTACGAAGCGTCGGGATGCGGCGATCGAGGTGCGTCGGGCTGCCCGGCATCAGCTTGCCTTCATGCTCGACGACCTGACCCGAGGCGCGCGCGTGATCATGCTCGCGCCATGCCTGAGGCATGCGCGCGACGACAGCGCAGAGACCTGCGCGCGAGAGCCTCCCCTCCCACACGATCGCGGGTCGGATCGCGAAGATCTCCGAGAGCCCCTTGCGGATCGCGCTCACCTCACGAACCCCCGGGACAGAGGTCGGGTCTTGCATCGTCTGTTCGCTGATCTTGTTGCGGAGCTTGCGCGTCTGGCGCGGCGCCTCGCGCTCGAGCACGTCGAGCAGGCGCGGGAGGTGCCCGGCGAGCCCGGCGTGGATGTAGATCCACTCCCCGTCAGCGGTGGGGTAGCCGTCGATAAATGGGGTCGAAGCCCACTGCAGCGTCGCCCAGCTTCTGGGCGCGCCGACGGTGAACATCGCGTTGAGTTCGAGCACCGCGTAGGCGGTCATCGCGCGCGAGACCTCGACGCGCTGTCCCAGACCATCGCGTTCCCTGGCGATCAACGCCGCCAACACACCGCAGCTCGCATAGGCAGCGGCGGTCACTGGCAGGATCGAGAGCGAGTGGTAGGCGGGCTTTCTACCAAGCGGGACCTCGTAGATCCCCATATGCGCTTGCGTGATGCCGTCGAGGCCGCGCACGCGCGCTTCGGGGTGATCGGCGGGAAACGCAGGCACCCAACAGTGGATCTGACCACGTGAAGGATCACGCGTGATCTCCCGGGCGCGGCACTGGTGAATCGGGGCGTCCTCGATCACCACGTCCGCCTTCTCGAGCAGCTCCGAGAGCAGCTCCCCGAGGTTTTCACCGCTGCTGATGCGCACCTTGCCGCGGTGCGCGAAGGTGCGCTCGAGCGCACCTTCACTGGAGATGCGGATCACCTCGGCGCCGTGGTCCGCGAGCGTCATCGCCACCAGGGCTCCCGCATAATCCACGCTCAAATCCAGCACCTGAACGCCTGAAAGCGCGCCATCACTCATTCTTTCTTCCTCTGGCATCGAAAAAGCCTCGTCGATCGCACTGGAGAATAGTGCATCGTCGCTCCACGCGCACGCGTCCGCACTGCTTATGATGAGGCGACCTCGATTTTAGATCGCATAACGATCTAAAACATAAAGAAGCCCCGCTCGAAGCGCCTATATTCAGAGGTGTCGAGGGGAGGGGACGGAACGGAATGGACCGCGTCGACTCCCCCGAATCGAACGCCTCGCGCGAAAAACCAATGAGCCTCGTGAACAGAAACTCATCGCGCGCGACCAACAAGGAGGTGCGTCATGACTACCGAATTCATCGAGACAGTCGAAGAAGAGACCACGGAAGAGGTCTCGACCAGCGAGACGATCAAAGCTCGCGTGCTGGAGCTCTACAACCAGGGGACGACCGATGTCCTCGAGATCGCTGGAGAGCTCGAGACGAGGCCAAGCTACGTCGCCTCGATCCTGCGCGCTGCGAACCTGAACGAGGATTACTTCGACCTCTACACCTCCACGCAACACCCGATGAACGTGTACTCGTCTCACTTCATCGACAAGCTGCGCTTTAAAGACGCCGAGGTCGCCAGAGACTCCATCGAACTCATCGACGAGGTCTATCACCTCTACGAAGAGGACGGAGATCGCGCCGGACAACACCACGCCATGATGATGGCGCTCGTGATGGCAAACCGCGCTCGCTACTCCGGAAAGCTCGACGTGGCCAGGTTGTTCAAAGCCTGGCTCCAGGATCGCCTCGACGAGTTCGACATCGATCCTGACTTCGACCTCGAAGCAAGCGAAAGCGAAGAGGAGTGACCTGAAACCATCAGATAAACAGGTCCGTCTGGGCCGCGGTGTGCGTCATCTTCGCGCTCTCTCTCGACTCGGCCGCGAGCATATCATCGCGTTGACATAGCTCGCCAAGGACCAACCCTGCCGCCGCGCGACCGCTCATAAACGCGCCCTCGACGCGGCCTCCATTTAGCCACCCGCCGCACATCGCGACCCTTGCCTCGCGATCGATGGCGGCGACCTCCGTGCGCTTTTCGGCAGGCATCGCGTAGCGCCAACGATGCGCCGCGAGGTGTTCGGTCGCCACGGGGTCCAGCCCCGTGGCGGCAAAGAACGCCGCGAGCAGCTCCCCGGCGACCTCCTCCTTATCCCTCTCCAGGTTCGCCTCGCTCCACTCGGGCGATGCATGCAATACCCACGTCTCGTACAGAGGATCGCGCCCAGGCTTTGCCGCATTCCTCGACGCCCAGCCGAGCGCGTTCTCCTCCCTGAGGTTGATAAAGACGCCGTCCACGCCAAGATCCAGCGGCGCCTTGAAAGACACCATCGCCGCCCAACACGGCAACATCTCGACCCTGGAAGCGAGCCCCGCGAGCTCCTCGCTCACGACCCCTAGCAATGGGCTCGCCTGCGCCGGAGGCGTATTGACCACCACCACATCGAACGGCTCGCTCCGCTCTCCATCCACAAAGAGCAAACGCCTGTCCTGATCGATCCGCTCGATGCGCCGTTGCTGGACGACCTTTAAATCACTCGCCAGATGTTCTGCCAGCGAGCGCATTCCGGGCACCCCGACATACCTCGCCGGTGATTTTTCACGTTCCTTTCTCGTCACCTGACCTGGAGCATCGATGCTCCCCAGAGCCGCATCCCACCTGGCGATCTCGCCAGCCTCTTCCCACGCGCTCACGAACCTCGCGAAGACAGGATGCCGCGCCGTGAAGTACTGCGCCCCGTGATCGAAGCCCACTCCAGCCAGCGGTTGGCCATCGCGCTGCACACGCGTCGAGAGCCTCCCTCCAGGCCGATAACCCTTGTCGAAGACGGTCACATCCAACCCGTGATCCTGGAGCACCCTCGCGCAGCTCAAGCCCGCGACCCCGGCGCCGATCACGGCGACGCGCAGACCGTCCGCGAACAACGGGCGATTCACCAGATCCTCGTAATCGTCGATCCGCTTCCTGGAGGCGTAAGAAGATGTGTCGTAAGCGCGCACCTGGCCGAAGATCGGCTGCTCCGGCTTGAAGGGCCGGTCGAACTGCCCCAGACACCAGAGGATGCCGCCATACGAGGCAGGATCTCTGCCGTCGAGCGCGTACCTGTGGTTGAGGTCGATGATCATCTCGAGCGCCTGCGCGGCGGTCTCGCGCCAGTTCAGGACCATCTTTCCCCAGGTCATGCGGAAGTTGTTGTGGAGCTCGCCATGCGTGAGCAACGAGCGCTGCCCGAGGTTCCAGATCGTGTCCCCGGTGGTCCCGCGCTCGAGCGCCTCGCGTGTATAAATCACTGGCCTCTCGTCCGCCTCATGCGCCGCCAAAGAGGCACTCGCCCACCCGGGCAACGCCTCCATCGAATCGAGCGTCACCCCCTTCGAGTGATAGCAGTAATGGTAGGCCATCTCGCGCCAGACGATCAGCTCGTCGATGTACTTGTCGCTGCCGTCGGATTCGAACATCGCCGCCTCGCGCGCGATCCGCGTCGGCGCCACGTGGCCAAAGTGCAGATAGGCCGACATGCGGCTGACCGCCTCCAGATCAGAGGGGTCATTCCTGCGCTTGTGATATTTGGGCAAATGTCTGGTCCGAAACGACTCCCAACGAGCGTATCCCGCGCGGCTCCCGCCCCTCGTGTGAGGAACCGGGCCTACGCCATGATCGATATCACACGTGGCGATGAGCTCGGGGATGTGCGCGCTGGCGATATCGACAGGTTCGAACGGCAGGGCGGGGCGATCCTCGAAGCTCACCTCTTGATCGACCTCATTCCATGGGCGCGTGAGGCGCGCCGCCAGGAGATCTGCGGTGGCCTTTCGGAAGGCAAACGCGCGATCGTAGCCCTTGCGAACCAGCGGCATCGGGATAACACACGCCGTGTCCACGGTGACGAGCGGCGTCGTCGAGCCAAGGCGCGATGCGACCCTTTCGGTCAATCCCTGCAATGGATCGATGGGCATCTCTTCAGTCACGACGAGCGCTGCGCGCTCGGCCAATTTCTCCAGCGCGTCATCCTCACGATGCCCCACGCGGCGCACGTTCAAGGCATACAGGATGCCGCGCTCCTCCAATTCAGCCTGCACATCGCGCGCGCCCTCGAGGATAAAGGTATGGAATCGATCGCTCGCGTAAGGGTAGCGCTCGTCGAGCCCATGGTAGACCAAGACGGGCAGACCGAGCCTGTTGGCGACCTCGAGCGCGACATCCAACGCGGCGTTCTCGTGCGCTCGCACAGCGGTCCTCATCCAGTAAAGGACAAACTCGCGATCGCCATCCTCGGCGATCTCGGTTCTCCTGGAGGTCAGGCGCTCGAGCAGTTGGGATGAGAGGATCTCTTCGAGGATGAGCATCGCGGGGGCACTCCGAAAAAATGAATGGGCATCGAAGGAAGGGCTTTTCCACAAAAGCCCTTCCTTCGATGCCCATTCACGCTGGACAGTTGCATACCGAGAGTGATTACTCGGGGATCGGAGGACACCGTTTGTCGCGATCCGGCGAGGGGTCGCAATCGCAGGAGACAGACTCCTTCTCGGTGTACATCTTCTCGGCGTCGCTCCAGGCGTAGATGGCATAGGTTCCCGAGAGCCCTGCGCACCCATCCTTTCGCCAGGAGGAGATGTCCTTCCAACCCTTCGTGGAGGTCTCCTCGGCCTCGATCCCGGTCGTGTAGAAGCCGCCGATCATCGTGTCGCAAGCAGCTCGGCTCGCGAGCACTCGGATCGTATCCGAGGCGCCCACAAACATCGTCAACTGGCGCTCCTTTTTGCCATCCCCATCGAGGTCCGTGAAGTCACCAAACCGCGTGCGGTCTCTGGCATCCTCGGACTCGACATCGATATCCTCGGGATAACGCTTGGCGATCCAGGCGTAGGCGGCCTCTCGCAGCTCCTCATCACACGCGGTCGTGTCTTCGGCAGCGGCGGGAGGAGTCGTCTCGGCGGGAGGCGTGGTCTCTGTCGCGGGTTGCGACTCGGGCGCCTCGGTCGCGGAGGTCTCGGCGGTGGTTTCTCGAGAAGCGTCGACGTCCCCTCCGCCAGACTTGCACGCGGGTATGGCGAGCCCGAGCGCGAGCAGCGCGAGGCAGAGCGACAGGTTTGGCTTACTCGAAGATGTCATCGTAATACTCCTGGATAGATTGTTTGGTGTGCGGTTGCAGGTTGGGTGACTCGAGGAAATCATCGACGGCGCTTCGATACAGGTATCGCATGTTGAACCGGATATCGAGATCCTCGATGTGTTTGAGGACGTCGTGCTCGGCGAGCACCTCGAGGATCTCGTTGTTGAGCGAGTAACCGTTGAGGTCGAAGCGTTCGATCGAGGCGCCATCGAGCGCCTCGAGCAGGGCAAAGATCCCCAGCTCGTCGAAGGTGTCTCGGGCGTCGCTCAAATCGACGCTCTTGACGCCAGGGAGCTTGATATCCACCAACAACGCGAACATCGCATCGTCGGGGATCACCAGACGCAAATGCTCGAGCTTCTCGCCAAACCAGGTGGCTTGGCGGAGCTTGGCCACGAGCGATGCGTCGAAGTCGCGATACTCCAGTGAGAATGACACGAGATTTGGCGCCTCGCTCTCGAACAGCCATGACAGGTGCTCTCGCGAGGTGGGGAAGCGCAGGAAGAACTTGCGAGCCAACAAGGGCAGGGCGCTACCACCCTGGGAAGGTTTGACCGATGTCATGACCTCGTTGTGGCGGCTCCCATAGCGATAGACTGGCGAGATGTTATCGACGAGGGTGACGAGGTCATAGAGCTCTGGCGAGACGGGACCCTCGTTGTGAAACCCCTTCGCCCAGGCTCGCGGGATATCGCGAGGCACATCCTGTGGCCAGCGCGAGATCAACCCGTGCGCGTAGGGGATGGCTTCCTGGACGAGCTGGTCGCGATCCTTCCACTCGTCGAGGAGCGCGATGATTCGCTGCCAGGACTCGACGCAGGGCTCGTGGAGCGCGCCGCGCAGCTCTCCCATCAAATCAGCCATCGCCTCCCCCTCTTGAAGTTAGCTTCAGGGCTTCTTTCACTCACTCGAAGATGTCCTCGTAGTACTCGTTGATGTCATCCTTGACCGCCTGATTGATAAACTCGGAGCGCAGGATGCTCTCGACGCCATCGCCGCCCATAAAAGCGTTGTAGCGAAGATCGAGCTCGTAGACGCCCTTTAACATGTCGTGCGTCGAGATGACGTGCGCGGCGTCTCTCCCGAGCCACGCGTCACTGCAATCGAGCACCGTGAGCGCGGAGCCTTTGGCCGCGTCGAGCAACGCGGTGAGCCCGGCTGCCTGCACGGTGCCCTCGGCGCCGGAGATGCTGATCGTGGTCAACCCCGTCAGTGATTTCCCATCGAGCAAGACGGGCAGCGTTTCATCCGGGATGATAATGTTCAAGGTCTTCAGGTTGGCCCCGAGCCAGGTCGCGCCGTTCCATTGCTCGGCCATCTCTTTCGAGAAGTTGTAGATCATCAGCCTGAGATCCTCCAACCTGGGCACCTCGCAACGCGCGAGCCACGAGAGGCGATCCTCGGGGGTCTTCGAGCCAAGCTGGATCCTCGTGGCGAGCAAGGGGAGGGTGGTCGATTCGGGAGCCTTTAATGGAGAGCTGGGAGCGCCAGAAGAGCTCCACATCGACTTCGGCATGATCTCGGAGACGAGCGTCATCAAATCGAAGGTCGCCTCGAGCGGTTTGGTGTTCCCGAAGAAGGAGTCTTGCCAGTATTGCGGGAGCGCACGCGGCACATCCTCTGGCCAACGGCTCAGGATATCGTGTGCGTAGGGGATCGCCTCCTCGACGAGTTGTCGGTGGCCGTTCCACTTGGTCAGCAACTCCACAGCGCGCTTCCACGATTTCACGCTGGGTTCATGCAACGCGCTGCGCAGCTCGCCCATGCTCTCGGATGTCGTCACGGTCACACCTCGATCGAAGCGGTGATGGCATCGACGCGCCGCAGGCAAGCTGGACATTGCCATGAATCCCGAGCACACTCTCTGGCACATTTCGAGATCGTTGACGTCGTGCTTGTTGCCATGAAAACGCGGCGAAGACTGTTTGTTCTCAAGTTCTTGACTGAGAGAAGATATGCGCCGCTCCATCCTCGCACAACAGGCAATCCTCACCGCGCTGGTCTTCGCGCTCGCTGCCCTGGGCTGCTCGCGCGATCCTCAGGATGATCAGGACATGTCCGCGTCAAACAATCAGACGGACATGCAAGCGCAAGCCGATGATGGCGGCGCTAAGGATATGAGCGAGGCTCCAGACGAGGGCCAACCCGACGCTGGTGAAGATGATCAAGGCGCGCCAGCGGATATGCCCGAGGATATGAACGTCGTGGATATGGATGGTCCCATCGATCCTCCCATCGCGCTCGCTGATGACCTCGATTATTCGCTCTCGGTCAACCCCGAGCAGCGCACGATCACCATCTTCAACACCGCCGACGAGCCGTTGTTGGTGCTCCCTGTGGATGGCATCCAGGTGGGCGTGGTCGGGGCGCTCTCGGATCAGCTCAGTTATGATCCTTACGGGTTCAAGGCGGAGGTCGCAGGGGGCGCACCAACATTGGACGCGTGGTTAACGATCGAGAGGATCGACATCGCAGCGAGCGACGAGACGAGCGCCACGCTGGAGCTGCGCTTCGAGCGCGGGGTCCGCGCCACGCTCGAGGTGGACGCCTCGAACCCGAACCGCTTTCGCTTCGAGCTAAAGCCAGCCGACGCCGAGGGCGACAAGATCGCCTACTATCGCGTCGTCCCCGAGGTCTCGAGCGAAGAGGGCTTCTATGGGCTCGGCGAGTACTTCGACGCGGTCAACCATCGCGGTCACGTACGCGCCATGCAGATCGAGATCGATACCTCGATCGAGTCTGGCTACAACGAGGCGCACGTCCCCGTCCCGTTTGTCCTCGGGACGACTGGTTGGGGGTTGTTCGTCGAATCCTACGCGCCCGGCGTGTTCGACGTCGCCAACGAGGTCGACAACCGCGTCGACGCGATCTTCGGGCCAGGAAAACTCGCGGGCGAAGGCATCATCTTCCACCTCTTCGCGGAAGATCACCCGCTCGATCTGACCGAGCACTACTACGCCGTCACGGGGGAGCACAAACTGCCCGCGCGATGGACGCTCGGGCCGCTGGTCTGGCGCGATGAGAACGAGGATGAGGCGCAGGTGCTCTCGGATGCAGAGACGATGCGTGACCTGGACCTCGCGGTGAGCGGTTACTGGATCGATCGCCCTTACGCCACGGCCGTGAACACCTTCGACTTTAGCCCGGACATGTTCGATGACCCGGCGGCGATGGTCGCGAGGTTGCACGAGCTGGGCATCCGCGTCGGGCTCTGGCACACGCCTTATCTGGACGAGGACGCGGCGTCGACGCTGGCGATGCGCACCGAGGCGATCGACAAGGGATACTATCCTCCCACCACCAACATCCCGCTCAATGGCTGGGGGCTCCCCTTCGATGTGACCAATCCCGACGCGAGGATGTGGTGGCAGGGGATGCTCGACAACTACATCTCGATCGGGATCGAGGGCTTCAAGCTCGACTATGGCGAGGATATCATCCCCGGCGCGCTCAAGCGCCGCACGGTGTGGGAGTTCGATAACGGGCTCGACGAGCGCACGATGCACGCCCGCTTCCAGATCTTCTATCACTCGACCTACGCCGAGGCGCTAGACGCACCGGACGGACACTTCCTCCTGTGCCGCGGTGGAACCTGGGGAGATCAGGTCAACGGGACGATCATCTGGCCAGGGGATCTCGACGCCAACATGGCTTATCACCGCGACGAGGTGACCAAGGACAATGGAGAGACGTATACGGCAGTCGGCGGCTTGCCCGCGGCGTTGATCGCGGGCTCCACGCTTGGGCCATCGGGCTTCCCCTTCTACGGTTCGGACACAGGCGGATACCGCCACTCTCCGCCGGACAAGGAGACCTTCACGCGCTGGTTCCAGCACACCGCGCTCTCGCCGGTGATGCAAATCGGCACCTCGACAAACGATGTCGCCTGGGAGTTTAACGAAGAGAACGGGTTCGATCAGGAGATGCTCGACCTCTACCGCGAGTTCACCAGGTTGCACCTGCGCCTGTGGCCCTACCTGTGGAGCTACGCGGAGCGCCTGAAGGATGATGGCAGGCCGATCCAGAGGGCGTTGGGGCTCGCGTACCCCGAGCTTGGCGAGCACCCTAACTTTACTTACATGTTGGGCGATTGGTTGCTGGTCGCGCCGGTGGTCGATCGCGGCGCGAGGACACGCGAGGTCATCTTCCCACAGGGTCAGTGGTATGACTGGTGGACCGGCGAGGCGCTCTCTGGAGGGATGACGCGCACGGTGGATGCGCCGCTCGACACCTTGCCGCTCTATCTTGTGGCGG
>Ga0208061_100192_pt1 | contig 20858 bp, 15 predicted proteins | sample DeeseametaMP0555_FD_184209 | JGI IMG/M metagenome (GOLD analysis project Ga0208061, IMG submission 184209) | Marine microbial communities from the Deep Atlantic Ocean - MP0555 (SPAdes) | ecosystem: Environmental > Aquatic > Marine > Oceanic | place: South Atlantic Ocean | collected 2011-01-23 | reverse complement strand
TACAAAGAGCCGCGCTTCAAAGAAGCCCCTCTATCCTCTCCAGGAATGCACATGAGTGAAGCAGAAACAACATCGAGCGAACATCCGCTCGCCAGACTCTGGCATCAGGCGCGTGACCATCGCGGTAAAATCATCGCCGCCTCGAGCTTCTCGGTATTGAACAAGCTCTTTGACCTCGCGCCTCCGGCCCTGATCGGCGCGGCGGTCGATATCGTCGTCGAGCGGGAAGAATCTCTCTTCGCGCAGCTCGGTTTCAAGGACCCGACCGAACAATTGATCGCGCTCGCTGTGGTCACTGTGATCGTCTGGATGCTCGAGTCGCTCTTCGAGTACCTGCTCGAGCGCACCTGGCGAAACCTCGCCCAAACCATCCAGCACGAGTTCCGCGTGGAAGCATACGGCCATATCCAGGATCTGGAGATGGCCTACTTCCACGATCAATCCACCGGGAGCCTGATGTCGATCCTCAATGACGACATCAACCAGCTCGAGCGCTTTTTGGATCAGGGCGCCAACGACATCATCCAGGTCCTGACCACGGCGATCGTCGTCTCGGGGGCGTTCTTCTATCTGGCGCCGAGCGTGGCGTGGATGGCGATGCTGCCGGTGCCATTTATCCTGTTCGGCTCGTTCCGCTTCCAGCGCATGTTGACCGAACGCTACGCGGATGTGCGCGCCAAGGTCGGCGACCTCAACAGCCAGCTCGCCAACAACCTGACGGGCATCGCCACCATCAAGAGCTTCACCACCGAGGACTACGAGGCCGAGCGCATCGCCAACGTGAGTGACGCTTACCGCCAGAGTAACCGCAGCGCGATCGTGTTGAGCGCGGCCTTCTCGCCATTGATTCGCATGTTCATCGTGGTGGGTTTCACGGCGACTCTGATCTGGGGCGGCAAGCTCGCGCTCGCTGGCGACTTGCCCGTGGGCACCTACTCGGTGCTCGTCTTCCTGACGCAGCGTCTGCTCTGGCCGCTGACGCGCCTCGGGCGAACCTTCGACCTGTATCAACGCGCCATGGCGTCGACCCGACGCGTGCTCGACCTGTTGCGCACGCCGATCACGATCGCCTCCGGCGAGCAAAAGCTCGAGCGCGAGGAGATCAAGGGCGCGATCCAGTTCCACGACGTGACGTTCGCTTATCCTGATCGCGAGCCGATCCTGCAAAACTTCGACCTCGAGATCCCCGCCGGAGCGACGATCGGGCTTGTCGGCTCGACAGGCTCAGGAAAGACCACGCTCATCAACCTGCTGTTGCGTTTCTATCAACCACAGGGTGGCAAGATCACGCTCGACGGCATGGCGCTCGAGGATCTGGATATGAAAGATCTTCGCGGCGCCATCGGGCTTGTCTCACAGCACACCTTCCTCTTCCACGGCACCGTCGAGGAGAACGTCGCCTACGGGACGTTCTCGGCAAAGCGCGAGCGCGTGCTCGATGTGTTGGATTCGGCGGAAGCGAGCGAATTTGTCGACGACTTGCCAGGAGGCGTGGAGACGGTCGTTGGCGAGCGCGGCGAGACGCTCTCGGGCGGTCAGCGCCAGCGCCTATCGATCGCCAGAGCGTTGCTCAAGGATCCTCCTGTGCTGATCCTCGATGAGGCGACGAGCGCGGTGGACAACGAGACCGAGGCCGCCCTGCAACGCTCGCTCGATGCCATCAGCGCCGATCGCACGACGATCGTGATCGCGCACAGGCTCTCGACGGTGCGCAACGCGGACATGATCGTCGTGCTCGACCAGGGCCGCATCGCCGAGCGCGGCAAGCACGAGGAGCTGCTCGAGATGAAGGGGATCTACGCCAGGTTGTGGAGTGTGCAAACCGGCGACACCGAGCACAGAAACCAGGCCAAGGCGGGCTGAACGCAAACAACAACTCCTCGCAACACCCCACTTTCCGTGATAGGGTTTACAGCGTTGCTATCTGCAACAAAAAAGGAGCCTCGAATAAGGGGCAAACCCATCATATTCTCACGGAAACACGACGTTTCACGAGCATGCCTTTGCGATCAAAGGAGCGAGGCGAGGAGCGACCATGCAAAAAGCCCGACGCACCAAGGTGGACCTGCCAGGGATGCGCTTTGCCAATGACGAGGAGCTCGCCACGCGTATCACCACCGCGTTCGGGAGCCCCGCGCTTGGCGACAACCCTGACAGCGAGCAAATGATCGAGATGCGCGAGCGCCAGCTTCTTGGCGACTCCATCAAGATCACGCGCGCCTTGCTGCCGGACATCATCCTCTCCTTCGAGCGCTGCCTCGAAACCCTCGAGCTCGACCCTGCTCAGGGGAGCCTCTACGTCCAACAGAGCTCGGAATACAACGCCAACGTCCTGGCCAGGGGGAATCGCTTCTCGCTGGTGCTCAACTCGGGGATCATCAATGACTTCAGCGTGCCGGAGATCCGCTTTGTCATCGGCCACGAGCTCGGCCACGTGCTCTACAAGCACAGCGACATCTCGGTCCCGGGGTTGTTGCGAAAGCACCATGACCTGGGGTTTGAAGACGCGAGGTTGCTCTTTCGATGGTCGCAGTCTGCCGAGATCTCAGCCGATCGCGTCGGGCTGCTCTGCGCGGGCTCTCTGAAGGGATCTGTCGCCGCGCTCTTCAAGGTCTCGAGCGGTCTCAATGGGATGCCCATCGACGCCATCTTCTCGAGCCTGCAAAGCCAGTACGACGACCTCAAGGAGCACGTCACATCGGTCGAGACGGGCGGCGAGTTTCTTCGCACGCACCCGATGTCCCCGATCCGCTTCAAGGCGTTGGAGCTCGCGGCGAAGCACTTCAAGCTCAACTACGGCACAGGCTCCGAGGGGGAGGATCGCAACTTCATCGAGCTCGATCGCCAGCTCTCCGTGCTGTTCGATATGTTGGACTCGAGCTCGAACATGCAGTCGGGCTTTAAAACGCGCGAGGGGCAGCGCCACCTGTTTATGATCCTGCTCTACGCGATGCTCGCCGACGGCGTGCTCAAGGCGCGCCATCGCGACGCGCTCACGCAGGTGGCCCGCGCCATCGAGTCCGAGGTCCTGATCAACAACATGATGGAGGCGATTAGCCAGCAGTGGCGCTCGTTCCGCGCCGAAGTTCCCGAGCGCTTTCGCCCCGCACAGGAAGGCGACCCGCTCGATCAACACGAGCTCGCCTGCGCGGTATCACTGGCGCTCGTGCTCGTCTCGGAGTGGGGCATCGGCGAGATGAACACCGCCTTCAAGCTCGCCATCCGGGACCTGACGCACTTCTTCCAGCTCCAGAACCTCTGCATCCCCAACCACATCGAGGATGTCCGCCTGAGCGATGAGAACATCCGCGAGCTCCTGGGGATGTTCGCCCCGAGGATTTAGAGCGGACCTCTCAATAAACTGCACGTCCAGACTGGTCTGAAGGGCGTGAGTTGTTGTCGGAGTTAAGCCCAGATAACGATGTTATGATGGGCTCTCCTCCTCCTAAATTCACACCCTTCATCCGGCGTCTTCTTCGCTCATTTTATTGAGAGTTCCGCTCTAAATCAGCGATAAGCGGCGCGCAAACCGAAGGAGGCGCGTTTTTTCCCAACCTGGGTGGTGTTCCGCACCAGGTCGGGAAAAAACGCGCCTCCTTCGGTTTGCTCGGCAACCTCTCGGTTGGCGAAGAAAGAATCACTCACCAGCTCAGGCAACGCGCGTTGCAGAAGATGTTCGCATCTCCAGTTTCGGCCGCAGCCGAGAGCTTCCACTGACCGTTGTCGATGTACACAGAGCAGATGCCACGCTCGTCGCCGCCATCGATATCCTGGAAGCCAGCCAGCGTCAGGAAGCAGATGCGATTCCCCGTGGCTCCGAGCGAGATATCATTGCCCGCCGTCGAGTTGGAACATGGAGAGTTGGGGTTCCAGTTATCCTCGGTAACGCAACCGGTCGAGTGTGATGATGTGCGGTTGTTCTTGCCGTTGGAGTTGGCCTGACCGGCGTAATACTCGTTGGAGACGGTGAGGTTCGTGATGTCGCCGTTGACCGTGAGATCGCCAGAGACCGTGGTTGTATCATCGGTGGCGTCACCGAGGGTCGTGGAGCCATCGACCGAGAGGCCATTGTCCGTGTGCACGACGCCATCATGTTCGACGCGCAACCTCTCGGCGCCACCCGATGACAAGACCGTAAAGATCGGCTCGCCGCTCGAGGGGTTTGTCTGCGCGCGAAGTTCGACGCCAGACTCGTCATAAGTGTCATCGACCCCCGTCAAGGTATACTCGAGGCTGTCCGCATCCTGGAAGGTGAGCATGTGTTGGTAGAAGAGGACATCACCGCCAAAGCCGATGTTATTATTGGTGTTTGCCTGAAAGTAGAGCGTCCTCGTCGAATCGATCTCGTTGTCATCGAAGTACATCGTGTCGCCGCCCGACTTCTTGATCTGCAACGCCGCCTGCGATGAACCATCACTGTCTGGCCCATAGATGGTCGTCGAGTAGCTGCCGCTCGAGGAGCCGAGTTGTGTGTCGTAGTTGGTCTGGAAATCATTGCCGACATACACGCCACCCGTGAATGCCTTGCTCGGGCTGATGTAGAGTTGGTCGGATGAGTTGTGAAATAATGCGAGTTGGTTGCTCGAGCCAAGCTCGACCTCGTCTCCGCCCACGCTCAGATCATCGCCGATGGTCGCGATGCCATCGACGTCGAGATCTCCGGCGACCTTGAAATCAGCGCTGTTGCCAGCCCACGCAGCAAACGGCGCGGGCTCGATCGCTTGCCTGCCCGAGAGCTCGATCTCGACGCTGTTTCCTTGCGCGTCCGTCTCGATGACCGTCATCGCGAGGTAGAGCTTCTCGGCGTCGAGGATCGTGTTCGTCAACGAGGATGCCGAACCGAGCCCCACCGAGAACCTGCCATTGTACAGGTTCACTGCTTGTGTCTCGGTCCAGACGACTGTGCCGCCGGTGGCATCCTGATACAGATCGAACTTGATCGTGCGCACGCCCGTGAGCGGCGCCGAATCGATCATCAGGTAGCCATCATACGGCATGATCAGGTCGCTCCCGATCACGGTCTGCGTCGAGTTATCACCATCAGCGAACGCCATCGCCGCCGAGAACAGCAGCCCACCTGTCAGCAACGTGATCGTGTGGCTGAAGAGGCGCTTTGACACCGAAAAGTTGAAATGAATGCGGTTTTTGTCTGACATGGTCCCACTCCTGATTGACCTTGAAGGATTTTGACCTCCAGGTAACCAGCACGATCCATACCAAACTCACTCGCGGTGAACACGAGCCCCCTCCCCTCCTTACCTCATGCAACGATCAGGCTTATCACCATCCATGGAGTGGGACCGCAGACGCGGGTCACACGAGCAACGCAGACAGGAAAATCTGGCACGCCGCGATGCCAATCTAACCGACCAATGGTGTACAGGGTGGTGGCTACCGCTTGACCAACGCTTCGGCACACCACTGGGGTCGAAGCGGCGCGAGGAAGGTGTCCTGAATAGACGTCGAGCGCCTCGCAGACGGCAACTTCCCGGCACCACTCCAACGCTCCTGGGTACACTTGAAGTCAACCTCGACGCGAATGGTGCCATGAACAGATGCGAGGGTGTCCTCATCGATAGCACCTGTCGAGGATATGGCGTCGAAATACTCCTCGGACTTGACGATCTTCATGTCGTAATCGATCGCGAGCACATTGCCTCGTAATCGCGAAGCGAGCTCGCCGCTGACCGCGACGAAAGAAGACCCCGCGATGTCGATGCTCATGGCGACGCTGCTCTCTGCGACGCGCTCGCCCAACAGCGAAAAGTGGTGCCTGGCTTCGAGCGACGCACCTGCTTGCTTGGAAACATACAGGCGCACCCCCTGGCCCGATGCATTCTCGCCAGCAACCAACCATTTGATGCGGGGAGCTGTCTCCTCCTCAGGGAGTCTCTCGACAACGAACTCTGCCACGGTGAGCTTCGCCTTCGGATCGGTGAAGTCGTAGACTCGAAACCAACGTTGCGAGCGCTCTGCGAACGCGATCATGGGCAGGAGCGCTGCAAGAATGAAGACACAGCTCGACACGCGCCGGTTCATTTCGAAACCTCCCAGAACTGACGCCCGAACGGAAACAGCTTGATCAGGTGTTGCTCGCGACGCGAGAGCGTATCGGCGCCTTCGGGTGGCGTGAAACCACGTTCCTGGCGACGCACCAGCTCCAACCCTTCGCGCTCCCATCGCTCGAGCAAGATCTGCTTGTCGAAGGTTTCGATGCGGCGAGGCTCGGAGGTGCCCTGAAACTCGGCGACCTCGATGCAGGTGAGGACGGTGGAGGGGAGGTCATCGAACTGCCAGGCCGAGGTGTTCGCGCCGAGCAGCCACCACGTGTCTTCTTGCACCTGCTCGTAGGTTTTGGCGTAATCGAGCACCACCGTGCAGGCCGCCGCCCAGCGCTGCATCGGCGTCTTTGGCGCGGCGGTCAACACATAGCGCTTCTTCACAGGCGCCCACTGCCCGGTGACGCCATTGATCCTGGCATAGATCGTCAGGACCTCGCCCTCTTGCCCGCGAGCCGCCCACTCGTGCGCGGCTTCATACATCCCCTCGTGGTTGTGGTAGCGATCGCGCCACCCCCACCCCTCGACGTAGGAGAGCGCGCCATCCTCGATGCGCGACTTCTTGTACTCGTAGAGCACCTGATCGCGCGCGGCGCCTGGCGTGACGAGCGCGAGGAACAGCGCGCCAAACACCGCGAGCAGGTTCCACTGCACATGCCAGAACGCGAGGACCTTCCAGTCGCGCTCTTTCGCGTAGGCATCCGCCGAGGCAAACCCCAAAAGCATCGCATAAATCATCCCCAGCGGATGATAGAGCAGGTGCGTGATCCCATAGCAGAACGCCGCGATCGGTCTGGCGAGCGGGCGAAGCCATGGGGCCTTCGCTGTGTGAATCGACTCCTGGAGGACGCTGCGCAGACAAAATTCGAGGATGATGCTGTACGTCGTGATGGCCACGATGTAGAGGATAAGCGCCTGCGGTGAGAGCGCAGCGCGCGCCACGGCGCCAAAGTAAGGCGCCAGGCCGCCATCCGCGCCACCACCCACGAACCACATCGCGCCGACCAGCGCGAGGCCGATCAGATCGAGCAGCAAGATGCGCTTGATCCAGGGACCGAACAAAAGTCGTAGAGTGCGCAATCGAATCACGAGCAGCTCCTGCTCCGCGCCTGCGACGACGCGGTGGAAGACACGAAGTTGAATGTCTTCACCACCTTAACCGTTCACCGACTGTCGAACCAGAGCACGAACCCAGGATTCTCACGTGCCGAGTGACAAACCACCAGCTCACTGCCCCGAATGCTCGAGCACCAGAGTCGTCATCAAGCGCTCCTGGCCTCGCGTCTTCGCGGGCGTGATGATCGTCCTGACGATGGGGTTGATCGCCGTGCCCACGCTGGGCGTGAGCTTGATCTTCATGCTCTGGGGAGTGTTCCTGATAAAAGAGCGCCCCATCTGTCAGGAGTGCGGCTGGATGCCCACGGACAACCGCCGCTGAATAAAACACGCGCTCACGTAGATTCTGCGCGCTCCTTTAGTCCTTTGACGAACGCGGCGAACGGCTCGTTCATATCGGGCAGTGATTTTCGAAACAGCGGCAGCAGTGGCCCCGTGAAAACCTCGCGCACCTTGAACGTGACGCCCTCTCCTCGCGGCGTGATCTCGAAGAAGCGCTCCCCCTTGAACAACCCGAGCGGCATCCCGCCGCTCCAGACCATCAGCTTGCCCGCCTTGAAGGTCGTGATCTCGACGGGGAACGCGCGATCTGGCGCGAGCGTGGTGAAGGCCTTGATCTTTGCTCCTGGCAAGATCGCCCCCTCGATCCTGATGCAGTAAGGGTCCCACTCGGGGTAATCGCTCGCCCTCGTCAGAACCTCCCAGACGCGCTCCGCGGAGGCGTCGATCTCGGTCGATGCGCTGTACTCGAGCATCTCCTCTCTCCTCTTCAGCTAGGTAGTTTTTCGTGGACCCCGAGAGGTTGTGATCACCACGAGGCTTTTGCAAGCGAAGGTTTGCCCCGTGTCTTTCTGGCTCGAGGCGTTTAGAATTCTGCGTATTCGCATGATGCCCCACTGGAGCAAGACAGAAGACGAGAGGAAGCGATGAGCGCCACGATCCACGAATTCGACAAGAAGAAACAAGACACACCGCCGATGCAGCACGACGTGATGACCGAGGAAGACGGCGTCACGCGCAGCTATGATCCGGCCACCGGGGAGCTCGTCGGCGAGTCGCGTCAGGATGGCATGCGCGAGCTCGAGGAGGCGATGCGCATGGCGAGGATCGCGCAGGCTGATTGGGCGAAGCGCCCGGTTGCAGAGCGCGCCAAGTATATCCTTCGTGTGCGCGATTACATCGTCGCCAACGCCGATCGCCTCGCGCAGATCATCTCGCGCGATAACGGCAAGACGCGCACCGACGCGCTCGCCACAGAGCTCCTCCCGGCGACCATGGCCGCGACCTACTACGCCACGCACGCCGAGGCGTTCCTCGAGCCAAAGCGCCTCGCGCCTGGCAACCCGCTCATGGCCAACAAGGTCTCGACCATCCACCGCGTGCCGTTCGGCGTCATCGCCGTCTTCTCACCGTGGAACTACCCCTTCGCCATCCCCTTTGCCGAGGTCGTGATGGGATTGCTCGCGGGTAACGCCGTGATGCTCAAGGTCGCCAGTGAGACGGCCATGGTCGGGCGAGCTTTGGAGGAGGTCTTTGTCGCCAGCGGGCTCCCGGAAGGGATCTTCACCTTCCTGAACCTCCCGGTGCCGATGGCTGGCGAGGCGATCTTCGAGGTCGGCATCGACAAGCTCTTCTTCACGGGCTCGGTGCGCGTCGGGAAGCTGCTGATGCGCAACGCCTCGGACACGCTCACGCCCGTATCACTCGAGCTCGGCGGCAACGACGCGATGCTTGTTTGCGAGGACGCCGATCTGGATCGCGCCGCCGCGGGCGCGACCTGGGCGGGCTTCCAGAACGCGGGGCAATCGTGCGCGGGCGTCGAGCGCGTCTACGTCCACGAGAAGGTCTACGATGCGTTTGTCCAGAAGTTCTCCGAGCGCGTCGAGGCGCTGCGCATCGGCGTCCCGAACGCCGAGCACTCCTTTGACATCGGCTCGATGACCACCGCCAGACAGGTCAAGACTGTCGAGGCACATATCGCCGACGCGCTCGAGAAAGGCGCGAAAATCAAAGCTCAGGCCAAGGCCCCCGAGCAAGGTTGCTTCGCCAACGCGACGCTGCTGGTCGACGTCGATCACAGCATGCAGGTGATGCAAGAGGAGACCTTTGGCCCGGTCGTCGCGGTGATGAAGGTCAAGTCGATGCAAGAGGCGATCGAGTTCGCCAATGACTCCGACCTCGGGCTGACAGGATCGGTCTGGACGCGCGATCACAAGAAGGGACACCGCCTCGCCAGTCAGATCAAGGCGGGCGTCATCACCATCAACGATCACCTCATGTCCCACGGACTCGCCGAGACCCCATGGGGCGGCTTCAAGAACTCCGGGATCGGTCGAACCCATGGCGAGATCGGCTTCGACGAGATGACGCAACCTCAGGTCGTCGTCGATGACATCCTGCCAGGGGTCAAAAAGAACATGTGGTGGCACCCGCACGGACCCGAGGTTTACGATGGCCTCAAGGGCGTGATGAACGTGCTCTACGGTGCGAGCGTCAAGGATCGCCTCGGCGGCACCGCGGCGCTGCTCAAGCTCTTCCCCAGGACCTTCAAGAAGTAGGCGCTGGCGAGCACCTAAACATGCAGCATCCCTTGCAAAAACATGCGAGGAATGCTATCAAACCGACCAGCTAGTCATTTTTCTTTTCGCGGCCAGTTCGACAACAAAACGCGAGTCAGAGATCACGTCGCCCCAAGGAGCACTCGATATGACCCAGAGCAGCTACGACATCAAAATCATCAACGGAACACTCCTCGATGGTACGGGCACGGCGGGCCGCCAGACCAACCTCGCCATCAAGGACGGCACGATCGTCGAGATCGGCGCCTGCGAAGGTGACGCGGACAAGGTCATCGACGCCGCCGGTAAGCTCGTGACGCCTGGATTCATCGACATCCACACGCACTACGACGGGCAGATCTCCTGGGACGAGGAGCTCTCTCCGACCTGCTATCACGGGGTCACGACCACCGTGCTCGGCAACTGCGGCGTGGGCTTCGCGCCAGTGCGCGAGGGAGATCGCGACCGCCTGATCCGCCTGATGGAAGGGGTCGAGGACATCCCCGGCACCGCGCTCGCTGAAGGAATCACCTGGGAGTGGGAGAGCTTCCCCGAGTACATGGACGCGCTCGACAACATGCCCCACACCATCGACTACGCCGTGCAAATCCCGCACGACGCGTTGCGCGTGTATGTCATGGGGGATCGCGCCATCGCAGAAGAGGTCGCCACGGACGAAGAGATCGCCAGGATGCGCGAGCTCACCCGCGAGGCGCTTCTGGCTGGAGCGCTCGGGTTCAGCACCGGCCGCACCGACAACCACCTCTCGGTCGACGGCAAGGTCACGCCAGCATCCGAGGCGGATATCCGCGAGCTCTGTGGCATCGCCGAGGCGTTCAAGGGCCTCGACTTCGGCGTCCTGCAAGGTGTGTCCGACTTCGACATGAACATCTCGCGCTCGCGCTTCGACGACGAGTTCGACATCTTCGAGAAGATGATCGAGGCTTCTGATGGCCACAAGATGAGCATCTCGCTACTGCAACGCGACCAGGACACCGAGCAGTGGCGCCGTATCCTCGAGCGCTGTGAGCAAGCAAACGAAGCGGGCAACCCGCTCCGTGTCCAGGTCGCCGCGCGCGGCATCGGCATCCTGCTCGGTCTCGAGGCGACCTTCCACCCCTTCATGGGCTACCCGAGCTACAAGACGATCTCGCACCTCTCGCTCGAGGAGCGCGTCGCCAAGATGCGCGACCCGGAGTTCAAGAAGCAGCTCCTCTCGGAGACCTCCGACAAGGTCTCGGGCGATGGCTCACCGCTTCCTCCGCTGGCAGATGTCTTCCTGCAGAACATCGACTTCATCGCGGGGCGCCTCTACAAGTTCGGCGAGGACTTCGACTACGAGCCTGATTACACCAAGTCATTCATGGCCAAGGGGATCGAGCAAGGCATCGATTACCTCGAGGCGATCTATGACGCGATGCTTGAGAAGGACGGCAAGGAGCTCCTCTACTTCCCGCTCTACAACTACCTCGAGCAGAACCTCGACAACGTCCACACGATGCTCACCCACCCGCTCGCCCTCCCCGGCCTGAGCGATGGCGGCGCGCACGTGGGCACCGTCTGTGACGCGAGCTTCCCGACGTATTTGCTGACGCACTGGACACGCGATCGCAGCCGCGGACCAAAGATCCCGCTCGAGCGCATGGTGCAGATGATGACTCAGGAGGTCGCAGACTTCCTCGGCTTCCATGACCGCGGCGTGCTCGCCGTCGGCAAGAAGGCCGACGTCAACGTCATCGACTATGACAACCTCGACATCGACGAGCCGCGCATGCACGCCGACCTCCCAGCAGGAGGCAAGCGCCTGATCCAGCGCGCCAACGGCTACAACGCCACCATCGTCAGCGGACACCTCGTCATCGAAAACGACGAGCTCACCGACGCGCGCCCAGGTCGCCTCGTGCGACCGAGCAAGATGTGATTCGGTGCTGTCTGCATCAAGACAAAAAGAAACGCCCGCTCGAGATTCGAGCGGGCGTTTCTTTTGTCTTTTATCTGCAACCTCACGGCAAGGAGCAAGCCTGACCGTCCCAATTGTACGTGTTGCCGGTTTCGTCAAACCCGCAAATGAACTCCGCGCACTCCATCGTCTGAGCTGTGCCAGCGATAAAGTTCGACGCGCACGTCTGGCACACCCCTTCAGGCTGCATGACACAGAACAGCGGCTCGCACTCTCCGGCGTCTTGCATCCCGCTACCGCACGAAACACACCCCTGGCTGTTGACGTCGAAGAAGCTGTTATCGGCGACCGAGCAGAGGAGATCGTGGCACACCCAGGGGATAAACTGGTTCTGCATGGCGAACATCTCGCAACAGGCGCGCCCTTGCTCCCCCTGCCAGTTCGCAGGGTCAAAACAAGCCTCCATCGACTCGTAGCATCCAAACTCTGCGCGCTGCTCACATGAGGTTTGATCGAGCTGCGCGCAGCTCAACTGGACACACCCACGCGCCTGCAAATCATCGCAGCTCGCGCCCTGGATATCCTGACATGCAGTGTTCGGGTCTTCCCCGGCACACTCGAAGTTGCCGTTGGGATCACGCATCAATTCGTCCGCACAAACGCAGTATTCGACGCCGGGATCGAGGATGTAACCATCGACACAAGGTCGCTCGCCATCACAGGCGGCAAACGGGCCGAGATCCTCACACCTCAAGCATTGCCCGTTCACATAGAAGGTTCCGTCAGCAGGACAGCATTCCTCGCCAGTCATCGTGTTGGGATCACACTCGGGGGGATGCTCCGAATAGATCCCGAGGCAGAGCTCGTACTGACGCCGGAACTCGTCGTAGAGCTCGGCCATCGCAGGATCGACGTTCCCATCAGCGTCGGCGCTCTCTTCGAGATCCGCCTCGACCTGCTCGAACATGCGACGCTCTTGCTCGCAGTCGCCGCTGCCTGGTGTGATGGGATCGAGCACCTCGTAACACATGGGGTTCATCGCATCGAGCGTCGGGTCGAGGCACACGTCGTCGATGACACCATCACAATCGATATCTTCGTCGAAGGACTTCTCCGATGAGCGATCGAGCAAAACCTCGGGCGAATCACTCCTCAAGCGGAGCCCCTCGAGCAGCGAGGTTGTCCCGTCACGTTCGGAGCAAGGGATGATGTCCGCGAGCGCATAGCCGCTATCAAAGAGCCGCGTGCCGCGCCCATCATAGAAGACGATCGCGTGCCCGTTGGCGCCTCCTCTGAGAGGTTCATCGGCGCGATCCCAGGAGCGGTCGCCGTCGAGATCCTCGAACAGCACGATCCTGGCGCGCGCGTAGAGATCACCGCCACCATTTTTGACCACGCGAAAGGCGCGACGAGGAGGAGGCGTGATGATTTCGATATTGGCGCCGAGGCCGCCGAAGTTCTTGTCGACATCGAACCGCACACCTGAGCTCACGCCCGCGCCGAGCCAGTAGATCGCGGGCAAGATCTCGGCGCCGCTCTCGATCCGCTCACCGCTAACTCTGGCGCGGAACTCGAAGAGAGGCTCTCCAGTGTAAGAACTGTCCACCAGCCCGAAGACGCGATCGCAACCGCCCGTGGCGAGCGCGAGCAATGAAGCGAGCGCGATGGCGAGGTTTCTGTTCTTCATCGATGTCTCCCGAACAATCTCATTCAGACTCTTTCGCGGCGAAGTCATGCAACGCCTGCGTCCCATCGAGCGGTCCGGAGTGCGAAAACTCCATCCTCTCGACCTTTGCCTCACGCGCCTCGACCCACTCGGAGAGCGCGATCAGCGAGTCGACGTTTTGATCGGGGTCTTCGCCAAAGACCCTGGGCGCCAGGCGCACCTTCCCACGCCGCGTGGCGATGGCGTTATCGCCGAGGAAGAGCACGTCATCGACCAAAATAGCGACGCTCCCGGGCGTATGTCCGGGCATGTGATAGATCGTGAAGACCTTCTCCCCGAAGGTCAGCTCGTCCAGATGCTCGAAGGTCTCGTCCGGCGTCTCGCCGCCTGACTCCTCCTCGATAATCGAACGCTCCTCGGGGTGCGCATAAACCGTCACATTGGGAAAAGCAGCCAGCCCACCCACATGATCGGAGTGGCCATGCGTGAGCAAGATCGCGGCGATATCCGCCCTGCTCTTCCCCAACTCACCGAGGGCTGCGTCGAGCTCCTCGGCGGATTCGTTGGACCCCACATCGATCAAGACCACCGTCCCATCACCCACGTCGATGATGTGCGATGAGACAAAGCCCTGGTCCACGGTTGTCACGGCACCCTGGGTGCCTGCCTCGACGCCAGACGAGGACACGAACCCACAACCGACGAGGATCAGCATCAACACACAAACCACCGTCACATATGAGGTCTTCAGCTCCTCGATCACTGCCTTCATCATCTCCTCCTCTTCACTTCGCCTTACAGGCGTTCGACATCAGGTCCATCCTCGTTCATCGGATGCACACCGAGGGGAGAAAGTACCAGACCAGCATCATCGTCCTCCGAAAGAGAACGCCAGCCCGAGATGCGCCGCCCAACCTGGGCGCAAGGAGAGCTGCACCTCGGCGTCAGGATAAAACCACAGGTTTCCATCCACGCTGACATAGGGAGCGAGCCTTGGCGTCAGGTTATAGAGCACGCGTCCACGCGCTCCGACGCGCGCGCCGACGCCGATTCGCGCGGGCGCGTCACCATCAGTGACAAAGGTCTGCGAAATCAACGCGCCCGCGAGCTGTGGCCCCATGGACAGGGTGAACTTCCCGACATCGCGCGCGTAGGCGGCCTCGAGCTCCAGCGCGAAGAGGCGCTGGGTCGCTTCGACGAACGCGTTGGTCGCGTCGGTCTGCTCGATGTCCGCGGCGAGCCCGAAGCTCCAGCGACGACGCTCGCGCAGGATGCCGAGGTGTGCGCCGAGCATCGGAGAAAACCCAGCGGTCGGAGAACGGCGCACCAGCGCACCGAGCCTGATGCTGTTGGAGACGTAGTGCGACGCCTCTTCTTCGAGCGTAGCGCCTTTTCTGGCGACCTGCCGATAAGAGACCTGCTGCAAATCCGCAGCCCGCATACGAGTGGTCTCCTTGCCCTGGATTCGAAACTGACCCTCGTAGAGGCGATCCTCGACGCGGCGGCGCATGAAATAGCGCCCTGGTGGCAACATCAACAACATCTTCTGGGTGGCGGTGAACTCGGTGACGAGTTCGCCGCGAGCGTCCCCACGAAAGATGAAGTATTGCCCGGCGGCGTCGAGCGCCAACCTCCCATCACCGCGGCTGATGTCCAACCTCGAGAGGATCACGTCCTGGCGCCCGTTGAAGTCATCGATGCGCCGGTTGGCGTGCTGGACCTGCTGGAGCTGACTCGTGGAGCGCAAGGTCTCACTGTACGCGTAGAGGTAAGCTTCACTGAGCGTGACGCGACCATCCGAGGACGTGTCAGCCGCGCCAGCCAGACCAGCGATCAGGTAATGCGTGAAGAAGCTCCCGCGCAAACGCTCGGACTCGTGCGCGTCCTCGTTCTCGCCAGCGCTGGCGATGATCACGGTCCCTTCGCTCCCGGACTTTTCGACCTCTTCGATGCGGAAGGGCTTGGCAGGACCCGCGCCCTTGCTTCGCGTGAGCGCGCCGGAGCGACACGCATCGACGATCGCGATGCGAACCGGAACCTCCATGCCGTTGAGCCAGCCGAGCATCTCTGTGAATGGGAGCTTTGTCCCACCGAGATGCATCGTGTTCGGGTCCGCGTGCCCGCTGTAATAAAAGAGCAAGAGGACATCCTCACCGCTCTCGTTGGCGCGCGTGATGCGCGCCTCGAGATCCTCGAGGCGTGCTCGAATCGTGCGCGCGGAGACGCCGCGCAACAGGAAGAGGTCTTCCTCTGCGAAGCCGCCGTAACGCACGAGCACCTCGGCCACGCGTTCGGCGTCGCGCTCGGCGTACTTGAGCTCTTCCTCGCCGGGCTCGCCGAGGTTGTGACCGATCAACAACGCGAAGCGACGCTGCTGCGCGAACGCGATGCTCGAAGAGAGCAACACTGCGCCAAACACCAGCATCACCACGCACACGCGTATCGGTCCTATCGAGGTTGTCTGCGCCACGGACACCACCTCACTCATTCTCGGGGAGGGGAGCTTGCTCTCGTGCGTCGAGCGCACGTTTCTCCAGCGTGATCACCCTCACTCTACAATGATTTATCGCGCCTTCAAGCTCGGCGCCCCGCTCCAGCAGCGGCTTGATCTCATCGAAGGCGATCGGGCGATCACACAGAAACGCGACGAGCTTTTCCCTGCCCAACACATCATCCAGACGAAGCGCGTCATCGAGCTCGATAGGCTCCTTGCTCGAAGCGATCTCCTCGGCGCGACCTTCGCCATCCTGAGGAAACCCCAGGTACACATTCTTGCGCTCGTCGACGCCCGCGATCAACAGATGTCCACCATCTGCTGCGGCGACCTGGAACCCGAGGCGATCACCGGGGTGCACGACCTCGCCATCGAGCGCCAGTCGAGCGCGCCTGCCATCGTGCACGTACACATCCCAGCGCAACGCGCTCGACTTTCGCCGGATGATGTCGCGATCGAGCAAGGGATCCCTGTGCTGAGAAACGCCATCGTTGGGGTCGATCGATGTATCCGTGTTCGCGGGTTCTCGAATCAACGCATAGATCCCGATGAACCCCACGAAGACCATCGCCAACGCACCCGCGATACGCCCGAAACGAGGGGATGCCCAGATGTTCTTTCGAGGCGAGGGAGCATGAGTGATAGGCGGCTCTCGCCGCAACGACTCCTCGCGGCGTGGTGGCTCGGGCGAGGGTGCGGGTTCGGGAGCGGCGCCGAGCACCCCATCGAGGTCGAGCGCTGGCATCTGCGCGCGGAATGCGTCGTCGAAGGCGCGCATCGCGTCGAGTTGAGCGGCGCATTCATGGCAGCGCTCGAGGTGCTCGCGGCACCACTCGAGCTCCTCTCCCTCGAGCTCACCACGCAGATGACGTTCGAGCTGGAGTTGGGAAGCATGTTCGCGTCTTTCTTCTGAATCCTTCATATCGAACTTCCTCCTCCATGGGCGCGTGCGCGGTCGGCGAGCTCGGCGAGCCGGTTGCCGACGGTGCGGCGAGAGACGTCCAACAGCGAGGCGATCTCGCCGTGCGTCATCCCATCGACGTGGTAGTAAACAAAGATCTGGAGGAGCTCGTCGTCGAGTTGTCTCCAGAGCTGCTTGCAGAGCAAGCGAGTAGGCGCATCAGCGCCGCGGTGCGCGCCGAGGAACCCATCCTCAGCGTGTTGCATCAGCAGCTCCGTGCGACGTTTGGAGTCGCGCAGGCGATTGATACAGTGGTTGGTCGCGACCCTGTAGAGCCACGTCGAGACAGCGCTTTCGTTGCGGAACGCGTCGCGTCGCTCGATGATTTTGACGAAGACCTCATGAAACACCTCCTCGGCCTCGGTGCGATCATAGAAGCGCAAGATGCGCCGCATGATCATGGGGCCATGCTCTCTGTAGAGCTGCCCTATTTCTTCCCGCTCGTCGGTATCCATGGTCCTCATTCCTGCAAGCCGCGCGTGCTCTCAATTATCTGACCCGCGAGCGCGCCCGGGTGGCAAAAGTTTCTCGAAAAAATCAACACCTCTCCTCTCACCACGTCTCACTCCGCCCCGAAAAGAACCACACCGGCCCAAAGCAACCTCTCTTATCTCCTTGTTTCATGAGGCGAACCTCCTCCTGGGCAAAAGTTTTCTGGAGAAACTTTTGCCACCGTTTTCGGCTCAGGGGTCCAACGGTTGTACGTCGAAAAGAATGGGAACTTACATGGAACTACATCCCTTGGCCGGAGGAGCCGTCATGAAAATTTGGAAGAAGAATACGAGCCGCGCCATCCACGCGATGACCTCGCTCACGATCGCTGCGACACTGTTTGGCGCAGGTTGCGGAGAAGGTTCAGATTCGGAAGCGCCGAGCGAGACCGCGGACGCGACACAAAACCTCGAGATCGATCCCGCGCTGGCGCAAAACTGCGAGCCGCTCCTTTTGGGGCCCGACGGTCAGATCTCTTACCACAACCTCCAGGACTTCCTCGCCTGCACCCAGAACCATTGCTACGACTTCCCGCCTCCCGTGCCGCCCATCGAGTGTATTGACCTCGACGACGCCCAGCATGTCTGCCTGGAATCAGACTATGATGGCAACGGCGCCATCGACGAGATGGAGCTCCAGGATTGTTTGGGGCACCTCCAAATCGAGCTCTGTCCTCAGCCGACGCCTGACCCCACGCCTGACTGTTGGACCTTCGAAGAGGCGCAGCAATCCTGTGGGCAAGACTTCTCGATGAATCCTGACGGGATGCTCTCGGAAGAAGACCTGAATCAGTGTATGGCAGCCTACGGCGTGGAGTTCTGCGAACACCAGGGCTACCGCAGCGACTGGAATGAAGACGGCGTCTACGAAGATCAAGGCGACCACTACGACCCGAACACGGGGATGGGTGGCGGATACCTCTGCGACCAGAGCGTGGTCGAGTACTGCCATCAGGAGTTCGAGTACCTCGGCTACCTCGAGCGCACCTACTCGGATTACCAGGAGCTGATGGTCGCACGCCATAACGTGGCGCAATGCGTCCTCGACTTCGAGAACAACCGCGATGGTTGCGGCGAGCCGCCCACGAACGAGCTCGATGACCTGGTCCGCCAGTGCTACACCACGGCACCACCAGACTTCACCGTCGAAGAGCTCGCGTTCCACCTCGTCGCCTGCGTCGGCCTGACCTGCGATTACGATGGCTGGGAGCCAGGATGTCAGGACCCCGCAGACCCCACCTGTGGTGGGGGAGAGGTCTGCTTCGACGAGGTCGGAAACCCCTGTGAGTGCGATCTGAACACGATGACCTGTGTCGGTGATCCCCAGTGCGACCCTGCTGATCCCAACTGCCATCCGCAAGACATCTGCTTTAACGAAGTGGGAGAACCCTGCCCGTGCGATGCCGATGGCGCCTGCTTGCCAGATCCTCATCAATGCATGGGCCCGGATGATCCGAACTGCCAGCCCCCCGCAGAGATCTGCTTCGATGAGGTCGGAAACCCATGCGAGTGCGATCCCGTCACCATGACTTGCATTGGCGATCCTCAATGCGACCCCGCAGATCCAAACTGTCAGCCTCCTTTCGAGATCTGCTTCGATGAGAACGGCAACGAGTGCGAATGCGATCCGAATACCATGACCTGTATTGGCGATCCTCAGTGTGACCCCGCCGACCCGAACTGCGGCGGTGGTAACATCTGCTTCGATGAGAACGGCAACGCCTGTGAATGTGACCCGAACACGATGACCTGCGTCGGTGATCCCCAGTGCGATCCTGCCGATCCGAACTGCCAACCTCCCGCAGAGATCTGCTTCGACGAGGCCGGAAATGCCTGTGAGTGCGATCCTGTCACCATGACCTGTGTCGGCGACCCAGAATGTGACCCGGCAGACCCGAACTGCGGCTGAAATCACAGCATAGCTCCAGGCAGGTCACCCATGTGGGGGTGGGCAAACCTGCGGCGAGAAGCGGCGAGAGGATCTTCCTCTCGCCGCTTTCTGTCATGGGCCGAGTCCTGCGAGGTCGTGAAGATCGACCTCGTGCGCTGTCAATGTCTTGTTACTTGAATCGCCTCCTCTGGTTAGGATAGCAGTGTAAGAGCATCCCATGATGATGCCTCCTCCCAACTGAGAGAGCCCTGCATGACCTCCGATCAGACCTCGCGCTTTGCTCACCTGACCTGGCTCGTCCCTGTGGCGCTGTTCACCGCGCTCTTCATGTCAGCTCTTGGAGGAGGTTGCGCCACGACCGATCCTCCCCTGGCGGAGCCCTCCGGCTCGGAGTGTGGATGCGAAAATGGCGCCGCGTGTGATGAGAACGGCGAGTGCGTCTGTCAAAACGATTTCTACGGCGCGAAGTGCGAGATCGCGTGTGACTGCCAGAACGGCGGTTCGTGCGATGATGGCAAGGACGGGACAGGCTCCTGCTCCTGCCCGGCGAACTTCTTCGGCGCAAAATGCGAGAGCGTCTGCAACTGCGGACCAGGGCAAGCGTGCATCGATGGCGCGGACGGAAATGGCGAGTGCCTCTGCCCCAACGGGGAGCCCGGCTCGGACTGCGAAGTCAGCTCGACGTGCGATTGCCAGAATGGCGGCGCGTGCGATGACAGCGGCGCATGCCTCTGTCAGCCAGGATTCCTGGGCGCGAAGTGCGAGAACAGCTGTAGTTGCCAGAACGGTGCCGTATGCGATGACGGCGCGGGTGGTTCTGGCGCGTGCACCTGCGCGGCGAACTTCTATGGCTCCGATTGCTCCAGCGCGTGTGGGTGTCAGAACGGCGGCATCTGTGATGACGGCGCGGATGGCTCGGGCGCTTGCTCCTGCCCGGATGGGTTCTGGGGGGAGCGTTGTGAGAACGCCTGTGATTGCGGCGGGCAACCCTGCAATGATCAAACAGGAGCGTGCGGGGAGTGTCCTTCGGGAAGTTATGGCGCGGATTGCTCGCAGCAATGTGACTGCCAGAACGGCGCGCTGTGCGACGACGGAAAGAGCGGCACGGGCACATGCACATGCCAGGATGGGTTCTTCGGAGCAGACTGCTCGCAACAATGCGGCTGCCAAAACGGCTCGACCTGCAATGATGGCGTCAATGGCGACGGCACGTGCACCTGCGCGTCAGGGAGCTACGGCGCGGACTGCTCGCAACAATGTGACTGCCAGAATGGCGCAGCGTGTGATGATGGCGCTGGCGGCGATGGCTCGTGCTCCTGCCCTGCGGGAACCTTCGGGAGTGATTGTGGCCAGACCTGCCCGGGTGGCCTGAACAACGTCTGCTCGGGACACGGCGCATGTGACGATGGCGCGAGCGGCTCTGGTGGCTGCACCTGTACGGGAGGATGGAGCGGCGCGGACTGCTCGACGCCGCCAGTGTGCAACAACCCCGGAAACTCGGTGGGTGACATCATGATCATCGAGGTCATGTACGACGCGCCAAACAATGCGCCCCACGGCGAACCCGAATCCGAGTACGTGATGCTCTACAACAACAGCTGTGGGGACGTCAGCCTCTCGGGGTGGGAGCTTTGTGATAACGCGGGCTGCCTCACGCTCGAGACCGGGGCGCTGTCTCAAGGCACCGCGATCGCGCTCATTCACTCCACGGATACGGCAGGG
>Ga0208061_100190_pt1 | contig 20887 bp, 13 predicted proteins | sample DeeseametaMP0555_FD_184209 | JGI IMG/M metagenome (GOLD analysis project Ga0208061, IMG submission 184209) | Marine microbial communities from the Deep Atlantic Ocean - MP0555 (SPAdes) | ecosystem: Environmental > Aquatic > Marine > Oceanic | place: South Atlantic Ocean | collected 2011-01-23 | reverse complement strand
CTCCCTCGCCGCTGTTTCACTCGGTTCTTGGGGAGCGAGTGAGTCTGCATGTTCGTGCGTCAAAGGTTCATTTCTTGCGACGGCGAAGGCCGAGCATCATGCCGAGCGCGGCGAGCAGTCCGAAGCCGAGGCCGTTGCCGGACTTGCCGGTGGACTGGCAGCCGCCAGCGTCTGCGTCGATGTCATCGCCATCCTGTGCGTTGCCATCAGCGTCCTGTGAGACCTCGGCGTCCACGAGGCTCCAACCATCTTCCTCGCCGCGACCACCGGCGTTGGTCACCGCGTCGTTGTAGTCTGCGCCGCCAGCTGTTGCCTCTTCGTGGCCGTAGCCGCCAACCCAACGCTCCCAGTCTGCAGGAACACAGAAGCTCTCGGACTCGGCTGGCTCGGGCTCGGGGCAGTCGCTGTTGCCCATCTCGTCGACGTAGCAAGGGGCAGCGCCTCCGCCGTACTCGAACGTCTCGCAGATCAGGCCCTGCGCGCAGTCGGAGTCCGCGGTGCAGGAGACCTCTTGCAACTGGCAGTACTTGGTGCCGCTCGGCTCACAGGTCGACTCGCAATCTGTGGGCTCTTCCTCGCACACTTCGTTGCCGTTCTCGTCGACCGAGCAAGTGACGCCCACAGCACAATCGGTGCAGATCTCGTCAGCCTCACAGGTGAAGCCGCCGCCACAGTCTGCGTCCGCCTGACATGGCGCGAGGTATGGGGGCACACAGTAGCTCTCTTGCTCGGTCATGCAGGAGTAGTCTGGCTCGTCATCGGGAGCTGGTTCGTCCATCCCATCGCCAGAACCTGCGCCGCCATCATCCGAGCCCATATCGGAGCCGGTCATCGAGTTGCCGCTGTCTGTGCCATCGCCGCCCGGCTCGACCGTGCCGCCACCCACAGAACCACTTCCTCCCGTCGAGCCGCCACCGGAGCAGGCCTCGAAGGTGTAGGTCACGCAAACCAGACCGCCACCACACGCCGAGGCGCCTTGCGCTGGATCGCACTGCTCGGGGGGAGGGGGCACACAACCCATGATCACCTGGGAATCACACTCGGGTTGTTCGCATTCCTCGCCTTCCGGACAGGCGATCGCAGGGCACGTTTCGGCGCCGATCTCTTCGCAAGTGTATCCGTTGCTGCAATCGGCATCGACCGTGCACTCGCCGCTATCGGCAAAGGCTGGGGTCGCGATAAGCAAACAGGCGCTGGTGAGCAACATCGTGGAGAGCTTCTTATTCATGGTCTCTTTCCTTTCGTAAGGGTCGTGGAGGAATCATTGGGTTCGAGTGCGAATCACGCTCATTTCCTTGAGCGAGTTCCGTGCCAAACTCCACGAAAAATATTTGAGAGATGCCTCTTCTTCCCATTCTACAACGGTTTGCGTCGCATTCCCAGAAACTGGAGTGGTTCTTTTGCTGGCACATGGGGTCGAAAAAGTCTCGAGATCCTCTCGCTCCCTCAAAAAATCGTTGGGGTAGCCATTATCCGCAAATGTGGAGTGATGCGCTGCTCGTGCTCCAACTGTTCGATTATCGAACAGTTGGATGAAATCGATCCATAATCGAACACCCGTTCTGGATCACTCGAACCTTCCACGAAAAACGAATTTTGAATGATCGTGAGCGTTTATGCGGTCCATCGGTGATTCGAGGGTGGTTGGCATCCAGCTTGCTCTAGTTATGGGCACGAGTCACATCATGGGCGGGTCAGCGCCCACGGCAGAAACGAGCACGAGAGAGGTAGAAGATGAAGATCACGTTCTGGGGCACGCGCGGAAGCATTCCTGTATCGGGCGCTCGTTTCTTGCGACATGGCGGCGCGACGACCTGCCTCGAGATCGAGACCGAGGAGGAGCGCGTGATCATCGACTGCGGCTCCGGCCTCGCAGAGCTCGGCCGCGCGAAAGGGTTCTCACTCGATCGCGCCAACCTCTACCAGACGCACATGCACTGGGATCACGTCCAGGGCTTCCCCTTCTTCTCCTCGTTGTTTAACCCCGAAGCGGAGTTCTCCATGCACGCCGTGCCGCGCGAGGGATCTTCGCTCCATCAGGTGCTCGGCGAGCAGATGAGGCGCCCGACGTTCCCCATCGGGCTCGATATCATCCCCGCCAAGCTCTCCTTTCACGACCTCGTGACCGAGGGGCGCGCAGAACACGGGGACCTCCAGGTGAGCTGGACCGAGGTCTGTCACCCCTCGGGCTCGAGCGCGTTTCGCATCGAACACGAAGGGGGCGGGCTTGTCTTCTCTGGCGATGTCGAGGTCGAGCAAGGATGTAAGGACAAGCTCATCGAGTTCGCGCGTGATGCGAAGGTGCTCGTGATGGACGCGCAGTACTTCCCCGAGGAGTACGCGCAGCGCGTTGGCTTCGGGCACTCCACGCCGATCGATGCCGTCGAGGTCGCGCTCGCTGCTGGCGTCGAGCGCCTGATCATGACGCACCACGACCCGGCACACGATGACCTCACGCTCGCGCGAAAGCTCAAGCTCGCGCGCGACGCCGCGGGCAGCAAGCTGCTCGTCGAGAACGCCTTCGATCGCATGGAGATCGAGGTTCCTCCAGCGCCGACGCCCTGTGCGGTGGCGTCCTGATGCACTCACACGACTTTGGCCCGTGGAGAGAGGCTGCTACACTCGAGGACAACGCCAAGACCGAGTCCACTTTTCGTCGCGACCTCTGGTCCGACAACCTCGAGCGGCACGAGCTCCTCTCCATGGATGATAACGCACTCCTGCTGGCCCTCGGTGAGTTGATCTCACAGGAAATCAGCGCGACACAACTTCTGGAACGCCTCGTCGATGTCATCGCTCGCGCGATGGACGCCGACCGGGGGACCATTTATCTGCTCGATCGCGAGCGGCACGAGCTCGTCTCCATCGCCGCGCATCTGCCAGAACTCGAGGAGCTTCGCATCCCGCTTCACCAGGGCGTCGCAGGCTACGTCGCGCGCACCGGACGCATGGTCAACTCGCCACACAGCGACTCGGACGTGCGCTTTTACCCAGGCATCGACGCCGAGACCGGTTACACCACTCGAAGCATGCTCGCCGGGCCGCTCTACGACAACGATGGCGAGCTGCTCGGCGTCGTCCAGGTGTTAAATAAACGGAACGCCAACGGTTTTAGCGAGCGCGACGAGATCCTCCTCGAGAGGATCTCCAAACAGGCCGCGTCGCTCATTCAGGAGACCACGCTGGCGCACGCGCCAAACTTTGTCCCTGCCCCGGCTCTGCCAGAGGCAGAGCCGCCGTTGCTCGGCGAGCGATTTAACCGCGTCATCGGCACCGGGAAGGCGATGCGCGAGGTCTTCCAGACCATCAGCAAGGTCGCGCCCACAGAGGCCACGGTGCTGATTCGTGGCGAGTCGGGGACGGGCAAGACCGTGATCGCCAGAGCGTTGCATTATAACTCGCGACGGCGTGGCGAGGCGTTCGTTCACGTCGACTCGACGACCTTGCCCGAGACGCTGATCGAGAACGAGCTGTTCGGGCACGAGCGCGGCGCCTATACCGGCGCGCACGAGCGCAAGATCGGGCGCGTCGAGGCGGCCTCTGGCGGGACGCTGTTTCTTGATGAGATCGGAGATTTGCCGCTCGCGGTGCAGGGCAAGCTGTTGACGCTGTTACAGGACCGCACGTTCTCGCGCGTGGGTGGGACCGAGCGCATGGCCGCTGATATTCGTATCATCGCGGCGACAAACCGAGACCTCGAATCACTCGTGCAGCAGGGGAAGTTTCGCGAGGATCTCTATTACAGGTTGCGCGTGGTGCAGGTGCGCATGCCCTCGCTCAGGGAGCGAGGGCGCGAGGATCTACTCGCCCTGATCAACCACTTCGTCTCGCAGACCTCGAAACGTCACGGGCGAACCATTCGGCGCGTGCGCCAGGATGCGCTCCAGATGTTGCTCGGGTATTCATGGCCGGGGAATGTGCGCGAGCTCGAGAACTGCATCGAGGCGGCGGTGATTTTTGCCGAGGGCGAGATCACGCCATCGACGCTCTCGCTGCCAAGACCTGGGACCACGCGCAAGCTGCGCGCCATAAATCAGGACTTCGGGCCGCAGACGATGGAGATCCCGCTCGATCCCGACACCGTCGAGATCGAGCCTCCGCCAGAGCCGTTTGCCGACGAGCCGACCTTACGCGAGCTCGAGGCTCGCTACATCGAGTACCTGCTCACGCTCTACGATGGGAACCGCTCGGCGTGCGCGAGGACGCTCGACATCGGTCGCAACACGCTGCTTCGAAAAATGAAGGAGTACAACCTCGAGTGAGGCTCAGTGGTGGTCGTGTCCGCCGCCTTCGTGATCGTGACCATGACCATGCTCGCCATGCTCGTGATCATGATCGTGGTCTGCTTCCACCGCTTTCTCCTTCTGCTTGGCGTGCTCGTCCGGTTTGTATTGCTTGAGCATCATCCCGCACTCGGGGCATTTGCCACCCTCGGGCTTCTCGGTTGCCGCCCAGTGCACCGTGCCCATATCGCAGTACCACGCTCCCGCGGGGAGCTGCTCTGGCTTGATCGCCGGGTCGAACTTTTGCCCCTTGGTGGCGACCTCGACCGTCTTGGTGTCACCGGTCTCGGCTTTTGGCGTCGAGTCCGCAGGAGGCGTCGTGGGGTTGTCCTTTGCCCCCGTGGTGTCAGCGTGATCGTGGCCGTGTTCGCCGCTTTCCTTTTTGTCACAACCGATGGTGGTGAGCGAGGTCGCGAACACGAGCGCGAGGGCCATGGCAGTCTTCTTGAGCATGTCGGGTAACTCCTTGATGGGTGGATGATATACCGTCGAGCGAGGCGCTGTTTTCAAGGCGCTTCGCGGTCTTGTGAGTGAGATGAAAAGTCTCCAAAGCGCAGGTAGAGCGCGGGAACGACAATCATATTGAGCAACGTCGAGGTGACAAGGCCGCACAGGATCACGATGGCCATCGGCGCCTGGATTTCGCTGCCGGGCATCCCCGCCTTCATCGCCAGCGGGATGAGCCCGAGGCCACTCGCCAGCGCCGTCATCAGGATCGGCGCCACGCGCTCGAGCGCGCCCTGCGTGACCGCCTCCTTCGCATCCGTCACGCCCTCTTCATCGTGGACATGTCGGATATGCGAGATCATCAACAGCCCGTTGCGCGTCGCGATGCCAAAGAGCGTGATAAAGCCGATCATCGAGGCTACCGACAAAATCCCGTCGAGCAAGAATACCCCGGCTACGCCTCCGATCATCGCCAGCGGCAGATTGACCATCACGAGCACCGCGTCCTTCCATCGCCCGAGCGAGAGGAAGAGCAGGAAGAAGATCCCCAGGATCACGGCTCCCGTCAGCCACCCGAGCACGCGCGATGCCTCGGTCGCGCTCTCGAACTGCCCGCCGTACTCGACGTGATAACCATCTGGCATCGGTACGCGCTCCTCGATGCGTTTTCGTATCGCCTCGACGCGGCCCACGAGGTCTGCGTCGCTGACGTTGCACGAGACCACGATCTTGCGTTGGGCGAGCTCTCGGCTGATCTGATTCGGCCTGCGGTCGCGCTCGATCCTCGCCAACGTATGCAGCGGGACCCGCGCGCCATCAGGGGTCGCGATAAGGAGCTGTCGGATTTGCTCGAGATCCTTTGTCGACTCGGGCTTTAGACGCAGCGTCAAATCGAACCCGCGCTGCCCCTCCAGAACGCGCGTGAGCTTGTGGCCCACGAGCGAGACCTCCACGGCTTCCGCCACGTCCCTGATATGGAGCCCGTGGCGCGCGATCGAGGCGCGGTCGAAGTCGATGGTGACAAAGGGGATGTCGAGCTGTTGCTCGACGTTTAAATCCACGAGCCCGTCGATGCCCGAGATCTGGTCGCGCGTCGTGTTCGCCAACCTGCGAAGCTCGCGCAAATCCGGCCCGAAGATCTTGATGGCGATGTTCGCGCGCGTCCCCGACAGCATATGGTCGATGCGGTGGCTGATCGGCTGCCCGATGGTGATGTTCATCCCGGGGATGCTCGAGAACTCCTGCCTGAGCGTGGCCAGAAACTCTTCGCGCGATCGACCACGGAGGTCCAGGTTGACGTCGATCTCTGCGGCGTTCACGCCCTGGGCGTGTTCGTCGTATTCGGCGCGACCGGTGCGGCGCGCCGTCGAGGTCACCTCGGGGTGAGAGAGCAGGATCATTTCGATGCGATCGCCCAACCTGTCCGAGGTCTCGAGCGAGGTCCCCGGCAAGGTCACCGCGCTGATCGTCAACGTGCCCTCGTTGAACTCGGGCAAGAAGGAGCGCCCCACCTGGAAGAGCCCGAAGATGGCCGCCGCGAGCCCCAGAAGCGAGAGCAGCGAGACGATCTTCCACCTCGGTAATACGGCGCGTAACACGGGTCGGTAGATGTTCTTGATCCAGGTCAACAGGCGCCCCTCGCGCTCCTCGGGATCGATCTCGTCAGGGGAGGGGAGCAGCACCGAGCAGAGCGCTGGCGTGACCGTCAGCGCCACGAGCAGCGAGGCCGCCAGCGAGACGACGTAGGCCACGCCGAGAGGTTGCAGGAGGCGGCCTTCAACCCCTGCCAAAAAGAAGAGCGGCAGAAACACGAGCAGGATAATGAGCGTCGCGAAGACGATCGAGGCGCGCACTTCCTTGCTTGCTTCGAATATCACTGTCGTCGCCGCGCGCCGCTCCTGTTCGGGGAGTCGCGACTCCTGGCGCAACCTCCGCACGACGTTCTCCACGTCCACGATCGCGTCATCGACCAGCGCGCCAACAGCGATCGCCATCCCCCCCAGCGTCATCGTATTGATCGTCCCTCCGAGGAGATCGAGGGTGACGATCGCGGCCAGAAGTGAGAGCGGGATGGCGATCGCTGTGATCGCTGTGGCGCGAGGACTCGCCAGGAACAACAACAGGATCAACACCACGAGGATGGCGCCATCGCGCAAGGCGTGGAGCACGTTCTCGACGGCGACCTCGATAAAGTCCGCCTGACGAAAGATCTCGCGGTGAAGCTCGATGCCCGCGGGCAGATCTTGCTCCATCTCGTCGAGGACCGTATCGATCCTCTCGGTCAGCTCGAGCGTGTTCGCGCCCGGTTGCTTCTGAATCCCGAGGATCACCGCGTCGGCTCCTCCGTAAGAGCCCACGCCGCGCACTGGCGCCGGGCCTATCTTGACCTCGGCGACATCCTCGACCGTGATCGCGCGGCCTCCATGGGTGACGATGGCGGTCTGGGCGATCTCATCGAGGCGCTCGATGCGACCCAGGCCATAGAGCAAGTACTCACGACCGTTCTCCTCCATGAAGCCCGCCGAGACGTTCTCGTTGCTCTGCTCGAGCGCGTGCGCGACCTGCTCGAGCGTGATCTGATGCGCGGCGAGCTGCGCGGGGTCGACGTGCACCTGGTACTGCTTGACGCCGCCGCCGAGCGTGATGACCTGTGATACGCCAGGGATGGCCAGCAAGCGCCTGCGCACGTTCCAGTCCGCCTCGCTCCGAAGCGCCAACTTGTCCGCATCCTCCGAGGTCATCGCCACGAACATGATCTCGCCCATGATCGAGGAGATCGGCCCCATGGTCGGCGCGTCGATCTCTGGCGGGAGCTGCGAGCGCACCTGTTGCAAACGCTCCGAGACGATCTGACGCGCGCGATAAATGTCCGTGCCCCACTCGAACTCGACCCACACCACGGCGTTGCCGATCCCGGTCGCAGAGCGCACGCGCCGCACGCCATCGGCGCCATTGAGCGCGGCCTCGATAGGATAGGTGATCTGGCTCTCGACCTCTTCAGGCGCGGCGCCGTGAGCTTCGACCACGACCGTCACGCTGGGCGCGGTGAGGTCGGGGAAGACATCCACAGGCATCGTCACAGCGCGCCAGCTCCCCCAGACAAAGAGCGCCACGGCAGCGAGCAAGACGAGCGCGCGCTGCTGGAGTGACCATCGAATAAGTCCGTCGATCATGGCATCTCCCTCAGTGCGCGTGACCGTGGCCCACGGAACCTGTCGAGGTCCCCGCGAGCTTCACGTAATAAGCGCCTTTGGTGACGACGCGTTCTCCTCGCGAGAGCCCCGAGAGGATCTCCACCAGACCTCGATCGCGCGCGCCGAGCTTTACAATACGGCGCTCGAAGCGCTCTCCTCCCGCCATCACGTAGACCACATCGACGCCTTTCTCCTCGAGCAGCGCCGAGGATGGCACCACGAGCGCCTCGCGTTCGGGGCCATTCCAGATGTGCGCCTTGACGAAGGCGCCCGCGCGAAGCCTCGGGTCCGGTTTCTGTGGGCCGAGCGTGAAAATCAATGGCGCGGTGCGTGTCACCGGGTCGATCACGCTCGAGAAGCTCACCAGGGAAGCCTCTCCCGTGAGCGTGTCCACCTCTAGCGTGGTCTGTTCATCGAGTGAGAACCACGCGCCGCTCGGCTTGGTGAAGTTCGCGAGGTTTGCCTCGGGGACATGCGCGACGAGCCAGAGCGAGGCGTTGTCGATAAGCTCGAAGAGGGCGTCTCCCCCCATGATAAAGCCGCCATCGAGCGCCTGCCTCCTGGTGATCGTCCCCTTGATCGGGCTGCGCACCGCGACGCGCCCGGTCGTATCACCCCCCCTGTTTGCGAGGTTGCGGAACTGTCGCAACCTCGCGCGCGATTGCTCGAGCTCGATCCTGGCGAGCGAGGCTTCGCTCTCGGCTTCTTGCAGCCGCCGCTCGGGGACAGCGCCCTGTTTGACGAGGCCCTTGATGCGGTCGCGCTCGCGCTCTGCGCGAGCGAGCTCGACCTTTGATTTTTGCTCCTCGGATCTTAATCGCGAGACCTCACTCGCGCCCAGGCTCGGAGAGACGTAGGCCAGAATATCGCCAGCTTCGACCTCGGCGCCGACCTCGGGGAAGCCCTTTGGGGGCGGCGTGATGCGACCGGCAAACGGCGCATTGACCCTTGCCTCACCGCCATCTGCGGCCCTGATCGTGGCGTAGACAGGAAAGGATGGGCGGATGTTTCCGCTAACAGTATCACTCGTGGCGAACTCCAGCGCCCACTGCTCCTCCTTGCTGAGTGAGATCTTCTCGCTCGCGCCGCTCTGTTCCGCTTTCTTCGCGTCCTCTGCCGACTTGTAAACCTGATGTTTGCCGAGCGAGAGCCGCGTGGTCTCGCCATTTCGGACCAGAAGCGCGAACATCTCGCGCTCTCCGGGATATTTGGGCGTCACGCTCGCGCCGAACACTCCTTTTCGCGCCGGAGATGCCTCCCAACGCTCGCCGGGGCTGTCCTGGCTCGTGAGCACGACCGAGAGCTTCTCGGCTTCGGTCGGGCCATAGTTCTCGAGCTCGGTCAGGTGCATGTCGAACGAGGACTTTTTGCCCGCGACCAGCGCTGGAAAGTCGACGGTGAGCTCGAGCTTTGGCGTCACCGCGATCGCGCTGCGAAGCTCTCGCTCAGGACCATGTGCGCCGTGATCGCCGTGAGCTCCATGGCTGTCATGAGCGTGACCTCCCCCATGTTCGTGGCCATGATCCTCCGAGGATGCCCCCTGACACCCTGACGCGAACGCGACGATCGCGATCGCGATCATCGCCGACATCAACGGCGTGTGGCGGTGATTTTCATGGTTTTGCATATCAATCACTCCCTGAAGGGATGGCGCAAACGGCGTCGCGGTATTGGATCTCGTGTGCTCTCGCTCTGGCGAGCAGCTCGCCATGATGGAGCCTCGCTTGCATCACGCCGCGGCGTGCATCGATGACGGCGAGGATGCTCGCCTCGTCCCCTTCATAGGCGCGGTTGGCGAGGTCGAGCAGTCGCTCGGTGCGCGCGATGCCTTCCTCTCGATAACGCGCGGCGGCTTCGAGCAGTTGTTCTGTCTGGTGCGCGTGTTGTCTCGCCATGGAATGGCGCTGGCGTCTATCGAGCTCCAGCTCGCTCTCCTCGCGCGCTATATCGGCCTCCGCCAACAACTGCTCGCCGCGAACTTTCGCCGGAGAAACCAACGGGATGCTCCCCATCAGGATAAAGCCGTGAAAACGCTGCTGGCCCTGACGTCCCCCGAGGTATCCGCCCCCGAGCGTGGGGTCGGGGCGGAGGTTCTTGGCGGTCGCGTCCTGGCGTTCTCGCAGGTGCCCGATGACCTCGCGCCTGGGTGCGAGGTGCGGGCATTTGTCGATGCGTTCGAGCATCCTCTCTGGAGCGTTTTCGAGCGGCGCTGGCGCGAGCGTCCCGTTCGGTTTGATGCTCGCGGTCGCGCTGTCCATCCACGACGCGAGCTCGATATGCGCGGCGTGCAAATCACTGCGTTCGACCGCGAGCTTTGCCGCTGATTCTGCGAGCTCGACGCGAACGCGCTCGAGGTCATAGGGCGCGCTCTCGCCAGCATTCACGCGCTTTTCGATCGCCTCCTCGAATGTCTCGAGTTGCTCGTGCAGTTCCTCTCGGATCATCACGCGCTCCTCGAGCCAGATGGCCTGGTAGAAGAGCTCGCGTGCGTGCGTGACGCGCTCGAGTTGTCGCGCTTTGTTCAGCGCATCCTGGCGCGCGAGGTTCGCGCGGGCTGTGGTGATATGTGCCTCGCGCTGGTTCGAGAGCGAGAGCTGTTGTTGTACGGTCACGTTGTTCTCGATCATCACGCCGCCAGGTTGGTTCGACTGCTCGCGTCCGAGCGAGAGGGTCGGGATGCGGCGAGAGCGCGCGCTGGCGAGCATCCCCTCGCCGCGTGATCGCTCGGCGGATGCGATCGCTTTCATGGTCGGGTGATCGAGGACGGCGTTGATGTATCGCGTTTCATCCATGCTCGCGGCTTCCTCGTCCGGGGACGCCGCGAGCAGGAATGCGGTTAGACCTGCCAACAAGAGCCAACTGCGGCGTCGGGCAAAAAACCGACCTTCAGTCGGTTTTTTGCCCGACGCCGCGCCCGAAAAGAGAAGTGTTCGTGGAGACATCGTCGATCAACCCCCGATAAGAGACAGGACGAGCGTCTCTAGCCCGTGATGCATATGTTCTGCTGCGATGATCACAGCAACAGAGGCTGCGAGCACGAGCCAACCTGCCCAGCCATGGGAGCGTGGTTCTGGCGGGGAGTCATCGAGGAGCGCTCTGACGCGGACTTCGAGTCCTTTCGCGCCCACACCGAGCGCGCCTCCTGGGAGCCTCGAGCCATGGGCGCGCTCGATGCGCAAGAGCGTCTCTGCGACGAGCAGGCGATCACCGACGACCTCGGCGGCGCGCTCATCACAGACGCGCTCGCGTGCGATCTCGAGCGCTTCCAAAAGGCGCGCTCGTGTTTTTGGGAACAACAGGCAGCTCGTGATGCGCGCCAGTGATTTCCTGAAGACGTCTCGGTGGGTGACGTGGGCGCGCTCGTGCTCCTTGACCACCGCGAGTGCTGCCGGATCGAGCAACGCGTTCATGCCTCGCGAGACAAAGATGCTTCCCACAGGCCAGCCCATCACCATCGCGCGAGGCTTGTCACTCGCGAGGATGCTGATGTCAGCATCCTCGCTCTCCGTGCTCAATGCTCGGAACTCTGCGGCGAGAGCGCGGGTCCTCCAGATCATCCTCGCCTCGGCGAGGGTTCCTCTGGTGAGCAAAATCACTGGCGCCATCGCCGGGATGATCGCGAACCAGGGGAGGGAAGGGGGCGCGCTGTGCAAGAAGCACAGGTGAAACGCGTGATGGATGTGGTGATGGCAGTGATCTCGGACAACGCCAAAGAGATCGAGCAAGGAAGGGAAAAACGCCAGCAAGGGCGCAGCAAGCGCGCCGAGCAATGGCATGGTGATTAGCGCCAACATCGCGCGACTTTGCCGCGCTGGCGCGAGCCTCCCCACGAACCCCTTCAGGAGCGGCCAACACAATGTGATCGCCAGCGCTGTCCCCAGGCACGCCACGGAAGAGAGCACCATGGAGATCGCGAGCCAACTCTCGATCCTCATGATTTGCCTCGGTCCTGGCGACGCCTGGAGACGAGCTCTTCGAGCTCGGCGAGCGTGTCTTCGCCAGCGCGTTCGGCGAGGTTGACGAAGGCTTCGAGCGCCACGCTGGGGCTGGGGCCTGCGACCTGTTCGATGAGTTCACCGACGAGGCGCTCGGTCAGCTCCTGTCGGCTGATCTTGCTGCTGTAGAGGTGCGCGTGACCGACCTTGCGACGTTGCAGCAGCTTCTTCTCCCAGAGGCGCTTGAACGCGGACTGCACTGTATTGTGCGTGATACCGCGCGGCTCTCCCAGATCCTGGTGAGCGCTCTTGATATCGACCTCGCCGTGTTGCCACACGTGCTCGAGCACCTCGAGCTCCAGGTCTCCAAGCTTCGGGTTGTTGTCCATCCTCACACCTTTTGAACGTCGCGAGCAGAAGAAAACCGACGCACGGTCGGTTTTTTGGATGCTTCGCCAACGGTGGAGGACAAAGCACCGACCGTCAATCGGTTTTTTCCCGCGCTGGCCAATTGCCCATCAAGTAATGAGATACGAGCCACGCATGAGAGAGCGGCTTGGCGAGGTTATGCACATTCCCATTGGTTTCGTAATCGAGCAAAACCACCGGCTTCTCTGCGGCGAGAGCGCGAAGTTTTTCGAGCTCCTCGCCGCAGCAGTTCTCCAACGCCCACTCGTAGGCGGGGAGATAAATCTGAAACCGCGCCTCGAGATAACCGAGCAGCTCACCCTCTTCGCCACCTGCCAGATGGCCATGCACGTCGCCATACTTTCGCACCGTGCGCTTGAGGCCCTTCATGCTCGTGACCTCCAGGCGAGACAGATCGATTCCTTCTTTTTCAAAGACCTTGAGCCCCTGCCACAACCCCTCGACGCTCTCGCTCGTGAGATCGCCCCAGGTCGGCACCGGGATATCACCGTGTGGATAGAACGGGCTAAACTTCACCCACGGATCATCCGCGCGCGAGGTCACGTCGATGATGTGGTGGTCGGGGTACTTCTTCTCAAGCTTCTCACGCGGGGTGTGTCTGCTGTGGACGGTGATCTCGTGCATGGCGTCTCCTCGAGGTCGCGTTGTGATTTTCAACCTTTCCAAAGGGGAGAGGGACGCGCGATTATTCCTTCGTGTTTGTTTTACACATTGGTTGTCGTTTTGCTCATCGCGCCCCCCGCGCGTCGCAAAACTCATCCTCGCACCCCCCGCGGCCTCCCTTCGGTCGCCGCAGCCCCCCTGTATCTCGACCTGCGGTCTCGGGAGGGGGGCAGACTTGGCGTCGGGTGGGCGGTTGTCGTTTTGCTCTTTGTGTTGGTTTTGCAGAGTGCGAGGACAAGCCCCCCGTGCCTTCGGCACTGCCCCCCAGGTTTGGTGGGCTTCTTGGCGAGGATTTGGGCGTCGAGGTTCGCACTGGGTGCCTTCATGAAACTCATTGCAGCTCTCGAAGCGCCCTGACGCAAAACACCCACGTTCAAGAAGCCACGAGATCGCCCCACTCCGGGGGGCAGCGCCGAAGGCGCGGGGGGCTTGTCCTCGCACTCTGCAAAACCTGCAACAAGAAGCCCACCTCAGGGGGGCAGCGCCGAAGGCGCGGGGGGCTTATCACACCTTCTGCTCGACCCTCAACAAGCCACCCTGTGGGTCACCAACCACGCACCCAACGCCAAGTCTGCCCCCCTCCTGAGGCGTAGCCGAAATACAGGGGGGCCGCGGACGAGCGAGAGCGAGGGCCGCGGGGGGTGCGGGGGGCGCCGCAAAACTCATCCTCGCGGTTTGAGCACTTGCCTCGCGAGCTTGTCGGCGGTCTCGGTATCACCGAGCGCGCGGATGATCTCGACGGCCGAGAGGACCACGGGGAAGGCGCGCTCGTCGGAGACGCGCGCGCGCAGCTGGCGGCAGAGCCAGACGAGGCGGTTGGGGATGCGCATGTGATTGAGCGCGCTGGCATTTTCGTTGAGTACGCGCAGCCTGCGCAGCGTGCTCGAGAGCACCTCTGCCTGACGATCCAACCTCGCGAGCAGCGCGCGAAGCGTGAGCGCGAACATCAGCCCGTGTGTGTGACCCGTGGCCTCGGCGCGCTCGAGCGCGAGCGGCGCCTCGCGGCTCGCGGCGTGAAAATCACCCATCAGGATATGTGCCTTGCACAACGCGATCGTGGCCATCGACATCATGTCCAGGTGACCCTTGTCCTCGCCGCGTTTGAGCGCCTCATCGTGGAACGCCACTGCGTCCTCGAGCCTCCCTTCGAGCTCTGCGATCAAGCCCTCGACCAACATGTATTTGGCGCGGTAATGCTCGAGGCCATTCTCTTCCATCAACGGCAACGCCTCGGCGAGGCATGCGCGCGAAGCGTCCGCCTCGCCGATCTCTGCGCGGCAGAGGCCCTCGTGCAGAAGCGTGAGCAGCAGGCCATGCGCATCCCCGATCTCGGTGTGCAGCTTGCGGGAGTCCTGGATCGGCTCGAAGCTCTTCTCGACCTCGCCGCTCACCCACGCGATCTCTGCCTGAACGAGCACTGCCTTGGCGATGCCGTAGACGTGCCCGAGTCGCTCGTTCAGCGTCCTGGCACGCACGACGTGTTGCTTGGCGCGCTCGATCCTGTGCGTGCGTCGCAGACACATCGAGAGGATCAGGTGCGCGTGCGCCTGGCCCAATGTGTCGCCGATGCTTTGCTTGACCTCGAGCGCCATCCGCGCGGTCGAGAGCGCGTTCTCGACATGTCCATGTGCGATGATACAGGTCGCGATCTCGATGTCTGCTTCGCTGCAAAGCATCGCGTCTTCGAGTGATTCGGCGCGCTTTCTCGCGCGCCGAAACGCGTCGATCGCGCCCTCGAGATCTCCCTTGGCGTAGGAACACTGCGCCAGACCGAAGGTGCAGCGCGCCTGTAGGCTCTGATCGCCCAGCTCCTTGGCCTTCGCCTCGATGTCGCGGAACATCTGCTCGCACATCGGGTAATCACCGCAAAAGCGCGCGATCTCTGCCAGCCCGAGCTGGCAGCGTAACACGCCAGCCTCTTCGCCAAACTGCTCGTAGAGCTGTTGGATGCGATCGTAGATATCGATCGCCTCTTCATAACGCGTCACCAGCGTCAGCACGCCAGCGAGCGCCTCGCCAGTGAGCGCCTCGCCGACGGTGTCACCGACGCGACGCGTCTCCTCGATCGCCTCGCGCAGCGCATCCTCTGCGGGCGCGAACTCACCGAGGAATCGGAACATGCGCCCCTCGGACAACCTGATCTCGAGCAGATGCTCGCCGTTCGGGTCGAGCTCTGGCGAGAGCCGCTGACCTGCCTGACGCAAGTAGTCGAGCGCCTGGCGAAAGTCCTGCGCGCGCTCTGCGGCGCGCGCCGCGCGCATCAACCACTTGAAGGCGCGCTCGACATCGCCCGACTCGCTCCAGTGATGCGCGAGCTCGTGCGCGTAGAGGTCGAGTTGTGTGGGATCGCGTTGCTCGTAGTAGGTCTTCTTGGCGTTCGCTGCCAACACGTGCAACCTGGCGAGCTCCTCGTGAGGTTGTTCGTCGAGCAAGCTGCTGCGCAACATCTCGTAGCCAAACTCGAGCCCGGAGCGCCCGTCGATCACGGTCGGGATGAGCACGCCCGATTGCGTGAACGCCTCGAGCGCGTCATCGAGATAAGCCTCCAGATCACCGCGCCCCTCGACCTTGAGCATCTCCTTGAGGAGCCTCAGCTCGAAGCGATTCCCGAGCAACATCCCGCGCACGAGCAGTTGGTCGAGCACCGCGCTCAATCGATGCTGGCTCAACTGAACCTTGACCCGTTGCATGAGCAGCGCGCGAAGATCTGGCGGGAGTAGTTCGTGTCCGAGCTTCTCGCGATGCTCCTCACTGATGCCCCAACGCGCGCTCTCCTGATGGAGCTCGAGCAGCTCCTCCTCGATCAGGTAGCGCACGATCTGCGTCAGATAGAGCGGGTTGCCTCGCGCGGTCTGCACGACTCTGGCGCGAAGCTCGTGCTCGAAGGGGAGCAGGTCGTCGAGCAGCGCCTCTGATTCTTCATCGGCCAGGCGCTCGAGGTGCAGATCATAGGCATAGTTAAAGGCGCGGATGGCGCGCGTGTTCATGTGCGTCGGGCGGTGTGACGCGTGCGCCTTCTCGCTGCGTTGCGTGAACACGAGCACGAGCGGGATAGCGCGCGTGGCCATCTCCTCTTTCCACCGCTCGACGAGTCGCAGTGAGAACGAGTCTGCCCAGTGCAGATCCTCGAGCAGCATCACCGTGGGGCGTCGCTTGGCGAGCGCGTAGAGGGTGTGCTCGATGGTCGCGAGCGCCCAGTCCTGACCACTTCGCTGGCGCGAGTCAGGCGCCTCTTGCGTGGGCTCCATCACGCCCTTGAGGTCCTCGACAAGATCTTCCTGTAAGGCGTTGTGTGGGAGGTGGAGCGCCTTGCGTTTGCTCTCGTCGAAGAGCGGCGAGAGCGCTTCGCGCAAGCCCTCCATCGGCGCGCTGTCTTCGCGGAAGCGCCCGCGCAAGATCGTCACCGAGTTCATCTCCATATGACGGAGCCACTCGTCGGCGAGGCGCGACTTTCCGACCCCCAGCTCGCCGGTGATCCAGAGGATGCCGCCCGTCATGAGCGCCTGTTGTCCCCAGCGAAGGAGCTCGTGAAGCTCCTGTTGTCTGCCGACCATGGGGAGCTGCGCGAGGCGCATCTCGAGCTCGGCGACGTCGATCTCTGCCGGGTCCTTGAACGAGAACCATGGCTCGCTGCCGGTGACGCGATCACCGCTGCGATCACCACCTGTAGGCGCGGCGCTCGATTGCAGCACCGGGGCAGGGCGCTTGGCGGCGTCCAATGTGCGCTGCATCTCGGCCTGACGCTCGCGCTCGCGTTGCTGCGCGATCCATTCGAGCGCCGCGGCGCCATCCTGGAAGCGGAGCGTTTGATCCTTCTTTGTCGCGCGCCGGATAAACTCGTCGAGCAATGTGCCACGCAATGGCGATGGCAGCTCTGGCGTCGGTTCGTTGACCTGCTTGAGCAACACATCGACTGGCGTGGAGCCCACGAACGCGGTCTTTCCGGTCAGCAGTTCCCAGGCGAGGAGGCCGATCGAGTAGATGTCGCTCGCCGGCGAGAGCTTCATCGCGCACGCTTGCTCGGGCGACATGTAGTTCGGTGTGCCGTGGACCTGGCCATCCTTTGTCAGCGTGCGTTGTCCGCCGCGCCTGCCGCCGATCGCCTTGCTCAGCCCAAAGTCGAGCACCTTGACCATCAGGGAGTCATCGCCCTCGAGGTCCGTCATGTAGATGTTTTCTGGCTTCAGGTCGCGGTGCAGGATCGACTGCACGTGCGCTTCGCGCAGGCTGCGTAGGATCTGTTCGACGATATCGAGCGCCTTGTCATGCTCGACGGGGCCGTGTTTTTGGAGCCAGTGCCCGAGGTTTAGCCCCTCCAGAAACTCCATCACGATGTAAAAGGAGCCGGTGGGGAGCTGACCGTAGTCATAGAGGGTGATCGTGTTGGGGTGGCGCAGGCTGCTCGCGTTAAAGACCTCGCGGCGAAACCGCTCGACCTCATCCGGAAGCCTCGAGGCTTCCGGGCGCAGCATCTTGATGGCGACATCTCGCCCCATCATCTCCTGATGCGCGCGATAGACGATGCCATAGCCACCCTCTCCGATCTTGGAGATCAGGCGATATTTGGCTGCGACCAGCTCTCCGACTTCTGGGAGTCGCGGGTTCATCGGTTTCCCTCTACTTGGTGGCCAGGCGTTGGCCGGGAGTTTTGTCCCGGTCGCAGTATTCTCACGTGTTCCTCGATGCGACGCAAGTTCGTGTCCTTACGATAGGACCGACTTGCATACTCCTATGCGATCAATAAGTATCAGTCGTCATGAAAAATCAGGCGCCTCCGGGCGCTTTTCTCCTCATCGGTACGGGAGTGAACGTGGAAAAGCGATACGGGATTTATTTTGGGGTGAGCGCCATGTGTGTGGTGTTGACGATGTTGTCCGGCTGCAGCTTCGACGCTGCCGGGTGTGTTTCTGACGACGATTGTCGCAGTGGGCGCGTGTGTGACGCATCCGGCCTGTGCGTCGATCCTGACGAGGTCGGGAACAACTTCAACAGCTTCAATAACACCAACAACGTCAACAACACGCAAAACAACATGACCTCTGGCGAGAACGGGACAACCCCCGTCAACGCCACGAGCCCCAACAACCTCGTCCCGGGCGATATGGACACACCTCCTGTCCCCGATATGGACACGATGCCAGATCCTGACATGGGGCCGCCCGTGATCATCGATATGGAGATGCCGCCTGTGCCCGATATGGAGCCGCCGCTCCCGGACATGCCTCCGGCGCCCGACATGGGGCCTCCTGTACCTGATATGCCTCCGGCGCCTGACATGGCGCCAGCGCCTGATATGAACCCTCCCGCGCCTGATATGGCGCCGGTGCTCGGGCCGCTTATTCGCGTGACGCCTGCCTCGACGCTCGACTTCGGGATCCTCGTGGTCGGTCAGACGAGCACGGCATCCCTGCTCGTCGAGAACCTCGGCGACGCGCCGCTCGAGCTCTCATCGCTCGACCTGACCTCGCGCCCGAGTCAGGGCTTCGACATCGCGCCGGTCGTCACGTCGATGGCGCCAGATATCATCGCGCCCGGTGATTCGCGCACGTTCACGGCCACCTTCCAGCCCACCGTGCAGGGGCAGTACAGCAACAGCGTCACGATCGTCAGCGATGACCCGAACGAGCCGACGATCGTGGTCGACCTCGAGGGGCAGGCGTTTCCTCCTGCGCAGGGCCGATGCCTGAGCGCGAGCCCGAACCCGCTAGACTTTGGCCTCGTGCCGATGGGGGGAACGCGCACCTTGCAGCTCAACCTCGGGAACTGCTCGAGCCAGCAACCTGTCACGGTGACCTCGCTCGGGCTCGATGATGGGATGGCAGGGTTTAGCTACACCTCGTCGATGCAACCTCCGTTCACGCTCCAGGTGGGGCAGTCGGCGACGGTGGACGTGACCTTTAACTCGACGGGCAATGCTGACGCCGAGGACACGTTCGAGATCTTCAGTGACTCTCAATTCGGGAACCGCACGCGGGTCGACCTCGAGGCAGATGGAGGGAGCTGCCCGGAGGCGGTGATCCTCGGCGAGTCGGTGACAGATCCGTTGGGCCAGGATGGACCGCATCAAGGCGTGGTGGGGTCGTTTATCTCGGACTCCGTGAGCCTGGACGCTGGCGAGTCGACCTCTTCGAGCGGTCAGTTGACCTATCAATGGACGCTTATTGGCAAGCCTTCTGGCAGCATGGCGACGCTCAACAGCGCGAGCCCCACGGCCAACATCGGCATCGACGCGGCGGGATCTTACCTGATCGAGCTCGACGTGGTCGATCCCGTGCTCGGCCTCTCGGCGTGCGCTCCGGCGCAGCTCGAGGTCGTGGCCTTCGACACGTTGCCTCAGTTCAAGACGACGGTATCCTGGAACAGCGAGCACGACGTGGACTTGCACGTGTTGCGCAGCGACGCGATGGGCAATTACCCGATGTTTGGCGACCTGACCGATGACCTCTTTTACGATAACCTTCATGGGATGTGGGGACAGTCGGGCACCTTCGATGATGGCGTCCACCTCGGCGATGACACCGATGGGTTTGGCCCCGAGATCGCCGTCATCGGCGAGCTCGAGCCCGGTCGAAAATACCTCGTGATCGCGCAGTTCGCGCGGGTCAGGGTGCAGAATGATTTCCGCTTCGACGTGACCGTCGATGTCGAGATCCAGCCATCCTCGCCAGCCGGACCGGTCGCGGCCTCATCGCTCACGCACGAGTTCTTTATCAACCAGCAGGGGCAGCGCTATGTGGCCTTCGAGATCGACGGCACCAGCGCGACCATCACCCCGATCGATACGACAAACTGAGGCGATGCGCATATTGAATGGCATGAGATATATGGTGGCGATGGCGTGCGTGCTGTGCTCTTCGACGGCCGCATTCGCGCAGACGGGGCCGCCCAAGACGCTCCCGCAAGATTTTGGCTACGACAGCCAGAGCGATGTCACGGCGCGTCTGCCGGGCGGACCGCCCGAGGATGCTCCTGTGGACCGCCTCGATGAGGTCGACGCCTTCGCGCACCAGGGCGCGGTCTTCTCCACGGCGCATGTGCCCGAGAAGGGGTCTGTGATTTATAGCAATCACCTCTTCTACGGGCATCAGCTTCGCTACGTGCCGCGCGATCGCTTTATGCTCAGCGGTCTGGTGGTGCTCTCACCGCGCAATATCGGCTTCTCGGCTGGCGCGGACAGCGACTTCTTCGCCGGTCTCACCGGGAAGGTCGAGCTCTATCGCACGCGCGATCTCGGGCTCTCGATGCAGGTCGGCGGGCTCTTTCGCTCGGGGCGCTACCCGGTCGATACGCGCGAGGCTGGTGGTCGCCTCGATCTGCTCCTCGACTACAAGGTGAGTGATTTCGTCGTCCTGGTCGCAGGGCTCAACGGCTACCTGCCGTTCTGGGCTGGCGTCGACGAGCTCGATGTCAGCGAGTGCGCCACGCGCGAGGAGTTCTTCGAAGAGGACTGCATCAAGGCCGATCCGCAGTCGCTGACCATGCCCGCCGGAGGGAGGTTCTTGCTCGGTTACCTGGGCGCGATCATCTACTCGGGTTATGGCCTGAACTTTAAAACCGAGGTGTTCACCGCCGTCTCGGGAGGATCGATCCTCGGGATCGAGGGTTCGGTGTACAACACCGATGACATCGAGACACAGACCTCGAGGATCGAGGGAGATGGGAGCGTGATGGTCGGTCCCACGTCGGGCTCGGCGGTGGGCGCCAACGTCAGCGTCGGCTACTCGCGCAAGGGCTTTGGCGCACAGCTCGCCCTTGTCGCCGTCCCTCGCACCCGAGAGATGGTCGACGAACGCGCCTACAATGACTTCCCGCACTTCTTCCCCATGTCGACGATCGGCTACAAGTTCTGAGGACGTGCTTTTGTGCCGCAGAGCGGCGCGCCAAAAGAAGGGAGCGCGATTTTTGCCAACCTGGTGCGGAACACCACCCAGGTTGG